>FMJZ01001032.1_pt1 | contig 44255 bp, 33 predicted proteins | sample 1987881 | NCBI WGS metagenome assembly FMJZ01 (sample SAMEA4378227, study PRJEB15110) | soil metagenome | biome: soil; feature: Field; material: Soil | place: India | collected 2015-03-11 | depth 0 m
AAAAATTTTTGTTAGTATTTAATTTGAAACAAAAGAAAATATTTCGCTGGAACATAAAATCCAACAAACTCTTCGTCTCGCAAGGTAACAATAAAAATTAAAAATAAGCAAGAATTTTTTGGGTTGTTGTAACTAAAGCAAAGCCAAAAGATAAATTCAAGAGACTTCCCAGATGCATTTCTTCGTTGATACTACCAGTAGCATCTGCAAGGAAAAACACCCGGTAGTCCCGATAATATGCATCACGTGCCGTCGACTCGCAACACATATTTGTCATTATCCCAGTAATTACTAGATCTTCAACACGTAATCCACGTAAATACACTTCCAAATCTGTATTGTAAAATGCAGAATATCGATGTTTGTTGATTATTCTTTCCTTTTCCAGCGGCTTCAAATCATCGATAATGTGACTTTCTGGCGTACCTTCCACACACATTCCTTCCCACCACCATTTCATAATTCCAGCGTCTATACCTTCTGGATCGTGCACGTGGCGAGTGTATACAACTGGTCGTCCATTTTTCCGAAAATGTTCAATAAGGATCTTTATGTTGTCGATTATGGCTAATCCTCCGCAAGTGAAAGTTGGCGAATTGGAATCTAAGAAGAACTTTTGCATATCTATCACTAAAAGAGCTGACTTGGCTACGTTTAACTCCATTTTTTGCACATTAAATGGAGAAATTTTTTGAAGCCATTTCGCAGTCTTTTCGTTTATGTTATCTTTTGTTACATAGCAATTCATAAATACTCCTTAAAAAAAAACCTAAATTTACTAATTAAAAAGTAATTTATTTCAATTTTGTTAACTATAAGTCGTCAATCTTTCTTTAAAATTTGTTGCTTATGGAAAACAAGGATAAAGATCTAGAAATTCTCGAGTTTTTTGCAGATGCTATTGGAAAGATCAATTCTGAAATTTCTAAAGTTATCATTGGCCAAAAGGATATAATCCATCAACTTCTTATTGCCTTGTTCTCGCGAGGCAATTGTCTTTTAATTGGCGTACCTGGCTTAGCCAAGACACTCATGATACGAACACTCGCATCTGCTCTCGATCTTAAATTTAGTCGAATTCAATTTACCCCAGATTTGATGCCATCAGATATCACTGGAACAGAAATAATCGAAGAAAACATTACAACTGGAACCAAAAGTTTCAAATTTGTAAAAGGACCGATTTTTGCTAATATTGTCCTCGCCGACGAAATTAATAGAACTCCTCCTAAAACACAATCCGCCTTGCTCGAAGCTATGCAAGAACACGAAGTAACCGCAGCTGGTGTGACATACAAACTTTCCGAACCATTTTTTGTCCTTGCTACTCAAAATCCTATTGAACAAGAAGGAACCTATCCTTTGCCAGAAGCTCAATTAGATAGATTTATGTTCAACCTTTGGTTGGATTATCCTAATTTCGAAGAGGAAGTGAAAATTGTTAACTCTACCACAACACTCCATACTCCCGTTGTGGAAAAAGTTATATCATCAAAAGAAATTATTGATTTTCAAGACTTGGTGAGAAAAATCCCAGTTGCTCCGAATGTTGTAAACTATGCAGTAAAATTGGTTCGTGCAACAAGGCCTAATGGCGAAGCCCCAAAAGTCATCAATGAATACATCCGTTATGGCTCTGGTCCAAGAGCTTCGCAATACCTTATCCTTGGAGCTAAAGCACGTGCTGCGATGCAGGGTCGAACCACGCCCGATATCGACGATATTCGAGCTGTTGCGCTTCCAGTTTTGCGGCATCGTCTCGTAACCAACTTCAATGCCGAGGCCGAAGGTGTTTCCACTGCGGAAATTGTACAAAAATTAATCGAAGAAATTAAACTCTGATTTAATTTTATGAAACTAATATTTTCAAATGCTACTTTTTTAAGGGTTCATTCAATTGTTTTTTTAGTTAATTCTAACTATAAGTTAAAATATTTTGAAAAATGGAGACAAAGGAGTCAGTTTGTTTGAAATATTCAGTTAAAACTCGTGTACGCTATGCTGATGTTGACAAAATGGGTATTGTTTACAATGGCAATTACTTGCGATTGTTTGAAATTGGACGCACAGAGTTGATGCGACACTATGGAATTCCATACTCCGAGATTGAATTAAAAGGCTACATACTTCCCTTAGTTGAAGCAAAAATACAATGGAAAGGTTCAGCCAAATACGATGATGTCCTCGAAATCCAAACTATTTTCGATCCCCAAAATGTTAACTCGACAATTAAATTTGACTACACAATTAAAGTCGAGAACAAAACAATTGCGGTTGGTTATACAATCCACTCTTTCGTTCGAGCAGATAGCTTTAGAGCAGTTAAACCTCCAAAGTTCTTTTTGGAAACAATCCAAGAAATTACAAAGGCAAATAATATATGAAAAAATTCTTTTTGTTGGCGTTTGCTTTAATTTCGGTTCCCATTTTTGCAAAAGAAACCCCTTTCAACTTCCTTCGCAACATTGGCAGCGCTCGCTCATCTGCTCTTGCTGGCGCTTTCGTATCGGTCCCCGACGACCCAAGCGCCCTGTTTTTCAACCCAGCTAGTATCTCTACAACTAAATCCAGAAATCTTGCTTTTACCTTTTTCAAGCATGTTTTGGATATTAACTCCGGCTCTGTTTCTTTCTATAAAAATTTCGATAAAATTGGTCATTTTGCGGCATCAGCAGCATATACAAACTATGGCTCCTTTGAGCGTACAAACAAAGAAGGTCAAACGATAGGCACATTTAGTGCCAATGACTTTGCTATTGGTATTTCCTATTCAAATATTCTCGATACAAACCTTTTTTACGGAGCAACTGCAAAACTAATCTCTTCAAATATCGACAAATATAGCTCTATTGCCTTTGCCTTGGATTTCGGCTTGCTTTATCTCATTCCAGAAAAGAATACAAGCATCGGCTTCTCAATTTTGCACACAGGTACACAACTAAAAACCTTTGATGGCACACGAGAAAGTCTTCCTTTGGACATCCGTATCGGATTTTCTCATAGACTCCGCGGATTACCTTTGCTTCTAAATTTCAATTTCTACAATCTTGGCGATGCAACTAACAAATTCTTCGATAGATTTTTGAAGTTCTCTATTGGTGGTGAATTTTTCTTTGGGGAAAGCTTGAATCTAAGATTTGGCTACGACAACAACATCAGAAAATATTCAGGGACTTCCAAAGATAAGGAGTTTATTGGTTTTTCCGCTGGGATTGGATTTAAATTCAACGAATTCAACCTCGATTATGGCGTGTCGCAAGTCGGTGCTTCTGCAATTTTTCATAAGTTCTCTTTTTATCTCGATATTTAATTTGATTTCTTTACTTCGTAAGTTCTTTTCCCATTATTATTCTTCCCATTAATTGTTCTTTTTTTAGATCATTTACATTACTAGTACTGAATTAACTAAAATTCTATTTTCTTATCTGAAACAAAATCAATAATTGCCACAAATCCGTTATTCCACATCCTTTTTCTTTATTTACTAAATTTCTATCTGTTTCGTTTTATTTGTTTTTAATTGAATTTAAATGGAGAAATTCTCGCTTTCATTTGGGGTCTCTTTTTGGTTGCTAATTGTTCTTGTTTTCGTAAGCCTATTGATTACATATCTTTATTATAGGAGAACCAATCCCGAATTGGATTTGCGAAACAAAATCCTACTCGCCGCACTTCGGTTCTTTGCTCTTTTATTTTTATTCTTCTTCTTCGCCGAACCAATTGGAAATTTTATTTCAAATATAATCCAAAAACCAAAGATATTTGTACTTATTGATAATTCCGCTTCAATGAGATTGAAATGGTCTAACGTTGATAAACTTAATCAAACTCTAAGCTCTATTGATGGCTCGGGTTTGCTCACCTATGATAAATATCCCGTTGAGTTCGTAAAATTCGACAGAACTTCTACTCTGGTAAATAATTTCTTTCTCGATTCCCTTAAATTTGATGGAGAAGAAACTAATCTATTTTCTCCACTTAAAAAAGTTTTCGAGTTGAAGCCAACCGAAAATATTCAATGTATTGTTTTTGTAACCGATGGCATTTTTAATTCTGGGGAAAACCCTCTTTACCTTGCCGAAAGAATTGGAATTCCCATTTATACCATTGGTGTGGGCGATTCAATTCCCCCGAAGGATATTATTGTCTATTCTATGACCACAAATGAAATTGGATTCGTAGACAAACCCCTCCCCATTAAAGTTAATATCAAATCTTTTGGATACAACAACCAACAGATTACTGTACAACTGTTCGAAGGGCAAAATTTATTAGGCGAGCAAAAAGTAGATTTGAAAAAAGATGTCGAAGATTACAGCGTTGTCTTTGAATATGCTCCCAAAACTGAAGGCTTTGCAAAATTGGTCGCTCGAGTTCCACCAATTTCAGAGGAATTTTCCCAAGAAAACAACTCTCAAAGTAGAGTGGTTAAGATAATAAAAAGCAAAAAGAAATACATTATACTCTCTGGCTACCCCAATCCCGATATCCCGTATTTCAAATCGTTAATCAACCAAGAGCTTGGCTCGGAAATTCTTACTTTTATCCAAAAATTCGGTGGAGAATTTTACGACCCCAAACCCACGCGCAAAGACTTCGAAGATGCACAAATTTTTATCTTACTCGGCTACCCTATCACCACCAGCAACATCCAAATTCTCGATTGGATCAAAGAAGAATGGGAAAAGGGTAAGTCTGTGCTTTTTGTAGCTCAACTGGAAACTGATTATAAAAAATTGAAACCATACGAAGATATGCTACCATTCAACTTTGCCGCTAATTCTTTCCGAGAATATACATTTGTTGCGAATTTCCTTCAAACCCAAATTGGAAATCCTTTGTTAAACATTATTCCCGGCGAGGATAATCTGAAACTTCTAAACCAACTCCCCCCAATTTTTAGGACCGAACTTTTCGTCCGTCCCAAACCAGAAAGCGAAGTCCTTGCAACAATAAAAGTAAACAATGTCGAAATGAAAGAACCCTTCATTTTGTTAAACAATTTTCAAAACAAAAAGTCTGCGTCGATTCTTGGCTATGGACTATTTCGCTGGCGTTTGCTGGGAAATTCTTTGCGGGAATTAATTGGTGGAACTACAACTAACGTCGACATTGGTTCAGAATTCTTGTCCAAAATATTACAATGGCTTACCGTTACAGACGAACCCTCTAAAATTAGCATCAAGCCTTCCAAGTCAAAATTTTTCCAAAACGAAAAAGTCTTTTTTAACGCTCAAATTTACGATGAATCCACTAATCCAGTTGACAATGCAAAAGTTATTATCAAAATATACAAAGGTAACCAATCCTTCGAACGACAGCTTCCACAAATTTCAAGCGGGCTGTATTCTGGGGAAGTTGGCTACTTTGCAGAAGGCGACTACTTCTACACTGGAGAAGCTTACAATGGCAATCGACTTCTTGGCAAAGTCAACGGGAATTTCATCGTCGAGCGCAGCAACCTTGAACTTGTTGACTTTCGGTCTCGGTTCGACTTCTTGCGATATATTTCCAAAGTCTCGGGTGGAAAGTTTTATTTTTGGAACGAATACAGCAAGCTAAAAGATGAGCTTTATAATTTAATTTTGGACGAAAGAATAATAACTCAAAAAAGAGAAACAAATCTTTGGAACTCTTTGCCGTTACTTTTGATATCCATTTTGCTTTTTGGTTTGGAATGGTTTTTCCGCCGAACGAAAGGATTACTCTAATTGCTTCCGATTTTTCTTCAAAATCTTCAAAAAGCAGTAGATTATTAAAGTAATTATCACTGTATAGGCCAAAACTAAAAAAATAATCCCCTCGGTACATATTCCCTGCATCATTCATACCTTGGTTTGTTTAACTTCCAGGCCTTATGTACTAGTACGCAAAGTAGTGCAAATATTGTTATCATAAACAATCTTGCTCCCCAACGAAATGGGATTTGTTCATCGGGTATATTTGTCATCAACAATGTAGAAATTGCATCGGTGAAAATCCAATAAACAAGAATAGTTAAAATATATAATGGGGTAACATACTTAATCACAAAGTAAAAAAACTTTGGAATTTTAATATCGGCTCCTTGATTTATCTCTTGCCACCCTTTGTCCATTCCCCAAATCCACGCGAATATGACAACTTCTAAGAAGCCAATTAATACAAGGAAAAATGTACCTGCCCAGTAATCAAGTTCATCAAGGAAGCCATATTCCAAGAAGAAAACCACGAAATGCGCCGAAATGACTGTACCAATAAAAACATACAAGGTTGCTTTGTTGTGCGAAATTTTGAATTGTTCTTTCAAAAAGGCGATCAAAGGCTGCACCATTGCAACCGAGGATGTAATCCCAGCAATAAACAACAATAAAAACCAAATGAAACCAAAGAAGTCTCCAAAAGGTAACTTCTGGAAAATCAATGGCATCGAAACAAAACCAAGATTAAACGCTCCCCCTTTTGCTATCTCTTGGGTTGCGGGAATTCCAAAAAACGCAATTGCGACTGGAATTGCAATTGAGCCTCCAAGCACAACTTCAACAAACTCGTTTGTAGAGGCAGTTGATAAGCCGTTCAACGCTATATCGTCTTTTTCTCGAAGATAACTAGCATAAGCTTGGAGTGTCCCCATTCCAAGACTAAGTGTGAAAAAAATCTGCCCAGCAGCTGAAAGCCAGATTTTTGCGTCCGTTAGCATCGAAAAGTTTGGATTCCATATGAATGCAAAGCCATTTTCTACACTTCTTTCTGGATAGTTTACTGGGTCGGGTGTCCCAAGCAAAATAACTCGAATTGCAAGAATGATTGCCAAAAAAATTAGTAATGGCATTCCAATTTTTGCCAAAACCTCTATTCCCTTCGAAATACCTCTTTTTAACACATAAAAATTTATTCCAAGTGTAACCAATAGAAAAAAATACGCCGGCAAAATCGACCCAAAATATCCCTCTTGAATACCTTGATAACTCTTTAAAAAGCCAGTCATTGATGAAAAGTCGGTAAGCCCAAAATATGTTTTCGTGATTGAAAAAAAGCTGAAAGCAAGAGTCCACGATTCAATGTAACAGTAATAAATCATAATTATCGATGAAACGAAAATACCAAGAACTCCAACGTATTTCGCTAATGGATTACGCCACAATACATCGAACATCCCTGGTAAGTGCCCATGTCCATATTTCCCGCCATGACGCCCCATTGCCCACTCTACCCACATTAGTGGTATTCCTAGCAAAAGAAATGCAATGAAATATGGTATCATAAAAGCACCGCCTCCGTTTTGAGCAGCTTGCACTGGAAAGCGTAGAAAATTTCCAAGCCCAACTGCATTTCCAGCGGCCGCAAGTATTATCCCAATCCTTGTTGCCCACCTTTCTCGGTTGCTCATAAAACCTTTTCTTTATTGAACATTTCTAAATCAACCTCTTTTGGTAAAGCCTATAAGTTTTGTATACCTTGGCTTGCATTGTCGATGTTAAGCCTTTGTTCATCATTTCGTTGTCTTCGAGCACCCAAGATGCTTCGCCATATTGATACCCGCGTTGTATACCTCTTATTCCTAGCTCGTAATATAGAACAGAATCGATCCCAGTTCTTTGAAACTCTGGTTTAACTCCCAAAGCAATTATTCGTATAAACTTGATCTTTTTCTTTTTCGTAAGAATTTGATACAAAGCGCCAAGAGTTGAGCCATTTTTGTTGTAAATTAAGCACTCATTAATATTTGGTAACGCAAGACCAAAACCCGCTACTTTGCCTTTCGATTCTGCTATCAAAGCTAATTGGGAATCGGCTACCATCTTCAAATCTTTTGCTATGTAATTAAATTCCTCGTCTGTCCATCGGACAAAGCCCCAATTTGGTACCCAAGCGGAATTATAAATATCTTTCAAAATCTCAACGTCACGCCAAAAATTCTTTTTGCTACTAAAGTCTACACACCTAATGTTAACTTCATATCTGCGGCGAATTAATTCCTGCAAACGCAACATCTTTTCTGAAGTAAATGTGTTTGGCTCAAGCAGATATGCATACAAATCTTTGGCTTTAGTGTACCCGCAGCTTTCAATCAAATCTATGTAATACCTAGGATTGTAAGTCATCATAATAACCGGGGATGAATCAAATCCATCGATAAGCAAGCCTACTTCATCGTTCATCGAGGGATTCTCTGGGCCTATTATCGAATCGAGCCCTTTTTTGGATAACCAGGTTTCTACGGATTCAAAGAGTTTTTTCGCTACATCTGAATTATTAATGCATTCAAAAAAACCAAAAAAACCTGTTTTGTCATTGTGTGTTTCGTTGTGGTTATAATTTATTATTCCAGCAATTCTGCCTAGCACTTCCCCAGAACGATCGAAAGCCATAAAAAGTTTTAACTCGGAATGCTTATAAAAAGGATTTTTCTCTGTGTCGATTAGCTTATATCTATCGCTAATTATTGGTGGGACAAAATATGGGTCGTTTCTGTAAAACTTCCATTGTGATTTGATAAAGCGAATTTTGTCACTCTTACTTATTATTTCTTTGATTTCAATTTCCATTCAAAAACCTTTATTCCTTAATAATTATGCTTTCACCTTTTTCTATCCACTCTGGTGGGGCTTTTTTCTTCAAATAAGTATCAAAAAACTCCTTGATTTTAATTGCATAATCTAGCTTGTTTGGGAATTTTTCGGGCCAATGCCTCTCTTTATGGTATTGCAAGAAAAATGCAGTCTTATTCAACCTTCGCAGTGCAAGGTAGAGCTCTATGCCTTGTTGCCATGGTACTGCTTGGTCTTCGTCTCCAAACATTAATAAAAGTGGTGTAACCATGGTTTGGGCTTTAAAAATTGGAGAATTGTTAATGTAGTTCGCAAGTGAATCCCAAAGATGCCCCCCAATTCGACTTTGATACCTTTCATACTGAAATTGGCGAGCAAGTCCAGACTCAAGTCGAATACCACTATATGCACTAATCATATTGCCAACTACTGCACCAGCAACTGCGGCAGAAAACATCTTGGTTTGCGTGATTATGTACGCTGCTTGATATCCACTCCAAGAATGCCCCATTATTCCGATTGCATTTGTATCGATGAACCCTTTGGCTATAAGGTTTTTTACACCACTGACTATGCAATCCAAGGCTGAATTCCCAGGGCTTCCTATTTGATATTTTATGTCGGGCAAAAAGTAAATGTAATCATCGGAAGTGTAAATCTGGAAGCAGGGCCTGTGCCCAATATAGGGAAATTGAAAATTATACATAAGATGCGAAAATCTTTCGTAAAAATACACTATAAGAGGGTACTTTTTCTTTGAATCGAAATTTGCTGGTTTTATTATAAACCCATCCAAAGTATCTCCACGCGAATTTGTCCACCGTACCAATTCGGTTGTTCCCCATTTATATTTCGAAAGGTACTCTTCGGTATGATTAGTTAACCTTTTTATGTTTGTAAGGGCAAAATTGCCTACCCACAAGTCTGGGAACTCGTCGTAACTCTCTCGCGAAAATAAGACTTTGTCTGCATTTTTAGCCTTAGATATTAATTTGAAATTCTTTGCTTCTTCCAGAAGGGAAAGAGGGCCAAGGATCTTGAATTCAAGCAAATAAATTGCTGTGTGTTTTTTGGTGTGATTAAACGCAGACATCAAAACACTGTCGGAATTTTTATAAAACTTCTTGTTTTTGTCAAGCTTAATGATTCTGTAAGACTGATTTAAGTCTCGCCCAAAAACCACCGTTTGGCAAACATAACCATAATTTTCGGAGAAGAATTTCCATACATCATATTTATCATACAACAGAAAAGCATTATCATTTTCGAACCAACCGCCGAAACCGTAACTCGGTGGTGGAGAAGGCATATCATAATCCTCGTCGTAAAATGCATATTTCATTTTGCCAGTCAAGTTGACAAGAGTGTCTATTTGGGTATCATACAAATGCCAATTTTTATCTTTGTAAAAAACTAAATACTTGCCTTGAGGGGAAAGTTCAGCCACATCGTTTACCCTCTTGGCAACCAACTTTCGCTGTCCAGTATTAATGTTAACTATGTACAAGTCCCTATACTCTCCTTCCCAAGTTGCCTCCTTAGCATACGGTCTATTATCGAATCCAATAGTGTAATTTGGATTATCCACAAAATCAACCGTAGACAAGTTAAAATCTGCAAGTTGAATGTATTTCTTGGTGCTTAAATGATAAACACAACGAAAAGTTCTGTTTTTGTTTTTTTCCCACCAAGTCCTTTCATTCGATTTGACTTGAGGATCATTCCAGTGCCACAAAGTATATTCTGATTTTTTCAAAATCTTGCTTATATCGAAAAAGTTGGTGTCATTGAATTTAATTTTCTCAGCTGTAACACTTGTATCCATCTTCGGTTTTATACCAAAGAAGAGTCTTTCCCCGTCCTCACTCCATTTCAATTCATTTTTCCTTGGAAGATACCATTCCGTGGGCAATTGGGAGGATTCCATTAAAATTTGGGGGACAAAAACCGGAACTGGCAAATAACATAAAACAGCAGAATCAATTTTGGTTTCCGCTCTTTCGTATGATTTTATGTAACTCAACCCTTGGCGAGCCTTGTTCCACGCCAGAGAAGAAATATAAACACCAGAATCTACATCCGCTTTTATAGGTAAATTAAATTCTCCCCTTAAACTCAAAATGTAAAGGCCATTCTTTTTACCCACAGGTTCGGAAACTACAAAAGCAAAGTAATTGGTGAGTGTATCGAAAGAAAATTCCGTTACATATTGTAAATCCAATTGATTTTGGGAAGCAAGATCAAATAATGTTAGTAGAGAACCAATTTCTTTTGTGCTCGTGTCTTTCCCTTTGCTTTCTCCCTCCTTGAAATGAATTGCTAACCACCTTGAATCTTCAGAAAAGACAAAATTTTTTGTCTTTTCAAAAAAATATTTTGCGTGAGAAACAAGATTGAAAAGGAGATAACCATCGCTCGGCTTTTCCTTTTCTGCGTTCTCTACATCAACCGCTTTTGGAAAGTGTCTGAATATTACCCATTTTGAATTGGGAGAAAACACTGGTCTCTGTGTCCTTTCAAATTTATACTTTGTAGTGTCTTCTGTCGATATCACAAAAGAAACTGGATCGCCTCGTTCAGGAACAAGAGAATAGCCAACCCACCGACCATCATCGGATATAATCTGATGTTGTATCCTTGGAAATTTCATCGCATCAAGAAATTTAAACTCCTGCTTTTCCACTCCTTGAGCTTGAATGGAAAATATGCAGAGCAAGAAATTTACGTATAAAAAAATTCTCCCTTTCATTTTCTCATTCTTTTAATTTAGAATAATGTTCAGAGAGCCACCGTTCTGCATCAATAGCAGCTATGCAACCACTACCAGCAGCTGTAACAGCTTGCCGATAGGTTGGGTCTTGGCAATCGCCGCAAGCAAATACACCAGAGATGTTCGTATATGCACTTTTGCCTTTTGTGATTATGTATCCGCTGGAATCCGTTTCAACAAAAGGTTTAAAAATCTCTGTGTTTGGTGTATGTCCTATAGCATAAAACACACCGTCCGCAGGAAGTGTTTTCTCTTCTCCTGTAATTACATTCTTAACACGAATACTGGTTAATTTTTTTATACCCATCTTTTCTTCCCCAAGAAACTCCTCGACCACTGTGTCCAGCAAAAAGTCAATCTTCGGATTGGATTTTGCTCTTTGTATCATAATCTTCGATGCTCGGAACTCTTGTCTGCGATGAATAATTGTTACACTCGAAGCAAAATGGGTTAGATACATTGCCTCTTCCATCGCAGAATCCCCACCTCCAATAACATAAACTTTTTGGTTTTTGTAGAAAAACCCATCACAAGTGGCACAAGCAGAAATCCCAAAACCCCAAAACTTTTCTTCGCCTTTTGCATTCAATCGCTTTGCCGATGCCCCGGTTGCAATTATCACAGCATCCGCCTCATATTCTTTATCTCCATCAGCAAACAAAAGAAATGGGTGCCGGCTGAAATCTACTTTTTTAATACTCTCGAATCGTGTTATTGTTCCAAACCTTTGGGCTTGTTTGCGAAAATGTTCCATCATTTCTGGTCCCTGAATTCCATCAGGATAGCCCGGGTAATTCTCAACCTCGGTTGTAATGGTCAATTGCCCCCCGGGTTGCATGCCCTCAAATAAAATTGTTGACAAAAGAGCTCGACTCGAATAGATGGCTGCGGTAAAACCTGCTGGGCCAGAACCAATTATTGCTACTTGATACTTTTCCATATCCTTTTTTATTTTCTGAAAAATGCAAAAACATAATATTACCAAAATTGAATGAAAAATAAAAACCTGAGGTTTTTCGACAGTTTGAAATATAAGTTAAAGCATTACTAAGGGCAAGGATCACACTTCTAACAAAAATTATTAACAAGAACCCTTCTTTTTGAATTAATCCTTAAATAGAAAAATAATAGGATTAATGTAAAGTCTGATTTTCCCAGAATCTTTCTAATTCCTTCAAAACGTACTTAAAATCATCCGGAAAATCTGCTTCAAAATTCATTTGCTTTTTAAAAATTGGATGATAAAATCCAAGTGTTTTTGCGTGGAGCATCTGTCTTGGCGTTTCTTTCAAAAGGCCAATAATAAACTTCCTGAAGCATGCATTGTGCCCGCCGTAAACAACGGTATCTCCTCCGTAAGATTGGTCCCCAAAAACTGGATGTTTGAAATGTGAAAAATGGACTCTTATTTGGTGGGTCCGCCCAGTCCTTAATTTGATTTTTACAAGCGTAAGATATCCGTATCTTTCAACAGCCCAATAGTCGGTTATCGCAGCTTTGCCTTCTCGCTTTACCACTGCAAAAAGTTTCCTATCCCGAGGGGACCTGCCTAGATTCCCCTCGTAAGTGCCATATTCTTCTTCCAGTTTCCCCCACACAAGTGCGTAATAATACCTTTCTACAGTTCGATTTGAAAACTGCTCTGCAAGTTTCTGATGTATACTTGGGTCTTTAGAAATCAAAAGTAATCCGGTTGTGTTTTTATCCAATCGATGAACTATCCCCGGACGTATTTGACTACTTGCAAAAATTCTTCCTTCGTCTTGCTCTTCTTCAAGTTCATCGAGTTCCTCCCCAAGTATCTCTATTTCTTCTCGGTAACCAAGATGATAAAGCACTGCATTTACCAATGTACTACTGCGATTCCCATAACCCGGATGTGTTACCATGCCTGCAGGTTTGTTTACAACCATAAGATATTCATCTTCGTAAACAATATTAAGTGGAATTTTCTCTGGAATAAGTTTTAACGGAGGCAACCGTCTTAATCGACATATAATTATATCATTAGGTTTTATCTTATGATTCGATTTGACAACCTTGTTGTTTACAAGGACATCTTGATTTTCTATTGCTTTTTGGACCTTTGTTCGAGAAACATTTCGAAGATGTCGTGTTAGAAATGTATCTATCCTTTCAAGTTCCTTTCCAGCGGGCACAAAAATCTTGTGTTCGACAATTAAAAAATCTCCATCAGTTTTTACAACTTCTTCATTTTGTTCCATTCATAATTTCAGTTTGGGTTTTTCTAAACAAAATGGAAAAATTGGGGATATGCTTGCTGAAAATGATAAGCAAAACCACACCAATGCTTACGCAAGAATCAGCCACATTGAATACGGGCCAGTGAGTGTAGTTCAAAATATCTCCTATACGGATATCAGGTATATCAACTTGAATAAAATCGATAACCCTGCCATAGAAAAGCGGGGCATATCCAAAAATTAAACCATAGAAAACCCTATCAATTAAATTTCCTATTGCACCAGATAAAATCAAACCGAATGATAACTGAATTGTAAATGGGGCACTCGCCATTCTATAAATAATTAATCCCAGGGCGATACTTGCAAAAACAGAAAACAAACTTAAAATAATTTTAAGCTCCCCAAATTGAATTCCAAAAGCCATTCCGGCATTTTCAACGTAAACGAATTTTACAAAATCACCAAATACTCTTATTTCGCTTCTCTCTGGAGATGCGTAATAATATTCGCTGCCAAGATGCCTTACTTGAAAATAGTCGTAAATAAGAAATTTTGTAACTTGATCTAATATTACTAACAGTATTACTATTGCAAAAACAATTTTTGTAGACTTTGCCATATTTTTACTCGTGAAATTAAATTTTGGAGATGCTACCAAACTGAAACTCAAAAAAGGGGATTTTACACTTCCTTTCGGCTCTCAAATTATTTCCAAAATTGATTTTACACTGGAGACAATGACGCATCTTCTTTATTTTTATTTTCCAACTGGTTCAATTCTATCTACTCCATCTTCGGGGCATTTCTTATGAATTTTATAAGAGGCCGATAATGTTGTGATTGGGACAGCAAGCAGTCGTTCCTTTGCGATCAAAATACCACAGACTCGACATATACCGTAAGTTTTGTCTTCAATTCTTTTCAATGCTTCGTCCAACTTCTTAATATACTCATTTATCCGTTGAATTTGTGCATATACTTTTTCTTTCTCGAAGATTTCGGACCCTTGTTCTGCCATATGCATCGAATAAATCGAACCTTCCTCTGCTAAGTCGTATGCATTTAAGTCCTCGAGTCGTTCACGAAGCATGTTCAGTTCTTCGAGCGCTTCCGTTTTTACTTCCAAAATTCTTTTACGAAAAATCTCTAGGTCTTCGTCTGAATATCGAACCTGTGATTTTGAAGTTAAGGTCTTTTTGGCTTGCTCGGCTGCTTTCTCTTCTTCTAATTGCTGCTCATATTCCTTTCGTTCTTTTTCGGAAAGCTTCTTACCAGTCCTTGGCTTCGAAACTTTTACAACAGGTTCTTCAGCTTTATTAATCTGGTTTTTTAGAGCAACTTCCTCTATTTTATTATCTTGGTTATCTTTTGGTTTATCAACTTTTCCCTCTGGCTTTTTCTCTGCTTTTACTTTATTTTTGGGGGTAGTAATCTCATTATCTTTTTCATTTTTTTTCTTTTTTGTGCTTTCCCTTTTTGAACCAGGAAATTTGGAGGCTTTATCTTTTGTCACTTCTGTTTCATCAATTTTAGCTTTTTTCTTTTGTTCGATTTCTATTGTTTCCTTAATCTTGGTACTTGCGCCAACTCTTTTTTTTTCCTTTGCTTGATTTTGCGATTCAACGATTGGTTCCTCGGATTTCTTACGAGGTTTACAAACCCTTTTAGGTTTGTCTTCGACTTTTGCTTCCTTTACTGTTTTTGCCGAAAGGTTAGATGTCGTTTCTATTTTTTTTTCTGGTTCAGGTTCTTCTCTCTTTTTTCTTGGTTTACATGCTCTCCTTGGCTTGGTCTCTAGATTAGAATTAACATTTTTGTTTTTTTCTTCCTTTTTTTCTTTTTTTGCTGGCATATGCTACCCCGTAAAAATGCAATAATAAGAAAATCTAATTGTTTTTCATCTATTTGATTTTTTTACAAATACATTAATTGGTTTTCCATCAATATCAAATTGAATAGGGGATTCCAAATTTAATAAAAATTCGAGTTTTTCTGCAAGTGTCTCGGCGCAAATATGGTCTTTCATAGCAATCAATGGCTGAATAAATTCTTCTGGTGCTACAACATATATTTCAATTCTGTCTGTCACATCAAAACCAGAATCCTTTCGTATCTTTTGAATCCTGTTGACAAACTCGCGTGCAATACCTTCGTTCCTTAACTCTTCTGTAATGTGTGTATCCAGTGCCACAGTGATATTATCTTCGGTCCCAACTAGCCAACCTTCAAGCGTATCGCTATAAATTTCAATATCTTCTAATTGAAGGGTTAGGTCAACCCCCTGCACCAATATATCCAGAGTTCCTTTATTCTCGAGTTTTACAATCTCTTGGTGCGATAAATTTTTGATTGCTTCGGCAACTTGTTGGGTCATTTTTCCAAACTTTTTCCCAATTATTTTAAAATTTGGTTTCGATTTCTTTTTAACAATTTCGGTATCGGCAGAAACATAATCAATTTGCTTAACATTAATTTCTTCCAATATTATATCCTCGAAATACTGTATATTTCGTCTTTGCCTTGGGTTCAAAACTGGAATTAAAATTTTTTGCAAAGCCTGTCGAGTTCTAATCTTGGCTTTCTCTCTCAATGAGCGAACAATTTTTACAATCTTCTGTGCTAAATCCATTCGTTCTTCAAGTTCTGAGTCGATAACAGTTTCATTCGCAAATGGCAAATCTAGCAGGTGTACAGATTCGGGTTGATTTGTTCGACGCAGCTTCCGGTAAAGCACTTCCGAAAGGAATGGGGCTGCAGGTGCCATTAAAGTAACTACGTTTAGCAAAACATAATGCAATGTTTGATATGCAGATAGCTTCTCTTCGTCGTTTTCCCCTTTCCAAAACCTTCTTCTGTTTCGGCGAATATACCAATTTGAAAGTTCATCGATAACAAAAGTTTGTATTGCTCTGAATGCCTTGGTTAACTCAAATTCCTCCATAAATTTTCGATAATCACGTATCAGTGTGTTTAAACGTGAAATAATCCAACGGTCGATTTCCAATCGCTTTTCTAAAGGTATCTCTGGCTCCTCGCCATTGTACTTATCAATGTTGGCATACAAAGCAAAAAACGAGTATGAATTAACCAAGGAGCGGAAAAAATCAGAAATAATACTTTTTTCAATATCATCTTCGTTGAAAAGCGTTGCCTTCCAAGGTGGATTATTTACAAGAAGGTACCAACGAACTGCATCGGCGCTATATGTTTCCATTACTTCGAAGGGATCTATTACGTTTCCCTTCGACTTGGACATTTTCTCGCCTTTCTTATCTAAAATTAACTCGTTGACAACAATGTTTTTGAATGCCGGTTTACCAAAAATTGCCGTGGCTATGTTGTGCAATGTATAAAACCAACCTCGAGTTTGGTCTACTCCTTCGGCTATAAAATCTGCGGGAAAACTTTTTTCGAACAGATCTTGATTTTCAAATGGGTAATGAAATTGCGCGAAGGGCATTGCTCCAGAATCGAACCAAACGTCAATTACTTCGGAAACTCGTTTGAATATCTTTCCGTTCCGTTCGAAAAATACCTTGTCCACAAATGGCCTGTGTAAATCTATTTCTAAATTGGCTTCTTTCAATGTGATCTTGTTTCCATTTTCATCAAAAACAAATCCTTCTTTGAGCTCTTCTATCGAACCAATTGCAATGCTTTCCTCTCCATCCTCGGATACCCAAATTGGCAAAGGAGTGCCCCAGTATCTATCGCGTGATAAAGACCAATCCTTTGTTTCGGAAAGCCAATTCCCAAAGCGACCACTTCCAATTTCGGGTGGCTGCCAATTAATTTGTTTGTTCAACTCAATCATTAATTCACGGTATGCAGTCGATTTAATAAACCATGACTCCCGTGCGTAATACATTATGGGATTGCCGGTGCGCCAACAATGAGGATAACTGTGGACATAATCAAAAGAGGCTTTGTATACCTTTCCAGCTTGCTTCAACGCTCTTATAATATCTTTGTCAGCTCCTTCTTCCTTATGGTCTGGATAAACAAAATCTTTAATTGCTCGCCCAGCAAATTCCCCCATGTCTTCGGTGAAATGTCCATTTGGTGTTACAGGTTGTAAAAAAGGTATTTTATATTTTTTGTACATTTCGTAATCGTCTTCGCCAAATGCTGGTGCTATGTGGACAATTCCACTACCTTCTTCAGTCGACACAAAATCCCCAGGTAATATACTTAATCCCTGTGGATATTTTTCTTTATTGATTTTTGCATATGGAATTATTTGTTCGTACTCTGTACCTATCAGCTGCCTACCTTTGAACTTCATTAGGATTGTGGTTTCGCCATCAAGTACAGAAAGCCTTGATTCTGCAAGTACAAGGCGAAGCAATTGTTCCTCGCCCTTTATTTTGCGTTTATTTTCAACAAAAACATAATCGATGTCTTCGCCTACAGCCATTGCTACGTTCGCAAGCAATGTCCACGGTGTTGTTGTCCAAACAAGCAGATGTGCCCCTATTATTTCTTTGATAGGGGAATTGAGAATTTTTGGAATTATGAACAGATTGGGATCGCGTACTTCTTTGTAGCCAAGAGAAAGTTCATGACTACTTAGCGGTGTTTCAATTGTCGGGGATTGAGGAACAACCTTGAAGCCTTTGTAGATAAGTCCATTATCGAAAAATTTTTTTAATGCCCACCACAAAGATTCAATGTATTCATTAGTGCAAGTTATATACGCTCTATCCAAGTCGAGCCAATATCCCATCCTTCTGGTAAGGTCCCGCCAGCCTTGATTCATTTCGATATTGTAATAAACAAATTCCTTGCACTTTTGGTTAAATGTATCTATCCCAAAATTTTCAATATCCGATTTTACCCGGAAACCCAGCAATTGTTCCACTGCAAGTTCTACTGGTAGCCCATGAGTATCCCATCCAGCCTGCCTTCGTACAAAAAATCCGCACATTGCTTTGTATCGACAAACTGTATCTTTAATAGTTCTAGCCATTAAATGATGAAGCCCAGGTTTCCCATTAACCGTTGGAGGTCCTTCGTAAAAACTAAAAAAAGGAGCATTTTTTCGTAACTCAAGGCTTTTTTCGAAAATCTTGTTTTTCTCCCAAAACTCTAATATCTGATGCTCAAGTTCTGAAAAATTATACTTCTCCGGAAGCGGTTCAAACATAGCAAAACCAAAAATACATAGACATCAAAATTAAGAATTTTTAAATATTTAACAAAACGTTAAAGGCAAAAGATTTTCAAATGTACATTTTTAAAAACAATCGGTCAAACCTTGCTCTTACTTATTTACAAGATTAAATTAGCTACTATTCTAAATTACAATATTACAATTTCTTTTAACAATTGAATAAATTTTCCTTTTTTTTATTCTGGGTATTTTCTTTCTAATTAGTTACTTAACAAAAAGTTATTAATATAAGTTTATTTTTTTATCTTGCAATTTTTAAAGCACATTAGCAGTAAGGTTTATTGTAATTTTACAAAGTTAGGACTAAAATAATTTGTTCAACATTCGGCAAGAAAAATGTTTAGTCAGAAAAAAGTCAAAGAAATAATGGTTCCAATCGAAATGTATCCCACAATTAAAAAAGGCTCCACTATCCTAGATTCTATTATCCGTCTGCACGAGTCTGTAAAAAACGCACCCCCAAACATACCTTTATTCCAGGCAGTTTTAGTTGTCGATGATGACAATAAAGTAATTGGTAAAATTGGCCACTTTTCTATTCTAAAAGGCTTAGAACCAAAATACAAGGACTTGTTTGAATTAGACAAACTCTCTCGTTTAAATTTGAGTTTAAGTTTCATTGAATCTTTTTTCGAAAAATTCTCTCTTTGGGCCGATTTGCATATCGATTTATATTCTATTGCTTCAAAAACAAAAGTCGAGGATATTATGCAACCAATAGAAGAGTGCGTTAACGAAGACGACTCTCTGCCAATGGCTATTCATAAGATACTTATGCTGCAATGCTATACGGTACTGGTAAAAAGAGATAAAGAAATTGTCGGAATTCTTAGAACTGCCGATTTGATAAATGAAATTGAAAACAGTATTCTGAATGAATGTAAGAATTTATCCAACAAAGCGGAAGATCAATGAAAAGGCTGCTTATTCTTAGCGATGAAGTTTTGCCCACCCATTCATCAATAAAGCAATTGAAATTAGAAGGTTATGAAACTATTTTTAAAACGATAAATAAAGATGTCGAAAAATATTTGAGCAAAAACAAAGATATCGATGTAATAGTGTTCGACTTAAAGAATCTAAACAAAGATGTAGAATATTTCCTCAGAAATACCAAAGTAATAAGACCAGAAATTCAAATTGTTATTTTATCAGAAAATTGCGACCAGGAAAAATTATCTCTTTTGGATGCTTTTATTTGCTTGCAAAAGCCAATCGAAACCCGTAGACTAATCGAAGAGTTAGAAAAAGCCGGAAGCAAGGCAAAATTTTATATCTCGGAAAAATCTAAAAAAACAGAAAAGCCTTTGAAAACCAAAATATTGCAATTATCTTTGGCTTTGGCTTTTGGTATTTTTATTTATTCGTTACCCACCCCTGAAGGACTATCCCAAGAAGGACATCGTTTTCTTGCTTTTCTCGTTTTTATTATTATTCTTTGGATTACTGAAGCAATTCCAATTGGAGTTACAGCTCTACTTGTTGGTAGTGGATCACTTTTTTTCCAAATTCAAAAACCAGAATCTGCTTGGATGCCCTATGCCAGCCCTGCAGTTATGTTCGTAATGATGATAACTATGTTCGGAGTAATTATTAATGAAGTAGGCCTTACAAATCGAATTCTTTTCGGTGTATTAAAATTAGTGGGAAGAAAGTTGATTCCCTTTTCCCTTTTTCTTTGCATTGTATCATCAATGTTATCTTCAATTTTTCATGATGCTACGATAACAATTATTTTCTTGTTCTCTATGATTCCAGTTTTCACTAAACTTAACATAAGCCCTCATAATAGCAACAATTTTTCCAAATTTTTTACAATACTAATCCCACTAAGCGCCAGTGCTGGTGGATACGGTACAATTCTTGGTGGTGGAAGAAACGCAATTGCCGTCGATTTCATAGAAAAACACTATGGAATACAAATTAGCTTTTTTGAATACTTAACTTGCCAACTTCCAATTGTAATTTTTATATCGCTCGCTACCTGGTCGATTTGCTACTTAATTTTCCGACCCAAATTAAAAGAGTTGCCCGATGATTTCCATTCCACCAAACTACCACCAATTAGCAGAGAAGAAAAAGGAGTTGCGATTATTTTTGCTATTGCTTTTATTTTTTGGTCCATTGGCGACTTAACTAAGCTCCACGTTAGCGTTGTTGCTGCTTTAGCAATTATTGTAATTTGCGGATTTGGCTTTGTTAATTTCAAAAAAATAATTGAAAAGTTTGCATGGGATGTTTGGTTCGTTTTTGGTGCAGGTGTCGTTCTTGGCACCGCAATGCTGGATACTGGAGCTGGAAAATGGCTAGCTGAACAATTCTCCCCTTATTTGTTTGGCCAAGCCAAAATTGTTCAATTATTCGGTATATCAATTTTTGCCTCTTTTATTTCAAGTTTTATGTCAGATTCCGCTGCTACAGCTTTATGTTTACCAATTATGCTTCCTCTTGCCGAATCTCTTGGTTTAAGTGTTAAGCATGTAACTTTGCTTTTGCCTGCTGCTACTTCTTTTGTTTGGTTTGTTATCGGTTGTCCGCCTACTATTATTGCCTATAGCACTGGTTATTTCTCTCAAATTGATTTTGTAAAAGTTTCTGTGACATGGGCTTTTGTTAGCGTTTTAATTTACGTTTTAATTATCAATTTCTACTGGCCTTTTATTGGCTTTTAGGATTACCCTTTTTGCCCTCCATCTGTCGCCAATTATGATACTTTATAACTTTTATATGTTATTCTTAATTACAATTTTCTTCGAACTCACCTAAGGGAATTTATGTTAAAAGTTTGTTAATTAGTTGATGGATTATTTGTGGATTTTTTCTGGATTAGTGTTTAAAAATTGTGAAAAAGTAGGTTGATATTTTTATTTCCAGAAAAATTTCACTTTTTCTTAACAAAATATTACTTAACAGTTACGTTGGAAATATTAAATAAATAAAAGAACTTAGTTCAATTGAAATACAAGTTTTCCACTTTTCCACAACCCTTATATGATTATAATATTTTATTTTAAAATTTCAACAATATTATTAATATTGTTTAGTATGTTCTTGTATTCGGGGTTAAGTTTGGTTCCTGCAGTAGCAAGATGTGGTTTCCCTCCGCCTTTACCTCCAAGCTTTTGTGCAATAATATTAACTAATTTTCCCGCTGGATATTTCCCCAAAAGGTCATCTGTAACTGAGCAGGCTATATAGAGCTTGTCTTCAAATGGCGAGAAAATGAAAGATATAGCAGATTTACCAAATACATTACGAACTACTTCAGCAACATCTCTTAATTCATCAATAGAATTAACAGAAATTTCTTTTGCGATTATACGAATTGAATCATAAGTCGTTGCAGAACTTACCCATTCACCAGCCAATATTCTTATTCTATCCTTTTCGTATTTCTGAAGTTCCTTTTTTAATGACTTTAAGGATACTTCCAAACTTTCGGCTTCTTGGTAAAGTTTATGAATTTCAGCTTTTAAATCACCAATAAAACGATAAACGCCCCGACCAGTAACTGCCTCGATTCTTCGAATACCAGCGGCAATTGATTGCTCCGAGACAATTTTAAATATACCAATTTCATTTGTGTTGCGAACGTGGGTACCACCGCACAACTCAGCGCAAAAGTCTTCTACTGAAACAACCCGTACAAGTTCTCCATATTTTTCCCCGAAGAACATTTTTGCTTTGGTTTCCGTTCTGGCTTTTTCAATGGACATTATCTGAGTAGAAACATTAAGAGCGCCAAAAATTTTTTCGTTTACCAAAGACTCTATTTCTTGAATTTGTTCTTCTTTGAGCTTTTCAAAATGATTAAAGTCGAAACGAAGATAATCGGGCGCAACTAAAGAACCCGATTGTCTGACATGTTGACCAAGAATCTGAAATAAGGCTTCGTGGAGTAAATGCGTAGCAGTGTGATTACGCATAATATCACGACGGCGGGATACGTCAACACGAAGGTGAATTTTATCTCCAACTTTTGCCTTCACTGGTTTGTTACATACATGAATTATTGCATCACCGATTTTTGCCAGATCATCAACTGAATAGAGGTTCTCCCCGATTGAAATAACACCTGTGTCGGAAACTTGACCACCGCTTTCAACGTAGAATGGGGAATGTGATGGAATAATTTTATTTTCTTCTATGTAAAGGATTTTAGCTTCGCTCTCAAATTCATCGTATCCAGTGAAAATTGTATTCCAATTGTTTTGGCTAGAAATAATTTCAATGTTTTTAAATTTCGCACTTTGTCGGCTTAGTTCTCTACGCTCTTCCATTTTTTTGTTGAAAACATCAATATCGACAGAGAAATTAATTTCTCGTGCCATCAATTGTGTCAAGTCGATAGGAAAGCCAAAGGAATCGTAAAGAAGAAAAGCTAACTCCCCAGGTATAATGTTGGAATTGTTTTGTCTTTGTTTTTCTACTATTTCTTCGAACTTTTCTATGCCTCTGTCGAGAGTATGTATAAAATTTTCTTCTTCCGATTTGATGACTTTTTCTATTGTTTGTTGATGAACTTTCAACTCTACAAAGAAGTCGCCCATAATATCTACGAGAGTTGGAACTATTTTAAAAAGGACAGGATCGCGAAAACCAAGATTGCGAGCGAATCTAGATGCGCGTCGCAGAATCCTACGAAGGACATAGCCCCGGCCTTCGTTGCTGGGAAAAACGCCATCGGCAATAGCAAAAGAAAGAGTACGAATATGATCCGAGATTACCCGCATAGAGATACCAACTTGGTGTTTTACATCTTGCGGATACTTCCTACCCGATAAATATTCGAGTTTAGTAATAATTGGAGTGAATAAATCAGTGTCATAGTTTGATGTTTTGCCTTGCATTATAGCAGTAACTCTTTCCAATCCCATTCCGGTGTCTACGTGTTTGGATGGGAGTTCTTCGAGAGAACCATCTTCTTTTCGATTATACTGTATAAAAACCAAGTTCCAAACTTCAATTACATCGGGATTGCCTTTGTTTACAAGCATAGCCCCAGATTTGTCTGGAGTTCTATCGAAATGAATTTCGCTACAAGGGCCGCAAGGACCTACCTCACCCATTTCCCAAAAGTTATCTTTTTCGTCGAAGCGGAAAATTCGATTTTCGGGGAGGAATTTTTTCCATATTTCAAAAGCTTCGTCGTCTGTTCTAAAAACAGTTGCAAATAATCTATCTTTGGGCAAACCCCAAATCTGGGTCAACAGCTCAAAAGCCCATTCTATAGCTTCTTGTTTGTAGTAGTCTCCAAAACTCCAATTGCCTAACATTTCGAAAAAGGAATGATGGTAAGTATCGACTCCAACTTCTTCTAAATCATTGTGTTTGCCACTAACACGAATACATTTTTGGGTATTTGCACAACGGGTATATTCCCTTTTTCCGATTCCAAGAAAAACATCTTTGAATTGATTCATTCCGGCGTTTGTGAAAAGGAGAGTTGGGTCGCCTTGGGGAACTACGGAACTACTTTGAACAATCCGATGACCCTTTGATTCAAAAAAATCCAAGAATGACTGTCGTACTTCGTGTGCTTTCATCTTTATGCTCTAATTAATAGTAAGTTATTTAGAAACGAATGGAATAAATAAATCTTTTAAAGGCATTGTAATCTTCTTTGGCATAAAGATGGTAACCAGACGTGGAAAATAAATTGGAAACATATTCGGCTTGGTTCCATCCGACTTCTAGGAAAAACGAACCACACTCGTTGAGTAAATTTTGAAATATTTGTGCAAATCTTCTGTAGAAAGTAAAACCATCAGAATAATCTGTTAATGCAGCCTTTGGTTCCTTTTTGACTTGTGGGGAAAGCTCCTCGTATTCATCTTTAGAAATATAAGGTGGGTTGCTTACTATTATATCGAATTTATCCTTTGGAAATTGGTCTAGTATGTTCATTTTAAATGCGATAACATTTGTTACTTTATTCAAACAAGCATTTTCTTTTGTCTGTTCAATTGCATTCAAATCCGAGTCAATTGCCAAAACTTGTGCATTTCTAAAAAAGTCTGCCAAGGCAATAGAGATTGCCCCGCTGCCACACCCGATGTCCAATATTTTCCTTACACTTTCCCTCCTAGCTTTTAGTGTAGATAGAATAAGATTAGTTAATTGCTCTGTTTCAGGCCTTGGAATAAAAACTTTTTTGTTTAAAAGGATTTTGTAATTAAGAAATTGTGCCCAGCCAAGAATGTATTGAATTGGTTCCCCAGATAATAATCTTTTGATATGAGCTTTTAGGGTTCTCAATTCCAATGGTTTAAGAGGAGCATCGTAGTTAAGGTACAAATCTAGACGTGAAAGATTTAGAATATCACACAGAAGAAGTTCGATAGTAAGTCGAGGAGATTCAATTTTTTTTTCAGAAAAGTACCCCGTTGCCCAATTAATGATATCCGAAACTGTCCAAATCTTTTTATCTTCGTCGCGATTCATAAGTTTTTGCAAGTAGGGAAAGAAGAGCCATTCGGACAAAAACGCCGTGAGATACTTGGGTTTGAATCAGAACGTTAGGATAGGCTGGAACTTCGTAGTCTAATTCAATACCATAATTTACCGGACCGGGATGAAGAACGACAAGTTCTGGTTTGCGGCTAATTCTTTCAAAGGTTAAACCATATAAATTAGAGAATTCAGCCAAAGATGGGACAAGGCCGGAATCCATTCGTTCGTTTTGCAGTCGTAGGAGCATAATAACATCCGACCACTCAATGGCTTCGTCTATATTTTTAAGTGTTGTAAGATTCCAATGTGAATAATGTCGAGGGATAAGTGTTCCTGGACCACAAAATGCAACCTTTGCACCAAATTTTTTTAAGAGGATTATGTTCGAGCGTGCTACACGGCTGTGCAGAATATCGCCGACAATACAAATTTTTAAATCTTTAATGTAGCCAAAATGTTTTTGAATTGTGTATGCATCAAGTAGTGCTTGTGTTGGATGCTCGTGTTTTCCGTCCCCAGCATTGATTACCATTTTACTAGTATTTCTTTGTAATAGGACTGGGACCCCGCTTGCAGAATGCCGAACAACAAAGATTTGAACATCCATTGCCTCGATAGTGTGTAGAGTATCAATAAGAGATTCCCCCTTTGTTAAACTACTTGTTGCTGTGGAAAAGAGAATAGGCTTGCCACCAAGTCTTTGAACGGCAATTTCAAAGGAAATTCTAGTGCGAGTCGATGGCTCGAAGAATGCCAGGGCAACTGTATAACCAATAAGATCAGTAAAATTTGCACCCAAAGAATAATGATATTCAAAATATCTTGCTTGGTCGAAAATTAGGTTAACATCTTCTACCGATAAATCTTCGGCAGACAATAAATATGGTTTAGAAAGCAATTCTTTTTGCATAAAATTCAATGTAAATTCTTGCAAAAATAATAAAACTTTAGGAAAGGAACTGAGGTTTGTTTTGGGATAGAAGAAAATAACAAATTATTTCATTCTGTCTATCCAAACATTTTTGAAACCCAAGGAACGAGCGGCTTTCTTAGCTTCGTCAATAGTTTTGTATGAGCCTATGCGAATTTTGTAGTAAGGGATATTCCGGACCTGGTGCGTTTTTTGAAAAGCATTGATTCCACGCTGTTGAAGTTGATTTAACCAATATCTTGCCTCATCGGGGTCGGGGGTCGAGAAAATTTCAATAGAATATTCTTCTTGGTATGTTTCGATTATTTTTACTTCTTGTGGGAGTTTTGTTTGTTTTGGATATGTTGTTGGTGCTTTGGGTGCAACGGCAATCTTTTCTTTTGTTTGGGGTACTGGTTTAGGCAAGGTTTTTGTGTTTTCTTTTACTTCTGTGATTTTTGGCGGATTTTGCATTAATGGTTTTTCAACTTTGACAACTTCTTTTGGAGCAATATTTTCTGATTTCTCTTCCTTGTCTAAGGGTATGGGAGATTTGGAATCTTTAGGTTCTTGTTGCATTGGTATTTGCGGTTCTTCTTGCTTTGGGGTTTGTTCCTTCTTTTGGGTAATTGGTTTTTGGGGGGTTGCATTCGGCTTTTCTTTTGTAACAAAGAGATTATCGTAAATAAAATAGCCTCCAATTATTAGAGCTAACAATAGCAAGCTGCCACCTAAAGCAAACCAAAAGACAGGAATTTTCCGTTTCTTCCTTTCTTCTTCAGATTTCTCTTCATCTAGAGTGGTTTGTTCAAATTCTACGATAGAGGGTTCAGGTTCAGGTTTTAATTCTTCTTTTTTAAGGTCTGGTTGGTCTTTGGGTAATTGAGGTTTCTTTTCCTTTTTTACTTTTTTTAGTTTCTTTTTTTTCTTGGTGGTCAATTCGCCAGACTCAATCAAATCTTTTGCGATTATATGAGAAGGCTTTTCAACATCTAGGGCACTTATGTCAATCTCTACAGTTTCTTGCGGAGTCGGTGCTGCTTTTTCAATTTGATTTAATTCTTTTTGGAGAATCTCTTTCTCGACTGTAGTAATGATAGGTTCTGGTTCTTTTTTCTTTCTTTTTTTGCTTTTTTCTAAATCTTTGATAATAGTATCTCGGAAATCATCATCAAAAATTTTGGAAAGTTCCTCGGAGCTAATGTCTTCGATTTTAATCTCCATCGGAATGTCGACGATGCTGTCGGTACCTATGAGGATTGTTTGAGTTTTTTCTTCAGGGTGTAAAGCTTCTTTTGGTGTTTCTAGTGCAACATCATCGATTTGAGGGGGTTCTGCAAGGATCTCCTTGGACAAAGCTTCAAGGTTGTCTGTTGCGACTTCTTCGGCTTGTGGTTCAGAGGGTTTTTCGTCGAAAATATCCCAGATGGACTTTGCAACCTGTTCCTGCTGTAAAACTGGAGAAAGTGGTGCTTTCTTTTGGCTACTTGGTTCAAAATTTTCAGTTAATCTTTCAGTTTCCAATCCAGATTTTTTAAAGGGGATTGGTTCACGAACTTCTTTTTCAATACCAGATTTTTCGTAGGGGCGTACTTCTCTCTCTTCTTTTTCAATACCAGATTTTTCATAGGGAATTGGAATTCCTTCTTTGAGGTTAGTTGTTTCATCTTTTGGTTCAATGTCTGATTGGAAATCCGAAAGAGCAGTATCTTCGGTTGAGTTATCATGTAATTGATTCAACTCTGCTTCGGATTTGTTGATTTGCTCCAGGGTATCTTCGGTAATTTGGTCGGGAAAAATTTTGTCGAACTCTGATGAATCAAATTGGAAAGGAATTTCACCAGGATATTTACCAAGTTTGTTAGCTAAAAAAGATTCGTCGTCTGCATCCGTAGGTTCGAACCCACCGTAAGCTTTTTCGTCAAACAAAATTTTGTCTATTTTTAAGTCCATTAAAATTTATAGGTTAAACCTACCTTAAAATTGAAGCCCCAGTCTTTATAACCATACCAATTAACTATATTCGAATTTAATAAATTTTCAACATTTATTTTAAAAATAATATTTTTATTGAGCAAATAGTCCAAACTTAAGCCAAGATTATTATAGTTGGAGAGGGATATCTTGTTGTCGATATCTGCGAAGCGTTTTCCAACGTATTCGAAGAAAGCTCCAAAATAGAGCTTATCGAAAAAGTTTCTGCTGTAATCTGTTCTAATTTTAATTGTTGGTGTGTTTGGAACTTCGTTTTTGTTTAGGTTTTGGGAAGAGACTGTAATATTCAACATTGATGAGAAAGTGCCTACAATGGAATTTGTCCAGAAACCTTCAAAATCTATGGAGAACAAAGTTGCGTCGATATATTGGATATCAAAGAAGCCAAACTTAGCTACGTTAAACACTGGCAAACGTTTATTAAGGGCAAGGTTTGTTCCAATGACAAAGGTTAAATCTTTGTTGGGTTGGTATTTTAGTTTTCCGTGAATTTCAGAAGAATTAGAGTAGTCGACTATCAAAGAATCGCTTAAGTATGGATTTAGCTTGAGGAAATCGCAGAAGGAGATGTTTTTCAAGCGATTTGAAATTTTTCCCTCGAGAATAAAATCGGGATGAAGTTGGCTTTGCAATGTAGCAGAAACAATAACCATTGGCCTACTTTTTCCTGAGCTTGACTTTGCAATTTGGACACCCAAAACAGGGGCAATTTTGATGTTATCTAAATCGAATTTGGAAAAGCCCAAAGCTTCGAAAAAGTGGGCAGAGGAGTTGTCGAAAGAGCGTATATCAAGGGAAATTTTACCACCAAAATAGTTGTTGATTTTTGCTTCTTTTATTTCGAGGAATCCGCCTAAAGTGGATTCCCCGATATCTTTTCCATTTCCAGTTTGATTGGACGAATTAATAGAAGCTCCTACCACAAAGTCGTAGCCTTCGAAAAATCCAAATGATTTAATCTTACCATCGAATATTAATTGGTTTCTTTGTGGTGGATTGCTCAAAGCATAAAGTTTGTAGTTCTTGAAATCAAATCCAATGGAGGTTGTCGTTTTGCTTCCACCAAATATATAGAATTTATCTGGAGCAAGATAATCTGTTTGAACACCAAGGGAAAGTTTTGTGTAATTTGAATTTTCAACATGACCTTTGCTTAAGCCAAAATTTGCAAAGGGGGAAATTTCATAGCCTTGATAGGAGGTTTTATATCCAGCGGAAATGTTAGCAGTTAAGTAGCTACCGAAAGAACCAATAACATAACCGTCGGGGAACTTTTTCGATATTATTGTGTTTGGGAATGAAATTGGAAATATCACATAATTCCTTGGTTTGCCAACAATTATCAATGAATCGATGGTCTTTCTATCTAAATAAGTTGAAAAGGAGGGAATTTGTTTTGTTCCTACTTGAATATCAATTTGTTCTTTGCCTTCGATAATAAAGTTAGGAAGTTCTAATGGTTGAGATGCAGTTTGAGGGAAAACTTTGAGAGAAAAAAAGAAAAATAAGCAAAAGACAAGGAATTTATTCATAACCCACCGTTATTTATTCATTTTCATTCTTTGTTCCAGGGATTGAAGCCTTCTTTTTGCTGTTTTGGAGTAATCGTCAACGTCGCGGACCGCGATAATTGCGCGATAACAATTGATGGCTTCTTCGAGGTTTCCAATTTGTTCATAGGAGTCGCCAAGGTTTAAAAGGGCAAGGGAGTACCAGTCTTCGATGTTAGGGAAATTATCGTGTACTTTGTTGAATTCTTCAATTGCTTTGTTTAAATCGCCACGACGATAGTAAATTTCTCCGATACGGTATTGAGCTTCGGCGGCAAGACTTTGATCCACAGAAGAGTTGGCAATTTTGTTGAATTCGCGAATCGCATCGTCGAATTTAGCTGAAATTCTATAATACATAGCAATTTTGTATAAACTTTGGTCGCCGAATTCAGTTCCTTCAAAGTTGCTTGCAATTTTTTGCCAAATTTTTATGGCATTAGCAGTATCTCCAAGAGTAAACTTTATCGTTGCTTGTTCGAAACCAGCTTGAGCAGCGGCTGGATCGTCTTGGTAAGTTTCTTGCAATAGGGTAAATATTGAATCGGAAGCTTGAATATTTGCTTGCGATTTGAAAATCAAACCCAATTCCAAAAGAGATTCAGGAGCGTAGTCGCTTTCTGGATATTTTTGGGATATTTCTTTAAATATGGAAATTGCGTTTTCGTTGTCCCCAAGATTTTGGTAGCTTTTAGCCATCCAATAAAGAGCTTCTGGTTTTCTCTCGTTATCGGGAAATTTTTGAATAAAGTTTTGATACTCTGATATAGCGTTTTTGAAATTTTTCCCAGTGTAGAACATTTCGCCTTTTTTAAAAGAAAAATCTGCAGCAAATGGAGATTCTGGATTTCTTTGGACATAATCTTCTGCAATTTGAAAAGCTTCTTGGTCCCGGCCCATAGCAATATAACAATACTGAAGACTGCGGAGGGCATCGGCAACCAACGGGCTGGTTGGGTAATCATCGATAATTTCTTTATATTTTTGTGCTGATTCTTCAAATCTATTCATATTATAAAGTGCATCAGCTATTGCATATTTTGCTCTTGGAATCAGAAGGCTGTTGGGGTAAGCATCAATTAAAAAGTTAAAACTGTTAATTGCTTCTTGATAATTCTTTTGTTGGAACCTAATCCAACCATTTAAGTATAAAGCATTTGGGGCATATTGCGAATTTGGGTAACGCTTAATGAACTCCAAGACTTCGTTGTAAGCTTGGTTTAGATTACCAAGTTTGTATAAAGAATGGCAAATCTGGTAATTTGCGTATTGGGCTTCGTCGGAGCGTGGTTTGAGTTCCATGACTTTTCTGTAACTGGAAGCTGCTTTTTGGAAATCCTTCAAAACGAAGTAGCCATCTGCTTGTCGTAACCATACCTCGGCACTGTATTTAGAATTAGGGAAATCATTGACAAGCTGAGCAAAAACTTCGCTTGATTTGCGGAAATTCTTCAAACGGAAATATGACCAACCTAAGCCATAAAGAGCATCTTCGCGATAAGGCGAATTTGGGTATTTTGCCAAAAGCGATTCGTATTTGTCGATGGCATTGCGAAGCATATCGGATCGATAATAAGCTTCGGCGAGCCAGAACAAAGCGTCGACTGTTCTTATGTCGTTTGGGAAGTTTCCAATAACGAAAAGTAGATTTTGAATTGCTTCGCCAAGTTTGTGGGATTGAATTTGTGCTATTGCTTGTTTGAGTCGGATTTCGGCAAGCATAAGGTTTTTGTTTGGAAGTTGGACAAGTGGAGCTCTTTTTACAAAATCTTCGGAATTTTTGTACGCTTGGATAGCTTTATCCCATTGTTTTAGCTCGAGATAGGAAGACCCAAGCATTAAATTTATTTTAGCAGAGATAAGATTTTCGGTTGATTCTCGCAGCCCTCTTTCTAAGGTTTTAGAGGCCTTTTGGTATTCTTTCTTTTCGTAATAAATCATACCAAGTTCGAGCAAAACAATAGATTGGTAGGGGTAGTTGCTTTTTGCTTGAAGTTCAGAAAATAGATTTTGAGACTCTGACAAGCGCCCGAGTTTCCGATATGCAATTGCTCGATACAATAGTGCAAGTTGTTTTTGTTTGTTATCGTCTGATGGTATTTCGATGATTAAATCCTCTAAATATTCTTGGCTTTTCAAAAAATCCCCTTTTTCCATTAAAGCCAATCCAATTCCAAGTCGTGCATCGTAGCTATAGTTTGAATTTGGATAGTTACTTAGGAATTTGTTGTAGGTGCTAATGGCATCGTCGTATCTACCAGAAATGCTCAATGCTTCTGCTCTTAGGAAAAAAATTCTTTCTTCAATGTCTTCGAAGTTAGTTTGAGGTTCGTAAAGCAATCCCAACGAATCACGCAACTTTATTCTAATAATTGTATTTTCGGCAAAGTCGAGAGCCATTAACGCTTGTGCATCTTGTTTCAATGATATATAATTGCTTGCTTCGTGGACTTTAGATGCAAGAATTAGGTTCGAACGGGGATAGTTCCTATGCAAAGTTTTGTAGTAAGTAATGGCATTAATTTCTTCGCCTTTCATTTCGGAAATTAGGCCAAGATAAAACAAAGCATCGTCTGCCGATTTAGAATCGGGGTAAAGGCGGAAGCATTCCTCCAGAGGTTCGCGAGCAAGGTCGACTTTGCCAGAAAGCAATAATGAAATTCCATTCCAAAAGGATGCACGTGCTAAAACTTCTTTATATTCCTTATCGCCTCTTAATCGAAACTCTTTTTCCCCGCAACCACTAACCAAATTAAAATACTTGCTTGCTTGGGTGTAATTTTTTGATTCAAAATAGAATTGTGCAATCTTTTCATAAAAGAAAGGAAGGTATAAAGAGTTCGGGTTTTCGAAAGCATAGTTTTGAAGAAGTTTAAGAGCGAAATCTACTCGGCCACTATAAAATTCAATTTCAGCCTCTAGAATAATGTTTTTCTCATCTGTTGGTAAAAAAGGGAATTGACTAAATGAGCTGAGATTTTGTTCAGAAAGTTTCAAAAGTTCTTTTTCGAAAAATTCCCTGCTTTGAAAATACCGATTGGTGGGATAATCAATTTGGTAATTGTTTAGTTGACCAATTACATAACTTGTGGTACAAAGGCATAAGACAAAGCAAATTAATAAACTTGATTTTTTCACAACCACACACATTTTATTTAAACTCATAATTGCAAAATTAAGAAGAAAATGCAGTTGCAAAGTCCTCAGGTTTTGCTTTCTGGAGTCCAACGATTAAGGAATTGCTTAATTAATTAAATTTAACCTTAGGTATAGACTAATCCGATAAGTTCTGAAGAAAGGCAACTAGTAATATATTGTCTTAAATCAAATTCCAACTTTGCAAATAATGGTCGAAAAGTTCTTTCCATTTGATATTTGGGGAAATCGAATCCTTTTCGAGGTGTGTAGCAAGCGAAGGGAATGGGGCAAATAGCGAGTATTTCTTGCCGAAGATTAAATGTTGCCAGTTGTGAAGCCACATTTTTGTTATCATTTTAAGAAAGAAGAGTTTTCTGCTGGAAGCAAAAGGAAGTAAATATAATTTGGGGTGGAAAATCCCCAATTTAGTTAAAGAAAGCCAGATAGAAGCGTCGTAGTTTCCTTGGCCGAAAGTCAGAAAGATATTTTTAGTTTTTTCCAGGGTATTTTTGGTTGTTAAGAAAGTTAAAGTGGTTGAGCAGACCCTTTGCCAAGAAAGGGATTTGAAATCAATTTTTTCTGTTTTCAAGATTTTGTGCAGTTCCAAGTTAGAGTAATCGGGATGGTAGTAAAGGGTTAGAAAGTCGGGATTATGATTAGAAAAAAAGTCCAGTGCGGTTTCAAGAGAATTTGGTAGATAAAAATAGTCATCCTCTGCAAAATAAACCAAATTAGTCTCGTTTTGGCTAAGAAGGAGTTCAAGTTGCATTTCGAATGTTTTCGAATTCCCAGCCTTTGATGTTTCGATAAGAATTGCATTCGGGAACTTAGATAAAATTAGCATTTTGTATTCCTTCGGGCAAGAATCTAGAATTACAAACAGTTTGATTTTTAAGTTGCCAAGGGAATGGAGAAAGGAGTTAAAAGCGAATTCCACGAGTTTAAGCTTATTGGAGTTGAATAATGCAACTGGTTTACCAATTCCTGGGTAAATTCGATATGCAACTGTAAGGTTAAATTTATTCATATCACATCACTTAGAAGATTGTTCCACGTGGAACATTTGCTATTTTCCAATACAGAATCTTGAAAAAATGTTATTAAGAACATCTTGACTGAATGTATCGCCAACGAGCTTGCCAAGTGTTTTAACAGCTTCTCTTAAATCTGCGGATACGAGTTCGTTGCCTAAATTGTTCAAGAGACTTTCCTTAGCTTTTTTTAATTGTTCACCAGAAAGTTTGAGAAGCAAGTAGTGCCTTTGGTTCAAAAGAATATCCTTTACGTGTTGGGTTCCTTTGTAGATTTCGTCGCGTATAATTTCGTATATTTTCTCGACACCTTGATTGTATTTAGCCGAAATGTAAATTTCAAAGTTTCTAGGCTGTTGGGGAGAGTCGACAAGGTCTTTTTTGTTCTGCACCAAAAGAATTTTCGATTCTGGGTAGCGTTCAACGAGTTCATTGAAAAGCGAATCTGAATGGCTTTGTCCACAAGTCAAGTCGTTGATTACAAGAACCAAATTTGATTGTGCAAGCAAGGAATCTACCATTTTAATCCCTTCGATTTCAATAAAGTCTTCAGTCTCTCGAAGGCCGGCTGTGTCGATTAAACGAACTGGTACACCACTAATAAAGATGGATTCTTCGATATAGTCGCGGGTAGTACCAGGAATGTCGCTTACGATTGCTCTTTTCCTTTTTAACAATGAATTAAATAAAGTGGATTTCCCTGAGTTTGGAAAGCCTGCAATCCCAACAAAGAAACCAGATCGAAGGATTTCAGAGGAATGATATGAAGCAGCTAAGTCTTCGCAAAAGGCAATAGTTTCGTCAATAGAATTTAAAATAATCGAACGGTCGATAAACTCGAAGCCATCGTCAGCAAAATCCAATTCAAGTTCGAGCAACCCAACAGAGTCAAGAAGTTTTTTTTTGAAGTCAGCAATTTTTCTGCTAAACTCGCCTGCAAGTTGACGAACGGCGGTTTGGTATCCTTGGACAGAGGATGAATGGATGATGTCGGCAACAGCTTCTACTTGAGTTAAATCTAATTTTCCGTTCAAAAATGCTCGTTTAGTAAATTCTCCTGGTTCAGCAAGTCGGCATCCACATTGGATAAGAGCATCAATGATTGCTTCGGCGACGAAGAATCCTCCATGGCACGAGATTTCGGCAACATTTTCTCCGGTGTAAGAATTGGGAGCGCGAAAAACAGAAACTGTAACATAGTCTAAGAGCTTAGCACCGTTGTAAAATTCTCCATAGTGTATGGTGTGTGTTTTTGTTTGGGAAATTTTAACCTTACCACGGAAGCATTTATCTACAATTTCAAAAACCTTATCGCCCGAAGTTCGAACAACAGCCAACCCAGAAATACCAGGTGGTGTAGACAAAGCAACTATTGGTTCTGCCATTGCTATAACTTTTTATGGGAACCGTCGCAAAATGGTGGATTAGAACTTCGCTTGCATGCGCAAAGCCAAACTTCTTTGTTTACAGGAAGTTCAAATGCAAGTGGTTTAAAAAGCCGTTTCGCTTTGTGAGTTCCATCGCAGAAAGGCTGGGCTTTAGATTCTCCGCAAGCGCACCAAAAATATTTCCCTTGGTTCAACTTGATTTGGTAAGGTGATTTTTGTGAGCAAAGTGGTTCAGACATATTTTCTCCTCATTATTTTTTGCAATAATTTTCACCGAAAAAGGAACAAATTGTGAGTCAGAAGAAAATTGTAATATTATTGGTCTCCGGAGCATTTGAGTTGTTCGTAATATTCATTTGCAATCTTGTTTTTGGGATTGATTTGCAGAAGCTTCTTCCAAGATTTGCATGCGTTAGGGACGTCCTTTTGCAGCTGATACGAAATAGCGATGTAAAGCCAAGCATTTTCGGAATTTGGTTCGACCTCGGACCATTTTTTTGAAATTTTCAGGAGTTCCTTAGCATCGCGGGCTTCGAACAAAAGACTACACAATTTGCCAAATGCAAATGAAATAAACTTTTTCTCGGATTCTTTTGTTGATGTAGATACGATGTTTACAGCTTGTTGGAAATCAGTGCGAGCCAGGTCTTTCTTGTTTAAATTGGCGTAAGCGTCTCCCCGATAAATGTAAACTAGCGGATTTACAGAGTCCACAAGAATTGCTTCTGATAAAACCAATATTGCAGAATCGGGTTGGTTGTTGTTTAAATAAGAATTTCCAAGGTAAAAGAGAACTTTTGGTTTAAGAGTATCGTTGCATTTGTTTAAATATCTTTGGAAAAATTTGGTAGCCTCCGTATATCTTTTCGAAACAAAAGAAATCATGCCTACTTGGTAAGAAAGTAAGCAAAGATTGGGATTTTTGGAGAGTAATTCATCGTAAACGGAAATAGCTTTTGATGTATCACCAATTCGCAAATAAGAACTTGCGAATCTTTCGTAATCTATGTTATCTAAATTGTTAAATTCAGACTTTACCATTTGGTAGGTCTCGACGGATTTAGTAAAGTTTTGGTTGTCGAAGAAGCAACGAGCAAGTTTCAATTGAGCAATGGGGCGAACAGAGTCAATTTCTTGGGCGACAATTTGTAGATGCGATAGTGCGGAATCACATTTGCCAATTTCAACTAAGGATTGGGCAAGGAACCAACGACCGAGCGAACCGTAAGGGCGAAGTTGAACATATTGGTAAAGCGCGCGGGCAGCATCATCGAATCGGCGGGCAAGGAACAAAATCTTGCCCTGCTCAAACCAAGCCCGAGCATTTTTGGGGTCTCTTTGAGAAACGATTTGCCATTCTTTTAGAGAGCGCGTAAAAAGTTCGCTCGAAAGATTTTCATCAGCTTCGCGATTTGCAAGCCAATAATATGCTGTTGCAAGTTTTACTCGAGCATCGGTCAAGTCTGGGTTAATAGAAAGAGCCTCTTCGTAGTTCATTCTTGCGAGTTCGTATACTTTTTGTGCGAAATATAAATCACCTAGGGCTACGAGTGGTTCGGGACTTTTTTTGTTCAGGTCTCTTGCTCTTGCAATATAATATTCGGCTTGTTTGATTGAGTCGGCTCGGAGATATGTGTAGCCAAGTTCAAGGCTTGTGCTCCAGGAATCATTGTTTTTCTTTAAGTAATCTTTTAGTAGTTTAATTGCTTTATCGGTTTCTCGAACTAATGAGTTTGCCCTTGCCAATTTAATGATAATCTCTTCGCGGTCGTTGCGTAAATCGTAAGCGAATTGGTACATTATCTTTGCGGAGTCGTATTTTTCGAACTCAAGATAAATGTCGCCAAAAGCAACATAAATAGACTCGTCCTTGTATTTTTGGTTAACTAAAGAAGGTAAAAGTTCGTAAGCTTCTTGATAAGCTTTGTTGCGATAAAATTGCCTAAAAGTGCCAAGGTTGTCTTGTGCATAGGTTGAAAAACAAAGGAAAAGCATCGATAAAATTAATGCAACTTTTTTCATATCATTCATCCTCTATTAATCTAAATTCTGCATTTGATGGAACAATACCATGTTCGAAAAAGTATTTCTGGGCAAAGCCAGGATTGAATAAATAGCGTGCGAAGGTCATAGAATTGTCGTTAAATTTATCTAAGACGTATATGTAATGTTTCACAACATACGGGTAAAGCATGCGCAAAATATTAGGTTGATTTACATTATGTGGAAATATATATTTGCCAGTAGAATCGTAAAAACTTACCGGCAAAGGTCGCAAATCGGGTTCTGCAAAAAGGTGGGAGAGATAGCCAACACCAATTGAATTTGGGTTTATTTTAACATAGCTTTTAACGCTATCGTAAGATTGAAATATCTTCACAGGACGTGAAATGCTTTTGCCTTTCAGCACCAGTTGGTTTAAATTAACCAATTCAGAAGACATAGGGCTATTGACAACAATAATAGGCTCTGATGTCAATGCTTTATATACTTTTTTCAAGGAAAAATTTTTGTCAGTCAAATATTTTTGAACTTGCTCATTTGTAATTGTATCGAGAGGAGAATCTTTGCTAACGTAAAAAACAAGTGCATCGTAAGCAAGAACAAGACGAGTGTGGGGATAAACGCCGAATGCTTTCATAAGGGAATCTTCGTAGCGAGTATAATCACGGGAAATAATAATGGCATCGGTTTCTTTTGCAAGTAATTTTGCCATAGCGTCCCAAGCGGTGGTCTTACGAAACGTAACTTTAACAAGGCTACCCGTGGTGTCGTAATGCTTGACACATGGTAGAATCAAATTGTAGATAGACTCGTCGCAGTAAACAAGAATATTCCTTTGTTCAGTTTTGTTTTCTTTAGTTTCGCACGAAAGAAAAAAGGAAAACAAAAGCAAAAGAATAAGTTTAGTCGTTATTGCTTTCATCGTTTTTCATCTCCTTCAAAGCCTTTCTATAAGAAAAGATTCTATAAATGCCCCAAGCTACAAGCAATCCACCGATAAATTGCAGCTCGGTTTTGTAGGGGTGGTCGTAAAAAAGTTTCCCAGTAAGGAAGAAAATACCTACGAGTATCGTAATAATTCTAACTGCGTAATTAAGGAAAATCACAAAATTTTACAAAAAACGAACAAGTTCAAAAATAAAAAACGAAAGCGAAGAACCAAAATTTTTATAATTTTAATTCTTCGCTTTCGAGCAAACATTAAAGAAAATAACTCATCTTAATTTAAATCGAATCGGAATACTCACCCAGCAAATAATTGGTTGTCCATTTTGAATTGCAGGAGTAAAGGTAGATTTCATCACAGCGTCTATAGCAGCTTGGTTTAGCATTTGAGAATCAGAAGATTGAACAACGACTTTCTTGGGTTTACCATTTTTATCGACTAAAACGCGGACGACGACTTGCCCTTCGATACCGGCCTTGCGTGCCATTTCTGGATAGACAATTTTGCGTTGCAAGTCAGCCAAATCGATGTAAGGTTCCTTTTCAACGGGAATGAATTCGTCGATATCGGGTTCCTCTTCTTTTTGTTTGATTTCTACTTTTTGGTCTAGGCTAAAATCTTGGGGCAATTGGCTGATGTCTATTTCTTGGCCCTTTTCTCGTGCAAGAGATTCACTTAATTTTTCAAAAGTAGCAAATTCCTTTAAATCTTCTTTTATTTCGGCATCTGGAATTGGAACTGGTGTTCCAGCCTTAGCAGCAGTAGCAATTTCAATCATTTGTTGTGAAGGTGGGGGAGGCGGAGCGTCTTCTTTTTGTTCTTCGAGCTCTTGAATGGGACCGCCAAGTGTAATTTTGCTTATAGGTGCACGCGGCATTGCTATAGCAATTCTTTCCGACGCCTTAGCATATATAAAATAAGCAAGTAGCAATAAAAGGAAAATAGAAACTGTAATTATGAACCCGCGAAGAGTGTTTCGTGGAATTACTATTTTTAATTCAGCAAACCCGTAAGTAGGTGGAGAGGGTATTTCAATTACCTTGTTGTCCATTTGACCTCCCTTCAATTAATTTCAAATCATCTTCCGTAAAAGGAGCAATAGTGAATTTTCTCTGACGTTTTACCGGTTCTCCTTTTTCGTCGACTTCTTTTGTAACAGCTTCGGTTATGGGAATTTCGGCTTGATTTAATTCATCTAAAATTTCGACTACTCGGGAGTAATTAGCCTCGGGCGAAATTTTTAATACAGTAATTAGCCGATTTTTCACCATAGGCTCAAGATTCTTTTCGATAGCAAGGGCTCTCAACTTCGAAAACGGAATTTCTTGGGGGGCATTGTTCTGGTCGGCAATACCTTTGTACCAATATAACTTATTGTCTGGAGTAAGTAATAAGGTCAACAGTTCAGAAGCTCGGACTTCCACCTTTGCATACATTTCTGGTGGAATTCTCATTTCCATAATTTGGGGTTTCAACATAGTAGTAGTAAACATAAAGAAAGTCAAAAGCAAGAAAGTAATGTCAACCAAGGGGGTAAGGTCTATTCTAAATCCAATTCTTTTCTTTTTCTTGCGCCGAACAATTTTGCCTCGCTTTTGCCTTTCTGGTATTTCCATTGCACCGCCACCACCAGCCATATTCTCTCCTTTCTAATTATTTTCTTACATTTAGACACATTTGTTTTCAAAAAGTTACACGAAAAAAGTGAAATGTTATTCTACTTTTATTTGATTTTTTCTTGTTCTTCGGGACTTCTTTTATCTGTTACAAAATTAAAAATAAAGGCGCGGTTGCGTCTCATAATGTTCATTGCATCTTCGACCCATTTAAATCTGACGCGTTTGTCGGCATCTATAGCAAAACGAGTAGAGCTCCGCACCGAAAGAGTTGCCCTAATTAACTTACCTAAAGTAGTCGTATCAACTTTAATTAAGGCTTTGTTGTAGAACTCAGCTGGAATTTCAGGAACAAGTTGGTAAACTTGTTGCAAGTCTTTAATATTTGTTAAGCCATAATAATAGGAAGTATCCAGGGGATTTTTGTCGTCTATAGCAATGTTGATAATTGCTAAATCGCGCTCGGGAAGTTTAGTTGTATCGGGCGAAACTCTGGGTCTAGTTATTGTAAATTGCTTTTCGGCTTCTGCCTCGGATTTAAACTTGGCAGTAAACATCAAGAAAGTTAACAGCAAGAAGGTTATATCGACCAAAGGTGTAAGGTCGATTACAAACCCCATTCTTTTCTTTTTTATTTTTGGCACGACTGCCTCCTATTAACTATTTTTTAAGTCTTAATGTAAATATTTGTGTAACATTAAGAATAGCTTCGTCAATCATGTATAAGTAATTATCGACTTTTGTAGTAAAATAGTTGAAGAATATAATTGCAATGATTGCTGCAGCAAGACCTCCGGCGGTGTTATATAATGCCTCGGAAATACCAATTGCCAATTGGGTAGCGTCGACTGTTCCAGTTTCGCCAAAAGCGGCAAAAGCACGAATCATACCAATAGTTGTACCCAAAAGACCAAAAAGAACTGAAACAGAAGCAATTGTTGAAAGAATTACAAGGTTTTTCTCCAGCAGAGGGGTTTCGAGGTTGGTTGCTTCGTCGATTGATTTTTGAACCTCAGTTAATTTCTTTTCAATGGCGAAGTTCGGGTCGTTTTCAACTTGGACGAACCGTTCTATCCCCGCCCGAAGGATGTTGGCAAGGCTACCTCTTTGTTTATCACACTCTTTCAAAGCATCATCCATCTCGCCTTTTGCCAATTTGTCTAAAACAGCTTTAACGAAAATCGAGGGTTCCCCACGCCCTTTAGCTTTGTTTATTGAAAAAGATCTTTCAAAAACAAATGTAACTGATATAATAATTAGAGCCATAAGGATGCCAACAATGGGCCCACCGGTATAGATTGCTCCGACAACACTACCTTTCTTTGGTTTTTTCTTGGTTGCAGGATCTTCGAAGTTGTTTGGATTACCAAAATAGAAGAAATACACAGAGAAAGCGATGATCAAAGACAAAGTGATTACAATTACATTAAATGCTCTTTTCATAAAAGTCCTATAATTGTTATTAATAATGTGTAAAACATAAGCTATAAATTTTTAATTGCTTCTTCCAATGTTGCGTAAATTGGGAAGACCATTGTCAATTTTGTTATAACAAATAAATTTTCAATTGATTTGTCCAAATTGCATAAGACAATTATGCCACCCTTTTTGGTTACAGTCGCGTGGGCAGATATTAAAACACCGAGAGCAGTAGAATTTAAATAAGTAACTCGCCCCATGTCCACAATGATTTTGTTTTTAGTTCCCTCGGAGAGTTTTTTCAAGGTGTCGCGTAGCTCATCGGTTTCTTCGCCACCAATAAACTCACCTTTTAGGTGTACAATAAAACCACCTATTTGCTCATCAATCTTTATTTTTGACATAGAAATACAAAAATTAAAAACTCAAAACTAAATAAAAATTTTTACATAAATGTTAAGCATTATTTGATTTATTTAGCAAAAGCTTAATTTTTGCTTGTTCCCCCACCCCCAATTAAAAGCCTTAAATAAACACCATTAACTCCCGTTTCTGGACCACCCGAAACTTTGTTTTCGTCCATAGTCCAATTGCCAGCAAATGGGGTATAAATTATTCCAGCACGAATTCCAACCAGAACACCACCGCGAGTGCTTTCGTTTTTGTCGAAAGAGATTAAGTAATCGGCACCTATGGCAAAATTTAGGACAAAAGATCCAATAGACAGCTCAACATGCCCCTTTAAGCTATCGATAACTTGATCGAAGGTTGGAATAGTTCTTTCAGTTATGCTAAGACTTAAGCCCCCGCCACCAAATCCTAAGATAGGGTAAACCATAAGCCCATGTTTTTCGTAGAAAATATAGCCTAAGTTAGCGATACCATAACCACTGCTAAGATTAAGCATCCTTTTGTCGGTAGTAATTTCCTTTCCAACTAAACCATGACCTTCGCCACCGATGATAAAATTAGAAATGATAGCGTGCCCTCCACCACCAAACGAAGTAAAAGAATTGCTAAATTTTGGGTAATTTTTGTTTTCGAGGGAAGAATTAATCTTGCTAATTGATAAGATAGAAACACCGGGCATAAAAAAGCCAACACCCCCAGAAATTTTAGTAACCTTTTGCGAAAAAATCGGGGTAGCAAATAAGCAAAAAACAAAAAACGCAAAAGAAAAAGTTTTCTTGTGAATAAAAATCATAAATCACCTATTTAAGTAAATAAAACATAGAATAGATAGATATCAACCCCTTTTTTTGCAAAGAAATACGAAATATAGTCCAACCAAAATAAAGGGAATGCTCAAAATTTGTCCCATACTTAAAGGCAAGAATTGTTCAAAGTCGGCCTGTGGTGCTTTTGTGAATTCAATAAAGAAGCGAGCAATAAAAATCAATAAGAAGAGTAACCCAAAAGGTTTGCTTTGTGCTTGGAAAATATTTTTTTTGTAAAAAATCAAAAGTAAAGCAAAGATGAAAAGATATGCAATTGCTTCGTAAAGCTGTGATGGATGAACAGGTGGAGTAATCCCCACGACTTGTCTACCTTGGTAGACATTAAAGATAACTGCCCAAGGTACATCCGTTGGTTTACCAATAATTTCGTGATTGAAAAAATTACCAATGCGAATAAAGGAAGCAACAAGAGGGGTTGGGATAGCAAGTCTATTAAAAAGCCACATAAGATTGACATTCTTATGTTTTCGGGAGAATATCCAAATAGCAAGGAGTACCCCAATTGCTCCACCATGGCTTGCAAGCCCACCGTGCCAGACCATTAAAATTTCTATAGGGTTACGGAGATAATAATCTGGCTCGTAAAAGAAACAATGGCCAAGCCGAGCACCGATTATTGTCCCAAGAATAATGTAAAAGATAAGGCTATCGAGCTCCTTCAATGGTTTGTTTTCCTTTTTGAAGATATAAACCATTATCTGATAGCCGATAATAAAACCTAAAGCAAAAAGGACTCCGTACCAGCGAATAGCAAAGTCCCCGATTCTAAGAATTTCGGGGCTACCAGTCCAATGGAAAAATGAATTTGGGTCCATAGAAGTTGATCAGTTATTGTTACATTTTGGAGTCTCGTCTATGACGTTTGCAGCCCAAAGAAGTTTTTTCCTAAGAAGGTCGTAGTAAGTGCTATTGTTAGGTTTAATTAATTTGACAACGTGTTCAGATTTTCTAATTTTGATAGAATCATAATTTTTAATTAACACAGTGGTTCGACCGTCGGCGACGAAATTAGCTTCGCCGGTTGGCGAATAAGACTTTAGTTCTATTTCGTTTGTATCGGGGAGAACAAGCGGCCTGTAAGTTAGGGAATGTGGAGCAATCGGTGTTAGACAAATTACTTTGGTAGAGGGAGAAAGTATTGGTCCACCACAAGAGAGGGAATAAGCAGTGGACCCAGTAGGTGTGGTGACAATTAGGCCATCGCCACGATAGTCTCCAATGTAGTGGTCGTTGGTGTATGCCATAACAGTAATCATTCGGGACGAACCACGTTTTTCAACGACAAAATCGTTTAGTGCGAAATATTTATTTTGGGTTACCTCACCTTCGAGGACGCTTCTGTCAACTATGCGGAAGTTGCCTTCCACCAAGTCGATTAATGCTTTATCGAGGTCTTGGATTGAATATTCTGCAAGGAAGCCGAGTTTGCCGACATTAACTCCCATAATAGGTATATTAGATTTAAGCAAGAGGTTGGCAGCGGAAAGCATTGTACCATCACCGCCAAACGAGATCAATACATCTATAAATCTTTCGAATTCATTTTCTTCGATTACATTGAATTTTACAGCAAGTTTGGGGTCTATTTTTTCAAGGAATTCTTTCTTTGCAAAACATTGAACATCCATCTTGATAAGTTTTTTGGCAGTATACTCTGCACAACTAATGGCTTCTGGCTTAGAGTAATTTTCGTAAATACCAATTTTTCTCATAAAATCCTCAAAATAGAAGTCAAAAATAAAGAAAAAAAACAAAAAAAAAGCCTTGCCATCGGGGGGGTGATAGCAAGGCATGCAGCATAACGAGGAAGTAGCGGCTGGGGAATCCGCCGAGCGGGAAACGGGGCTCGAACCCGCGACCCCAACCTTGGCAAGGTTGTGCTCTAC
>FMJZ01000665.1_pt1 | contig 44249 bp, 46 predicted proteins | sample 1987881 | NCBI WGS metagenome assembly FMJZ01 (sample SAMEA4378227, study PRJEB15110) | soil metagenome | biome: soil; feature: Field; material: Soil | place: India | collected 2015-03-11 | depth 0 m
GGGGGGGAAATAATGTAGCAGAGGGGATGGATTGTAGTGGCTTTACAAGGGCCATCTATAATCTTTGCGGTATAAATATACCAAGAACCGCAGATTCTCAGATGAGAGAAGGCTATCCGGTAGATCATGACGATTTGGAGGAAGGAGATTTGGTTTTTTTTGGTAATAATGGCAGGGCAAATCATGTAGGTATATATATAGGAGATGGAAAGATGGTTCATGCTCCTAAAAGAAATGATGAGATTAAGATTTCAGATATAAAGAGCGGCTATTTTAAAAATAGATTTATTGGAGCAAGACGGTATTTTTAAAGATTAGTATAAATTCTATGAAAAAAAGTTTCTATAAACAATTTGAAACTACTGGAGATATTGGGGTATATATATATGGAAAAGGTATAAAGGAGCTTTTTATTAATGGTGGACAGGCACTTTTTGATCTAATGGTTAGAAAAAGAAGGAAGGCAACAGAAAAAAAAGAGATTAAGTTAAACGCTGAAAGTTTGCAGCGGTTATTTATCATATGGTTGAATGAGTTAATTTTTTTGTTTGATACATACGGCCTTGTCGCATCTCGTTATGACATAAAGGTTTTCGAAGAGAGTGGGAGTTATGTCCTTTCTGGATCTATTATGTGTTTTACCAACGATGAATCAAAAGGTAGTGTTTTAATTAAAGCAGCCACTTATCATAATTTTTTCTTAAAAGAAACAGAAGACGGATATGAAGCAAGAGTACTATTTGATATATAGTTTTAAATAAAGCAAATAAGGTCTATGGAGATAAGTTATGGCAGAATTAAAAAGAATAGACAAAAATAGATTGCTTGTTCCAAAGGGCTATGTAAGTGGTATGAAAGTAGATGGTATTATATATCTTGATGAAACCTTAGAGAAATATTTAGAAGTAGATGCTATAAAGCAGGTTGCTAATGTAGCTACTCTGCCGGGGATTGTAAAGGCATCTATAGCTATGCCTGATATCCATACGGGTTATGGCTTTGCTATAGGAGGGGTTGCAGGCTTTTGCTTAGAAGAAGGGATAGTCTCTCCTGGTGGTGTTGGTTATGATATTAACTGTGGTGTTAGAATTTTAAGAAGTAATTTAACAAAAGCAGAGATAAAAGAGTTCTTACCTGAGCTTGTAACAAACTTATATTATAATGTCCCATCTGGTGTTGGCTCAAAGGGTAAAATTAAACTCTCACAAAAAGATGAGCGAACCTTGCTAAAAAAAGGCGCTCTTTGGGCGGTTGAGGAAGGATATGGAGAGAGGGAAGACCTAATTTTTATTGAATCAGGTGGTTATCTTGAGGGTGCAAATCCAGAGATAGTGAGTGATAAGGCCTATGAAAGGGGTAAGGCTCAACAGGGTACATTAGGTTCGGGGAATCATTTTCTTGAAATTCAATATGTTGATGAGATATATGATGAGGAGATTGCTTCTAAGTTGGGAATTTTTAAAGATCAGATTACTGTAATGATACATACAGGGTCAAGAGGTTTGGGGCATCAGGTCTGTACAGATTTTATAGAAATAATGCATAAGGCCCTAACAAAGTATAAAATCTCTATTCCTGATATGGAGCTTGCCTGTGCACCTATAAACACACCTGAGGCACAAGACTACATATCAGCAATGAAGGCATCTGCAAACTACGCTTGGGCTAATAGACAATGTATTACCCATTGGGCAAGAGAAGCCTTTATGAAAGTATTAGGTATGTCCCCAAAAGATTTGGGTCTTACGCTAATTTATGATGTAGCTCATAATATTGCCAAAGTTGAAGAACATATAGTTGATGGTAAAAAGATGAAACTACTCGTTCATCGAAAAGGCGCAACAAGGGCTTTCCCTCCACATCATCCTGAGTTGCCTGATAAATATAAAGAGATAGGCCAGCCTGTAATAATACCCGGCGATATGGGTAGGGCATCCTATATACTTGTTGGTACTAATAAAGCTATGGAAGATACCTTTGGCTCCACCTGTCATGGTGCTGGAAGAGTCCTCTCGAGACATCAAGCAATAAAAAGAGCAAAGGGTAGATCCATAAGGAAAGAGATGGAAGAAAGGGGCATTATCGTTATGTCCGCAGGCAGAGAAACTTTAGCAGAAGAGATGTCAGAGGCCTATAAAGATATATCTGAGGTTGTTGATGTTGTTAACTCTGCAGGAGTTTCAAGAAAGGTTGTAAAGTTAAGACCTTTAGGGGTTGTTAAAGGATAAAATTTTTTATAAACCTTTAGGCACTTAAATTTAGGTTGCCTGATAGATTGGTAAAAAGGTAGAATTTCCTTATGCTTAAAAAACTAATTTTAGAAGGAGTTATAAACCAAAGGGTAAACTATACCTTCTATGCCTACGGTGAGGATGTTTATTCTCGAGTTTTCTATCAGTTTGATAGGGATAACGGTATAGAGAGGTTTTTCTCTAAGGGTTTTGGATTTACAGTATACGATAATAGGATAGCCTATAGAGGTTTTGGTGGCAGTTTTTGTAACTATATGTTTGGTGTAGAAAGACCCTTTAAGGATCTTATTAAGCCTGAAGTAAAAAACAGGCTAATAATGTTTGGTGCCACTCAAAAACATCCGGAGACCATTGAGTTTACTGATTTAATCTCTGGGGAAGAAAGTTATTTAAATATCTTTAGCGAAGGTAATGCATTAACAAACTACTTTTTTATGGTCATTGATAAGAAAGACCACAAAAATATCGGCAAGAGACAAGAGGAGATCTTAAAAAAGTTAGGGAAAACCCTTAAAAGGACCGAACTTGTTAAAGAGGAAAAAGATTCAGAACTAGTTAAATTAATTTACACAGAGATGAAGGAGAAGGATATTCTAGTTATTCTTCTTAAGGTTCATGATATTCTTGTCAAAGAGCTATGGTATTTGCTTGCAAAAGGTGAGTTGAGTGATTTAGAACAAAAGAAGATGAAGGAGTTGGAAAAAAAACTTGAAAAATATCAGATAGAGAGAGTAAGGGTAGAAAGCATTTATCAGAACGAAGAAAACCAAAACATGGTTAATGAGTATGTTTCTTTATTGTTAAAAAGAAGTCAAAATTTTTCAGAAGAAGACGAAAGTAGATTAAAAAAACTCAGACTTTCGCTTATAAGGAATGGAATCCCAGAGAGCATTCTTGATGGTTTAGAGAGAAGTATAACAACTACAACCTTTTCTTCTGGGATTGATGCAATTAAAGATATACTTGATGGTTTTATGAATACTGGCAGCATTAGTGATGATAATATTATTAGGTTACTAATGGCTAAGAAAAGATCTTTGGTTAATAGGGATATGTCTTTTGAACAGACCTTTCTTGATGCCGGTAGGCTAATAGATGAAAGAGTTTCAAAGGAAGGCAATTTTTTATTGATGGAAGGTTTTAACAAGATTATAACCTATTTTGACAGATTTGATACAACCTATCAGATATTAACGAAGATATCTTTTGTCCCTGAATCTGATGTAACAGAAAATCATTTAAGAAGTCTAATAGGAAACTATAAAATTTTTGAAGAGCTCCAAAAAGGTTTATTCTTTAACATCTTTTTTTCTGATCTTTATAAAGACCCCTATTTAACAAACTATGGCAAGAAAAGGCTTAGTTTTCTTGAAAAACAGATACCTTTAATTGTAAATGATGAGACTATGTTGACACCGAGCTTTTATGCCTTGAAAAATCTTATGCAAGAGGAGATTTACTTTTACAAGATCATCAGAATTATTAAAGAAAATTTTTGGGAAGTCTTCTCCTTGTGGGGAGAGAAAGATATCGATATGGATTATTATACCTCTAAGGTTGTAGAAAGACTAAAAGAAGAGTTAGGTGAAGATGTATATATACCAAAATATTTGTGGCAGGAGGTCTTCTGGCATATTAAGAAAGAGGTATTTTTTATCACCCAGATCTTGCCAAAAATAAGAGAAGAGAACAATCTTGACCTTAAGGAAGATTTTATATCTAATAGTGGCATAGATAGATTTTATGCTGAAGAGCTAGAAAAATCATACTATTCAAAACATGGAATTAGATAATCTCATAAAAAGTATAAAAAAAAAATTTCTCCAACTTAAGATTTTTGATAGTTCTTCAGAAAACAAAATTGTTATTGGGCTCTCAGGTGGTGCTGATTCAATACTTCTTTACTACATTCTTGAGAAGCTCTCTAAAGAGTTCAATTTAAAAATTTTTCCAGTTCACATAAACCATTTAATAAGAGATGTCTCTACCGTAGAATCCGAGAAACTTAGTAGGTATATTAAAAATAGTTTTAATCAAAGGCTCTTTGTAATCTCTGCTAATGTTTTAGAGTTAGCAAAGACAAAAAAGATTACCATTGAAGAAGCTGGTAGATTAGTAAGATATTTTACGTTAAATAATATTGCCAAAGCAGTAGAAGCAAAGTATATAGTCCTAGGACATAACTTAGATGATAACGCCGAGACAGTAATATTTAGAATATGTAGAGGCACTGGAGTATATGGGCTAAGAGCTATGGACTTATTAGAGGGGAATCTCATAAGACCATTAATAGATGTTGGTAAAAATGAGATTTTAGAGATTGTAAAAAAGATAGGGCTTTTTTATATAGAAGATGAGAGTAACCTGAATCTTGACTATAGTAGAAATTTAATAAGGCATAAAGTAATACCGCAACTTACTGATATAAATGTTAAGGCCCTTAGACACATCTGTGATTTATCTAAAGACGCCAGAGAGATAAGCAGCTTTATAAATAAAGAAGTAAATAGGCTTATTAAAAGTGGAGTTATTTATAGAGATGATGAAATAGTTATTTCAAAAATTTTCAACCAATTAGACTCATATATTTTTAGAGAATATCTAAAGGGCCTTTATGGTATTTTTAAAGGAGACACGCAGAAAATTAAAAGATGTCAGTTAGAACAATTTTTAGATTTATTAAAAGATAAATCAAGTTTTTCTATAAACTTTCCCCATGATATAGTTTTTGAGAGGGGATTCGATTTTTTGCTAATTAGAAAAAAAAACTTCAAACTAACATTTATTCCCCAAAAAATAGAGGGGAAAGAAATTTTGATAGATTCTAAAATTGGTACCTTAAAAATTGACGGTAATATAAAACACCTAAAGGAAGATATTATTGTTAGACCCTTTGAAGATCGAGATATTTATAAAGGTAGAAAGTTAAAAGATTTTTTTATTGAAAGGAGAGTGCCAAAATTTCTGAGAAAATTTATACCCTTAATAGCCTTAGAAAAAAGCATACTCTTTATACCTCTCTTTGACTCCATTAACTATACTCTCTCAGTTGATGGCAGGACTTTTAAATTAAACTTTAAAGAAAAGCCTTTATATAGTAAAATATATAAGCTATTCAAAAGCAAACTTTAGGAGAAACTATGAATAATTCTTTCAAAACTCTTGCCATATGGGTCTTTATACTGCTTTCTTTTATCCTTCTTTTTAATTTTTACAATCAGCCTGTAGGTAAGGTTAGCAAGATACTATATAGTGATTTTTTGATAGATGTAGAGGACGGTAAGGTTGATACAGTAATTATTCAAAATCAGAAAGTTCAAGGACATTATAGAGATGGTAAAGAATTTAGAACCTTTATCGCTCCAGACCCAGAAGTTTTTAAGATATTAAGAGAAAAGGGTGTCAAAGTAGATGTGAGAGTCGAAGAGACGAGCTTCTGGCAAAATGCCCTCATATCTTGGTTACCAATGATATTATTCATAGCAGTTTGGATATTCTTTATGAGGCAGATGCAGGCGGGGCAAGGCAAAGCCCTTTCTTTTGGAAAGGCAAAGTTTAAAACCTCTCAAGATAGTAAAAATAAGGTCACCTTTGCCGATGTAGCAGGTATCGAAGAGGCAAAGGAAGAACTAAAAGAAATCATAGATTTTTTAAAGGATCCAAAAAAATATACAAGATTAGGCGCAAGAATACCAAAAGGTGTTTTACTTGTTGGCTCACCAGGTACAGGCAAGACCCTTCTTGCCAAGGCAATAGCAGGTGAGGCAGGGGTACCTTTCTTTTCCATATCAGGCTCTGATTTTGTAGAGATGTTTGTAGGAGTGGGAGCCTCAAGGGTTAGAGACCTCTTTGACACAGCAAAAAAGAATGCACCCTGTATTGTCTTTATTGATGAGATTGATGCAGTAGGAAGACAAAGAGGCGCGGGACTTGGTGGTGGTCACGATGAGAGGGAACAGACTTTAAATCAATTACTTGTAGAGATGGATGGTTTTGACCCCAACAATGGCATTATTGTTGTAGCAGCCACTAATAGACCTGATATACTTGATCCTGCCCTTTTAAGACCAGGTAGGTTTGATAGGCAAGTAGTTGTCCCTAAACCTGATGTTAAGGGTAGAGAACAAATTTTAAGGGTTCACACCTCAAAACTTCCTTTGGCTTCTGATGTTGATGTAGAGCTTTTAGCAAGGGGAACCCCAGGTTTTTCGGGTGCCGATTTAGCAAATATGGTTAATGAGGCAGCCCTTCTTGCCGCAAGGATGAATAAAGAGTTTGTTGATATGGATACCTTCGAGAAGGCAAAAGATAAGGTCATGATGGGAACAGAAAGAAAAAGTATGGTCATTTCGGAAGAGGAAAAAAAGGTTACTGCTTATCACGAGGCTGGGCACACATTAGTGGCAAAATTTGTACCTAATGCAGATCCTATCCATAAAGTTTCAATAATTCCAAGAGGTATGGCCTTAGGTCTTACCCAGCTTCTGCCTATAGATGATAAACATAACTACAGTAGGGATTATCTTATTGATAACTTAACAATGCTTTTGGGCGGTAGGGCCGCTGAAGAGATTGCTCTAAACAAGATGACAACAGGAGCAGGTAATGATTTAGAGAGGGCAACAGAGCTTGCAAGAAAGATGGTCTGCGAATGGGGGATGAGTGAAAAATTGGGTCCCTTAACCTTTGGTAAAAGAGGTCAACATATTTTTTTAGGTAGAGATTTTGCTGAACATAAAAATTATAGTGAGAAAACAGCCATTGATATAGACAACGAGATCAGACATATAGTTACAGATTGCTATGATAGAGCTAAGAAAATTGTTATGGAAAAAAGAAAAGCCCTTGACTTACTTGTTGACGCACTTCTTATTAAAGAAACCATTGATGGTAAGGATGTTGATAGGATAATCGAGGAGGCTAATGTTGTTTAATATCAGACTTGTAAAAATAGAGTCCGAGAGAGAGGCAAGATATCATATTGAAAGAGTTGGCTCAGACAGAGGTGGAGTTGCTGCAATGTTTAGAAAAACAATTACAGTCAACTTAAAGGTTCATAATCTAAGAATCCCTCAGGCAAATATATTAAAACAAGAGATGTTAGCCATAGGAGGCGATGCAGCAGTAGCAAGAGAAGTGCTCATAAATGGTTGTGAGAGGACTGATGTTCTTCTTATAGGTACTTTAAAGCAGCTCCATTATCTTTGTAAAAAACTACTTTTACAACCCTTTTCAATGAAAAAGTTATCCTTAGAGATAAAAGAAATACTCTCTAATATAGAAAAAAATAAGTTCCAGTGGTTTGTTAGAGATAAGATTATAAATTTAGGGGAAAAGACTCTCCTAATGGGGGTATTAAATATAACCCCAGACTCATTTTCCGATGGTGGGCTTTATTTTGATAAAGATATGGCAATAAGGCAGGCTGAAAGACTCATAGAGGAAGGCGCTGATATTATAGATATTGGTGGAGAATCAACGAGACCAGGAGCACAAGAAGTATCAACGCAAGAGGAGATAAACCGGGTTATACCAGTCTTAGAGGCTATAAAAAGTAGATTCAAAGATGTAGTAATCTCTGTTGATACATATAAAAGTGAAGTTGCTCAAGTTGCACTCTCGGCAGGCGCTGATATAATTAATGATATTAGTGGACTAAATTTTGACGAAAGATTGGCGGAAGTAGTTGCTAAGTATAAAGCTGGTTTAATCTTGATGCATACCAGAGGAAAACCACAGGATATGCAGAAAAATTTAGTTTATGAAGATTTTATGGAAGATGTTTTAAGTTCTCTAAAAGGCTCCATCGATAAGGCACTAAAAGCCGGTATCTCAAGGGAAAGACTTGTTATTGATCCAGGAATTGGTTTTGGAAAAAGTTTGGAACATAATCTTTTTATTTTGAGAAGACTTGAAGAGTTTAAGGTCTTTGGACTGCCAATACTTGTTGGCACCTCAAGAAAATCATTTATAGGTACTATACTTGGCAAGGATCCAAAAGACAGAGATCTCGGGACTATGGCGACTTTGGCTATTGCTATATCTAAAGGAGCAGATATTGTTAGGGTTCACAATGTATCTTTAGCAAAAGATATTGCACTTGTTAGTGATGCTATTAAAAACTCGGCTTTTCTTTAGTTTTTTGTTCTTTCTTTCTTTTTTAAAAAATTAAATTAGGACTGATATGAAAAATATATTATATCAGATTAGATGGCAAGATATCCTCGATATAGGTATAATGTCATTTATTATATATCGCATATTAGTCTTCTTAAAGGGAACAAAAACACTTAAAATACTTATTTCCTTTTCACTCTTTATTTTTTTCACCTCCTTTCTAACAGGGTTCTTTGAACTAACTACTCTAAACTGGATTTTAAATAATTTTATCTCTTCTCTCTTCTTAATCTTGGTTATACTTTTTTATCCTGAGATAAGAAGAGGGTTCCTTGTTATGGGAAGAGGTACCCTTATTAAAACTACAAAAAACGTTAGAGACATTGAGTTTATAGAAGAGATAATTAAGACAGTTCATGCCATGTCTTTAAGTAAGATTGGCGCTCTAATAGTATTTCAGAGAGAAGATGACCTAAAGGAGTATATGGAAGATTCAACAATCTTGAACGCAAAAATATCAAAGGAGCTTTTGCTCTCCATATTTCATCCTGCAACTCCTCTACATGATGGTGCTGTAATAATCTCAGAGGGGCTGATAAAAGCAGCAGGATGTTTTTTACCACTAACTACTGCTACTAATCTATCTAAAAGCTTGGGAACAAGACATAGGGCTGCAATAGGGATAACAGAAGAGACCGATTGTGTATGTCTTGTTGTTTCTGAGGAAACAGGAAATATATCTGTTGCTGTAGATGGGAAAATTACTATGAAGTTAGATGATAATGTACTTGAGAAGCTTTTATTGAAGCTGCTTTTCGGAAAGAAGAGGAAGGAGAAAGGTGAAAAAGTTACTCAATAACTTGGGTCTAAAGGTTCTTTCACTTTTTCTTGCTATATTGCTTTGGTTTTATATTCAGGGGAGAGATATCTCCGAGATGTCAGTAAAGTATGGTATTATTTATAATAACCTATCAGAGAACTTTTATATCGAAAATACCTCTACAAATGAGGTTAATGTCTGGATAAAGGGACCAAACAATTTGTTAAAAAGATATGGAAAAAATGACGGAAAGATAGAGATTAATCTAAAAAACTATACTGAAGGTAAACATACAATTGATGTTAAAGAGGACATGTTAAGATTGACAGCAGGGCTTGAGATTGTAAAAATAAGCCCTAATAAAATTACACTAACGATCGACAGATATGTGGAGAAAAAGGTTAAGGTGATTCCTCAGTATAGTGGTATTAGAAAGGTTATAGTTGAGCCTCCTATGGTGAAGATAAAAGGCGATAGAAGGACTATCTTTAATACAAATGCGGTTTTCACTGAAGAGTTTGATGCTAAGGGTAGAAAGACCTTTTATGTCAAACTTCTTCATCCCTCTGAAAGTACAAAATTGGAAATAGACAGGGTAAAAATTATAGTTTATTAGGAGCTTTTATATGGGGAAGCTATTTGGTACTGACGGTATTAGAGGCATTGCCAATGAGTATCCAATGACACCAGAGATTGCTTTAAGAGTAGGCAGAGCCTGTGGTTATCTCTTTAGGAATTCTGGAAAAAAACACAAGATATTGGTGGGGAAAGATACAAGATTATCAGGATATATTATTGAATCGGCAATAACTTCTGGTATATGTTCAATGGGGGTTGACTGCATATTAACAGGTCCTATACCAACTCCTGGTATTGCCTTTCTAACACAGAGTATTAGGGCAGATGCTGGCATTGTAATATCAGCATCACATAATCCTTACTATGATAATGGGATAAAGATATTTGGTCGGGATGGCTACAAACTTTCCGATGAGATGGAAGATAGAATAGAATCACTCATTTTAAGCACGGAGATCGATTCAATAAGACCTACACATAATAAGCTCGGCAAGGCTTATAGGATTGATGATGCCGATGGAAGATACTTAAGTTATCTTAAAACAATTTTCCCTAAAGAGTTAACCTTAGAAGGCATAAAGATAGTAGTAGATTGTGCGAATGGTGCCTTTTATAAAATAGCTCCTAAGGTTTTTGAGGAGTTGGGAGCTTTTGTTATTCCTGTAGGGGTTGAACCAGATGGTGAGAATATAAATAAGTATTGTGGAGCCCTCTATCCTGAGCATGTTGTTAAACATCTTCGTGAAGAAAAAGCACATTTAGGGATTACCCTTGATGGAGATGGGGATAGGGTTATCTTTGTTGATGAAAAAGGCTCTATTCTTGATGGTGATAAGATACTGGCCATATTAGCAAAAGACATGATTAAAGAGAGAAAACTAAAGAAAAAGACACTCGTGGCTACGCAAATGAGTAATAAGGCACTGGAAGATTTTATGGAAGGGTTGGGAGGAAAACTTATTAGGGTTGACGTTGGAGATAGATATGTTGTTGATTATATGAGAAAAAATGATGTTAATCTCGGTGGTGAGCAGTCCGGACATATAGTTATGATGGACTATACTACAACTGGAGATGGTGTTATTGCAGCATTATGTATTCTTTCGACAATAGTAAAGGAAGAAAAGTCATTATCATATTACTCAAACATTATAGAGCCCTATCCTCAAGTTTTATTTAATATAAAGGTTAGAGAGAAAAAAGATTACAACACTATACCTAAGATTAAAAAAGTAATAGATAATGCCCAGAGGGAGATCGGTGAAAGAGGGGGTAGACTGTTCATAAGATATTCTGGCACTGAGCCAAAGCTAAGAATAATGATTGAGTCGAGAGATGAGAGCATGATTAATAAATGGCAAGATGAGATTAAAGGGGTATTTGAAAAACACTTGGGGGAGCCAAATGGTTAAGTTAGGTGTTAATATTGATCATGTAGCAACACTTAGAGAGGCAAGAAAGGCAAGCTATCCCGATCCGATATATGCGGCTGTCCTTGCTGAATTAGGTGGTTGTGATGGTATTACAGTTCATCTTAGAGAAGATAGAAGACACGTAAAAGAAAGAGATCTATATATACTTAAAGATACCATTAAAACGAGATTAAACTTAGAGATGAGTACCTCAGATGAGATAGTAGAGATTGCCTTAAAAGTAAAGCCTGATATGGTAACTCTTGTTCCAGAGAAGCGACAAGAGCTTACAACAGAAGGTGGACTTGATGTAGTTAGAAACAGAAGGGAGATTGAAGAGGTTATCAAAATTTTCAAAAAAGAAAAAATTGATGTCTTTATATTCATTGATGCCGACAGGAAGCAGATTGATATGGCTAAAAATATAGGTGCCGATGGTATTGAGATACATACAGGTAAATATGCTGATGCAAGGAGTAAAAAAGATATAGAAAGCGAGTTTTTGAAAATAAAAGATGCACTCCAGTTTTCCCTTGATATTGAATTAGTAACAAGTGCTGGACATGGACTAAATTATCAGAATGTTAGAAAAATTGCAGAGCTAACTGGTCTCTATGAGCTAAATATTGGGCACAGTATAGTATCTTATGCTGTATATGTAGGAATGGAGAGGGCTGTCAGAGAGATGGTAAATATTATCAGGGGTAGATAATTAAGCCTAGAGGTGGAAAAAGACCGTGATAATAGGTATTGGTACAGATATAGTTTATTTGCCTAGGATAAAGAAGGTTTTAGAAAGGTTTGGGGAAAGGTTTTGCAAAAAAATTTTTAAACCTAAAGAGCTAAGAAATCTTACCTGTGAAGAGATTGGTGGTAAATTTTCGGCGAAGGAGTCTTTTGTTAAAGCACTTGGAACTGGCTTTAGAGGTATAAGCTTTTATGATTTAGAAATATTAAATGATAATAAAGGTAAGCCCTACGTAATGGTTAGTAAAAAAATTAGGGAAAAATTTTTTAATAATGAGGATATAAGAATACACTTATCCATCTCACACGAGAAAGACTATGCCATCTCTTTTATAGTATTGGAGAAGTTATGAGAGTTGTAAACAACGTAGAGATGAGAGAATTAGAAGACAAAGCTTGCGAGATGGGGATCTCTAAGCTAATCTTAATGGAGAATGCAGGGAGATCAATCTTCTTAGAAATTGAGAAAATTATTAAAGAAAAGCGCCTAAAAAATCCTAAAATTTTTGTCTTGTCTGGTAAAGGCAATAATGGTGGTGATGGGTTGGTTACGGCAAGATTCTTGATAAATAGAGGATATGATGTAAAGGTAGCCTTATTAGGAAAGAAAGATGATTTGGCTTCTGAATGTAGAAAAAACTACGAGATTCTAATTAATCAGTCATCAGATGTTTTTTTGGATAGAATTCTTAGAGCAGATTCAGAAAGAAATTCCTATAGCTATGAAGATCTTAGCGATGACTTTAAGATGAGCCTTATAGAAGCGGATATTGTTGTAGACGCACTTTTGGGTACAGGTATCTCAAAAGACATAACATCGCCTTTAAAAGAGATTATCGATTTTGTTAACAAAAATAAAAAGTTTATAGTTTCTATAGATATACCGACTGGCATAAATTCAGACACAGGAGTGATATGTGGTGCTGCTATTAAAGCAGATATTACAGTAGCTTTGGGTTGTTATAAGTTAGGGCATTTTTTAGGAAACGGTAGAGACTATTCTGGGAAACTTGTTTTAGGAGATATCTCATTACCAAAGATATTTGAGAATGAAGGCAGAATTTCTCTTTTGGAAGAAGAAAAAATCAAGCTATTACTCAGAAAGAGAAAGATTAATAGCCATAAAGGTAATTATGGTCATATAGTGGTGATTGGTGGTTCAAAGGGGATGATGGGCGCACCTCTTCTGGCAGGTTTAGCAGCTTTAAGATCAGGCTCGGGATTAGTGACAGCTATAATCCCAGAAGAGATAAGCTTGGCCTTTCAAAGCTCCTTCCCTGAGATGATGACCTATCCTGTTAAGAACTGGTCTAATGAGACAGGAAGAGTTGTTAATTTCATAAACAATAAAGATGTCTTGATAATTGGTTGTGGTTTTGGACAGGAAGAAGAAAAAACTGAGTTTCTTAAAAATATAATTAGTACTATCAAGATACCTACGGTTATAGATGCTGATGGATTAAATATATTATCACAAGATATTGATATTATAAAAAATATTAATGTGCCTCTAGTATTAACACCTCATATTGGTGAGATGGCGAGGCTCATAAAGGCGGATAAAAACTCAATTTTATCGAGCCCTCATAAGGTTGCTTCAGATTTTGCAAGTCAATATAATGTTTATGTGGTACTTAAATCCTCGTTATCAGCAATAGCGGAGCCAAAGGGGAATGTCTATCTATCCACTTATGGTAATCCTGGTATGGCAACAGCCGGAAGCGGAGATGTGCTGTCAGGTATTATTGGTTCCTTTATCGGGCAGGGCTATGATATAATTTCGTCATTGAAGTTGGCCGTAGCTATTCATGGATTGGCAGGAAATATTGCTAAAGAGGAGAAAGGCGAGAATGCTATAGTTGCTACTGATATAATAAATAACCTACATAAGGTTTTAAAAAAATGGGAGGAACAATGAAGATTACAGATATAATGAAGAAAGATTTCATAAAGGTCGGTAAAGACACCCCAGTTATTGATATTGCGAAACTTTTTCTTGAGAAAAAGGAAGACTTTGCCCTTGTTTTAGATGATGAAAATAATCTATTAGGAATAATTACAGAGACTGACCTGATATTTCAGGAGAAAAAGCTACACATACCAACTTTTTTCACCTTTCTGGATTCCATTGTATTTATTGAGAGCGTAAATAGGTTGAATGAAGAGTTAAGAAAGATTTCTGCTTCAAGGGCAGAAGAGCTTATGACTTCTGATGTTGTAACAGTCACATCCACAGCAAGCATAGATGAGGTTGCAACCATAATGGTTGAGAAAAGATTGCATAATATCCCAGTAGTAGAGAACAATAAACCCCTTGGAGTTGTCACAAAGGAAGGTTTACTTGTAGCATATCTTGAAAGGGAGAAGGGTAATCAATAGGGAAAGACAATATTAATCTCTCTTGAGTTCTCGTTGATATAGCTAAAGAATACTTTAATTATTTTATAGTTTTTTAACTCCTGATCAATCTTCTCAGCCCACTCAATTATTATTATTGTTTTCTCATTGATAAGGTCGTACCATCCTAATTCTTCAAGCTCATAAAAATTATTGATGCGATAGAGATCAAAATGAATAAGATTAAAGGGAGTACCTTTATATTGTTGTGATATAATAAAGGTAGGGCTTGTGATCTCTTTGTTAATATTTAGCCCCTTAGCTACACCTTTTACAAAGTGGGTTTTGCCTGTGCCTAGATCTCCATATAGGGCTACTATACTGCCACCTAATAAATTTTTTGAGAAGTCCTCTCCTATAGATATGGTCTCTTCATAGGATGTGGAGATAAAATTTATTTGTTTTACCATCTATTGTCTTTTATCTATTCTCCTCAATATGGTTTATGGCTGACATGCCTGCTACACAACCATCTCCTACTGCAGAAGCGACCTGCTTATAGGGTTTATCAATGCAATCACCACAGGCAAAGATAAAAGGGATACTTGTTCTTAGATATCTGTCAATCCTAATATAGCCCTGATCATTAAGTTCAACTATATCTTTTACCTTTTCTGTTTTAGGTTTATACCCTACAAATATAAAAAGGCCTGTTACATCTAAGTTGTAATCCCTATTTTCTGAGACATTTCTTATCTTTAAACCCTTCACTTCATCATCGCCTAAAATCTCAATTGGTATAGAATTTAGAACTGTCTCGATTTTTGGGTTGTTAAAAACCTTATTTTGCAAATATTTTTCGCCTCTAAATTTATCTCTTCGATGTATTAAATAGACCTTTTCAGCAAACCGAGTCAGAAAAAGTGATTCTTCTAAAGCAGTATTCCCACCTCCAATGACAGCAACATGTTGTCCTCTAAAAAATGCACCATCACAGGTAGCGCAATAGGATACACCTCTTCCTGTTAGCTCTATCTCTTTTGGAAGTCCTAATTTAGCAGGCTCTGCCCCTAAAGCAAGTATTAGGGCCTTAAAAGAAAATTCTTCATTATCTGTTACTACTACTTTATTGTTTACATCAATCCTTTTCAAGCTTCCATACTTAATCTCTGCACCAAACCTAACTGCCTGCTTTTCCATAAGATTGGCAAGCTCAGCACCCATTATACCCTCTGGAAAACCAGGGTAGTTCTCGATCTCTGTGGTCATTACCATCTGTCCACCAAGGGCTCTTTCTTCCAGAACAAGCGTCTTTAGCATAGCCCTTGATGTATATATAGCTGAAGTCAAACCCGCAGGGCCACTACCTATTATTATTACATCATAGTCCATAGCTCCTCCTAAAAAAAATCCTTTGAAAAAAAACTAAATTTAATTATATTCTTTAACAATAATATGTGGCAAGTTAAAATACCCTATTGTAACTTAGAAGAAAAAGAAAAAATTATACTTTCATCATTTCTTAATAACTCCAAAGGGATTGAAGAGCAGGAGAGAGAGTTAACTGTGTTTTTTGATAGCTTAAACGATCTTGAGGGCTTTCAATCTAATCTTAATAGTAAAAGTATTTTTATAGAGAAGATTTCTGAAAAGATCGATTGGCTGTCAAGGTGGAAGAGATTTCACAAAGTCATAAAAATAGACCCTTTTATTATAATTCCTTCCTTCAAAAAGGATATTAAGGTTGAGAAGAGGAAAAAAAGGATTATCATAAATCCCTCCTTTGCTTTTGGTACAGGTAGTCACCCTACTACGAGGATGTGTATTAAATTCCTTGTAGAGGTAACTAAAAGAGGAGATAAGGTACTTGATTTAGGATGTGGCTCTGGGATTCTTGCCATAGCAGCGGAAAAGTTGGGAGCTAATTATGTATTGGCTGTAGATATAGATGATATAGCATTAAAGGAAGCAAAAAAAAACATCTCTAAAAATAACTGTAAAAAAATAACCCTCTCCCATACAATGGGTGATGATAACAATTTTGACTTAATAGTCTGTAATATATTACTTAATACTATCTTAGAGCTAAAATCAGATTTAAAGAAATCTTTGAAGGTAAATGGTAAACTTATACTTTCTGGTATCTTGGAAGAACAGGAGGAAGAGGTAAGAAAGGCCTTCTTGAAAGATTTCAAACTTTTAAAAACAAGAAGATTGAGAGACAAAAACTATCGGTGGGTCTCCTTTTTATACGAGAGAACATGACTATTACAAAGATTTTTATTAATGATTTAATGAGAAAAGGTAATATTGTTGAGGTTGAAAGTGATAACTTCTTTTATCTAACAAGGGTCTTAAGACACAAATGTAATGACCGTATTTTTTTGATAACAAAGGGGCACTATCATCTCGCAAAAATAACGGAGATTGGTAAGAATAGTTTACTTGCAGAGATAGAGGAGAGCAGAGAGATAGGGGCGATAGATTTTAATATAAATTTGTTTTTTGGTGTTCTTAAAGGAGAAAAAAATGATTTAGTTATAAAGGCTGGTACTCAATATGCCGTTTACTCATTTCATCCACTTTTGATGGAAAGGACTGTAGTTAAGCTAAACAAAGAAGAGAGGATAAAAAAAAGGGAGAGATTTCAAAGAGTAGCTCAAGATATGGCAAGAGAGGCTTTTTTAGGTTATATTCCAGAGGTAAATTCCATTGAAGAGCTAAAAAAAGCAGATTTCCCCGAGGGATTGAAGATACTTTTTTATGAAGGAAATATAACAAAGAGATTATCAGACCTTGAAGAAGATATAAAAAAATGTACAGGAATCTCTTTGTTATTTGGACCAGAAGGAGGAATTGAAGAAAATGAGGTGGATTATTTAATTGGAAAGGGTTTCATACCAGTAACATTGGGAGAAAGGATGCTCAAGGCAGAGTTTGCCATCATTGCAGGAATAAATATAGTATCTTTTATCAAAGCAGGAAAGGTTTTATGAGGAAGATATTTGAGTTTTTTGAAGATCTGTTAAAAAATGCACATTTTAAGATAAAAAATAGAGCTGGAAATTTTTTTCTCTTAGATGGTAGTTATACTGTTGTAGATCTTGAAACAACAGGTTTTAACTTGCCACCCTCTGAAAGAATTATAGAGATAGGTGCTGTTAGAATAGAGAAAATGACGGTAGTAAAAGAGTTTTCAACCCTTGTTAATCCCCATAAGTCTATCCCTGAAATAGTTACCGATATTACTGGTATAAAAAATGCTGAAGTAAAAAATGCTCCTAATGTAGGACATGCCTTAAAAGATTTTTATAGGTTTGCTCAAGATAGTGTACTGGTTGCCTATAATGTGGCTTTTGATTTTGAGTTCATAAAACAAGCATCTATCTTAAGCATGGGTTACGCTCCAAAAGAAAAAACACTTTGTGCCTTTGAGCTGACAAAAAAGATATTATATTTTCTTGATAAATATGACCTTGAGGTAGTTTGTGACTATTATAATATAAAAATTAGCAATCGCCATAGGGCCTTAGGTGATGCTCAAGCAACGGCATTACTCTTCCTTAAGACCCTAGATATTCTGAGAAAGATTGGTATAAATAGCTTCAATGAGGCAAAGTTTTTTGAGTTAGCAAATGGGATACCTAAAAAGACAAAAGAACTTCTGGAACATTACAGAAGATTAGGTGTTATTTAACTAAATCCTCAATTTTAATATTATGTAAAATCATCTTTCTCCAAAGAGTTACCCTACTAATACCTAGCATCCTTGCAGCTTTGGCCTTATCAAAGCCTGTAGATTTAAGGGTATTTAGTATCTTTTCTCTCTCTGGTGAAAAGTTTTTTCCAACTCCTCTTGAGTAGTCCTTTAAAAAATCAGGAAGACTCATAAAGTCTATATTTATTTTTTCCTCTGGAATTGAGAAGAAGATGCTTTCTATAGTATTTTTCAGCTCCCTAACATTTCCTTGCCACTTATAAATTTTAAGAGCTTCCATAGCATCTTCTGTAAAACCTATAACCTTTTTGTTAAGTTTATCATTATAGTTTTTAATAAACTCGTTGAGGAAATGTTGAGCTAAGAGGGGTATATCTTCCTTTCTCTCCCTTAGAGGTGGTATATTAATAACAAAACCACTTAATCTATAGAAGAGGTCAGCCCTAAAGCTGTCTTTCTCTATCTCCTCCTTTAGGTCCTTGTTTGTGGTAGCTATAATATGTGCTTTAAGCTTAATGGGATGTACTCCGCCCAGTCTCTCAAACTCTCTTTCCTGTATAACCCTCAAGAGCTTTGCTTGAAAAGTTTTTGTGGTTTCAGAGATCTCATCTAAAAGTATCGTCCCCTCTTCAGCTAACTCAAACTTTCCAGGTTTAGAAAAATTTGCCCCAGTAAAGGCACCCTTTTCGTAACCAAAAAGCTCACTTTCTAATAATGACTCTGGCAAGGCAGCACAATTTATCTTTATAAAGGGATTTTTTTCAGAAGTTCTTATCTTGTGGATTGCTGAGGCTACAAGCTCTTTACCAACACCACTCTCACCTGTTATTAATATAGGTGAGTTAGAGATAGCAGCTACCTTAATAGATTTTTGTATAAGCTTAATTTCTTTTGATTTTCCTATAATACCATAAAAATTATCATTTTCTTGAGGCATGATATCAATAACCTGCTGTAATATCGCTATCCCATATATTGGCTCATTAAGCTCATTGAAGATTAATTTTAGTTTTACGTTTACTACTATCGCATCACCATTTTTCCTGTTTATGACAGTGTGAATAGTGGTTTCATGGTTTTTTGTCTTGAGACAAAAATCAAAGGGGCAGGAAAAACTCTTTGTTAATGAACATATATTAGGACAGGGTTGACCGTATACCTCATTTATATTATATCCTGTTAACTCTTGTGCCGCCTTATTAAACTCAATAATCTTAAAATCTTTGTCAACAATAACAACCCCATCATTAATGGATTCGAGAACTATAGGAAAAAGCTTTTTCTCAAGGGTGTTATAGATTAAAGGTCCTTGGGAGTCTTTTTTTATGACTGAACCGTTTTTTGAGATTTTAATAGATATAGCATCTTCTTCGTTATCAGAAGGTGAGACAAGGTAGCTTACTTCTTTGAAAGAACCATCAAAATTATATAATTTAACATCATCCTTTTTGAAAGTTTTTTTGTTTTTTATTACATAGTCAAAGGGACAGTTTTTAAAACAGAGCTCGCAGGTTAGGACATCGTAACAGTATTTTCCTATAATCTCTTGTTTTGAGTAGCCCGTAAGCTCTTGTATATCACCAAAAGCTTCGGTAACCTTATGAAAACTGTCAACTAAAAAAGTTGCTTCCATAGTTTAAAATTATATAATTAATTTATAAAAAATCAAATAAGGCATTAAGATTTTTTAACTTTGTTTCTTTCTTTGTAGAGCTCGTAAATCACACACATATGTCTATATTTACAATAAATATTGGGGCTTGGGCATTTTGGGTCATCTTTAGAGACTTTTTTCCCACTCTTGTGACACGTGAGATATTCTTCCTTTTCTTGATCTTTGGTCATATAAAAATGCCATCGTTATAAAGAAGATCAATAAGTAAAGACATATTACCTATTTTTCCAATAGCTAATTTACTTTTTAAATTGTAGAAATCAAGACAGGTTCCACAGGAGTATATCTCAGTGCCACTTTCATATATTTTTTTTAGCTCTTCTAAAACAGGAGAGCCTTCTGTAGTTAAAAAAACACCTGATTTAAGGAAGAAAAGATTTTTTGGTCTTATCTCTCTTTCTGTTAAGGTATAGATAAAGGATTTAATTAATATATCTCCAAGCTTTTCATCACCAGAGCCCATTCTATTAGTTGAGATTATAATATTTTTCGCCATCTTTGAAGTTGGACATATAATTTCTTCTTCCTTTAAAGCAATATTAGCGCTTTCTTGTGTGTTAAAAGTTATATATATGCTATCTTCTTTTATCACTACTTCAGGAATTATTTTAAATGAGGAGAGAAATCTTAAGACGTTTTCTTTAGATACCTCAGAGTTAAGTATTATCTCTATATTACTATAAGGGTTTTTTTCAATGATCTTTTTTGTCTCTAAAACTGGCTTTGGACACTCTAAGTTCCGCAGGTCAAAACTTTTTTTCATAGAAGATTCTCCCTATTGTTGTTATGAAAGACCTTAAGACAGGTATTTTCTATGACGAATATTCCATGCTTTTCTAACAACTCCTTTGCCTCTTGATTATCTATTCCTAACTGCATCCAAAATATTTTTGGCTTTATTTTTAAGGCCTCTTGAGCTATTGGTAAGATGTCCTCTTTTTTTCTGAAGACATCAACGATATCAACAGATTCTTCTATATCTGATAAGCTTTTATAACACTTCTCACCTAATACTGTATCATATTTAGGGTTTACAGGTATGATCTTATAGCCATTATTTTTTAGATATTCTGCCACCTTGTAAGATGGCTTTTCAGGGTCATTAGATATACCTACTATAGCTATTGTTTTTAAAGATTTTAGAAGATCTAATATCTTATTCATCGTTTTTATCCTTCAAGAATATATTTAAAATACTTTTTACTATAGGGTTCTCAACAGAGTATTCCCTTTTAACACCAATCTTTTTTGATTTAATAATCTTTTTGCTTTTCAGAACAGAGAGATGTTGAGATACTGTAGCCTGTGGAAGTCCTAAACAATCCCAGATATCCTTAACACAACTTTTCCTCTCCATAAGACCAGCAAGTATGGTAAGCCTGATTGGGTGTCCCATAACTTTTAATATCTCCGCATAGTCTTCAAATTCTTGCAAATTCTTCATGAAAAAAACCTCCAGCTCTTTAGCTAATCTTATCCATTTGAAGTGATAAAAAAAATCATTTAAACTATATTTTAAGGAGTAATTTTTATTAATTCAAATATTATTATATATAATCTTTTAAAAAAAGGTCAATCACTAATATGTTTCTGAAATTAAGAAAAAATATTTTTATCAACGGGTGGAAGAGGCATCGGGAGGAGAAAAGATTAAGGGCCTATCTTATAATAATTTTAGCCATATTATTTCTGATTGGTGAGTATAGGTTTTTCTACAAAATCTTTGTATACCTAAGGGAAGAGGTTGAGATATTAAGCAAACAACTTACTGTTCAGTTGGTAAACATTCTTAATCTCACCTTCTTGTCTATGTTATTTTTCAGTAACCTCACTAACGCGATTTACTATTTCTTTATCTCTGAAGATTTGGAGCTTCTTATATCATACCCAATAAAGAAGACAAGATTATTAATTCAAAGATATATAGAAAATACTCTCGCCAGCTCATGGATGGTCTTTTTTGCAATGTTGCCCTTTTATCTCGCTATGATATACGCCTTTGGGTTTAGTTTTAATGATATATGGTTCATATTATTAATCTATCTCCCTTTTTTCTTTGCCCTTTCAGCCTTAGGCTCCATAATGACCATGCTAATAGTTAGATTTTTTCCTGCTAAAAGGGCTTATCAAATTCTATGGAGTCTATCGGCTATATTTATAGGCCTTGTTTTTATTATCATTAGATTAATTAGACCAGAACGTCTTTTTAGAAAGACCGAAGATGCAGAGTTTTTGGCCTTTATCAAATCTTTGGAGACTCCTGATTATCCCTATTTACCATCTACTTGGATATCAAAGGCAATCTCGGCTATAACTTTTGATAACTCCTATAGCAACTATTACTTGGAGCTTGGATTTATAATATTGTTTTTTATCTCTACCTTTGCCTTTTTTTATATTCTTTCAAAAAAGATTTATCAAGATAGTTTTACTCGTTCAAGAGCAAGTTTTAGAAAAAAAACAAGTAGAGCTATTATTTTGGATAGATTTATAGGACTTTTCCCCTTTAATAAAACTTTTAAAAACTTTTACTTAAAAGATATGAAAGACATCTTAAGAGACCCCGGACAGTGGAGTCAGCTTCTCTTACTTGTTGGGCTTATTTTTGTGTATCTTTTCAGCATTAAAAGTTTACCGATTGAAAGAATTATAACTATAAATATGGTCGCCTTCTTTAATACAGGTATCTTATCTTTTATTATGGCAGCTTTAGTAAACAGGTTTGTTTTTCCATCCTTCTCCGTAGAGGGGCGTTCTTTTTGGATTATTAAGTCTTTTCCAGTTAAGATTAGTGATGTCTTTTGGGGCAAGTTTCTTTTGTACTTTTTACCACTGATTTTTTTTGGTATGTTTTTGTCTATTATGTCCAACTACCTTTTGGGAGTTGATAGATTTATTTATGTCTTTACCTTTTTGAATGTAATTACTATTACTTCTGTTTTAGTCTTTTTAGGCCTTTCTATTGGGATGATATATCCTAAGTTTAAGTATAGCAATGTAACAGAGGTATCCTTTAGCTATGGCGGTATAGTATATATGTTAATAAGCATGATTTATGTGGGAGTTGGGTTAATCATGCAGGCAGGACCTGTATATATATACCTAAGGAGTAAGATCTTTTCCAGAGTTTTAAATTATGGCAACTACTTTCTTATTTTCGGTCTTTTTGTTTTAAGCAGTTTTTTAATGTGTTATTTTTTTTACAAAAAATCTAAAGAGGCGGTGAGATCTTGGGAGTAATAAATCTTTTGTCAAATGAGGTTTCTCAGCTTATCTCGGCAGGTGAGGTAGTAGAGAGACCTTTATCTGTTGTAAAGGAACTTGTTGAGAATGCCATAGATGCTGGGGCAAAGAGGATTGAGATAAAAATTAAAAATGGTGGCAAGTCTTATATTAGTGTGAAAGATGATGGGGTTGGTATGGATAAAGAGGACCTCCAAAAATGTTTATTCAAATATGCCACTAGTAAAGTATCTGAGAAGGATGATCTTTTTAATATAATAACCCTTGGTTTTAGAGGAGAGGCTTTATTTAGTATCTCTGCTGTATCAAAGATGAGAATACAGACAAGATGGATAAATGAGGCTATCGGCTCTTCTATTTATGCTGTGGGAGGTGAGATAAATGAATTAAGAGATGTCCCAGCAGAAAAGGGTACTTTTATAGAGGTAGAAGACCTTTTTTATAATATCCCAGCAAGAAAAAAGTTTTTAAAAAGCGATGGATGGGAGAGACAATTAATTTTAAAGTTCATAGAAGAGCTTTCTTTGTTATATCCAGAGAAGACATTTATCTTAAATAGCGACGGCAAAGACGTACTTGTCTTACAGGGCGTTAATGATGTTTACAAAAGAGTTATTTGTCTTTTTCCTGATTTGGTTAATAAAGTAAAGACTTTTAGAAGTGAAAGTCTATCCTTTAACTGTAATATATTTATCTCTACTCAAAATGCAGAGATGTCAGAGTTTTATGTATATGCCGTAAACAAAAGGCTTGTTAAGGAGAAGGTAATAAACAGGGTTGTTAAAGATGTCTTTGAGAAACAAAGCAATAAACCCTCCTTTCTTTTTATGGATTTTTCTTTACCACCCTATGAGATAGATGTAAATGTGCATCCTTCAAAAAAAGAGATAAAATTCAGAAACAGCGAGAAAGTTTATAGTTTTCTCAGAGAGACACTGGAAAGCTCTTTAAAGGAGAAATACATCCCCTTTTTTGAAGTAAAGATTAGCAAAGAAGATGACAAAGATAAGATTAACTTGTCTGTAAGAGAAAAGTCCTTTGATTATGATATTGCAGGGATAAAAATTTCTACTGCTGACTCACGATTATTTGATTTTAAGGATGAAGAATATGGAGACACTTTTAAAATTATAGGTGTCTTTGCCCACTGTTTTTTATTAATTGAGATGAGGGATGAGCTTATAATTATCGATCAACATGCCCTCCACGAAAGATTAATCTACAATAGGCTTTTGGAAAATTTAGATAGAGATAAATCATCAAAAAAGATGATTCTACCTTACATATTCAATGTAACGGAGAGTATAAGAGACTATCTTGAGGAAAAAAGAAAAGATTTTGAAGAAATAGGTTTTTTATATGAAGAGATGGGTCCTAGAACCTATGCCCTTACAGAAACACCGTCGGCTCTCGATTTTGACAGTGCTGTTTACGCCTTTTCTGAACTGATAAAAAATGAAGACAGAATCATTAAAAACAAAAAAGATATATCAAAGGAGCTTTTAGCCCTTTATGCTTGTAAGAGTGCTATTAAAAAGGGAGACAGTCTCGATAAGGAAGAGATCAAAAAGGTTTTAATGGATTACATAAATAATAGATCTGAAAGTTTCTGTCCCCACGGCAGAAGCTTTATTGCAAGAATTACCTTGTCTGAGATGGAGAAGATGTTTGGTAGAAAGAAATAAGATTATAATAATTGCAGGTCCCACTGGAAGCGGCAAGAGTCTAATTGGCTTAGAATTAGCCCAAAAACTAAAGGGCGAGATAATCAATGCAGATTCTATACAGGTATATAAGTTTTTTGATATTGGTTCAGCGAAACCCTCTCATAAGGAGAGGTCTCTTGCACCGCATCATCTCATAGACATAGTCTATCCAGATGAGGATTTTAATGCCTATAAATTTAAGGAAGCTGCCAGGGAGAAGGTTAAAGAGGTCTTTGGGAGAGGTAAAACTCCTATAGTAGTCGGAGGCACAGGTCTTTATATAAGAACCTTTCTTTACGATCTATTCTCCCAAGAGGAAGAAAAAATAAGGTTAGAGCGTAAAAAAATTTTAGAAGAGTTAAAGACAAGGGGTTTAGATGCCCTATATGAGGAGCTTTCTATAGTTGACCCTCTTAGTGCTAAAAAAATACATCCCAATGATTATATTAGGATATCAAGAGCTCTTGAGTATTATAGAGCTTATAAAATACCACTCAGCGAGGCTCAGGAAGATTTTTATCAAAAAGAAAGCTTTTACCCCTTTGAGATATTTGTTCCTAAGTGGGATAAGAAGGCTCTATTAAATAGAATAACAAGAAGGACTATTAATATTTTCAAGAGTGGGATAGTAGAAGAGGTTAGAGATATATTAAGCATGGGTTACTCAAAGGATATTAAACCTCTAAAAAGTATAGGATACAAAGAAGCACTAAAGGTCCTTGAAGGTGGTTTATCTTTAGAAGAAGCTATAACGACCACTATTAGAGAAACTAAAGATTACGCAAAAAGGCAAATTATATGGTTTAAAAAAGAAAGAAAAGTTACTTTTGTTGAGGTTAATGATGAAAATTTTGATAAGATAGCTAATGATATTATAAATAAATTAAATAGGGATATTTAAACATTTTAGTTATAGTTTCTTATTTAAAAAATTTCTTGAAAATGTTTTAATATGCCTTTATTATTTTATTACTTTTTATTTTGGGGGGGATTAGTATGAATGTTCAAGATTTACTGCTAAACCAGCTTAGGAAGGAAAAGATTAAGATTACAATAGAGTCCTTAAACGGAGAGAAGTTTGAGGGAGTTATAAAAGGTTTTGATAACTTTTGTATATTTTTTCAAACAGAAAAGGGAAGTTTTCTTTTATATAAACATGCACTATTGAAAATAATACTGCCAAAGGATTTTAGCTTAAGAACTTCAGACCGTGAATTTACAGTTACAAGAAAAACCTGAAAAAGCTTTACTGGTAGGAATTAAAAATCCAAAAGATACTCTTGAAGGTGCTATAAGCTCTCTCGAAGAGTTAGTTAGACTAACTGAGACAGCAGGTGCTGTAGTTGCTAAAAAAGAGCTTGTCTCTTTAAGAGAAATTAATCCTTCTATCTTAATAGGCAAAGGCAAGTTAGAGGAGTTAAGAAGTAAGTTAGATGATTGTGACTTAATAATAGTCGATGCTGAGCTAACACCAGTACAACAGAAGCATCTTGAAGATGCCTTTTCTCTAAAATTAATTGATAGAACAGCGTTAATCCTTGATATATTTGCAACAAGGGCTAAATCCAATGAGGGTAAGTTGCAAATAGAGCTTGCACAACTTAACTATCTCCTGCCAAGATTAAAAGGTAAAGGGTTTGTTTTGTCGAGATTAGGAGGCGGTATAGGTACTCGAGGTCCTGGTGAGACAAAACTTGAGGTTGATAGAAGAAAAATTAGAGATAGAATAGCCCTTCTAAAGGATAAGTTATCAAAGATAGAGAGGATAAGAAAGGAGAGAAGAAGTTTAAGAAGCAAAAGAGATATACCAGTAGTTGCTCTTGTAGGTTATACTAATGCAGGTAAATCAACACTTTTAAACACCCTAACAGAGTCTTCAGTGCTATCGGAAGATAAACTCTTTGCTACTCTTGATCCCACAACAAGAAAATTAAGATTTCCTGAAGGCAGAGAGATACTTTTTACCGATACAGTTGGTTTTATAAAAAGGCTACCAGTACTTTTAATAGAAGCTTTTAAATCAACCCTTGAAGAGGCAAGATCTGCTGATCTTTTAGTCCATATAGTTGATATAACCCACAAAGACTGGGAGCAGCAGTATAAAGAAGTAAAAAAAATACTAAAAGAGATATCAGCCGATAAGCCAACCATACTGGCATTTAATAAGATAGATATGCTTTCAGAAAATGATATAAAATACCTAAAGATAGAGAGCTTTGAAGAGATATCAAAAGTATTTATATCTGCTAAAAAAAGGGAGGGACTTGATTGTTTAATAAAGGAGGTTAGAAGATTTTTTGAGATGGACTTTGTGGATATAGAGGGATTTTTTAGCTTCTCTAAGGCTTCTATCATAGACGAGGTAAAGAGGTTTGGCATATTAGAAAAGATTGAGTATAAAGAGGAAGGTTTTTACATAAAAGGTAAGGTTCCCCAATCATTAAGAAATAAGATTTCAAGAAGTTAACTTAAGACAAGATAAATGAAAGATAAACTTAATATTTTATTATTCTCCCTGTTGGTTCTGCTTTTAGTTTTTTATTTATCAGATCATGCCAAGGTAGTCCCCCACAAAAATATTGATAAGACTATGAAAGTTAATATAAATGTAGGGGGAAAGGAAGAGATCATGGCATTACCCTTTATAGGCGAGAAAAAAGCAAATAGGATCATTGAACAAAGAAGGAATACCACTTTAACTCCCACTACAATAGAAAAGATATTAGGCAAAAAGGCTTTTACACGGATTAGCTCTGTTATTACCTATTAAGCTTGAGATATTAAATTAGAGTATGAATGATATTTTTTAAATTTAACTATTATACCAGCTGACCATTAGGCCATAGATTGGGCTCAGGTGTAACTCCTTCTTGTCTTTTCTTGTATCTTGCACATCTTGTATAATCATCTTTGCAGTAGATAATTATTAATGCCTCGGCACATTTTTCATTGCTGAAAGTTTTTAAAAAGACGCATTGATCAAGATAGGGACATTGCATTTTAATCACCTCCTTGTTAAATTAGCATAATTTAATTATATTTTTTTTTGAAAAAAATCTATTAAAAAATGTTATCTTTTTACTCATTTGATATAATTATTAACTTATGAACAAAATTAGTGAGAAAAAAGCTTATAATTTGCTTACGGGAGATGATTTCTTAAAGCTTGGCAAAAGGGCTGAAGAGACAAGATTTTTTATTAATCCGGAGAAGATAGTTACCTATGTAATTGATAGAAATATAAATTATACAAATATTTGTGAGAGCGGCTGTAAATTTTGTGCCTTTTATAGGAAAGAAGGAGATTTTGATGCCTATCTTTTAGACCACGAGATGATACTTAAAAAGGTGGAGGAGTTGGTTGCTGCTGGTGGTACTCAAGTTTTGATACAGGGAGGTTTGCATCCCAATCTTGATATATCATACATAGAAGGGCTTTTCAAAAAAATTAAAAAAAGATTCCCCTCAGTTATTATTCATTCCCTCTCCCCAGCTGAGGTTATTCATTTTGCGAAAAAAAATGGTTTATCTATAGAGGAAACACTAATTAGGTTAAAAGAGTCAGGGTTAGAATCCCTTCCTGGTGGGGGGGCAGAAATTTTAGTGGATGAGATTAGAAAAGAAATAAGTCCTAAGAAGATAAGTTGGAAAGAATGGCAAGAAGTTATGTATTGTGCCTATAAGTTAGGCATGAGAGGTACAGCCACTATGATGTTTGGAAGTATAGAAAGTCCAGAGAATATAATTACCCATCTTAAAAGAATAAGAGATTTTCAAGAAGATACAGGTTTTTTTAGAGCCTTTATACCCTGGTCGTATCAGCCAGGTAAAAATGAGTTAGGGGGTAGTAAGGTATCATCTTATTATTATCTTAGGGTTCTTGCAGTATCGAGAATATATCTTCATAATATTAAGAATATTCAAGCCTCTTGGGTGACTCAGGGGGCTAAGGTCTCCCAGCTGGCTTTATTTTTTGGTGCCAATGATATGGGTGGTACTATGCTTGAAGAAAATGTTGTTTCTGCTACTGGTTGGAAATTCTTGATGGATAGAGAAGAGATTGTAAGACTAATAAAAGAAGCTGGTTTTGAACCAAAGGTAAGAAATACGAGATATGAGATAGTTGGATAATGGATAAGCTATGATTAAAAGATGTTTTATATTAGTAATTTTTAGGGTTTAAGTTTGAGAGAACTAATTTTACTTTACTAATTTAAGAGAGGTAAATATGACAAGAGATGAGGCCTACAAGATTTTATCAGATAAGATTAAAAATAAGAACTTGCTGAAGCACATGCTTGCTGTTGAGGCAATAATGAGAGAGTTAGCTGAACATTTTAATGAGGATAAAGATAAATGGGGTCTTTGTGGGCTTCTCCATGACTTTGATTATGAAGAAACGCTAAATGATTTTCAAAACCATGGCAAGATAACGGAGGAACATTTCAGAGATAACATTCCTATTGATGTTCTTTATGGGATACGGGCTCATACAGGCTTAGTTGAGAGAAAAAGTCTTATGGACAAGGCAATTTATTCTGCTGATCCAGTATCTGGTTTTATTGTAGCTGCTGCTTTAGTTATCCCTTCTAAGAAGATAGGAGATCTTAAGGTAGAAAATCTATCTAATCGGTTCAAAGAAAAACATTTTGCGAAAGGTGCTAATAGGGAACAGATTATGGCTTGTACCGACCTTGGGCTTAGTCTTGAAGAATTTTTTCAGATCTCTTTAAGGGCAATGAACAAGATTTCTAAAGAGTTAGGCCTATAACTAACACTCTCTATCAGGATTTAGATTGCAAAAACTTAGAGTTTGCTTAGTTTTACTTTGATCTCTATAAACAGTAACGCCCTTTAGGTTTAGTTCGAAAGCCATCTTAAAAATCTCTTTTACATCTTCCACTTTTGCCGAGTTAGGAAGATTTACTGTCTTTGATACGGCATTCTCTGTATATTTCTGAAAGGACTGTTGCATAAGAAGATGTTGTTCTGGTTTAATGTCAAAGGCACTTTCAAAGACTTTTTCGTTGAATTCTTTGCCATTCTTAAACTCTTCGTATAGCCTATGGATATCTTCAAACTCTTTGTCTAAGATCCTTCTTTTTACCTTAAAAGAAAAGATAGGCTCGATACCGCTTGATGTTCCTGCAATAATACTTATGCTTCCAGTCGGTGCTATTGTTGTTACTGTGGCGTTTCTACGTTCTTTTTTGCCTTGTTTGCTATATATACTTTTGGGAAATGCTGGGAAGGGACCTTTTTTCTTAGCAAGATTTTGAGAAGCCAAGATAGCCTCTTCATTAATAAATCTCATTATATCCTCAGCAAATTGTATGGCCGCTTTACTACTATAGGCAATGTTCATAAGTATTAAGGCATCAGCAAAACCCATTACCCCAAGCCCAATCTTTCTGGTTTTTTTGCTGATTCTTTCTATCTCTTTAAATGGGTAAAAGTTAGCATCAATTACATTATCTAAAAAATGAACGGCAATATGAATGACCCTTTTTAGCTCCTCATAATCAATGGTTTTATTTTTTACGAATTTAGATAGGTTTACTGAACCAAGGACACAGCACTCATTTGGTAGCAATGGTTGCTCTCCACAGGGATTTGTTGCTTCAATATGACCTAAAGAGGGAGTGGGGTTAGCTGAGTTTATAGAAAAAAGATTAATTATACCTGGGTCTCCTGTCTTCCACGCATTATAAGAGATGTCTTCGAGAAGTTTATCGGCAGGTATATTTTTTTCAATGGCTTTAGTGTGTGGATTAATAAGTGGGATATAACCATTTTTAAAAATTGCCTCAATCGCCTTTTTATGAAAAGAAACAGAAATATTAAAATTAGTCAAAAAACCCTCTTTCACCTTACACTTTATAAAATCTTCAATGTCAGGATGGGTAATATTTAAGACCCCCATGTTAGCTCCTCTTCTCTTTCCTCCTTGCTTTATGATGTTAGTAGCTATATCAAAAATCTGCATAAAAGATATGGGACCAGAAGACACACCTTTTGTAGAAGAGACAATATCGCCAGCCGGTCTTAACCTTGAGAAGGAAAAACCTGTACCTCCCCCACTTTTATGGATGATGGCAGACCGTTTAAGAGTTTCAAAAATGCTCTTTAAGCTATCTTTTATGGGCAATACAAAGCAGGCAGATAACTGACCTTTTGTTGTGCCAGCGTTCATCAAAGTAGGAGAGTTGGGAAGGAACTTAAGGGAGTGCATAATCTCAAAAAAGCTTTCATAAATCTTTGAGCTATTGCCGTTATAAATTTTTTCTACTTCTGCAATGGCTTTTGATACACGAATACATAAAAGCTCAAAGTTTTCTAATACATCACCATCTTTATCTTTTAAGTAATATCGTGTTCGTAGGACTTCTTCGCCTATAGATGTTAGTTTCATACTATTTTTTAAAAAACTTTAGAGGAGAACTTTCTGTTTTCAAGTAGGTTCCTAATTTGTAGGAAAAAAAAAGGGTTATAACTATGATAATGGTTATAATTAAAAATATCACCGAACATCGTATCGCTTTGCTCACTTTTTTAGGTTAATACAATTAGGTTTTAAAATCAAATTAAACTTCTAAAAAATATTTATTTAATGTAAGATTAAAGTTGATATGACAAGAAAGAAAGAGAAAAAAGAGGTAGAAACATATCAACAAGATTACTCTAACGAGCTTCTAAAAATTTATCTAAAAGATGTTCAGAAAAAAAAGCTTCTTACCATAGAAGAAGAAAGAGAGATTGCAGAACTAATTAAGAGAGGCGATAAAGAGGCAAGAAAGAGGTTAATAGAAGGCAACCTAAGACTTGTGATTAAGATTGCAAAGAAATATATAGGTAGAGGTTTAACCCTCTTGGATTTAATAGAAGAAGGAAATATGGGTCTAATTAGGGCCGTTGATAAGTTTGAGCCTAAGATGAACTGTAGGTTTTCAACTTATGCTACATGGTGGATAAGGCAGTCTATAGAGAGGGCTATCTCAAATCAAACATTGGCAATAAGGCTTCCTGTTCATATTGCCGATGAGATTGGAAAGATACAGAGAGAGATAAATAGTTTTACAAGTACCCACGGTAGAGAGCCTACGGAAGAAGAGCTATCTGAATTATTGGATCTGTCAGTTCAAGATATAAATAAGTATCTAAGTTGCTTAAGAAAGATAAACTCTATGGATTCTCCCAAAAGCATAGAAGATGATGATTATGTTTTGGCGGATACAATAGAAGACATTAACTCACCAAACCCTATAGAAGTGATGGAATCAATATTAATTAACGACAAGATAAAAAGATGGTTATCAATGCTTGACGAGAAAGAAAGAAATATATTAATCCTTAGATATGGTCTTAATGATATGGTGCCAAAAACTTTAGAGGAAGTTGCAAAAATTTATAATGTAACTCGTGAGAGGATAAGGCAGATAGAAGGTAAGGCAATGGAAAAGTTAAGAAGGCTCATCTTAAATGAGGTAAATATAGGTGAGATTTTATAAATAATATTTTGAATACAGAAAAAACATAAAATAAAAACAGAGGGGAGAGATATGGATGATATTAAAAGGGCAATTAGAGATATTCCTGATTTTCCCAAAAAGGGCATTTTGTTTCGAGATATAACAACCCTTTTAAGAGATGCGAAAAATTTTCATAGGTCCGTTGATTACATAGCCCATCGATACATAGATAAGCATATAAAATATATTGTTGGAATTGAAGCAAGAGGATTTATTCTTGGTGCAGCCTTAGCCTATAAACTTAATAAAGGGATAGTCTTGGTGAGGAAGCCAGGGAAACTTCCATCAGATACAATAAAGGTTACCTATGATTTAGAATATGGCCAAGATAGCTTAGAGATTCATAAAGATGCCTTAGAAGAAGGTGATAGGGTTATAATATGCGACGATGTTCTCGCTACAGGTGGGACTGTCAAAGCTACTATAGAACTTGTCGAGAAACTAAAGGCAGATATATTTGAATGTGTCTTCCTTGCGGAGCTAACTGCCCTTGGTGGAAGAGAAAAATTAAGAGACTATAATGTTTTTTCCTTGTTACAGTATTAGGTTATGAAAAAATTTATGCCTTTTATTTTAGTAGGATTAGGAGGTTTTTTAGGTGCAAATGCGCGTTTTATAGTTGGTCAAATATTTTCAAAATATTTTTCTACCTATTTCCCTTTAAGTACTTTTTTTGTTAACATCACAGGTAGTTACTTTCTTGGTATAGTAGGTTATTTTGCTGTATATCTCAAAATATTTGATCCTGACTATTTCAGATATTTTTTAGGGGTTGGTTTCTTAGGTGGCTATACTACTTTCTCCACCTTTGAGTATGAGACTAACAGCCTTCTTGAGGATGGAGCATCCATTATATCTCTTTTATATGTATTATCAAGCGTTGTTTTGGGGCTCATAGCAGTTAAATTAGGAATTATTACAGCTAAATTGATTCTTAGGTTTCTATGAGATTAGAAGGGGAGCAGGTTCTTTTTCGTATATTTCTTAAGGCTAATGATAAATATCTTAAAGTTGTGCCTCTATACCGTTATCTTTTAAAAAAGATGAAGGAAAGTCAGTTAGCAGGTGCCACGGTAATAAAAGGCTTCTACGGATTTTTAGGTTTTAATGGGGATATTCTTAGAGAAAGGCTTTTAAGTAGTTCTAATCTACCCCTTTGCATGGAGTTGGTTGATAGCCCTGATAAAATTAATCTTTTTATACAGACAGAGTGGGAGTATATAGAAAGTCTTATCTTAACTACCGAAAGGGCAAGGGTTATCTTTTATTCCTCCGATAAAGAAAATAGACAAACTGTTAAAAAAGATATATCTTTTATAGGGACGGCAAGCAAGTCTCGAAGGAATGAAGTTATGCTAAAAGATACAAAGGAGAAGGTTTTGTTGCGAGTTTTTATAGGAGATAGCGATAGAGAAAAGGTTGAAGGTAAATATCTCTATGAGTTAATTATAGAGGAGGCTAAAAGGTTAGATTTTATGCTTGCCTTTTGCTACAAAGGCATAATGGGTTATGGACAAAAATCTCTTCTAAGAGATGTTGAGACCCTTGAGTTTTCTTCAAACATTCCCCTCTGTGTAGAGTTAATAGGTGATGATAATAATACCAATAAGATGATTGATATATTAAATCAGCATGTTGATTGTGGACTTGTTACAGTTGAAAAAATTAATATTTGTACCTTACAAAATAAAAAAGGAGGACAAGATGAGTGAGATTGTTGACATTTATGCGAGAGAGATACTTGATTCAAGAGGTAATCCAACAATTGAGGTAGAGGTTCACTTAGAAACTGGTGCCTATGGGATAGCCTGTGTGCCCTCAGGTGCCTCTACAGGCGAGAGAGAAGCCTTAGAGTTAAGAGATGGAGATAAAAAAAGATATTTAGGAAAAGGTGTACAAAAGGCTGTGAAGAATGTTAATGAGATAATAGCTGAGAAGGTTTTGGAAGAAGGGATCGACTCACTTGATCAAGTATATCTTGATAATTTTATGATTTCCTTAGATGGAACACCAAATAAATCGAAGTTAGGTGCCAATGCCATCCTTGGAGTATCCATCGCCAATGCTAAGGCAAGTGCTAACGAGCTTGACTTGCCTTTATATCGTTATTTGGGAGGAGTATTTGCAAAGACCATCCCAACCCCTATGATGAATATATTAAATGGTGGTGCCCATGCAGATAATAATGTAGATATACAGGAGTTTATGATAGTGCCTGTAGGCGCTAAAATTTTTTCAGAGGCTTTAAGAATGGGGGCAGAAATTTTTCATAACTTAAAAAATGTTTTGAAAGGAAAAGGTTATGTCACCTCTGTAGGTGATGAAGGTGGTTTCGCTCCCAATTTAGAATCAAATATAGAAGCCCTTGATGTAATTATGGAGGCAATTAAAAAGGCTGGTTATAAGGCAGGTAAGGATGTATTTATAGCTCTTGACGTGGCAGCATCGGAGCTATATGAAGATGGTAAATATAACCTAAAGGGAGAGAAAAGGACCTTTAAAAGTGAAGAACTAATTGATTTTTATGAAAAAATAATATCAAAATATCCTATAATAAGCATTGAAGATGGTATGGCAGAAAATGACTGGAATGGCTGGAAGAAACTAACTAAAAAATTATCATCTAAGGTTCAGATAGTTGGAGATGATGTATTTGTAACAAATCCCCAGATATTTAAAAAGGGGATAGAAGAAGGAATTGCAAACTCAATACTCATAAAATTAAACCAGATAGGCACAGTGACGGAGACCTTAGAGACTATAGAAATGGCAAAAAGGGCAGGTTATGGAATAATTATCTCACATAGGTCAGGAGAGACAGAAGATACAACTCTTGCTGATTTAGCTGTAGCAGTAAATGCCGGACAGATAAAGACAGGCTCTCTCTGTAGAACAGATAGAGTTGCCAAGTACAACAGGCTTTTAAGAATTCAGGATGAGTTGGGTCCTCAAGGTGATTATGCAGGAGATATATACTTTGTCAAAAAATAGTTATTTAACAAGGTAATAGATGGAAATAACGAGAAATATCAAGGGTTTTCAGGAGTTATCACTGATGGAGTGGAGGGGCCTTGTATCCTCCATTATCTTTTTGGGCGGTTGTAACTTTCGCTGTTTTTATTGCCACAATTATGAAATGGCTATTCATCCTAACGATATACCATCAATATGCTTTGAAGATATTATAAAGGTTATAGATAATAGAAAAGGCTGGGTAGACGGTGTAGTGGTCTCTGGGGGTGAGCCTACTATTTATGGCGATGAGCTTCTCGATTTTCTTTCATTATTTAAAAAAAGAGGTTTAAAGACAAAGGTTTACACGAATGGCTATAATTTTGAAGTGATAGAAAAGATGCTCAATCAAAGATTGGTAGATGAGATTAGCTTAGATATCAAGCATGAGCCCTCAAAATATTTAGAGGTAATAAAGGTCGAGCTTTTAGATTTAGAAAAAAGAATTACTGAGACAATTAAATTACTAAAGAAAAGCTCTATCTCAAGGGAGTTTAGACTTACCTTAGTAAAGGGCATTCATAGCTTTGAAAATATAAAAAAGATTGTTGATATTATTTCTCCAGAGTGTATTATCCTTCAGAATGTTAATAGTGATTTAGTTAGGGAGGAGGAAAAAGACATAGCAATCCCCTTTCCTGAAGAAGAGATAAAGCAGCTAGAGAAAAAACTATGAGGTGAAAACATGGATATTGATGTAATATTTGATGAGACCATCTTCCTTTTAGAAAAAATCAGAGATAAATACAAGGACAAGATAGTAGAGATTTCTGAAAAGATTTATGAAACTTTCAAGAATGGCAATAAACTCCTTATTTGTGGGAATGGTGGTTCTGCTTCTGATGCACAACATATGGCTGCGGAGTTTGTAAACAGATTTAAGATAGAGAGAAGCCCTCTACCAGCCATTGCTTTAACTACAGATACCTCAATAATTACAAGTATTGGCAATGACTATAGTTTCAGCGAGGTCTTCTCAAAGCAGGTTCTAGCTTTAGGCAAAGAAGGAGATGTACTTTTAGGGATATCAACCTCTGGTACCTCTAAAAATGTCTTGAAGGCATTAAAAGCTGCAAAGGATAAGGGGCTTATAACAATAGGTCTCTCTGGAGATTATGCAGAAGAGATGGGAAAATTGACAGACTACTATATCTATGTCCCCTCTAAAAATACGCCAAGAGTTCAGGAGGCCCATCTCCTTATAGAACACACGATTTGTGAGCTTATAGACCAGTTTTGGAGAAAAGATAACCTTCAGTAATTTTATCATAAGTTAATAGAGAAGATGGTTAGATAATGTATAAAAAGATAGACAATAGTAAACTAAAGACCTACTCTTTGTATAACAGAGAGAGCAAGGTAAGTATAAAAGACTTTTCTAAAGTAAAATCTCTAAATAATTTGGAAGGTTTTGTGGATCTAATTCCAGATATCTTAGCAGGCAAAGACATCAAGGATATAGCAAGAACTATAGTCTTAGCAAAAAAGAAAGAAAAAAAAGTAATAATAGCTATGGGTGCCCATGTGATAAAAGTGGGATTGTCTCCTATTATGATATCTCTTATTGAGGAAGGGTTAATTGATGGTATCGCCTTCAATGGTGCCTGTGTTGTTCATGATGTTGAGATCGCTATGGTTGGGCATACCTCTGAAGATGTTGCTAAGGAGATAAAAGAAGGTACCTTCGGAATGGTAAAAGAGACAACGGAGTTTATTATTAACGCAGTAAAGAAGAGAAAGGATGAAGGGATAGGTGTATCTGTGGGTTCTGACTTATACAACTCATCCTTTCCTTTTAAACACTTGAGCATACTAGCTAAAGCCTATGAGTATAGAGTTCCTGTCACTGTACATATAGCATTAGGAACAGACATTATTCACATGCATCCATCCTTCGATGGTGGAGTGTTTGGCACCGCTTCACAAACGGATTTTCTTATTTTTTCAAACATAGTAAAGGATCTTGAAGAAGGAGTTTATATTAATATAGGTTCTTCTGTAATCTTGCCAGAAGTCTTTTTAAAAGCCCTATCTATGGTTAGAAACTTAAGTTTTCCAATTAAGGATATTACAACGATAAACATGGACTTTAAGGAACACTATAGACCACTTACAAATGTAGTAAAAAGACCTACTTTAGAAGGTGGAAGGGGCTATAATCTAACAGGACATCATGAGTTGCTTTTACCATTACTATATATGTTGATTAAATATTTTCAAAAAGTTGATTTGCTATAGCAGTCTTTTTTATGATAAACTTTGAGGCACATTTTATTAAACAAAGTTTAGAAACATAATGAAATGAACTTATGTTTATAGAGGTATGAAAATTGGTTGATAGAAGGATAGACAGAAGAATACCTTTTCGCACGAAAGTTATTGTAGATTGCGAAGGTGTAAAAAAAGATTATTATTCAGTTAATATAAGTAGAGGTGGTATTTATTTAGAGACCGATGAACCCTTTACGATTGACACAGTTATATCTATGGAAATTACAATGACTAATGATATTAAGCTAAATCTAAGAGGAAAAGTTGTGTGGGTATCCTATCCTCATAGTCAAAGCAACTATATTGCTGGAATGGGAATTAAGTTTATAGATACACCAACGGATGAGTTAGAAATTCTTGGTAAGTTTATAGGTGATTATCTGAAAAAAAACATTGAAGTTATAGATTATGTAGAATATCCCTTTGAAGAAAGAGTTGTTATAACTGATGAGAATATATATGAGCAATATGGTGAGCTACTTGTAGCATTTGCTGGTTTAGGGATTAAAGAGCTAGTAGATCATACAAAGTACATCCTTGATAATGGAGGGGAACAACTAAGATTAGAATATGAAAAGAGGGGAGATGTGCTACCTTTTGAAGAATCCTTTCAAGTAACAGCTGGTGGGACTTTAAAGGCAAGATATGTTTTGTTTTCCGCTATCCCCAGTTTTTATGATAGTTATTGCGAGGAGCTACTTAGGATATCCATACTTGAGGTCTTAAACAAGGCTTCTATTAGTGGCTATAGCACCGTACTTTATCCTGCCTTTTCCCTCTTTGAAGCCTCTTTTCCAATAAATATTACAGCAAAAATTTTATTAGGAACTACCTATGGCTTTATAAAAAAAGAGAGATTCCCAATAAAGGTCATCTTCTTTTGCAATAATCAAGACCTAATGGTCTTTGAGAAGGTAAAAAAGGAGATATTTGAGAGTTGAGAGAGTATTTCCCCCTTTTTATCTCTTTAAAAGGTAAAGAGATATTATTTATAGGTGGAGGTAAGGTTGCCGAGAGAAAGATAAAGACCCTCTTAAGATACTCTCCACAGATTAAAGTAATAGCTCCTGAGATTACAGAAGATCTAAAAAAAATCGTTAGGAATGGACTAATTATTTGGAAACAAAAGACCTTTGACGAAGGAGATTTGGAAGGGAATTTTTTCCTTGTAGTTACAGCAGTAGCGAGTAAGGAGATTAATGATTACATCCATAAACTATGTGAAGACAAGAATATACTTGTAAACAATGCTACAGGGCGTGGTAGGGTTATATTCCCGTCGATAGTTGAAGAGGGAGAGATATCAGTTGCCATCTCAACGGCAGGTGCTTTTCCTTTCATAGCAAAAACATTAAAAAATGAGATAAAAGACTTACTAAATCCTTACTCAAAAGTTATTAAAATTATTAAGCCTTTAAGGTCAAGTTTATTGACAGCTAATAATGTTTCATCTTATAATAAAAGAATATTAAGAAAAGTTTTTTCTTTATCTCTCCCGAAGATAGGCACAAAGGAAGGGTTAAAAGCTATAAGAGAAGAAGTAAATAAGATTTTACAGCAAAATCTCAAATCGTCGAAAAAATTATGAATATTGAAAACTTTTATTACATAATCCTCCTTTCTTCTGTTTTGTCTTCTCTATCCTTTTTTGGCTACCTTTTTACATTAAAGAAAAACTTAGGAGATATCTCGTTAAAAGTTTTTTTTCTATCAACTGGATTGATTTTTTTATATCTCTCTCTTAGGGGTATAAAAGGTGGATACTTTCCAGTCTCAAATACCCATGAAGGTTTGGTATTTTTTGCCTTTCTATCTTCCTTGCTATACATAATTTTTTACATTAGAAACAAAATACTTATTGTTGGTGTTTTTCTTTCTCCTCTTGTGACGATCTTAATTTTAATAGCGGGCTTTAGCGACAAAAGCATAGGGGAGATATTTCCAATATTACAAAGCTTTTGGTTTCCCATCCATGTGATATCGGCTTTTGTCGGCAATGCTCTCTTTGCCCTTTCCTTCGTTATTAGCCTTATTTATCTTATAGAAAATTTTAGGTTAAAAAAGAAAAAATTTGATGTCTTAGGAAAACTACTTCCATCTATTACAATGCTTGATACATTAAATTATTTCTGTCTTGTCTATGGCTTCCCTTTTCTTACCTTAGGTATAATAACAGGTGCCATATGGGCACAAATGGCTATTGGCTCATACTGGAACAATGATCCTAAGGAAATATGGTCTATGTTTACTTGGTTTCTCTATGCAGCATTACTGCATGTCAGATTGATAAGTGGTTGGAGAGGCAAAAGGGTAGCAATATTATCAATAATAGCTTTTGTTTTTTTAGTTTTTAGCTTTATTGGCGTAAAATTTCTGTTTAAAGGTTACCACGTTTTCGAAACAATAAGATGAAGATATGCATTCTTGGTTTAAGTCATAAGACAGCTCCTGTGGAGATAAGAGAAAAAATTGCCTTTTCAAGCCCTCAGAAACTTGAAGAGGGGTTAATACTCCTTAAAAAAAATCCACATATTAAAGAGGTGATAGTCCTTTCAACCTGTAATAGGGTAGAGATTTACCTTATTGTTAATGATGGTGTAAACTGGCAAGATGAGATAATCTCTTTTTTCTGCAATTATCAAGGGTTAAAAAGGGAAGACTTTGTTAATCATCTATATTTTAAGGAAGGTACTGATGCCATAAGACATATCTTTAGGGTTGCCTGTGGATTGGACTCTATGGTTTTAGGTGAGCCTCAGATAACAGGGCAGATGAAAGAAGCATATGGCATATCCGCTGGTAAGGGAACCACGGGTTTTTATCTTAATAGGCTAATGCATACAGCTTTTTCTACTGCAAAAAGGGTAAGAACAGATACTAAGATAGGTAGCTTTGCCGTATCAATAAGTTTCGCTGCTGTAGAGTTAGCTAAAAAGATATTTGAAACCTTGGAAGGCAAAAAGGCAATGTTAATAGGCGCTGGAGAGATGGCTGAGCTTGCAGCAAAACATTTAATCACAAATGGTGTATCTCAGATTATAGTTGCCAACAGAACTTACGAAAGAGCTTGTATGCTTGCCAATGATTTTAATGGTGTTCCCTGTAGCTTTGAAGAGTTTCCTGATAAACTTAAGGATGTAGATATAGTTATATCTTCCACAGGTGCTCCTAACTTTATAATCACTCCAGAAAAGATTAAGGACGCTATCAAGGCAAGAAGAAACAAACCTATGTTTTTGATAGACATAGCCGTTCCTCGTGACATAGACCCAAAGGTTAACGACTTAGATAACTGTTATTTATATGATATAGATGACTTGCAAAATGTGGTTGATGAAAATCTTAAGGAGAGACAAAAAGAAGCCCTTAAGGCAGAGGATATTATTAGCTACGAGGTTAGGGAGTTTGAAAACTGGTTAAAATCTTTAGAGGTCAAGCCTTTAATAATAGAGTTAAGAAAGCATTTAGAAAGTATTAAAGAAGAAGAGTTTGAAGAAGCCAAAAAAAAGCTTAGTAACCTTTCTGAAAGAGATTTAAAAATCATTGAGGCTCTGTTAAATGCCATTGTAAATAAATTTTTGCACAAGCCAACAATATTTTTAAGAGGTCTTTCAAATAATGAAAATAATTACATTTACATAGACGCTATAAAAGAGATATTCGACTTAAGAAGAGAGGATAAAGATGAAGAGAAAAATTAACATTGGGACAAGAGGAAGTCAATTAGCTCTATGGCAGGCAAATCATATTAAAGGGCTTCTTGAAAAAAATTATCCCAACTATACTTTTGAGTTAGTAAAAATAAAGACCCAGGGCGATAAAATTCTTGATGTAGCCCTTTCAAAAGTTGGCGGGAAGGGACTGTTCGTAAAGGAGCTAGAAGATGCCTTGTTGGAAAAAAAGGTAGATTTTGCCGTCCATAGTATGAAAGATGTTCCTGTATTGTTACCAGAAGGATTACATCTAACGGCAATAACAAAAAGAGAAGATCCGAGAGATTGTTTTCTCTCTAAAAACTACGTTAGACTCTCCGAGCTTCCTAAAGGTGCAAAAGTAGGAACAAGTAGTTTAAGAAGACAGTGTCAGATATTAAACTTAAGAGAAGATTTGAAGGTAGAGGTATTGAGGGGCAATGTAGAGACAAGAATTAGGAAGATGATAGAAGGTCAGTTTGATGCAGTCATACTTGCCTATGCAGGAGTTAAAAGGCTAAATCTTACGGACTATGTAAAAGAGATTATCTCAGAAAATCAATGCCTTCCTGCCATTGGTCAGGGAGCACTTGGTATAGAATGTAGGGTTGATGACGAAGAGATAAACAACCTTCTTTCAATCTTAAATGATGAAGACACATCTTTTTGTGTAAAAGCAGAGAGGGCATTTTTGCGAGTCCTTGAAGGTGGCTGTCAGGTGCCAATCGGTGCGTACGGAAAGATTATAGATAATAAACTACAATTAAAAGGGCTTGTAGGCACCTTGGATGGCAAAACTATTATAAAAGAGACAGTATCTGGTGAGAAGGTAGATGCAGAGGCATTAGGAGAGACATTAGCTCAGGTAATTTTTGATAGAGGTGGTAGAAAGATACTCGAAGAGGTTTATGGTAGGGAGATAGGGTCATAGACAATGAAAGATGGTTTTGTCTATCTCGTTGGTGCAGGACCTGGCGACCCGCTTTTAATAACACTTAAAGGCAAAGAGTGTCTTGAGAAGGCAGAAGTTGTAATCTATGACTATCTTGCCAATCCAGAGCTCCTTAAACACTGTAAAAAAGATTGTGAGTTTATTTATGTAGGCAAAAAAAATAAGGAACACACTGTAGATCAAGAAAACATAAATAGACTAATCTTAAATAAGGCAAAAGAAGGAAAGGTAGTTGTCAGATTAAAAGGTGGCGACCCCTTTATATTTGGTAGAGGTGGTGAGGAAGCACTGTATCTTAGAGAACATAATATTGACTATGAGATTGTACCTGGCATAACCTCTGGTGTTGCAGGTCCATTATATGCTGGCATCCCTGTTACGATGAGGGGAGTTACGTCATCTTTAGCCTTTGTAACAGGCCACGAAAGTGAGGATAAAGATTTAAGTCTTATTGATTGGAAAGCTCTAACAAGGATGGGCACCCTAATCTTCTATATGGGCGTAAAAAATCTTCCAAAGATTGCGGAAAATCTGACAAAAGAAGGAATGGCTAAAGAAACTCCCATTGCCTTAATAAGATGGGCGACCTATCCAGAGCAGACTGTTTTAGAAGGAACACTTGCTAATATCGTTGATCTTGTAGAAAAAACTAATTTCAAGGCACCAGCCATAACTGTTGTAGGTGATGTAGTAAAACTAAGGGAAAAACTAAAGTGGTTTGAGAAAAAACCATTCTTTGGGAAAAGGATTATCGTAACAAGAGCCCAAGAACAAGCAGGTACCTTTAGCTCAAAATTAAGAGAGCTTGGCGCGAGAGTATATGAGATGCCTACAATAAAAATAATTCCTTTAAATGACTACGCCTTACTTGATCATTCTTTACTAAATATAAAAAACTATGACTACCTTATCTTAACAAGTGTAAATGGCGTTAAGTATTTCTTTGAGAGACTAAACTATCTTAGTATGGATGGAAGAAGTCTTTCAAATCTAAAAATCTGCGCCATAGGGCCTGCTACGGCGAGGGCAATAAAAGAAAAATTCCTAAATGTAGATATTATGCCACAGAAATACGTAGCTGAATCAGTGGTAGAAAAATTGGAAGAGCATGGTATAAAAGGCAAAAAATTCCTTCTATATAGGGCAAAGGTAGCAAGAGATGTTATACCTGATGAGATAAGAAATAAAGGTGGCGAGATAGATGTAATACCAGTTTACGAGACAATATTAAATGAAGACAGTAAAGATGGGATTATTGATGTCCTTAATAAAGGTATAGACTACATAACTTTTACAAGCTCCTCCACCGTTTCAAACTTCTTTCAGCTAATAGAAAATAGAAAAGAACTTTTATCAAATATAAAGTTTGCCTCAATAGGACCGGTAACTTCTTCTACTATAAGATCCTTTGGTTTTACACCAGCCATAGAAGCCCAAGAATATACAATTGACGGTCTAATCAAAGCTATGTTGGGGTCAGGTCTTTAATCTTGATTTAAAAAAAAACACACATCCACCTTTCCTCTATCTTATAGGTGTGGCAATATCTAACTATGGTCAGAAGTTTATTAATTCTGTCAAGCCAAAAAAATGTCCAGCTTTAACTGGTCGGGACTTTAAAAAAAAGAAAATAACAACTATTCTATTATCAATTTCTCTCCAACTTTCATCTTTCTTAAAATAGCTTTTGCTCTCACATTTTTTAGCTCTTTTTCAAATTCTCCAATGGTGCCTGTTAAAATAGGAAAGGTGCCAAAATGCATTGGTATGACAGCTTTTGGATTTACAAGCTTGGTTGCCATGGCTGCCCTTTTGGGTCCCATTGTGAATCTATCACCTATACAGGTCAACATGATATCAATTTTATAAAGAGTTCCTAAAATTTTCATATCTTCAAAATAATCAGTATCTCCAGTATGATAAATATTTGGTCCATTTTTTATTGATATAACAAAACCACCTGGATTACCACCATACTCAAGACTTTTTGGAGATCCAGCAGTTTCAAGCCCAGAGCTATGTATGGCTGGAACAAATAAAACCTTTACTTCTCCATCTAACAATGTAATTTCACCACCAAAATTTCCTGTTGTATCAAATCCAAACTGTTTTTCTGGAAATCCGGCATACTGTACCATAGCTTTCCCTAAATCAAAAGTTGCCACAAGCTTAGCACCTGTTTTTTTT
>FMJZ01000653.1_pt1 | contig 44085 bp, 37 predicted proteins | sample 1987881 | NCBI WGS metagenome assembly FMJZ01 (sample SAMEA4378227, study PRJEB15110) | soil metagenome | biome: soil; feature: Field; material: Soil | place: India | collected 2015-03-11 | depth 0 m
TGGAGGCGCGGCTCCACCAAGGGAGCCAAGCGCGCCAGCACAAGTTGCTTTTGTCGTTCCGAAAACTCTTGGGCATTCAGTCCCACGGCCCCGAGCAAAATGTCCATCCACTCCTGGTCGGAAAATTGGGCACGCCCACGCACGAAGGACTGCAAGTCGGCAACAACTTGGAAAGGGAGGAAATCCCGTAACGTTGCCTCGCGGCTCTGCTTCTCGTATCGTAAATCGAGGGTTCCCCACAGGCCGTACAACGCAGCCGGGTAGCGGTCGCATAATTCGGAGGGCACCGACACTTTGACGTCTCCGAGGCTCGCCACCTGGGCTATGTGCCGGCCGGTGGCGAGATCGGGCTTTGCCCGCAGTTCGTCGATGAGCACAACTCGCCCGCGACGCAGAAGCTGGTCTTTTGCCCACTCGCGCTGGTCCGCAGTCGGATAGTGCCGCAAAACGAACTCTCCCAGGCGCGCCAAACGGTCGGCCTCTCCCTGAGGAGCGAATTTGGCAATGAGATACTCAGCAACGTAACGCGGCAACCGGTCGAAGGGCGGATTCAAAGCCACATCTTTCCGAATGACCTTACCGGGGAACGCATCTTCAAGCCGCGTCGGCATCGAACACCTCTTCCAATAAGCGGTTGGGTCGGCCGTCGCTCCCGCTCGCCGTAGCGCCGGCTTCGTGCGCATAAGGCCGCGCTTGCTCTTCCTCACTCTCTCGCGCCAGCCTTGGGATCATCACATCCTCGAGCAAGTCTTCGGGATCGATCGGCACGACAAACCGAAACATGACCGCTCCTCCCGTGCGCCAATAGTGGTCAGTCAAGAGCCTTTCCGGAAGCACGGGCAGCGGACCGGGGGAATACACCAGCGTGTACCTTTCCTGTTTAGGCCGGTGGGCGATCATCGCTTGCGGTGCCGCAATCTGATAGGCCGCAGCCCAAGCTTGGTCATCCAAAAGCTCTTCCACGCGTGGCTCCGGCAAATCCGAGAGTGCCCGCTCCGCCTTCGCCAAAATTCTCCCCACTAAAGTGTCCGTTTTTCCATCCCACAACTCCTCCAGGATGCGCTCGCTCACCAATTCTTGGGCGACACGTTTTACCGTGGCGTGAACAAGGGCGTGCGGAAAATCCAGGGTTAAAAGCAGAGCCGGCTGCGAGGCTGCCACCGGATCGATTTGAAGACTCCGTGCAGTCGAAAGAACTTGCCGACACCGATTCAAGGCAGCCAACACAGCGTCTCGGTAGGCCTGCCGCACACGAAATTGGGCCCAGTGTTCCAGCCAGAACCGGGCACGCTCCCACCTTTGCTGCTGGAGGGCAGAGGCTTGTGCAATCAGACTCCACGCCTTGTCACAGTGACGTTTATGCCACGTCTGCTCGGCAACTTCGCTGGGGGATTTTTCGGGGCGAAAGACAAGAGAGCGGAAACTTTTGAGAAGCTCACCAATCCACCGTAACACACGGCGTGGACGGCTGACTGAAGAATCGGTGCCGTCCGCGGCTGTTTTCTTGTGTTGGAAGCGCTCTGTCCACTGCTTTTCGTTGAGTTCGAAGTGGGCTTGGACCCCGTTGAGCTCCTCTTCGATGCGCCTGGCTTCCGGATCGTAGCGTAAAAACACATCGAGGTCGCAAACAGCCAAGGCAGCATCGGCTTCTTCGATCCGGTCCAGCAAGTCGCGGCTCGATCCACCACGCTTGGCCGCCGGCATACCAAGGCCCTCGCGCGAGAGTTCTCGCCTTGCGTAGCCTGTATCCATCAGCCGATCGAAGGGTTCGAGAGCTGCGGCCAGTTCGGCGTTAGCCCGAGACAAAGCTCTGTCCAGGCGACGCCGATATTCCTCCACTGCCGGCAAGCCAATCCGTAAAGCCGCGCGAACGCCTTCTTCCGCAATCTCTTGTTCCAACCCTTCAACTTTGCTGCAGATCTTGTCTGTGCAACGAGAATGCGCCTCCGTCGTGTAGGCTTGCCACGAGCGGGTGACTGTTTCCTCCCACTTCGGGGGGTCGAAGCAACTCTTCCGCGATGGCGTGCCTGGCGCCTCGCCAAACTCCATGTCGTCCGGCTGCACCACGGGGCACGAGGGGATATCGAGTAACGGGCCGGACACGTTATCGAACTGCTGGGGGAAACGCGTCCGGTCCGGATCCTTCCCAAATGTTGCGGGCAAATCTAGCAACTCCCCGCCAAGGGCTGGACCCACGGTGCCTTGCCAGGTCGAGGTCGGCGGCCCAACGATCGTCCGCTTGATTTCAGTCCACACATACGCGGAAAGATTTCGTGCCGACGGCTTCCCGATGACAAAGCTGCAGCAACCCACACCACCCCAGTCTCGGCCCCTGCAGCCGTTGGGGTGGAAGGGAAAGGATCGGAACAAACACGCTTCGACGAAGTGCTGCACGAGGGGCAAAAGATCGTCCGGCGGGTCGCGTAAGTACAGGTCGGCCCGGTTCCGCGCCGACACCGGCCACACGCGCGTGGCAAAAAGCGCATCACTCGTTGGCCGGAGCAGCTCTAGGTTCTCGCGCGCACGCTCCTGCTGATCGGGGGAAGCGTCGAACAAGTCGGGCATGAGCAATAGCAAGTGCGCGCGCAGCTCCCGTCCCTGCGTCAGCCCGGTTTGTACCCCGGCTTCGAGGGAGGACAAAAGCCGGGGCAGCTCCGGGTCATGAAGTTCCGCCAACCAAACCGCGTTGATCGCGGGATCGATCCAATACCCCAAGCGCTGCAAGCGTGCCACCCTCGCGGCGTCGTGGATTTGGCGGATTGCTTGCGCCCAGCGCTCACACTTCGCGGGGACAGCAAATGCGAGGACCTCCGCGCCGTCACCCAGCGTCGTGCCCCACTGCTCTTCCAGCGAGCTACTAATCTGGGTGGCCGCCTCGCCGCTAGCGGCGATGATTGTCGGGTGCAGCTCCATCTTCTACTGCTGGTCCGAACGTCGGGAACTCGTAAGCCGCATCCGGCCCGCGCGAGTTTTCGAGCTCCTTGAGCCAGTCGCTCAGGGCTTGCATCTCAAGGTCAACTACTTCGACATCTTCGTGGGCGAGATAGTTGGCGCCGTTGCCCTGGGCACCATCCTCTTTGAGCTGCTTGCAGCGGGCAATCGCTTCCTCACATAGCTGTTTCAGGTGCTCACGGTAGCCGTCCCGGAATGCCCTCTTTTCCCACGCCGCTACCGCTGCTTCGAGTTCCTTGAAGGCGAGGAATTCCTGCTGCAAGCGACGAAACGCTTTGCCAAGGCTTCCGCCTAATTCGTACCAGTGCTTCCCAACGGCGTCACCCTCGGCCCTTCTCTGAAACACGTCTCCGTCGTGTCGAATCAGGTTGAAAATTCGTGCCTTAACCCACACCCGCGCCGTGTCCTCTCGAGAGGGCATGGGGAAAAGCTCCGGTGGCTTTTCCTCGAACTTTCGGTCGACATGAAAGCTGCGGTCTGCAGAGAGATCGGCGTAGCGCTCTCGGTACCGTTCGATTCCCTGCAACGTAAATGCTGGGATCGACGCTTCAATCTTGTAGAGGTAGATGCGGTTCGGGTCGCCCGTCGGTACGCAGGCGAGTTTTCGGTCTGCGTCCACGTTGTCCGCAAAGATGTAGCGGAACTCACCCGAAAGTAGTGGATGCTCAGGGTCCTCCTCGCCGAGGCCAAGGATATGAACTTGCTCGCGCCGGGCCACACGAGGGTTAGCGAGCCAGGCATCTTGGTAATCCCATGCTGGGGCAGAAAGGTCATTGAGCTCTCGCAATGCGAACTCCACGGCCATTCGCAGACTGTCCTTACGATCTTTGCGTTGCACCTCTCTCAGCCAATCCTTTAAACACGCCGAGCTACCGTCATCGAAGACCTCTTTTAATATGGCTTCGGGGTTTTTTCGGAGTTCTCGGAAACGCGTTTTCTTTAACGGGTTTTCACCAGCGAGAGCTACTTCTGACTCCGCCTCATCCAAGTCGCGCTGAGCTTCCAAGTACGGAGGTGGCAATTCCAGCGTGAAGGGGAGGGCGTCGCGATCTCGGTCACCCGTTGAAGCCTTTGCTCTTACCCGGAGCGCTTCGACGAATTGACGCGCAGCTAACTCGAGTCGCTCGAACTCTTCCAGCCTTTGCTGTGCTGTTTGCACCAATTTCTCCGCCGCCTTCAAACGCGCTTTCTTGGTCGCACGGCTGACCGCATTTTGCTGCTCCCTTCCGATGACACCACGGGTCACCCGTGCTTGCTCCGGTTCCCTTAAACCCCACTGCTCACGCAAGCTCGGCCGATATGGCAGGTTTGCTGCGAAAGCCGCCCTGTTTTCATCCTGCTTTCGCTCTTCTTCCTTGACGGCATGCTCCCATGAGCGGCGCAATGTCTCCGCCCTGGCCCGCAAGCGCTCCACTCCCGCTTTCAATGCAGGGAAGCGATACACACGAGAATCGTCATCGAGTTTTTGCTCCAAAAGTTCTTCGAACACTTCCAGTTTCTTCTGGATCACCTCGACAGCTTGCGCACAAATGCGCTCCTCGAGCTGTTGGAAAGCGTGCACGACTTCGTTCCACCTTTGGGAATCTTCCGCTCGCGAGTTGGATGCCTTAGGCGCCCGGAAATCCGGTGGGGGATCTTCCGGCAAAGCGGTTTGTTCCACCAGGCTCTCCATCGCCCGTTCCAGTTCGCTAGTTCCCCAAACCTCATTGTTACCTGTCAGCCACTCGTGCAAAGCTTTTGCCGCCTGGTGGTACCGTCGGCTCATGCTCACGCCCTGTGGGCGGAAACGTAACTCTGCGGCCCCAAAACTCGCGTAGTGGGCTCGCTTCCCGTAAAAGGCCCCTTGCTGCTCGGTCAGCTGCATCACGATGTTGTCGAAGACATCGGCCTGTTGTTTCCCCAGAGGTCCACTGACCAAGAAGGCTCCCAAGCCCAGGAGTTCAGCCATGTCCTCGATCGTGTTGAAGGTTTTTCCCGCGCGGTTACGGTTGTTGACAAGAAACACCATGTCGAACGGCTTCTTCCGCACCTCGATTTCGCGGCCACCAAAGGGGTATCGGTGCGTTTCGTCCAAGCTCATGAAGTGATCGAGCTCGCACAAGGCAGCGTAAGCGTTGGCTTCCACGTTCTGGGTGCCCGGACGGTTCACGTAAATGTCGGGCAGCAAGAAATAGCCAAAGAGTTGATCTTCGTCCTTCAAGATGTCGCGCAAAATCATCGCGACATCAAGAAAAATACCCGCGCCTGTACCCCCTGCGAGGGAACCCACGATGCACGCCGTCAAATGCGGGGAGTAAGCCTTGTACACGAAGCGCTGCTGAGCATCGGGCCTTTCTTGCGCGTAATCCCGTGCCTGCGACAACAGCGCGCGCAAGCCTTCGTACACGCTGTGAGCGTTGGCAAACAAAGCCAGTCTTCCCAGCGCACGAATTTGGCCCGCACCGGAAATAATGTTGGTCTTGAGGTCCGCCTTCGGAGGAAACCATTCCCGAATTTCGTCGTGGGTTTTCGGCAACATGCTCGCACCACGCGCCTCGATGAACAGGATCTCATTTGGTTCCAACCGCACCTGTCGCGGAGAGCCGTCGGGGGTCTCCGCTATGATTTCATCCGTTGCGGCGGCGGTGGTATCAATCAACAGAAACTTCACCAAAGGTGGGATCTCACCAAACACACCGACAAAATTCTTCTTCACCCTAAGAAGGGCTTCTTTGCCCGTCCCGCCCAAGCCAATCAGAATCGTTCGTTTCAGCCAGCGCACTTCCCTGGGTTCCATAAGGGCCCCCTTTCTATTCACCCTCGTTCGGACGTTGCGAGATTACGAACTTTGCCTTTTCCTCCCGGTCAACGAAGACTTTCACTTGTTCACCGAAGTGGAAGGGATCGCCATCCTCCACGTCGAAATTTGCGACCTTTACGTGGCGACCAGGCTGGTCACCGATCCCGCTCACGACGACCGCATTGCCCTTGAGCTGGAGTTTAATCCCCTCAAGGTCTGGCACGTTCACGAGCTTGCCAATGTCGAGAGGCTGCCTTCCCTTCAGCTCCCCTCGAATGTTGGCACATTCGGGTGGCGGACCCGTACCATTCAAGTAGCCCCACGGGCGCATTCGGTTGACCAGTCCTCGTCCGATCCACGCAAGCAACGGCAACAAAAGCAGCCAGAGCCACCACCAATGTTGGAGCGTTTCCCCGCACGTCATGGGGCGCCACACAGCCGGCAACGTAAGGACCGCCGGTCCATCGGTCCCTGGTGGGTAGGACAATTCCAGCTTCGGCTCCCGCACCGGAGGCGAACGCATACCCACGTTTTGGAAGCTCACGGAGAGCTTGTCACCCTTCGCAAGCTTTGCGGCCTCGGGCTTCCCGTTGACGAGAACGCGGAGCCCTTCTCCTGTGTCAGCCACCTTCGCCGTCACCGTGCCACTGGCCCATGAATCCCCTGTGAGTCGGTAATGAACCGTAGCGCTCGCGCCTGGCTCCAGCGTCAACGAATCGATTGTGTCGATCGCCTCAATCTTGAAGCTGCCTCGCGGGCGAAATTGGAACTGCACGGGGAGGCCGATGGGTTTCATCACCACCTCCTCCTCCGCTGGCTCGATGCACACGTAGCCTTGATACTTCTCCCTGTGTGGTAACGATGCAGGGTTGAGAAGTTGAAAGTTGAATTGCTGTACTCCCGGAGCGGTCACGAGCGCGGGCGTGACTGAGAGCCCACTTCCGTGAGCGGCAAGCTCAGGGGCAGCCGTGCGCACCCGTAGCCGCAGCGTCTCACCGTTCCCTCGGCCAACCTGCAGCCGCAGCTCTCGGCTTGCAGAGTGCTGCGGGTGCAAGTTGCCAAGCTCTAGTGACTTCGGTGCAACGTCGAGTGACGGCAAACGAGGAACCTTGTCAGGGGCCACAGACAGAATTTTCCACCCAACTTCATGCTCGAGTGTCTTTTCCAATTCTGGTGACACCTCGAGTCCCAGCAAGAGATAGTAAAACCAGTCGTAAGGTCCGCGGCGCAAACGATACTCCCGAGCGACCTCATCGAGCGTCGGCGGTGGCGGGCAGTTGTTATTTCCGTCGGTGAAAAGAAAAACCAGCACGCCGGTTTGAGCGTTACCAGGCCACTGACGCAAAGTGTCCTTTACTGACCGGTAGACACACGTGCGCTTACCTCGTGCCTCGATGCCCCGCAGATAAGCCAGGGCCTCGGCTTTCTCTTGGGGAATCTCGAACGTGCGCGCTGGTTTCGGGCCATCATCGAACGGTTGCAAGGTCACGCGCGAACCAGCGGGCACTTGATCGAGAAACTTCTCGATCTCTGCCTTCACACGCGGTAGCAATACACGGCCTCGACCGTCTCCACGGCCCATCATCGAAGCTGAGGTGTCCACCAGAAAAACGTAGTGGAACAACCTTGGCGGCTCGACCGCGCGTAACTCTTTGCGCTCCATCCCGACAGCGCAGGGGTCGGGCTGTACCGACGCCGCAGCGCCAGGAACGGCCCCAAAGAGACACGTGAGCACAAGCAAGAAAATCACGAACATTGGTGAGTTCGAGCCTCCTTCATGCACTCTGAACACGCATGCCTGCGGGCCCGCATCCTCCGGCCGGAGCCAACTCTGTTGTATGCTTTTGGCTGCGGCGTAGCGGCCATTGGTTGCGGGAAGACAGAACCAGCAGCAAGAGGACGGATGGTTCCACGATGATAAGGGCCGGTGGACTCCTCGTCTTTGCTCCTTACCGCTTCTGTTGCCCAATGGTGCCACCGCCTTCTGCATCTGCCCGGCATGCAACAAAGCCAACACCGTTACCCGCTGGACTCTCAAGGTTCTCATCACCCCGCCCAAAGAAGTTCCAACTGCCTCGCCGTTTGTCACATCCCGGCCGCCTTGGCAAGCGAACTGTGGCACCAGCAAAAACGTTGGCAACATTGGCGTTCTGCCAGTGGCCACCGCTGGCGGTGGGCAACGCCTAGCAACCCTGGTGAGTAGGGATCCCCAGGCGAAGGACTACGATGCCATGGCCGGCGCGGCTCGCCGCGAGGCATGACGCGAACGGCGGTGATACACAAAACTCTGCTCGCCTCAACGGCAAGCCGCGAGGATCCCTTCTGCCGTCACCTAGGTCCGGTCCCAGTCAGCTCAGTTCGCCGCCGTGGAGGAGAGATTTGCCAAGTAAAAGAGGCCCAAGAGGACGAACATCTCGTCCTCGGTCGTAACACCGCCAGTAAGCGGACACGCATCGCACCGACCGTCTAGGGAGCCAGGGCTCGAGTCGCACGAACGATCGCGATCTTCCGGTTGCTCGCCGGCGCACGGCTGGCCAACCCGGCCTCCGGCACAGTGCGTTGGCACTTCACACGGCCCACCCTCGACCCCGGGCGACGATGGCAGCGGCGACGTTGATTTCCGCTTCACGGCGGTAGGATCCGTGAAACCGTTGTCGTACAGCGCGCAGTACGTGATGGTTCGTTTTTCTGGTGCCACGGCGTCGTAACGGAGAGGCGGGTCGAGGTCGAGGACCAGCATGTCGCTATAAACCGTACTCACGTAAAGCAGGGAATCGTGAGGGTCACGAGCGACTGCTCTAGGCCCACCGGTGAGAGCCGCATTCACACCGCGAACGAGTTCGTCCACGGTGACTGCATCGTCGCCTGAATAGTCCGCGTCGACACAGCTTTCCGGTGCGGCACTTCCCAGGGCCACATTGACCGCCCGGATGAGTTCATCAATCGTGACCATGCCATCTTCGTTACAATCGCAAGCACGTTCTCGTTCCCATGCCTGACACGGGGCGCCTTGGCACACGTCGGGGCTGTTGAAATCGTAACCCAAGGGAGAACAAGCTTCGCCCGCAGCAGGTCCCCCTTGGCAAGCAAACTTTCCCTCAAAGGTTCGCCAGCGTTTCATCCGTTTGTGACCGTGCCCGCTCAACTGAAACAACCGCGCGAATCGCGGGAACTCATAGTGGCTGCACACCTCCCTGGTCGAAAAAGGCGGCACGGGGGTCATTTTGTAGATGTCGCGATTGCCCGCGATGGGCCACACCATCATCCGTGCCTCTTCCGGCGCGGCAAACTCCCAGTTCAACCATGCTTCGTGCACGGCGGGCTCATCGCCCAAATTGAAGCTGTGGGCGTTCCATACAATCAAGCCGCGCAACGGCAACTCCTGGTAAACGCCCGGAGGAAACCGCATCTCGTTTGCAACCTGCTGGCTGCCAGAAAATGGAACGAGGCTCAAACCTTCGCGCATGTCTGGCGGGCCAAACCCAATGCAGCCAACCGCTTCCACGGGATCCGAGGCGCAAAGACCTGAGCCACAAAACGCAAGGTCCGTAGGCGAGCACGACTCACCATCACGCTCGCCGCCCCGGCATCGAAAAGGCCCCCACGCCGGGTCGTTCGGAGGGGTGCGACCAAAGTACAGGTTGGCAATCAAGTGGTGGCTCACCGGGCTTTGCCGGACCTCGTTCGCCCGAAAACGGAAGGTAAACCCGCCGCGGCCCCGGAACTGAGCGGGAACCAGATCCCGAACATCGAAATAGCTAACGAAACACACTTCCTTCTCGCTCCGTGGGGGTACGACCCATGGAGGCATTCGCAGTTGAAAGCCTTTGCCCGCTTCTGGTGGGGGTAACGGTTGAATCGGCACCGGTTCCGGTGGCGGTAAGCACGCATCCGCCAATTCTGCCGTGCCCGGTACAACACCCGTTCGAGGTGCACCTTGCTGAATCCACAACCGGAGAAGCTCCACCTCGCTCCGGCTCAGCGCAGGAAGAGGGTCAGGAGGCATAGCTCGGATCGGCGCACGATACTGTTCCGGCAACGTCTTCGCAGCCAAGTTCAGAAACAAGAGACTGCGGCTTCCCAAACCCGGCAGCACCCGCTTCATCGATGGAACAGTGAAGGCATCAGCCTCGACGAGGTTGTCGTAGGCAGTATCCTCCCGCAAATCCAATCCGCCGGCTCGTGCCTGACCATGACACAGGTCGTTCGTACAACTGTGCCGCGCAAACACGTCCTTCACCACTGCCCAAGTGCTGTCGAACGTCCTACCGGTACAATCGCCTTCAGCAAGCGCCGCGGTCGACGCCCCTAACCAAACTACCATCGCTAGCGCCAAGCACCGGAGCACCATCAGCGACTCCTCCCAAATCGGGCCGAGCCCTACAACACTTGAGTTGACAAAGTCAATTGGGGCGCATCCAATTTCGGGCTGTCGGAGGGTTGTGATTCAGCGTTGGGCCCGTGAGCGCGTCATGATGATCGCGGTCCACCCAGTGGCGAGATTAGTAACGACTTTCCGACCACTGACCAGGGAGCCTGGATTGTCGGCACTTGGGCCTTTGCCAAGGGATATCTCCCACCGGTTGGGCGGCCAAAAGCTCCGTGGGCTCAGGAGCCCGAGGCCGCGCTGCGGTCACGCACGTGGCTCAGGCGTTGGGCGCCGGCTCCTTGCCTGGGTCGCTCATGCGGTAACCTAGCGGATGGGGTGGGCGCGGTTCCAACCCCAGAGCTTCGAGCACCGCAGGATGTTGATAGTACGCGATATAGGCTTGGATCACTAAAGGGAAAACAAAACTCTGCTCAGCCAGGAGTTGTTCCCGAGCATCCGGCGGCAGGCAGTGAAACGGCTCACCTCGACGCGCAACGCTCGAATGGTTCAGCTCTCGCAAACCGCTACGCAGGAGTTCCAGCAGACCAGGAACTCTGCCGCAGTTTTCCGCGACCTGCCTGGCGCATCCGAGCGCCCCGGCCCCCGGAAATCGTCCATCGTCGCTTGGGGGAATCAGCGTATCGAGCACCCCAGCAAGAACATCCAAATCTTCCGCCGAAAGAGCTACGTTGGATCGATCCACCGTGCGCATCGTTTTCGCCCCTCAATCAAAGAGATTTGCGAGCCGGCGTTTCATCTGGTCCGCAATGTACAAGGCCAGGGCCTGGATCGTATTGGTAGGGTTTACTGCTGCAGAAGTCACGAAGATACTTCCATCGATGATAAAGAGGTTCTTGACGTCGTGGCAGCGCCCCCACTCGTTAACCACAGAGGTGTGTGGGTCACGCCCCATCCGGGCTGTGCCCATGAGGTGCCAGCCTGCGAACGGCAGCGGTGATTGGACAAAAGTCTCACGGGCACCAGCCGCCTCCAACACTTCACGAGCTCGGTCTACCGCGTGAGCGAGCATGCGCTGGCTGTTTTCGCTCAGCCGATAGTGAATCCGGGGCGCAGGAATTCCGTGTTCATCCCGCAGTTCCGGGTCGAGGGTGACACAGTTGGTCTCTTCGGGAAGGTCCTCGCAAATCGCAACCATTCCGGCGACATGGTCGAATAACTCCTCCACGGCGCGGTGATGGTTGCGCCCCCACGGAACCAGCCCTTGCTGCATCCCCCAAAGCACCGTCGAGATGGGCCCAAAGCCGCGCAGGATTTCAAAGGAATATCCCCGCACGAAACCGCGGCGAAGGTCGGTGCGGTAAAATTCTTGGCTCATGATACAGCAGCCGGTTGGCCCTTTGTACCCTTCCAAAGGCTCGTCGAACACACCCATCACCATGGCGTAAGGATGAAACATCAGGTTCTTGCCTACGAGGCCGCTTCGGTTTGCGAGACCATCGGGGAAGTGCTTACTGCGCGATGCCAGTAAAAGGCGCGGGGTCCCGATGCCGTTGCACGCCAGCACGACTACGTGCGCTGGCTGGTAACGTTCCTTACCCTCGGCATCGTAGTACACAACACCGCTGGCCATGCCCTGCTCGTTTACGGTAACTTCCCGCACACGACACCGTGTGCGCAAACGCACGCCGCGACGGAGCGCTTCGGGCCAATACGTGACGTCCACACTGCCCTTGGCTCCCTGCGGACACCCCACAAGGCAAGTGCCAGCGTTCACGCAAGCTGCTCGGCCTCGATAATTTTGCGTGATAATCGCACTGTCCGACGGCCACCAATGCCAACCGAGGCGTTCGAACCCAGCAGCTAGCTTCGCCCCGAGCTTACCTAACGGCACGGGCGGAAGAGGCAGTTGCTTTGGAGGGTAAGCTGGGTCACCCGGCAAGCCCGACACTCCCATCATCTCTGCATTCAAGTCGTAAAACGGCGCCAGAGTTTCGTAGTCAACGGGCCAATCCTCGCCCACACCGTCTACACTCCGCACACGAAAGTCGTCGGGGCGAAATCGGGGAAAGTGCGCGGCGTACAAGATCGTACTTCCACCGACGGCGTTAAACATGGAAACCTGAATGGGCGACGCCGAATCGTTTACCGGGTAGTCTTCGGGTCGCCTTCGGACATTCGGGCTGAAGTGAAAGTCCGTTAAATGGCGTGCCTCCCAATCGAGATCGTTTCCGGGAAGGTCTTGCGGGCGAACCCAGTCACCCTGCTCGATACAGAGGATTTGCATCTTCGTTTCCGCAAGGCTCCAAGCCAGCGCTGCTGCCGAAGCACCCGCTCCTACGATCAACACGTCTACGGTTTCGTCGCGCGCCATGACAACCAATTAAAAATGGAACCCGAGCTGCGTCGAGTCCCCTAATTGTTCAAGTTCCAAGAGAGCGCACCGCGGCTACAGCACGCCGCCAACCTTGGTAAAGAAGCTCCCGTTGTTCGTCGCGCATCCGGGGCCGGAATACACGGTCGCGCAGGCGTAGCCGCTCCAATTGTGCTGGCTTCCAGAGATTTACCCCAAGACCCGCCAGGAACGCCGCCCCTAAGGCAGTGGTTTCTACCAGTTTCGGGCGGTCCACTGGCACAGCCAAAACGTCAGCCTGGAATTGCAAGAGGAAGTTGTTTGCGGCGGCACCTCCATCAACACGCAACGTTTTTAAAGGCTGACCCGAGTCGGCCACCATAGTGTCGACAACGTCGCGAGTCTGATAAGCCAACGCCTCGAGTGCGGCGCGGATTAAGTGTGCCTTTGTGGTTCCTCGCGTGAGGCCTACAATTGCGCCTCTGGCCGTGGGATCCCAGTACGGCGCACCCAAACCCACGAATGCGGGCACAAAGTAGACGCCGAGCGTAGAAGTCACTTGGCGCGCAAGCTGTTCGGTTTCCTGGGCATTGCGAATCAAGCCTAGACCGTCCCGGAGCCACTGGATGGCTGCACCGGCGATGAAAACCGAGCCTTCGATGGCGTAGGCGGGCCCGCCGGTGGAGTCGCACGCAGCGGTCGTGATCAAGCCCCGCTGGGAATACACGGGGGTTTGGCCCGTGTGCATGAGAAGAAAGCAGCCCGTGCCGTAGGTATTTTTCACCATCCCTGGCTGCACGCACGCTTGCCCGAACAAAGCCGCTTGCTGGTCACCCGCGATGCCTGCAATTGGCACTTCGGCACCGAACACAGAACGTGCCGTGGTGCCAACCACCCCCGCCGACGGTACGGGTTTCGGTAGCGCCTCGGGCGGAACATGAAACAGATCGAGCAAAAAAGGGTCCCACTGCCGCTCCCGCAGATGAAACAACATGGTTCGGGATGCATTGGTGAAGTCGGTCACATGGGCACTACCGGCGGTGAGCTTCCACGTCAGCCAGGAATCCACGGTACCCACTGCAATGTTCTTTTGCCGCCGGGCGGGAAGGTGAGCCAACAACCATTCGATCTTCGTGGCGGAGAAATAGGGATCGAGAACCAAACCGGTGCGTTTGCGGATTTCCTCTTCCAGCCCTTGGGACCGTAGTTCTTCGCAGCGCGGAGCCGTGCGCCGGTCTTGCCACACGATGGCCCGGTGCAAGGGCCGACCCGTACGACGATCCCAAAGGACCGTGGTTTCCCGTTGGTTGGTAATCCCCAAGGCTGCCACCTGCTTCGGCTGGACCTTGGCTGAGCGCAACGCCCGACGAACGGTGGCCAGCGTCGACTGCCAAATCTCCTCCGCGTCGTGTTCGACCCAACCGGGCCGGGGATAGTACTGGGTGAATTCTTGGTATGCTCTTCCGCGCAATTTTCCTGCTTCGTCGAATACCAAAACGGTTGTCCCCGTAGTTCCTTGATCGATAGCTACGATGTACCGCGTCATTCCTGCTCTCCTGCTAGTCCACCACAATAGGTTCCATCCTGCATGCCAGGCGCCAGCGCACCCATAATGTAGGACCGGTGTTTTTTCGAGCTCTGCAAGAGTAGCCCGGCCAGCCCCAGGAAAAATGGTGGCCAACTGGTGTTACGTGCTGCCACATTTTGTTCCGGTACCAAAAGCCTCCGACGAACGAACCACCGCGATCGTGCCCAATCGGGGCGTGCCGGCCACCCCCTTCCGGGTATATCGATTTCTAACTTCCCCGCAGTGCTGGCTCTGAATGGGCCCACTAGCTAGGATTGGCGCTGTGGGCGCGGGGCGCGTCGTTTTCATAACCGGCAAAGGCGGAGTGGGTAAGACGACCATCACGGCTGCCCTTGGTTTGGCGTCGGCTGCAGCCGGGAACCGTACGCTTGTAGTCGAAACGGCCGCCGACGGAAGTTTGGCCGGTTTGTTCCACCTCTCCAAACTCGACTCGAAACCACGGCGGATTGACGAGCATCTAGCAGCCGTGGCGGTGGATCCTCAGCATCTCGTGCGCGACTACTTCTCGCGCCTCCTCAAACTACCCTTCCTCGCAAACCGTTTACTCGAGAGTGCGAGCTTTCGCGCCCTTACCAACGCTGCTCCGGGGATCGCGGAATTCTTGCTGCTCGAGCATCTTTCGACTTGGGTCGACGCCTCGTTTTGGCACCGCCGCCAACGCTTTGACTTGGTTTTCGTTGATGGACCCGCCACTGGCCACATGCGCAAGCTTCTTCGCGTTCCTCGGCAAATGCTCAACTTGGTGATTGCCGGCCCGCTCCGGCACTCGGCACTCCATCTCGAAGCGTTGCTCACCAACCCCGAGCGATGTCTGGTAGTCCCCGTGAGCGTGGCTGAAGAGCTCGCAGTGGAGGAAACGTTGGAGACCTGGGCAGTTCTGCGCCAAGAGCTCTTGCTGCCGGTGGGCCGCCCAATCCTCAACCGTGTGTTCCCCCGAAGATTTTCTCGCAGCGAGGTCCAAAAAATCGTGGAACAGGAGGACGGCGGCCCACTGTTCGAAGCAGCACGGTATGCTGTCGCCATGCAGCAAGAGTCCGAGCGGCATGCGCGTACCCTCCGCCGCGGCACCGGTAAAGCACCGGCGCTCGTTCCGGAGTTCTTTTCCGGTATACCGGGCGCAGAAGAGTTGTGCCGCTGCGGCCGGCAACTGCTCGAAGAGCTGTTCGCCGAGGCGGGATGGCTATCTGCACCACGGACGAAAAAAAGCCATGCCAACTAGTGAACGCAGCACGGCAGCACGCAACTCGCTCACTTCTTTGTTGCGCACCAAGCAGCTCATCCTTTGCGTAGGATGTGGCGGTGTTGGCAAGACCACCACGGCTGCGGCTCTGGCGGTAAGCGCAGCCCTACTCGGACGGAAAACTGCGGTGCTCACGGTCGACCCGGCACAGCGGCTCAAAACCGCTCTCGGACTCGATCGTCTCTCGCACACACCTCACCGCATCCAGCTGAATGGCGCGGCTCGCTCGTTCGATGCGCTTGCCCTCGACACGAAACACATGTTCGACGAGCTGGTGCAACGTTTCGCTCCCAACCAAGAGGTGGCGGAACGCATCTTTGCCAACCGCCTCTACCGGGAGCTATCGAGTGAACTCGCCGGATCTGCAGAGTATATGGCCATGGAAAAGCTCCACGACCTCGTCGACAGCGGCACGTACGAGGTTCTCATCGTCGACACGCCCCCCAGTGCGCACGTTCGTGATTTACTGGCTGCCCCCAGTCGGCTCCTTACTTTGCTCGCTTCGCGTGCTGTCGGCCTCCTGCAGGCGCCCGCGCGGCTTGTCGAAAATGCTCCAACGAGGACGACGCGCTTCGTGTTTCGCGCCCTCTTGGAAGCATTGCAACGTTGGAGCGGGCTACCCCTGCTGAGGGATTTGGCGGACTTTGTCAGCGGGTTCGAGTCTATGTTGCAGCGCTTTGCCGACCGTGCTGAACGCACATCGAAAATGTTGCGCGAGGAGTACACCGCTTTCCTCCTCGTCACCACCCCTGAACCTCGCACCCTTGCCATTGCCCAAGAGTTCGCCGCCGAACTCAAAGGTGGCCGTTATCCGATTGCTGGTGTCGTGGCAAACCGGGTGCATTGCTTCGGAGGCCAGCAACGCACCAAACCAAACATCGACGATCCTTTCGTGCGGCGCCTTTGGGAGAATTACTTGGCCCTCACCGAGCGCAGCCAACGCGATGCTCAGGCGCTTGCGGAGTTGGTTCGCAGCAGTGGCCTTCCTCTATTGGCCACGATACCCGTGCAAAGCAACCCGCCCGTGTCCGTCTCGGCTCTCTGCGAGATGGCTCGGTACCTCTTGGCCTAACCAAGCCCCGGCTACATATCGCGCTTGTTGTTCGTGCTTCCAAAGCAGGAGCGCTATTTTTTCGGAGCGCCTTTCTTCGCTCGCTGCTGCTCTTGGGTGGCCAGCAACCGATCGAGCTTGATGTTGAGATTGACCAAGCTGCCCTGCAGCGCGTCCAATTTCGTGCGTAGCTTCTCCAGGTCGGACCGACTGGGCAGATTTAGCAAGTGCAACAAGGCCTCGACATTTCGGTCGACGCGTCCCTTGGTCTTGGCTGCCCGTTGCAGCACCTTGCCAATCTGCTCGCTGACCGCAGGCCGACGGAGCAACTCTTCCACCAATTGATTCAAGGTTGCCTCTCCCTGGCTCACGATCCAATCGAGAACGCTTTTGACTTCACGCTGTGACTTCGTCGACATGCGCCGCTGCATATCTTGAGAATGCACTCTGGGTCAACCAGTCATTGCGTTCGCTGCTTCGGCCGCGTAGGTTGGTGCCGGCCAGGAATCCTGTGAACTACGTGGAGAACATTGTTGCTTACGCTACAGGGTTACGGTTCCTTCTGCCGCACCTGAGCACCGAACATTTTTGGCCCACGCTCGTGACCATCCATCTGATCGACGCAATCCTCTGCCGCATCTTCGCCAGAAACAACGGATACTCCGCGAACCTTTGGACTATCCTGGGCCTGTTTACTGGCATTTGGGCGGTAGTTTTCTTGCTCTTGGTCACGCGGCGGCGTGAAGCAGCCGTGCCCAGCGGTTCCGGGTCAGCGCTCGGCAACGACCCAAGCCAGGGCGAGGTCGGAGGTGTGGGTCAAGGTAAGCCACCAGCGAGCGATCCCTAACTGGCGAGCGCGCTCCGCAGCGCGTCCGTGAAGGTGCAACCGGGGTGGACCGTGGCCATCGCGGACCACTTCGACATCGCGCCACGGAACGAAAGAACCTAACGCCTTCATGGTCGCTTCTTTGGCGGCAAACCTGGCCGCGTAATTCTGTGGCGCGTGACGGCGTTGCTCACAGTACGCAATCTCCGTCGGGGTAAACACCTTCGCGCGGAAGCGTTCTCCCCTTGTAGGGTGAGACAACGCGGCAGCAATGCGCTTCACCTCTGCAACGTCCGCACCCACTCCAACGATCATGTGGGGCATGCTCCACAGGTACGGCAGGTGGCCGTGTCACAAGGTGGAGTTTGCAAGGCACTGTAGGCCTTGCGGCGCTCCACTCGCAGATAGCCTTTACTCAAGTGATGATCGATGAAGTCCCACGGCAGGAGCTCGTTCTCGTCGTATTCCCGATAGACGTAAGCTTCCGGCGGAGGACAGTTGACCACCCAAGGAATACCGCCGGAGTCTTTGCGAGCCCAAGCACGAATGACCGCCCACCAATCGCCGGCCGACTGATGTACGGCAACGAGGAAAGCCGCCACGCGTCGGTCGCCTCGGGAGAGAACGGTCTGATAAAAAGCCTCCCGAGGAGACTCACAATCGAACCGCACTCCCGGAAGTTTGGCCAGCATTCGCTCCAGCATCCGGGCGCGCTGCCGAAGCTGGGGAATTCCCATCATCGGTTCCCACTGAAACGGCGTCCACGGTTTTGGCACGAAAGGATTTGCCGACACCGTGATTTTACCCACACGACTACGGCCACCGTCGCTGCCGCGCAACGTCGTGTGGATTTTCTCTACCAAGTGGCCGATTGCCTCCACATCCTCCCATTCTTCCTTTGGCAGGCCGAACATGAAGTAGAGTTTCAGGTCTGGTACTCCCTCGCCCACCAGCAAGTTGGCCGCGCGGAGGATATCGTCTTCCGTCAAATTTTTATTGATCACGCGCCGCATCCGCTCGGAGCCGGCCTCCGGTGCGACGGTCACCGTTTGGGTCCTCCCAGCCGCCAGCGCACGGGCAAGATCGGGGGTGACGCAGTCTGCTTTGAGGGAAGAGGGCGACAGCCTCCCTCCTGCTTGAGCCGCGAGACTCGCCAAGTGCGCCACTCCAGGCACACTGGCCATCTCTGCACCGACAAGGCCGATCGTGTTGCGATGCTTTAACCCCGCCTCCAGGGCATCGACGAGATGACCGACCGAGCGATTCCGTAACGGGCGGTACATGTAGCCCGCCGCGCAAAAGCGGCATCCCCACTGGCAACCACGGCTTGCTTCCACCAACACCATGTCGCCGAAAACCGCGTCTGCGGTCAGCACTCGCGTGGTGGTGCGGTACTGGTCCAGGTTCCAGACGATGCGGCGATGCACCTTGGGCTCCGACGGCCCATCGTAGTCCAGGGCAGCCAGCACAGGGCCGTCGTAGCGAGGATGATAAAATTTCGGAACGTAACAACCTGCAACCCGTTTTGCCGCTTCGAGGAGGAAACGCTCGCGGTCCTGCAATCCACAATCGAAGACGACCTCTAAAAATTCCGGGAGCATCTCCTCGGCCTCGCCAATGAGAAACGCATCCATGAAGGGCGCAATGGGTTCGGGATTGAGAAAGACGGCGGGCCCACCAGCAATCACCAGCGGCAAGCCTTGCCGCTCCGAAGCCCACAAGGGCAAGCCTGCCCAATCCAGAAGGCGGGCGATGTGCCAATAATCGGTCTCGAACGACACGGAGAAGGCAAGAAGATCGAACTCCCGGACACGTGTGCCAGTCTCGAATGACCGCAAGTCGCCACGCCGGCAGGTTTCGCCACGCTCTGGCAGAAACGCGCGCTCGCAAACCACACCCGGGAACTGGTCGAAGATCTCGTACACGGCGTGGAACCCGAGGTTACCCATGGCCACGCGGTATTCGTTCGGGTACAACAGGCAAACGCGCAGTGACCCGGAGTGTTTTTTCGGGAACAGAAACAGCTCTTCCGGGCGCTGACGGCGGACGCCACGACCTGATTGCTCGTGATTTCGGGGCTTACCTTGCCTTAGCAACAGCCCACGCTATAGCCTGAAGGCGCCGAAGCGCAACGTTGGCAGCAACGCCCTCCTCAGCCACGGCCACGCCGCACAAAAGCTGGAATCCTGAGGTCCTCTTGCTGCTCGTCTTCGGGCTTTGCGACATAAGGAAGCTCTGCCTGCCCCTCGGATGATGCTTGTCGGCCGCTCGCCAGTGTTCTCGCCGGGGGAGACGGATGAAACACTGGCCCGTTCTCCCCGTCCTCGACGCGGCCAACGAACACCCGCTGTTTTTGACCCGCCCCTCTCGGGATCTGCGAGCCAGAACCCACAGCAGGCCTTCCGTTCGCTCCACTCGTAGCATGGACATCCTGCTGTGCTGCACCACTGCTCGGCACCTCGACTGGTGCTGCCCCAAGCTCAGCAGCACGAAAGCCTGTGGCAACGACTGTGACGCGGACCTCGTCCTCCATCGTCTCGTCGATCACGGCACCAAAAATGACGTTCGCATCGTCTTGCACTTGCTGGCGGATCAAATTCGCTGCGGCATAGACCTCGCCAAACGTCATCGTCGCACTTCCGGTAATGTTGATCAGAACTCCGCGCGCGTTCTGGATCGAAACTCCCTCCAAAAAGGGGCTATTCATGGCGGCTTGTGCCGCACGCACAGCACGATCTTCGCCCGCAGCCGAAGCGCATCCCATCAGAGCCAAACCTTTTTCTGACATCACGGTGCGTACGTCGGCAAAGTCCAGGTTGATGAACCCGTGGACCGTGATCAGATCGGCAATGGCGCGGACAGCCTGATACAGCACCTCGTCGATCTGCCGGAACGCATCCAGGACGAACGTCCCTTTGTCGACGACGCTCGCGAGGCGCTCGTTCGAAACGATCATCAGTGTGTCCACCACCCCTTGCAGCTCTTGAATTCCGGCTTCCGCACGCTTCAGCCGAGCCTTGGCTTCGAAGGAAAACGGCTTCGTCACCATTCCCACCGTGAGGGCACCAAGCTCGCGAGCAATCTGCGCGACCACCGGGGTGGCCCCTGTGCCTGTACCGCCCCCCATACCGGCGGCCAAAAAGACCAAGTCCGCTCCCTGGAGCGCCCGCCGAATGGCGTCGGCAGCTTCCAGAGCCGCTTCGCGACCCATCTCTGCGTTGCCGCCGGTGCCCAGGCCCCGGGTCAGCTTCTCGCCAAGCTGGATTTTGGTGGGAGCTAAATTTGCGGCCAGGTCTTGCGCATCCGTGTTCAGGGCGACGAACTCCACTCCCTGCAGGTTTCTCTCCACCATCATGTTAACGGCGTGGCCACCCGCTCCACCAACGGCCACCACGCGAATTTTGGCTCCTAACGACTCGTAACCGTCTCCACGCCTGTCATCCAACCCAAACATATCACCACTCCTCCCGCAGCGTTTTTCCGCCCTTTGCGTTCACCGAGTTCCTCATTCTCGTAGCGCGCGCCAAAAAGCTCGAAGCCTGCCCCAGGTCCAGTTCCACAGCCCCCGCCCTGCCGGAAAGCCATCCAGCGAGCGATCGTGTTCCCGCGTATGGAGCAGGAGTAAACCAAGAGCCGTTGCATACACGGGATCGAGGCTCGCCCTGTTCTCCTGGAATTCCTCACCATTACCGTTGTGCCTCCAGCGGGTTGCCCCCAAGCGAACTTCCCTGCCGGTTACCTCCTGCACGAGCCGATCCATTGCCGGCAGCAGCGCGCCGCTACCGGCGATCACGGAGCCACAGCGGACGTGCCTGTCGGCATCCACCTCTTCGACGCCCCGCCAGAGCATCCGCACAATTTCGTCTGCCCGCGCCTCGATCATCCACGCAAGCTCTTTGCGCGGGATAAACCGCGGGGAACGGCCCCCGATTCCCGGAACTTCGACCCGCTCTTCATCGTCGACCATGCTGCGCAACGCGCAGCCATGTTGCACTTTGATAAACTCGGCCTCGCGCAGCGGGGTTTGTAACCCGTGGGCAACGTCACTCGTAATCCAGGCACCCCCGATTCCCAGCGAAAAGCTCCACCGCAGCCCACCGCGATAGAAAATCAGCACGTCGGTCGTGCCCGCACCGAAATCCCAAAACGCAACGCCAAGTTCTTTTTCCTCTGGCGTGAGAACGGCCTCAGCCGTCGCCAACGGCGCCCAAATGAGCTCCGCAGGCTCCACTCCAGCTCGTTCGCAACACCTCGCAACATTCTGCACGGCCGACACCGACGCACTGACGACATGCACACGCGCTTCCAGCCGTGCGCCGAGCATCCCGATCGGGTCAGCAATGCCTTCCTGCTGGTCCAAGACGTAGTCGTACGGCAAGACATGCAACACTTGCCGGTCGGGAGGGAAGGCAACAGAGCGAGCCGCCTCGAGCACTTGCTCCACGTCTTCGGGAGTCACCTCCCCGCGCCGAACAGGGATCACCCCGTGGCTATTGACTCCACGAACGTGTGCCCCTCCCACCGCAACAACCGCGCTGTGAACCGAGCAGCTAGCAGTGAGTTCGGCTTCTCGAATCGCCTCTGCAATTGCGCGCGTGGTAGCGTCGAGATCGATGACGGCACTCCGACGCGTGGTGTCGCAAAGGGTCAGGTGCCCGGCCGACACCAAGGGAGCATAGCCGCTGCCAAGCACGGCGAGCCCATCCTCTGCCCGCCTTGCGATCACTGCCGCCGCCTTGGATGCACCAACGTCGAGACCTACTAGGAGTTCTGCCTCTCCCGACATGCCCGAACCGCAACCTCTACCACCGCAAACATCACTGCTAACACATACCACAATTCAAGGTGCAGAGCATCACCTGCGGGCAACAATCTCACGCTTCCGTGCGGCCTGGCCGCGGTCTGGCCCGACGCCCGGGAGCTTGCTGGCTGGGCGCCAGCTTCAACACGGCCACCCTGGGAAACGACACGTCCACGAGACGCAGCTCATCCATGCGCCCTTCCCAATGAGCAAAGACGCGGGCGGAGCGCCGAAGTTTTTCTTCGAGTCCTGTCCACCCTAGGACGATCGCCACCTTTGGCCGAACCGGTACAACCACGAGCCCTTTGCGCCCGATCTGGACCTGGGAAATGTTGTCGAAGCAACGAAGCCGGTCGCAGATGCGCAAAAGCTGCAGGGCCCGGTGTACGTGGACGGAAGAAAGGTCACCGTCAACAAATTCATCGATGCCGGAGATTACGGGCAAATCCGGCGCTTCTCCCGGAAGTAACGGCCCGAGCACTCTTCCCAAACGATCCAGGTACTGAAACGAGCCGTTCACATGAACCATTGCCACTGGTCTGCGCTCGCGCACCTGGATCCGAATCCTTCGAGGCAGGATCCGTTGCACCGTTGCCCCATGGATCCACGGATGCTCCGCCAACCGCCGCTGGAGAGCCTTAGGATCGACGTCCCAAACGCTCGCATCTTCTTCCCAGCCGATCCATGCCAGCAATTGTTCCCGCGACACGCGGCGGTTTCCCTCGAGCTCCAAAGTGCGGACGCGAAAGTACTCGTGCTTCCGTACCCTTTCGACCAGCTCCGGGACCCCACGTCCGACGCCTACAAGAGTTGCCGCGCCCAGGAAGAGGAGCATTCCCGTCCTCAATCGGTGCCCGAGTTGACGCCTCCGAGCCGGAACACCGTATCGCCAGCCAGATAACCTCATTCCCGCCACTCTCCGATCAGCCGCACCTCAGGTTCAAGATGAACGCCAAAGTGGTCTGCCACTCGACGCTGGGCCTCCCGCATGAGTTGGCGTACATCCTCCGCCCGTGCCCCGCCGAGGTTGACAATGAAATTCGCGTGCTTGGGAGAAAACATCGCCTGGCCGATTCGATGACCCTTGAGGCCGACAGCTTCAATCAATCGCCCGGCATACTCGCCGGGTGGGTTCTTGAAAATCGATCCTGCGTTAGGCAGCCCACGTGGTTGATTTCGCTCCCGCTTTTCTTTCGCCTGGCAATAACGCTGCCACACCGCTTCGTGCGAGGCGCGCGAGAGCACAAATTCCACCGCAGTCACCACCGTCCCCCGAGGAAGGTCGAAGTGCCGGTAACCAAATCTTAAGTCCTCTCGGGGCACCCGAATTTGCCTTCCTTCGGGCGTGACCAAGTCCACCCCCAACACGACATCGGCAAGCTCGCCGCCAAACGCACCGGCATTCATCAGCAACCCGCCACCGACGGTTCCGGGGATGCCCTCAGCGAACTCCAATCCAGTGAGATCTTGCTCGACCGCCTGCAACACGAGCTTCTTCAAAGACAAGCTCGCTCCTGCCCGCACGCGCACGCTCCATCCATTCGGTTTCCACTCCGAATAGGCAAACGAGCGTCCCAGCCGGATTACTATGCCTCGCACCCCGAGGTCGCTCACCAAAACGTTGGTTCCCCCACCGAGTAGCCAGCACGACAGGCCGAAGCGGCGTGCCCAGTCCTGCACGAGAGCGATTTCCTCCGGCTGTTCAATCTCCAGCCAGAAGTCTGCCGGCCCGCCAATCCGAAACGACGTGTGTCGGGCAAGCGGTTCGTCGCGCTTCACCCGCCCGCCAAATCTTGCGCGAAGCTCTTCCTCCGCCTTTGCTCTCAGCCGTTCGCAACCCATGGATGCACCATTGGCGACGAAGCACGGTTCGCTAAGCGCTTACGCAGCGGTTCAACGATTTCGTGGATGTTCCCAGCTCCCAGTAAAAGCACCAGATCCCCTGGGCGAAGCTTCGGGCCTAACAACTCGGGAACCTCAGCGATCTCTGGAACGAACTCCACGTCCAAGTGACCGCGACGTTTCAAAGCCCGGTACAGCGCCTCTCCGTTGATTCCTTCGATCGGCTGCTCCCCTGCGGGATAGATTTCGGTCAGTAACACCTGATCCGCCGCATCGAAGGCACTTAAAAAGTCCTGGAACAAATCGCGAGTCCGCGTGAAGCGGTGGGGCTGAAACACCACAACGATTCGCCGTTGGAACCCCTCGCGCGCTGCTGCCAAGGTGGCACGAATTTCAGCCGGATGATGTCCGTAGTCGCTCACCAACAACACTCCGCCCTCTTCGCCACAGATCTCGAACCGGCGATGGATGCCGCGGAACTCTGCTAGAGCTTGCCGCACGGTGTCGAGAGGCACCTCGATTTCGCTCGCAACCGCCACGGCAGCCAATGCGTTTAGCGCCTGATGCCGACCAGGCATGCGGACCACGAACTCGCCTAAACACTGCCCCTGTCGTTCGACCACAAAGTGCGTCTCAAGCCCCTGCACAGTGACGTCCCGGGCCGTGTAGTCCGCGTCGCCAGTGGTCCCATAGCTAATCGTACGTTTTTTGGCCTGGGAAAGCAGGGCACGAACATTCGGATCGTCGAGGCAAACAACCGCAGCACCAAAAAAAGGCACTCGGTTGATGAACTCGAGGTACGCGGCCTTCACTCGGTCGAGATCGCCGTAATAATCGAGGTGCTCCGGATCGATGTTGGTCACCACAGCCAAGACCGGCGAAAGCAACAGAAAGCTCCCATCGCTTTCGTCTGCCTCTACGACCATGAGATCGCCGTTGCCTAGGTGCGCATTCGTGCCCAAGGAGTGCACTTTGCCGCCGATGACCACGGTCGGATCCAACCCGGCACGTGCCAAAACGGCGGCAATGAGAGAAGTGGTTGTGGTTTTGCCGTGGGTACCCGCTACGGCAATGCCGGATTTCGTCCGCATCAACTCCGCCAGCATTTCTGCTCGCGGAATGACAGGAATCTTCAGGGCACGCGCCCGCAGCACCTCGGGATTGGAAAAGCGTACGGCAGAAGAAATGACCACGACTTCCACATCGGAATCCACGTGACTTTCTTCGTGCCCATATACGACTCGCGCGCCGAGGCTAGCCAATCGACGCGTGGTTTCGGTCTCCCGCAAATCCGAGCCGCTGACGCGGTAGCCCAGGCGCAAGAGCACCTCCGCGATACCGCTCATTCCCACGCCGCCAATCCCGACCAAGTGCACCTTTCGAGCGCGTTTGCGAAGGAACGTCACCGTCGGCCCCTCACTTGTTCGCAAATACGAACGACGTGCTCGGCGGCTTCTGGTCTCGCCAACTTTGCCGCGTTGCGAGACAGGCTCTGCAGCCGCTCAGGATCGGTCACAAGAGCGAAAATTTTTGCCGCCAGCACCTCCCCCGAAAGCTCCCGATCCAAGATCATCTCCGCAGCACCCTGCCGCACCCAGATCTCTGCATTGGCCCGCTGGTGGTCGTCAGCAGCAAACGGGTACGGAATCAAGATCGAAGGTTTACCCACGGTAGCCAACTCTGCAAGGGTGGTAGCTCCCGCACGACACACAACTAAATCCGCGCGGGCATAGGCCGTGGCCATGTCCTCGATAAAATCAGACACAGTGGCCGCAACCCCGAGGCCGTTGTACTCCTGCGTGACCCACTGTTCGTCGGCCGCACCAGTCTGGTGAGTAACGACCAGCGACGGGATGCGACCATGCAAGATGCGCACAGCCTCTACCATCGCACGATTGAGGGAGCGCGCGCCTTGGCTCCCGCCAAAAGCCAGCACGTGAAAACCCTGGGGTCCCCTGTTGGCCGCTACCACACTGGCCCGCAGCCTGCGGACAGGATTCCCGGTGTGCACGCTTTTTCCGCTAGGAAAGAAACGCCCTGCCTCTTCGAACGCAGTGCACACTTTCGTCGCCAAGCGGCCCAGCAGCCGATTGGCCAACCCTGGGCGGGCATTTTGCTCCAGCAGGACAATTGGAATCCGCTGGCCCCACGCAGCCACGATCACGGGTACCGAACCGTAACTTCCTAAGCCAACCACCACATCGGGCGAAAACTGGGCGAGCAAGCGCCAGGCCCGCAGTACTGCAAGGGGCATTTGCCCGGCAAATTCTACCCACCCGCGCCACCCTCGCCCCCGAGCGGCTTTTACGGCAAGACCAACAAATGGGAAGCCTTTTTGGGGAAGCACCCTTGCCTCCAAACCGTGGGTGCTGCCAATGAAGAGAACCTCCCCGCCGGTTCGTTCCACACAGGCTTCCGCAACCGCTACGCCGGGGAATAAGTGTCCGCCCGTCCCTCCTCCAGCAACGACCATACGCATCACGAACTCGTTGAACGGGAGAGGTTCCATAAAATGCCCACACGCAGCATCGCCCCGATTAGAGCGGAGCCCCCGTAACTAATGAACGGTAGGGCCAACCCTTTGGTCGGAGCCATGCCTAACACCACCGCAATGTTGAGCGATGCTTCGCAGGCCAACGTGATGGTCAGCCCGGCCGCAAGCAAGCGCACAAAAGGTTCCTGGTGACCTAGCGCCACGCGCATTCCCCGGTGGGCAATCACGGCGAACAACGCCAGCACCAACGTCACGCCCAAAAGGCCGAGCTCTTCACCAATGAGGGCAAAGATGAAGTCCGTGTGTGCAGCGGGCAAGAAAAAGAGTTTTTGTTGGCTTGATCCCAAGCCGACCCCCGTGATGCCACCCGAGCCGACCGCAATCATCGATTGAACGAGCTGGTAGCCCAACCCGCGCTCGCTTTCCCAGGGCGATAGAAAACTGAGGACACGTCCTATCCGGTATGGCTCTGCCAGAATACCCACAACAGCAGCTACGCCAGCGAGTAAGACGAGCACGCCGACCTTTCTCCATGAAATTCCGGCAACGACCAACATCCCCAACGCGGTTACCGCGAGAATCATCGCCGTGCCAAAGTCTGGCTGTAGATACACGAGCAGAAGCGGAACGCCAGTCAAAAACAGCGGCGGCAAGATCCCCTCCGACCAAAGGTGCAAGCGATCCCGGTGGCGCGAGAGGAAGCGGGCCAAATACACCACGAGGATCGTTTTCAGGAATTCCGCTGGCTGCAAAGTGAGGGGGACGACTTTCAGCGATAGCCACCGCCGCGCGCCGTTTTCTTCGTGCCCAAACAATAGTACAGCCACGAGGGCCAGCAGCCCACAGAAAAACAGCCTGCGCGCCCAGTCTTCCCAGTACCTCCAAGGCACACGAGCGGCCACCGCCGCCGTCACCACACCTAGGGCGAGGTACACTAGGTGACGCCGGAGAAAGAAGAGGGGATCGCGGTACACCTCTCGGGCGTAAAAGTAGCTGGCATTGAACACCATGATGACTCCCAATGCCAGAAGCAGAGCCACAGCACCAATCAACCACGGATCTCCTGCCCGCGCCCGCGCAAGCGGCATAGGCCTTGGCCCTCGTGTGCTTCGAGGCTGTGGCAGCACGATCGTAGTTCTAAAGCTGGTCATAGCTCCTCCACCCATTGCCGAAAGCACCGGCCACGATGTGCGTAATCTTGAAATTCATCGAAGCTTGCGCAGCCAGGGGAAAGAAGCACGACATCGCCGGGACGTGCCAGTTCCGCAGCCACTCGGACCGCTTCTCTTAGCTTGGGTACAACCGTATGAGGGACGAAGCGCCCCACCTCCGCCGCCCACTTCGGCCCGGCCGATCCAAAGAAGACTGCGTGGCGTACACGATTCCGCAGATCTTCTCCCAAACACTCGTAACTGCCTCCTTTGTCGTACCCACCGGCGAGCAGAACCAGTGGGCGGTCAAAGCTTAGCAACGACATTTTGACTGCCCCGACGTTGGTTCCTTTGGAATCGTCGTAAAAACGCACGCCACGCCATTCGCGCACCAGTTCCAACCGATGGGGCAAGGGGCGAACGGACTGGAGGGCGGCCTGGACCGCGCCCTCGGGCAGTCCCAAACAGCGCGCCGCTAAAGCTGCAGCCATGATATTGTCGCGGTTGTGGGCGCCAACCAACGGTGAGGCCGAGAGCTCGAGTCGCCAGGCATCGCCGCTCTCATCGGACACGTAAACCTTGTCGCCTTCAACCCAGGCATGACGAGGCAAGGATGGTCCCTGAGCAAAAAAACGGACCGTGGAACGGAGGCAGCTCCGCTGCGACCAAATCCACTGGTCGTCACGATTGATGATGGCGAAGTCCGTTGGAGTTTGGCAGGCAAAAAGGCGCAACTTCGTTTTGCCGTAGGCGTGGAGGTCCGGATAACGATCCAAGTGGTCCGGCGTGAGGTTCAAAAACACTCCCACATGGGGCCGGAAACTTTCCACCCACTCCAGTTGAAAGCTCGACACTTCCGCCACCGCCAGTGCCCAATGATCGCCCCCAGCGGCTTCGATGAGCGGCGTGCCTAGGTTGCCACCAACAAAGGCGTTCTTTCCGGCTTGGCGGCAAATCTCGCCGATGAGTACCGTGGTCGTGCTTTTGCCGTTCGTACCTGTGACGGCCACAATGGGGACCTTTAGATGCCGAGCCGCCAGTTCGATCTCGCTCCAAATTGGCACGTGCAGCTCGCGTGCACGTTGCAGGACCAAGTTCGTTGGCGGCACGCCCGGGCTGGTAACTACTAAGTCGACCTCTGCCACTTGTTGGGCACCGGACTCTTCGGTGCAGACTGTTACTGCGGATGGGAGGTCACTCTTGAGGATTTTCGCTGGCTCACGGTCAGCCAGCACAACCCGTACTTGGCGAGCGCAAAGAAAGCGAGCCACAGCAACGCCGGTCCGACCCGCACCTAAAACCAGTACGCGTTTAGCCTCCAACGCCCCACTCATCGCAGTTTGAGGGTACTCAACGCGAGAAGCGCCGCCACCACGGACACAATCCAAAACCGCACGATGATCTGCGGCTCGGGCCATCCGAGGAGTTCGAAGTGGTGGTGAATCGGCGCCATTCGGAAAATCCGCTTCCGGCGGATTTTGTACGAGGCCACCTGAAAGATCACCGACAGCGCCTCCGCTACGAAAACAGCCCCGGCAACCACGAGCACGATTTCTTGCTTGGTAACGAGGGCAACCGTGGCCAGTGCCGCCCCCAGGGGGAGGGAACCAACATCTCCCATGAACATTTTTGCTGGGTACGCATTGAACCAGAGAAACCCCAACCCAGCGCAAATCAAGGCAGCGCAAAACACGGCCAGTTCCGCTGCACCGCCGACGTGCGGAATTTGCAGGTAATCTGCCAGCCGCGGGCTTCCAGCAAGGTAGGCAAAGATGCCGTACGTGAAAGCCGTGGTCATGACCGGACCAATGGCCAACCCGTCCAAGCCATCGGTCAGGTTCACTGCATTCGACGCCCCCACAATCACGACCATGCCAAATGGCACGTAAAACCAACCGAGCTCTGGATGGATGTTTTTAAAAAACGGCACATAAAGCTCTGTGGAAAAGCCTGGTTTGAGGTAGAGAAGCAGGGCCGCCACACCGGCAACCAGAAATTGCGCCAAGAGTTTTTGGCGGCCGGTCAACCCCCGTCCGTTGCCACGGCGGATTTTCTGATAGTCATCGACAAATCCAATCGCGCCAAAGGCGGCCGTTACGCCTACCAGGAGCCAAACATAAAAATTGGTCAAATCGCAAAGGAGCAACGTGGCGCTCAGCAAGGAAAACAAAATCAAGGTTCCACCCATGGTGGGAGTGCCAGCCTTACTGAGGTGTCTTTCGGGCCCATCGGGACGAATGGTTTGCCCGATCTGGTTTTTTCGGAGTCGCTGAATCAGCCAAGGCCCCAGAAGAAACGAAATGGCCAAGGCCAGCAATGCAGCAACCAACGAGCGAAAGGTGATGTAGCGAAATACATTGAATGCGGAGATCGAAGTGTGCAGCGGGTAGAGAAGGTGATACAGCATCAGTGAGAGTTCCCGGCTGTAACGAGTATGCGTACCACCTCTTCCATATGCAAATTATGAGAACCTTTCACCAGCACGACGTCCCCGCGAGACCAGAGCCGCAAGACCGCTTCGGCGGCCTCGGCGCAGCTCCGACAACGGTAAATCCGCTCGCCCGGCAAACCGGCCTGCTCGGCCGCCGCGGCAGTGGCTTCGGTCTCTTCGCCGATCAAAATCAGCGCTGCTACATCGAGAGCAGCAACGCGCTCACCGACGAGGCGATGAGCGCGTTGACTCTCGCCGCCCAGCTCCAACATCTCACCCAACACCACCAGCGGCCGCCCTGAAAAGCGCCGAAGCACCTTCAGGGCGGCCTCCACGCTGGACGGATTCGCGTTGTAGGCGTCGTCGAGCACGGTCACCCCATTCCGCAACCGCACCACTTCCATCCTTCCGGCCACCACGTCCACACACTCCAGACCGGCTGCGATCGCCTCAACACGAAAGCCTAGAGCAAGCCCGACGGCAGCCGCCGCCAAGGCATTGCTAACGTTGTGAACCCCCACCAGCCGCAAACGCACTGTTGCCCGTTGACCCGCCAAATCGAGTTCGAACACGACCCCGCCCAGTCCCAAGTCGCGCACCCAGTGAGCCTGAACATCACCGCCCGCTCCGAAGGTAATCTTTGGCCCACGGAAGCGTTGCACTAGTCGACAAACCCACTCGTCTTCGACATTGGCGATGAAGGTGGCCTCGGGCTTCAGTGCTTCGATGATTTCTCCTTTAGCGCGGGCCACCCCTTCTTGGGTGCCACCCACGCCTCCAGCGTGGGCCAAGCCGATATTCGTGATGAGCCCGATATCCGGCTGAGCGATCTCGGTCAGTCGCCGGATTTCGCCAAACCGATTCATGCCCATCTCCAGCACGGCAATTTCTTCTTCCCCGCGAGCGGAGAAAATCGTTAGGGGCAAACCCACGAGGTTGTTCCAGTTTTCTTTCGTTTTCAAAACTTTGTTTTCTCCCCGCGCTTGCGCGCACACGGAGGCAATCAGCTCTTTCGTTGTGGTCTTACCCGAAGAGCCAGTCAGGCCGACAACACGCCAACCCTCACGGCGACGCGTCCAAGCCGCCAAGTCACCCAGCGAGCGCAGGGTATCATCCACCACGATACACTTCTCGGGTGCAACACCAGGGGGAACCATGCTCACCACAGCCCCCGCAGCGCCACTGGCCAAAGCCTGGTCCACGAACGCGTGCCCGTCGTAGCGTTCGCCCTTTAAGGCGAAGAACAACGCACCCTGCGATACCCGCCGTGAGTCGGTGCAGACGTCGCGAATGACCTGGTCTCTCGCCAGTAGAGTCGTGCCGTTGGTGGCGTCCACGACTTCTCCGATGGTCCACTCCATTTCGGCGACAAGCTCAGCCTTTTCGACAACTGTATTGAACATACGTCACCCCAGCGGGGGCGCCAACGTCAACCGCAATTTTCTCTCTGGTGCTGCTAAAGTTCCCGGGGGCGGATCTTGTGCGATCACATACCCCCATCCGTTTATCTCTACTTCCCACCCGGCGCGCCGCGCGTGCTGGAACGCTTCCCGAAGGCTGAGCCCGAGGAAGCTCGGCATTCCCAAGAAAACCGCCTCCCCCGCCCATTTCGCTGTCCGCAGGGAGGGAGAGCTGCTCGGAAGCACGGGCGGGGGAAGCGGGGCTGCCGCGGCCAATCTCAAGCCGAATTGATCGGCAACAAACTCACCGATTTCGTGGAAGACGGGCGCAGCAACTAAGCCACCATATGTCATCGTTCGCGGGGTATCGATCACGACGACTACGACAAACCGTGGGGCCTCGACCGGGAAGTACCCGGCAAACGAAGCAATGCGATCGCGCGGGGAGTACCGGCCGGTGCCGATCTCAACCTTTTGCGCCGTACCTGTTTTGCCGGCAACCCGAAGCCCTTGGATCTGTGCTTTCGTTCCAGTCCCGGATTGTACGACTCCCTCGAGCAGCTCCGAGACAATAGCGGCCACTTGCGGGCTCACGGCCTGGCCCACGACGTGCGGCTGGTTTTCGAACAGGACGGCACCATCGTCTGCAACCACTCGGCGTACGACATAAGGCCGCACCAGCGTACCGCCGTTGGCCAGGGCAGCATACGCTGCAGCCAGTTGCATGGGCGTCACCGCAACTCCCTGGCCGAAACTGGTCGTTACCAAGTGGATGCGTGCCCATCGAGACCAGGGGCGCAATGGATAGGCCTTTTCTCCGGGAAGATCGATACCGGTAATTCGGTCGAAACCGAACCGCGTTAAAGCCTCATAGAGGCGCTCCGCGCCAAGCCGTTCACCGATTTTGGCGGTGCAAATGTTGCTCGAGTGGCGCATGACATCAGCCACCGACAGCCAGCCATAGCCGTCGTGATCGCGAACGACGCGATTGCCGACCCTGTACCGACCGCCTTCGCAGTACAGACGCTCGTCACGGCTGACCACCTTGTGTTCCAGCCCGGCGGCCACGACAAATCCCTTGAAGGTAGAGCCGGGTTCGAAGGGGTCGGTCACGGCACGGATCCGGGCATTCGCGCGCGCTGCGCTGCTGCGGTCGTTTGGGTCGAACCAGGGGTAATGCGCTAAAGCGAGCACTTCGCCCGTTCGTGGGTCTAGCACGATCGCCAGGCCTTGGAGCGCGCGTGTTCGTTCTACAGCCTCTGCCAAGTGCGCCTCCGTGGCGCGTTGTAGGTTCACATCAATGGTCAGTTCCAGCCGAGCCCCGTCGCGAATGCTGACGCCACCTTCGCCACCTCTCCGCAACCTTTGTCCGCGAGCGTCTCGCTCGACCAGCCCGAAGCCCCTGCTAAACCGCAAAAATCGATCGTAAGCGGCTTCGACCCCGCTCAAGCCGCGAAGATCGACGTCCACCGTTCCGAGCACCTGTCCGGCCAAAGACCCCATAGGGTAGACTCGGCGCCGGGTTTCCTGCAGCCCAACGCCCCGCAAACGAAGTGCGGCAACTTTTTCCGCTTCCGCGCGGGGCACGTTCCGCTTGAGCCAAACAAAAGGCGAAGAAGAAGACAAACGCTGGCGCACGAGGTCCACGGGGATCCCCAGCGCCTGCGCCAGTAGAGCGGCCCCTTCAGGATCGAACTCGGCCGGGCGTAAGAAAACATCGCTGGCCTCCAGCGTCAACGCGAGCAGTTGGCCGTTCCGGTCGACAATTGGGCCGCGCTCCGCCGGAGCCGCGACCCGCTGCGTGTGTTGCTGGCGAGCACGGCCGCGAAGAAATTCTGCTTGCCACACAGAAAGGTACGCAGCACGGGCAAAGCACGCACCAAACAAAAGAATAACCAAACCACTGACCAGGCGAAGGCGTGAATCAGTCAAGCGCACGAAGGAGCTCACGGCAGCACAACCTTTTGACTCTGCGCGGGGGGAAAAAGACCTAACCGAACCCGCGCAAGGTGTAAGAGCCGTTCGGGGTCGTCGCTCAGCGCCACGCGGGCTCGAAGTTCCCTGTGCTCGAGCTCGAGACGCTCGATGGCTTCCTGCGTTGCCGCAAGCCGATAGCCAAGTTCGGCAACGCGTAATCGAAGAGCAACGTTGGTTCCCCCAACAACCGCTGCGGCAACAGCTAAGGTAACAACCATGCGCAAAAGCACGCGCCGCTCGGCTAGATCGCGCAAGGCCATTGTCTTCGGGCGCGAAGAACGGACCGGTTCGCTCACCGGTAAAACTCGGTTTCTCAGAACGACGTGCTCCGCCATCTCAAACCCCCAGCTGCTGCAACAGCTCGGGTTGCTTTGTTACCTCGCTCGCCGCAGCGTGAACCTTGCGCCAGTTGTCGCGATCCCAGATGCGGAATTTGTGGATGGCAGAGGCAAAGACCACGTGTCGCTTGAGCCCTGCGTATTCGCGCAACGTGGGCGGTAGGAAGATCCGGCCCTGCCCGTCGATCTCGCAATCGTGTGCGCTGCCGACGTAGTACATTACAAACCTCAGTACTCCCGGATCGAATTGCGGCTTGGCTCGCAGTTGCTCTTCGAGCTTGAGCCACTCCAAAAGCGGGTAAACGTCCAGGCACGGAACCCCGTCAATCTGGAAGTTGGTGACGACGACTCGCCTATCTTCCACGTACTCCAAGTACGCGCGGAAACGTGCGGGCACGCTCACTCGACCTTTCTCATCCACCGTATGCTCAAAAGTGCCCCGAAACATCGCCCACCCAATGGCCCTACATGCCACTTTCTACCACTTTAATCCAATGGCCGCCCCTGTACACCAACTGGCGACCCCTAGTCAACGCAGAGTTAAAAAAACTGCTTTCAAAGGTTCCCTAGGGCTGGGGCCAGGGTCTCTTGGCCTCAGGGGGACGCCCCGCCAAACTCAGCGGAGTGGCGGACCGGCGGTGCGCCGGCAACCTTTGGGGCTGGTTATCCCAAGGCCTAGGCGTGGAGTGACCGCACTAGGAAGTTGTCACGCCGCCATCCGCGGCGTACGCGGCGCTACCCATGCGCTGGAAGAATTATTCCCACCCACGCTCGGCGCTAGTGGTAAAGTTTCGGACGGAGAAACGGAGAGGGCCTGTAAGCCGGATTCTGTTCCCGCCCGTTGGGGCTGGGTGGCGGCCATTCCTCTGGGACGGTTGTTGCCAACCGCCTCGAGCGACGCACCGGAGGGCCTGCGCGGGCCACGCGCCCTCTCTTTGGTCTTGCTCCAGGTGGGGTTTGCCGAGCACCCGTGTCACCACGAATGCTGGTGCGCTGACGCACCGTTTTCACCGTTTCCGGCAAGCTTGGCTTGCTGGTCGTCTCTTTTCTGTGGCACTTTCCCTCGATCGCTCGAGGCCGCCGTTAGCGGCCACCTTGCCCTATGGAGTCCGGACTTTCCTCCCGGGTCATTTCTCACCCGAGCGGCCGCCCGGCCCTCTCCGTGACGACCCATATAGCGGCTTTTACGCGTCGCGACCACCTCGGTCCACGCGGAAGTACAAAATCCGATGGCAGTTGGGACAAAGCCGAATCTCATCCCCACGCTGCAGTTCAATGAAGAACTGGGGAGAAAGGTTCATGTGGCAACCCGTACAAATCGGTTCCTGAATTTCCACCACGGCCAAACCTTCGCGCCGCTCAAAGATTTGCTCGTAGCGGCGCAGCAAGTTTGCATCGATGGCAGCCGCCAAACGATCTCGCTCGCGCCGAATCCGCTCCACATCCTGCGCCAGCTCATCGAGCTCCTTCTCATGCCGTGCGCTGTCCTCGCGAAACTCGTTTTCCAGTGCCTTTTGATCTTCCTCTGCTGCCTTGAGCTGCGCTTGCAACTGTTCCAGAGCCTCGAGAACCTGCAGCAGATCCGATTCGAGTTGCTGATTCGCTTGCTTGCCGAGCTCGATTTCGCGTTGCAAAGCTTGCACCTCGCGCTCGTTTCGAATGCGCTGTAAGCGCATGCGCCGATCGCGCATCTTCGCATCCTCTTCCGACAACCGTCGCTCGAGCTCCCGCCGTTTTCCGTCGAGCGACTGTAACTCTTCGCGCAACGCAGATACCGACTGCCGCCTGGTGTCGAGCCGTGCGCGCCACTCGTTCAAGCGTGCACGCAGGGTCTCGAGTTGCTCCATCTTCTCGCGCATCTGCCGATCCAAGTTCTGCAAAGCCGCTAGCTGCGCGAGAGCCGATTCCACCGGCATATTGTTTTCCTTCCTTGATCTGAGATTTTCACTACCGTGACCATTTCATGGGCCCACCAGGACTCGAACCTGGGACCTACCGGTTATGAGCCGGCGGCTCTAACCATCTGAGCTATGGGCCCTTCCTTCTCCCGGTGATCCCGGGAAGAGTTCGCAACTAGCTTACCTCGCCGCAATCGCTCTTGCATGGCCTCGCCTCATGTCTGCGAAAGTTGCCGCAATTCTTGCAGCTCCCGTTGTAACTCCAAAATCTTGGTGCGGTCTCCTTTGTGTTCGGCAGCACGGAGTTCCCTGCGCAGTTGCTCCAAGCGGAGGCGCTGCTGACGCCGACGCAACTTGGCGACACAATCGCTAGCCACTTGGATTACATCCACACCTGCCAAGGGGCCACCTCCTAGCAGATGGGCACTGACGATAGCCTGCAATTCCTCGGGCAGCTCCGCAACAAAGGCCACTGGTTCGGAAGCACCCTGCCAAGCAGCGACAATCCGCTGGGCGAGTTCGTTGGCACCTGGGGTTACAAAGGGAGACGACCCTAACTCTGGTGCCATTCGCTGGGCGACTTGCCGGTTGACCACCATGGCTGCAAGCAACAGCGTTTCCTCCGGATGAGCCCAATTGGATGCAGCTTGGGGCTGCGTTGCTAACGGCGATGCGCTGTGAGCTGATGGCGAGCTTTGGAGGAGATGTTCCTCCACCCCGAGGTAAGTGGCTGCTCTTTGCGTCAGCAATCGCGCCATCACCGGGTCGCGCACGAGAGACAAGACTTCGGCCACCTCTCTTGCCGCCCGGGCCTTGACAGGTAGGGGTGCTCCCGACGGGGGTGCTTTCCGCTCGAAATAGAAGTCAGCCAAAGGGATCGCGTGTTTCATCGCTTTTTCCATGGCGCTGATTCCCTTGCCACGGACGAACGAGTCCGGGTCCTCGCCCGGCGGCAGAAAGATCCCCCGCATCCACACCCCGACCTTGGCCCCCACGGCAAAGGCACGTTCGGCGGCGCGCCAACCGGCTTCGTCTGCGTCAAAACACACGAAGACTTCCTCAGCCATACGCTGCAACGTTTCGAGTTGCCGCTCGCCGAGAGCAGTACCCATCGTGGCCACGACCTGGCTCATTCCCGCTTGAGCGAGTGCTAGGACATCGAGGTAACCTTCCACGACGACCACCTGGCGCGTGTGTTGAATGGCCTGCCGAGCCTCGTAGAGTCCGAACAGCAGCTCCCCTTTGCGGAAGATCTCGGACTCCGGAGAGTTCACGTACTTGGGTAACTGTTCCCCTAAGGATCGCCCAGCAAAGCCGACGATGTTGCCCGCCGGATTGCGAATGGGGAACACCAGCCGTCCACCAAGTCGGGCGTAGAGCCCACCGCCCTGGCGGGTACCTAGCAATCCCCACCGCTGCGCTTCGACCGGACTAACACCGCGCCTAGCCAGCGCCTGCTGCAAGCCCGAACCTGCGGGGCAAAAGCCAAGGTGAAAACGTTCGGCGGTGTCCGCAGACACTCCCCGATGTTCCAGGTAAGCCCGTGCCAAAGCGCCTTCGGGTCCCCGAAGCGCACCAGCGAAATACTCTGCTGCCACACGGTGTAGTTCGTATGCGCGCTCCCGGGTGTGCCGGCGAGGAGAGGAAGCGGATCCCGTAAGGGTCACACCGGCTTTCTCCGCCAACCGTTCCACCGCGGTGCGGAAGTCCAATCCCTCCACGCGCATGAGAAAGGTGAAGACGTTGCCCCCTGCCCCGCAGCCAAAGCAATGAAACAGCCCCTTTTCTGGGCTCACCGAGAACGATGGGGTCTTTTCCGCATGAAACGGGCACAAACCGACGTAATTGCGCCCTTGCCTTTTTAGACTGACGTAGGTGGAAACTATGTCTAAGATCGGAACGCGCCGCTGAATTTCCTCGAGGGTACCATCCGCCACAAACCCCGTCATGGCCAGCGTCTTAAGGCTCCATTTGTCGTTGCACGAGCCACGTTACGGCTACTGTCGTGTTGTGTGTGAGCCACCGTGACAGGGCTGCCTGCTCCAACTGGCCCGCGGCTTGCGGCACGAACAACTGGACAAAAACCAACGTTGCGCCGGCGATGACCGCACCCTTGGCTGCCCCCACCACTAAGCCGCCTGCTCCGCTGACCCAAGCGGCTGCGGGGGAACGGAAGAGTTTTTCCCCGACCCAACCAAAGAACCCTCCCAGTCCCCACATCCCCACAAAAACGAGAGAAAAAATCAGTGCCGCATCGAGCTCCGTGGCAGCGCCTCCGGCCCTTAGAAACTCTGCCAGGGGCATGGCACTCCTCCACCCAATGACAATGCCCGCAAGGCACCCGAACAGCGAACCCAACTCGCGGCACACACCACGCCAAAAGCCCCGCAGACTAGCCAGGGCCAAGAATGCCATGATCGCAATGTCCCACGTTAGCTGTGGCATTTGACCCTACAGACTTCTCACAAACGGGCTTGCCTCACAAGCCCGCTGCCCGCGCCATACGGCGTAGGTAACGCTTTTTGGCCGCCAATTCCTTTTTCTTCCTCCGTACACTTGGCTTCTCGTAGTGTTCGCGCTTACGGAGTTCAGCCAAAATTCCGGCTTTTTCGCACTGCTTTTTGAATCTGCGAATGGCGCTATCGAGCGGTTCGTTTTCTTTTACCCGCACACCTGCCAAACAGACTCACCCCCTTTCCTCGAAACTCTTCTCGTGTTCCCTGGTTGTGACACGGAACACGCGACGGTAGTCAAGCGGACCCATACAATCAACCCCGCAACAGTTGGAGCAAGCGATCGGGGTAGTCGGTAATGATCCCATCTACGCCCATCTGGATGAGTTCTGCCATCGTGGGCAGATCGTTGACCGTCCACGCATTCACCCACATCCCATGAGCATGCGCTTCATCAACGCGGTCGCGACTGGCGACGGCCCAAAGAGGGTGTAGGTGGGCCGCCTGCAGCTTGAGGGCGCGGTCCCACGGCCACGGGATCAGAGGATCGCTCCACAGTAACCCCAAGCGCACCTGGTCGTTCGCCGCTCTTACATCGCCCAGGAGCCACCAATCAAACGACGAAATTATGGTGGTCGCCAACACTCCGAAATGCTCCAGCGCCGCGATCAGTTTGGGAATGAGAATGCTGCCGTCCTCCCGGGGCGATTTGATCTCAACATTCAGGGCAACCCGGCCAGCCACCAATTCCAGCACTTCTTCCAGCGTAAGAATTCGCTCCCCTGTAAAGCGCGCATCGAACCAGCTTCCGGCGTCAAGAGTCCGCAGTTGTTCGAGAGAGAGTTCCCGCACTTTTCCCGAGCCATTGGTCGTGCGGCTCACGTCGGCGTCGTGGAACACGACCAGCGCATCGTCGGCACTCAGTTGGACATCGAGCTCGATCATCTGCGCACCCATTTCCAACGCCAGTTCAAAGGCCGCGCGTGTGTGCTCCGGCGCATGTCCCGACGCCCCGCGGTGTGCAATGCAAAGACAATTCGGCATCATGGCGAAGCGTTTACTCTTTCGAGCGCTGAAAGCCAACCACAACGTCGTTGAGCGTCCAATCGGCTTTTGCAAAAAGGAAAGTTATTCCATGCGAAGGTGGCTCGAACTCGAAGCAACCGTGAGTCCAGATTTGGCCGACCCTTTTTCCTCTTTCCTTTTCGAATTAGGCTCCGGCGGTATTGAAATGGAAGAAGCCAACCAAGCTGTGACCTTGCGCGCCTACTTCCCCGAAGAGCGCATTCATCGCCAAGCTCTCCTACGGGCGGTTCAACGATACTTGCGTGCGGTGAGTTCCAAGCATCACCAGCTCACCGTGCACCAAATGAGCGAGGAGAACTGGGGCGAGTCGTGGAAACAGTGGTTCTCGCCCCTGGCGGTTGGCGAGCGACTTTGGATCCAACCGCCGTGGGTCTCGGAGAAACCCCCAGGGCGGATTGCGCTCGTGATCGAGCCGGGCATGGCTTTCGGCACTGGCCATCACCCCAGTACACTCGGGTGCCTGGAACTGATCGAACGCGCGGTGACACAGGGTCGAACCAACTACGCTCTCGACCTTGGCACGGGCTCCGGGATTCTGGCCATTGCCTTGGCAAAGCTTGGTGTCCCCCGCGTGCACGCAGTCGATATCGATCCGGACGCTCTTGCCATCGCCCGAACAAACGCCCTGCGCAATGAAGTTGCCGCAGTCGTCCAAGTGGCAGAGTCTTGGGAAGCCAGCGGAGTCGCCTACGACTGCATCGTGGCCAACTTGTACCGCAATGCTTTGGAAGAGCTTGCCCACAAAATTCATTTGCACCTCGAGCCCCTTGGCAGCTTTATTTGCTCTGGGTTTCTCGTTTCCGACGAACCCAGCATTTGCAGCGCTTATGCGCAGCTCGGGTTTACGGTCGAGCAGCGGTGGGAACGCGACAACTGGGTCGCCTTGTGGTTTCGCAAAAAACGCCCATGAGCTTGCCCACTTTTTTTGCTCCTTCCGCAACCCTGCGAAGTGGTGCGAGCATCGTCATCGATGGCGAGGAGTATCACCACTTGCGCGTGCGTCGGCTCCGCGTGGGCGACAACGTGCGGGTCATCGATGGGAAAGGTACGGAGTTACTTGGTGTCTTACAGCGGGTTGGCCCGCGCGAGGCGGAAATCCGCATCGTACAGGCCCTGTCGGGTCAGAGCGAGTCACCCTTGGACATCACCCTAGCCGTTGCGCCAGTTCGGGAGGAGCGCATGACCTACGCCTTAGAGAAGGCAACCGAACTCGGCGCAAGCCGCATCGTTGTGTTCGGCTCGAAACGTGGGCGCGCGTATGACCAGCAGCGCCGACTCGAGCGGTGGAAAAGAATTGTGCTGGAAGCCACGAAACAGTGCCAACGCAGTCGCGTGCCGACGCTCGTGAGCGTCCCTTCGGTGGAGGCCCTTCTGCCCCTTGAGAGACCGCCTCTAGGCCTGGTGTTGCACCCCTCGGCAACGATGCCAGACGGGGAGAAAGATCTCCCGTGGAGCGTGCCCAAGCCAGCAGGGGTAACAGTTGTCATCGGTCCCGAGGGCGGTTTTGCACCGGATGAACTCCGAGTCCTCGAGACTGGCGGGTTCTTGCCAGTGCGCCTAGGTCCACGCGTGCTACGCACGGAAACTGCCGTGGTAGCAGCATTGACTTTGGTTCAGTTTCTCTGGGGCGACCTGCGGCAGACCGCGACCGCCGAGGTCGTCTAGTTGCGCGCAACGCCGTGCCCGCGTACGATCGTTTTGTATGACCCGACGATTCCTCTTCGTGATGGATCCCCTCGAGCGGATTCTGCCTGACCGCGACACGACATTCGTCTTTATGCTCGAAGCGCAAGCACGGGGTGTGGACGTGTACACGTGCACCGTCGAACAATTGTTCGCCCGCGGGTCGGACGCGTACGCGCAAGCTCGGCGCACGATCGTGAGTCGCCAAGGAGAACCTTTCCGCCGCTTCGAAGAACGCGTGGAACCACTCCACTTTTACGACGCCGTTTTCATGCGCAAGGATCCGCCGTTCGATCAAAGTTACCTTTTCGCCACGTACCTGTTGAGCCTCGTGAACCCCAAGCGCACCTTCGTTCTCAACAACCCGCGAGGTCTTCGTGAGGCGAACGAAAAGCTTTACGCCCTGTACTTCCCAACGTTGATTCCCCCCACGATGGTCACTTGCGATATCCAAAGAATCAAGGAGTTTATCCACGAGCAGGGAGGAACCGCGATCATCAAACCACTCGATTGCTGTGGCGGTTCAGGTGTCTTTTTGGCGGCAGCGAGCGACCGTAACCTCAACGCTCTCCTCGAGCTTATGACCCAAGAGGGTCACCGTTATCTCATGGTGCAACGCTACCTACCGGAAGCTCGCCAAGGCGATAAACGGATTCTCCTTCTCGATGGTGAACCCATCGGGGCCATCCTTCGCGTGCCTCGCCCCGACGAACACCGCGGCAACATTCACGCTGGTGGCACGGTCGTTCCCACAGAGCTTACCGCGCGAGACCACGAGATCGTTACCACCCTCGCCCCGCGCTTGAGGGCTGATGGCCTCTATTTCGTTGGCATCGACGTCATTGGCGGCTATCTGACCGAGGTCAACGTCACCAGTCCAACCGGCATTCAGGAATACAATCGCATCCACCGCACGCGAATCGAAGCCGCCGTAATCGACTTCGTCTTTCGCCAACTTCCTGCGTAGAGAAAAAACGGCCGGCCGCGGGCACCCGCGGCCGGCCCTACCTTCGAGCGTCCTTTCGCTCTTACGGAATGATCATGACATCCGCCTGATCACGATCTCCCGCCATGTGTACGTTGAAAGCGGCACTCTTGGTCACGCTCCCAGAATGAGTCTCCACAGCAATGCCCAGTAAACCGCTGGGGATCGATGGTGGATTGCTCGACGGCACTCCAATTGGGTTCACGCGAGTTTGACCGGTAAGCGTCCCGGCAACGCTCACATTCCAAATCGAACGACTGCTGTTAGCCGTATCGATCCGGCTAAGCGGAATATCCTGGTAGCAGCGCACCGCGCGGCTCGTGGAAAACCGCTGCTCGAACTCGTTGAACACCAAGTATTGTGCCACCGCCAAACCCGGGATCTGCCGCAAATAGTCGGTGGAGCAAGGAACCAATACCAGGTTCGTGGAGATCGTTGCGTCGGTCCCCGGAACAGGGTTCGCCGCTCCGTCGAAGAAATGGTTCACAATCAGGTAGTTTGGGCACCCGTTGTACTCGCCGCTACGGCCAGGCCCCAGCGTGAGCTGATTCGAAACTCCATCCGACGCTCCCGTCGCCTGGATACCAATGGCGTTGTACCCCGCGATATCAATCGACGATTGCCCCACAGTAACCACCTGCCCCTCGCCCTTAAGGTCATTGCGGGGAATGGGATTCCCTTGCGGATCGATCGCAATGCAACGGAGCTCTCCAACGAACGGATCGTCGGGAACAGGCGGGATGCGAGTCCCGGCGTTGCTTTGCGTACACGTGCCTCCGGGAAATGGGTTACAGTCGGCGTCCGAGCCACACCGTCGCGTCGGGTTTCTCACGCAAACACCCCGAGGCAGTGGCAGGTCGGAATCAGAAAGCCCTTCCGAAGCCACCCACTCGATTGGTTGCCCAGCCGTGAGTACGATTCGGAAGTCCGTCTCCTGCCAGCTTGGTAAGCAGATGCCCCCACCGGTACACACTGTCGGGCTTAGTGTGCAGTTTCTACCAGCATTCGTCCCGCCCACACAATACGAGCTGGCGTTGATGTAGTAACAATGCACCTGAATCGGATTGGTCGTGTTGGTGTTCGCTAAGCGGATTGTTGTATCAACGCCGTTCGCGCTCGTCACTTGAACCTTTGGGTAAACCACAACCGCGGCCGGCTTATCCGAGGCGATATCCGCCTGAACGGCCGATCCTGGCCCAACGCACAGTGCCGCGGCGACAGCCACTGTCCAGCCAGCCCATCGCACCTGTCGCATCGTCATTCTCCTTTCCCCATTCCTAGGACGTAGCCTTTGTCCTCGCATGACACCGCACCCTTACGGGGCCTGGATCTGGTCAGCCGGAATCACGATCAGGTCTTGCCCCGACTGATCAGCAAAACTGTTATGCGGGTTGTGGGCAACTCGCGCTCGGCCTAAGCCCGGTGCCGACACAGTTTCCTCCACCACCGCCATAATCCCACGTGGTGTTCCCGCGGCAGCTCGAATACGCGTTTGCAGTACGTTCCCACCCACGGCGTTTACGTCAAAGATCGGATTGATGTCATCGAGCGCCCAAGTCGCCCAACAGGTAACGGTTGTGGAAGCCGAAAAGGTCTGCTCGTACTCGTTCGTGATCGCAAACTGAAGAGTAACCGACGTTAGTTCTTGGGTCTCGAAGTTTTGGGAACACGGAACCACTGTGAGCTCAACCGAGGCACGACTACCCTCTCCGAGCACAGGGTTCTCGGCACCAATCGACGGCGTATCGAGGATCCATGTTTGTGGGCATGCCTCGTACTCCGCACCGGACGGGCAGGAAGCATTGACTCCACCACCCAAGCAAAGCACACCATCCATATTGTTGGTGTCAAAGCCTTTGAGTCCAATCGCGTTGTACTTCGAGACATCGAAGCTCGAACCAGCATCGCGGTCGACCAAGGTCGCCTCCCCCTTCAATGAGTTGCCCGGCACGGGGAAGCCAGATGCATCGACCTCAATACACTTCAGCTCTCCCGTGAAGTTCGGCCCCATCGGGGGAATGCGGCCGGGGTCAAACCCCGCGTCACAGCAATCGGCAGTACCATTGCTGCCACCGCTGTTCCCTGGATTACAAGCGACAGCCCGGCACGAGGCATCTGTCGGATCATCCCACCGACCAGTGGAAACCACCCAGTGAGTTGGCTGCTGGCGAGTGAGCCAAATATCGAAGTCCGTCTCCACCCAGCGCGGAGGATTGAATGGACCAGGCGGAAGCTCCGGATTCACCGGCGATCCATCGACGTAAAAGCAGTGCGCATGCCGCATATTGTTCGAGGTGTTCGTGATTTGGATTACCGTGTCCCGGCTCGCGGTGGCAATCACCTTCGGAAACACCAGAATCGATGCGCTCTGCTCCGTAGTGACGCGGGCTTCAGCCAATCGGGCATTAACACCCCAACCGACCAACGCCG
>FMJZ01006948.1_pt1 | contig 43890 bp, 37 predicted proteins | sample 1987881 | NCBI WGS metagenome assembly FMJZ01 (sample SAMEA4378227, study PRJEB15110) | soil metagenome | biome: soil; feature: Field; material: Soil | place: India | collected 2015-03-11 | depth 0 m
TTTTACGACTGGCTGCGTGACGTCGGGGCAGCCTTTACGGCTAGCCTCAGACCCATAACCTGTGCGATGAGCCAGTGTGCCGTTGACAACTGTATTGACTGGCTCCAGGCATTCTGTAGCTTGGCCAGCGTCCCAAAACTCAAAACCGCTGCCAGCCGCCCGAGACTGTAGCCAGCGCATAGGTTGCCCAAGTGCTGGTAGTAAAGCACAATCTCGATGGCTCGTTCTGCTCCAGCCCAGCCAGACCCGCCTCTACCAAAGCACGCTGGTCCAGAAACAGCACGTCCATGCCAGCATACACCACCACCGCATTGATGATCGAGGCAATGCTGGTGGTGGCGTACGCCTCGCGTTAGGGTAAGGTAGCCTGATGGATCCTGGCAGTTGATAGGGTTATTCCGACAATATGTACTTGGGCAGAGGCTGGATAGATCAGTCGCGACTTTTATAAGACCTCTACAATTGTTTCTGCAAGCAGCAAGGTTGTTATAAGCTGCGTTGCCGGTTGAATGCGCACCCGCTTTTGTGAAGAGACTAAAAAATCCGCGCACTTCCCTTCTCGCTCTTGTTTCAGCAGTGCGAAAGTACATGTTGGGTGGAAACAAAACATTGGCTGTTTTGCGCAGGGGTCAATACTGTGGTCAATGCCGTGTTTGCTGGCGTATAGCGCAGCGGCCTAAAAAGGTTGTGTGGCAAAAGACCCGGATACCTTACAAGGCTCCGACTCAGAAGCGGTTTGGTCACCGAATTTTTCAGTGAGAGATTTGAGCAGATTGTGGTTTGAGCTTTTTCGTTCGTATGAGTCCGGAAAAGCCCGCATGAACGGTTCGGAATTTCACGGCGCAAGCTGCTTTACCGCTGTGTTCCCTGCGGTGTTTGTCATCACTAAGAAAACCGCGCCGTTTGCATTGACAAAAGCCCAATTCGTTTTCCCTCCCACACCCGTTGTGCTTACCGGTACCTCTGCCCACGGGATAGAGCTGAGCTGGGTTAGTGCAAGAAGGTTCGTCGCCACAATCGAGTTGGCGTGGATTCTCACAAATGAGTTCGAGCCGAATGTGTCACCCGAAGTAAAGGCCAGTCTGCGGCGTTCCAGATTTGTCGAGTTAAAGTACCCGTACAACCAGACACCATCAGTGTTGTTTGCGACTGCGTCTTGGGGGTTTAAGATTACGGCCAGCCGACCCCGAGAATGCATGTTTATGGCAGGGTGGTCGGCGGATGTGTAAGACTGGACCATGGCAGCCGCTCGATAGACCCATGTGTTGCCTGATTTTGATCGCCAGAAACCGTAATTGGCATTGCAGAACAGTTTTGCATTGGGACTTTCAGTTTCAAACCAGAGTGTGCCCGTGGACCCGTCGGGAGCCACATGTCCCCACCAATCATTTGGCGATGGCGCAAGAATCGTCACATTTAATTGTACTCCGGAACCCTTACCTAAAACCAGCGCATTTGTATTGCCGCCAACGGAGATTCTTCCGCCGAAAAAGTTAAGAGTCAAATTTGCGTCCGACACAATCATGTTTGTAGAAGCAAGGTGGCGTTCTATGTTGTTGTTGACAAAAGTAATTGTCCCGCCGCCACCGCCGAGAATTACAGGCCCGGTGTCCCCAATTTCGCAGTTTTCCACGATCAGACTTTTCAGTCCCGGGCCGTTTACTCTAATACCCGGTATGTAACGCGGTTGGTTTTGCGCATTTCGGTTGTAGCCGATATTGCAATTTACGATGGACAACGAGTCTATCAGCCCCTCCAAAAGAATATTTGCGTGCCCTTGATTGTAAATGTAGCAGTTTTCCAGTCGAATTGAACTTGGGCCGGATTGGTAAAAACCAAAACCAAAACCGCGAATACCGACGTTATGCGCAAAGAACTGCTCGCCATTTGCGGTGTAGTTGGCGTTGCTAATTGAAAGGCCGACGTTGACTACAGCACCGGTGGGTCCACTTAGCGAAACATCACGAATCCACTGATTGTGAATGTAAGGAAAGCAAAGCCCGTTATACGATGGGTTGGTTTGAATTATCCGGCTTGCCCGCGGATTTTGTTCGTTATGGTTGTCTGATCCGTCGCCGAATACATTCACAGCCCACGGGACTATTATGTTGGTGGAGATGTAGTACGTGCCTCCGGGAATATAGACTGTTGTTCCGTAGCCGCTTTGTTTTGCGGCGTTCAACGCTGCTTGTATAGCGGCTGAATCATCATTGGCATCACTGCCGTTGGCTCCAAACCAGCGCACGTCAATCCACCAGAACTGGTTGGTGCGCGCCACATTATGCGCCAAGCGTGCATCTGGTACAGTGCCAGAGACGAGTTGACTGGCATTGAGTGCGGTCAACCCAGCGCCATTGCCACTGAAGTGGTTAGCTGAGTTGACGAACGCGACTGCGCCGGTGTAAGTGCCGGCTAGGTTGGCAGATGGGATTATGCCTGTTAGTTGATTGGCAGGCAACAGACCGCTGAGTCTGCCCGCTGTAATTGCGTACGGGATGGGTGTAAGTTGCTGACGCGGTGAAAGCACAGTAAACTCAGCATCGCCGGTTGCGCGCACAGCAATTTCCAACCATCGGATGTCACCTGAGAAAACGCTTGGACCGAAATCTAACACGGCGGTGAGCAATCCATTTGTGACCCACAGCGTATTGTTTGTGATTGGGCCGGCAACGAGGACACCGCCGGTCGCAGCGTCGTAAATCGTAAATCGAAAATCGTAAAGTCCTTCTACAGGGACGCCGTTGGTGCTCAATCGGCCTTGGTAAGTGATAGCTGTGCCTTGAGCCAGCAGCCTGTGGCACTGCGCATTGAAGTGAAAACAAACTGCTAATGCAATGAGTAACCGTCGTGTTTTCGATTTGACTGAAGTCATATCGCAGATTGTTTCCTTAGTCGGCTTCGCGTTTTGAGGTTAGCTTTTGGTTTTGTTTCGACCCATCGTAGTCTTTTGTAAACCTTACGGAGCGCTATGCGCGCATGGCGATTTTTTAAAGCATGGTTTTTAACCTTTCAAGTCTGAAGTTGAGAGACCTAGAAGCGGCGTTTCCGCTGTGCGCAACTGGCACGAGCGTGTGATTGGTTGTCCTCAAAACATGCCAGGGCCAAAGAATAACGCAGGCCAATGCGGTGGGCAGAAAGCTTTGCCCGGAAAAAGCTTCGGCGTCGCTTGCTTTGGCTTCGTGAAGTGCAGAGTTACTAGCCGATTGATTTGGTTTGTGAGTTTGACCGGCTCGCTCATTTACACCAAACTAGCGGCATGGGCAATGTATTTGGCCGCTTGTTTAGAGTCATGACCTGGGGCGAGTCGCACGGTGGTGGTGTGGGTGTGGTTGTGGATGGTTGCCCGCCGCGCTTGGCGTTGAGCGAAGCCGACATCCAAGCCGAGCTTGACCGGCGCAGGCCCGGTCAATCTGACCTCGTGACGCCCCGGAAAGAAAGTGATGTAGTCCACATTTTGAGCGGTGTGTTCGAGGGCAAAACGCTTGGGACACCGATTTGCATGTGGGTCAGAAATGAAGACACACGACCACAGGATTACAAGGAGTTGCAGACGAAGTTCCGCCCGTCACATGCTGACTACACTTACTTCGCAAAGTACGGGATCCGCAACTGGCATGGCGGGGGCCGTGCAAGCGCACGCGAGACAGTTGGTCGGGTAGCCGCAGGTGCAATTGCGAAGAAAATCTTGCGTTTGTATTACAACGTTGAGGTGCTTGCGTATGTCAAACAGGTGCACCGGATTGCAGCCGAGGTCAATCCCGAGAAGGTCACCTTTGCCCAGGTTGAGTCCAACCCGGTACGGTGCCCGGACAAACAAGCGGCTGCGCAGATGGCGCGACTTATCGAGCGTATGCGACAGCGCGGCAACAGTGTGGGTGGCGTGATTGAATGCGTTGCGCGGGGTGTGCCGGCAGGTTGGGGCGACCCCGTATTTGACAAGCTCGAGGCCGACCTTGCCAAAGCAATGCTGAGTTTACCGGCTACAAAAGGATTCGAGATCGGTTCCGGGTTTGCCGGCGCGCTCATGACCGGTTCGGCGCATAACGATCCGTTCAGGGTCATAGGCGGCAAGGTTCGCACAACCAAGAATTACTCTGGCGGTGTGCAGGGCGGCATCTCAAATGGCGAAACGATTTATTTCAGGGTAGCGTTCAAGCCGACAGCGACCGTCCTGGTCGAGCAGCAGACTGTGGACGTTCAGTTGCGCAACACCAAGATCAAGATGACAGGTCGGCACGACCCGTGTGTATTGCCTCGGGCGGTGCCGATTGTCGAGGCAATGACGGCGCTGGTGTTGGTTGACCACGCGCTTCTGCACAAGGCACAGTGCGGATAATTTGCATACGACGGCAAAATGGCCAGCTCGTACAGTGCGCGCGCCCCGGCCTATCAATGGCTGGTGCTGGCGTTGTTTATTGGAATCTGTCTTGGAGTGGGTGCAGTTGGGGGTGTGGTCACGAGCGGGTCGGTCCAATCGTGGTACCCGCAGTTGCGCAAGCCGAACTGGACGCCGCCAAACTGGTTATTTGGTCCTGTATGGACAACGCTTTACATTTTGATGGCCGCGGCAGCCTGGCTGGTGTGGCGGGAAAGAAAAACAATCCGCGGGACTAAACCGCTTATGGCATTTTGGGTGCAACTGGGTCTAAACCTGCTCTGGTCTGTGTTGTTTTTCGGGTTGCGCAGTCCAGGCGCTGCATTCGCCGAAGTGCTGCTGTTGTGTTTAGCAGTGGGTGTGACGCTTGTGCTGTTTTGGCGCGTGAACAGGGTTTCGGGGTTGTTGCTCGTTCCGTACGCAATGTGGCTTGGCTTTGCTAGTGTGTTGAACGGTGTGGTTTGGTGGTTGAACTGGTAGAAAGCCCGGGCGTTGACCCATATATTTCAAGCACTCGTTAAGGAGCGCATCCCGTACCGTTGTGTCCAACCGCGAGCGGCGGTTGTTTTGGTGAGCGGAATTTTGCCGATTTGCTCAGGCTCACAGGTGCACTATGTGCTATTCGGATAATTACCGGGCCAACCTGAAAAGGTTTTAACGGGCCGCTGAAAAATCCCGCATGCGCAAGACCGGCGGCGTATGTTCCTGCGTAACTATGAAAAAAACCTGATTACGCCGATTCGATGATGATATTAGCATATTGGATAGTGTCGCCGGTTCGGATCAGGCCGATTGCATGCGGCACACGTTTTTTGAACTGCACATGCGGTTCGTAATGCACTGGGATACCTTTCAGTGCCTCGGCAAAGGCAATTTGCACAGCTTTAGTATTGTGCAGTAGGAATTCTTTCGCCATCCATGCTTTGCCGATTACGAAGTTTGGTTTTATTGCCCTGAGCACTTGCAGCACGGTCGGCACATCGTCAACGAGCGATATGTCCACGGTCTCGATTTGCGGCCAAAATGGAAACCCCCTGTCGGCTATCACAAGTGCGTTAGTGTGCCGTACGCGGCTGAGTAAACTGTTTATGTGCGGATTGAGTATGCCTGACTTAAGCATTGCACAAGGTTGTTTTGCGTGCATTATGATGAAAATGAATTGGATTTGGAAGTGCAAATATGGCAATTTAAAGCCCAACGCGACCTTGGTCGGCAGGAGTGTAAAAACCGGATACAAACGCTTATGGAAACAAAACGTGTAATTGAAAAGGACCCCGAACTCAAAAAAGACGACCTAATAGTTATAACTGGCGCAGGCGGATTCATTGGGGGCGCACTGGTGCGGTATTTCCACAACAAAGGATTTACCCGAATTCGCGCGGTTGATAAAAAACCGCTTTCGGAATGGTACCAGCGTGTGCCAGGGGTCGAGTCGCTGTGCCTTGATCTGAGCCAGGAGGAAAACTGCAGGCGCGCCTGCGAAGGTGCAGTGGAGGTGTATCAACTTGCGGCTGACATGGGCGGCATGGGGTTCATCGAGCGGTTCAGGATCGAGTGTATGCGCAGCGTGCTCATAAACACGCACATGCTCGAGTCGGCGTACCGGGCAGGTGCACGGCGGTATTTCTTTTCGTCATCGGCGTGCGCTTACAACATTGCGTTACAGCAGGACCCGAATGTGCGCGCTTTGAAGGAATCGGATGCGTTTCCAGCAATGCCCGAGCGCGGGTACGGGTGGGAAAAATTGTACTCGGAACTGTTTTGCCAAGAGTACTGGGCCGAACGCGGCATGAAAACACTCATCGCACGGTTCCACAACGTTTACGGCCCGTTCGGTACGTGGGATGGGGGTCGTGAAAAGGCGCCCGCGGCGATTTGCCGCAAGGTGGTCGAAGCCATTGATAAAAACGACCTGCGAATTTCGATTTGGGGCGACGGTAAACAAACGCGCAGCTTCATGTACATAGACGACTGCGTCAAAGGCATTGACATGATCATGCATTGCGACAAGCTGATTGCCACGCCGATCAACCTTGGCACAAGTGAGCTTGTCACAATTGACGAGTTGGTTAGCAAGGTTGAGCGAATTGCTGGGGTTACACTAAAGCGCGAATACGACCTGACCGCACCGCGTGGCGTGGCCGGGCGCAACAGCGACAATACCTTTATCAAGCAAGTGCTTGGGTGGGAACCGAACACACCTCTGGACGTTGGCCTGCGGGTTACATACGATTGGATTAAAGAACAATACTACCGGCGCAAAGAAGGCAAACATGTTGTTGAATGACAGCGTGGCTTTAACCTTGGTGGTGGGCTTGGGAAACGGTGCGACGCATGTCTGGATCGAAAGGCGAATTTAAGCGTGGAATTTTCGGTTGGGGCGACCCGGTTAATTGGCCATGTTGAAAAATTCGAATCGGCTCTGCCAATTTACCAGCGTCGGTTTGTAAATCATGACAGCCTTGCTTACGAGCCAGACGTGCGGTTTTAGTGGCGAAGTTTATGTTCGGCATTTGGGCTGAGCCACGATAGCGCGCATCAATGTTCACTAAACAACCTGAGGTCAGACTTGACCGCTTAATCCCAGCGCAGTAAGGCCACGTGCAACGCAGCAAAAATTTTACAATGAAGTGTTCTGGCCAGCTTGACATCGCTCGGGTAATCGGTCGGATTCCGTACCGGATCGCCCTGGCAGGCGGTTGGATAGACCAGCCGTTTGTATCGCGGCACAATCCGGCCCCGCCCGGCTCGATGGTCGTGGTACAAATCGAGCCGACTTTTCGTGTGATGGACCGCGCCGGGTTTGCCACCGGCACACGCGAGGTCGCGCTGCGACTTTGGAAGAGGCGGCTGCCGAAGAGGTCGCCAGAAAAGCTCGTGCGTGAGTTGTACGAAGCTGAAAACAAAGGTAAAGCCGAGCCGAGCGGTTCACAGGACATGATCGGGTTGATTTACCCCGGGATTAACCGGCTCGATTACGATTTCGCCGTCAATGGCGGTGTGTTCCCGGTACACATTGAGTCGTTGAATGACGCGCGCATTGCGCGGTGGCTCGAGCGTGTGCTGTATGTGTTGCCAGTCAACCAAAGGCCGGAAGGGTACAGCCCACTCGGCGTGAAAAATCTTGACCCGAAATGGATAGCGCGCCTTGGTCGGAGTGGCAGAGATTGTTTCGATGCGATTCGAAATTGCGATCTTAAAGGGCTCGGCGCCTCGATGAACGAATGCATGTTATGCTGGCAAAAGATTCTACCCTGTGTTGTACGGCATCCGACGATCAAGGTTGATCTTGTTGGATTATTACGTGTGTACCAGCAACGCTACCCGGGCGCGATGTTCTCCGGTTGTGGGGGCGGATATTTGTTTGTTGTATCAGACGAACCCGTGCCGGGCGCATTCAAGGTAAACATACGAATTGCAGCTAGCCACAACCTACCACCGCACATTCGCAATGGCCAGCGTAGGGCATTATCAGAAGGCTGATGCCATGGGCAATCTTTGAATACCGAATCCCGCTAAAACATGCATGACCACGTCATAGTCACAGGCAGTTTCGACGACCTGCGCTCGAGCCAAGTTAGGTTTTTGCATGAGGCATCGCGGCTTGGGCCGGTGACAGTACTGATGTGGCCGGATGAACTGCTGGTGCGGCAGTTTGGTAGTCCGCCAAAGTTTCCCGAGCCGGAGCGTGTTTATCTAGTGGGTGCGCTTCGGTATGTTAACCGGGTGATTGTGGTTCCAGCGGGTTTGGCGGCGGGGGCAGGTTCGAATTTTTGGACTGAAATCGTTTCATTCGCAAAACGGCTCGGGTTGGGACAGCTGCGATTGGTATTGAGGCAGTCGGAAGCTTCAGCTGACAAAGCCGCTGCGGCAGTTGGACATGGTATGGGCTACACAATTATTCCCGACGATAAACTTGCTGGTTTTCCGGTGATTCAGCCAGAGTCGCGCGCAGATGAACCGCCGCGCAAAAAAGTGATCGTCACAGGGTGTTTTGATTGGCTCCATTCTGGTCACGTCAGGTTTTTTGAAGAGGTAAGCGCTCTGGGTGATCTGTACGTTGCTGTTGGTAACGATGCGAATGTGCGCATGCTCAAAGGGCCGGGGCATCCGCTGCATTCGCAGGACGAGCGCCGGTACATGGTGGCTTCTGTCCGGTACGTGAAACAGGCGCTCATTACGAGCGGCTCGGGCTGGCTTGATGCAGAGCCTGAGATTCTGTGGCTCAAACCTGACATCTATGCTGTGAACGAGGACGGTGACCGCGGCGGCAAACGCGAGTTCTGCAGGGCACACGGCATTGAATATGTTGTACTAAAGCGCGAGCCCGCGCCGGGGTTACCCAGGCGCACTAGCACCGAGCTGCGGGGGTTCTAGTTTGGTGGAGCTACAGTTAAGTCGACTGGCCCAAATGTGTCCCTGGGAGCCAAACCAAAAACTTGCAGTCAAAGAGTTTGCCCTGCAATATAATAAGCGCGCATGACAATTACTGTAGTCGCATCCAGCAGGACGGATTCGGCGGGGCATCGGAAACCCAAATGAAACCGGGAGAGTTTTGACCATGACACACGTGTTTGCTGCAGCCACAGGTGGGTCAGCAAGTCTGCTGCGCCTGACGTTTATTGACCTTGTAATAATCGTTATTTATTTCGGTGCGGTTCTTGCCATTGGGTTTTACCTCAAGAAATACGCTCGCACCGGTGAAGATTTCTTTTTGGCCGGACGCAAAATGACGGCTTGGATCGCCGGTTTGAGTTTCATATCTGCTAACCTTAGCTCGCTCGAGACCATGGGCTGGAGCGCAATGGCTTATCAGTACGGTATGCTGGGCGCCCACGCATATTTCATCGGTGCGATTCCAGCCATTCTGTTTCTGGCGATTGTGATGATGCCGTTTTATTACATCTGCAGGACGCACTCGGTCCCGGGTTATCTGAAGTTGCGGTATGGCGAAGGCCCACGCGCAATTGCCGGGGTTACGTTCAGTTTCATGACGGTAATGGTCAGTGGCGCGAGCATGTTTGCGATGGCAAAAATTTTGAATCTGTTGCTCGGCTGGAACATGAACGTGAGCATATGGGTCTCGTCGCTTACAGTGGCGATCTACGTTGCGCTGGGCGGACTGCGCTCGGCGGTGTTCAACGAAGTGTTGCAGTATTTTCTGATCTGGGGTGGCTCACTCCTGATACCGATTCTGGGTTTGATCGAGGCCGGCGGTTGGAACGGCATGATCCAGAAAATCCAGCAGCACGCCCCGATCATTCATCCTACCGTGCCAGATGCGGATTTCACCAGTCTATGGCGCAATCTCGGCTCATTCGACACTAACCCGATGGGTATTGACTGGTTCGGTATGGTTTTTGGGCTGGGCCTGGCTGTGAGCTTTGGCTATTGGTGCACGGACTTTTTGCAAGTCCAACGCGTGATGGTGGCCAAAGACCTCCGGTCCGCACAGAACGGCACGATTATAGGTGCGTTCCTCAAAATGATTGTACCGATTATTGTGACGATTCCCGGACTGCTTGGGCTTGCGGTCCTACTGAACGCGGACGGCTCACCCATGGTGCTTGTGCCAGAGCACGACCCGCGCGCAGGTATCACACACCATACATACAACGAGGTCTTGCCTTTGCTGATGGGTAAATATCTCGGGCCGGGCCTGCTCGGGCTGGGTGTGACAGCCATGATCGCCGGGTTCATGAGCGGCATGGCGGGCAACGTAAGCGCGTTCACGACCGTGTGGACGTATGACGTGTATCGCGCGTTATTGGTGAAGAACGCTTCAGATAAACACTACCTGCTCATGGGGCGGTTGAGCTCGATTGTAGGCGTATTGCTTTCGATAGCCACTGCTTACGCGCTGTTCTATTTCTCGAACATTCTGGAGTTTTTGCAAGTTCTGGTCTTTTTCTTCATCGTGCCATTGTTCGGTACGATTTTACTTGGCATGCTCTGGAAGCGCGCCACACCCGCAGGTGGCTTTTGGGGGTTCCTGACAGCGATCCTTGTCTCGATCTCGATGTGGGTTTTTGTGCATACTTTCCCCGACGGTCACCAGCCGCAACCGAAGGTCACGCTCAGCCGCGGCGCAATTGTGAGCTTAGAAAAGGGTAGCGACGGTAAATTCAACACCATCATAGTTGAAAGCGGCGAAGTCGAGGTTGTAAACGTGGCCGGCTTACCGAAAGGTAAGGTTACCGCGCCGCTAACAATCCCGCCTAGGGTTGTTCAGAAAGATGCCGAAGTAAACGTGCAAGTGCTTGCCCCCGAGGTCGTTCTTTCGGACAAGCAGGAAAAGACCGGTTTCGGTGTAGATGCCATCCCGATTGTGCTTAAGCCTGGGGTGGAATTACAAACAGTGCAAATTACAAAGAAGTTCGCGCCCGCAGCGTTTAATCCGGCGCATACCAAGCTTATCGCCAGATCTGAGAAGGCAAAACCGATGGCTGTCAACATGTACAGCGCGTGGTGGTCTTTTGTAGTGTGCGTGTGTGTGACTTTTCTGGTAAGCCTGTTCACGAAACCGAAGCCGGAGCCAGAACTCAAAGACCTTGTAATGGGCCTGACTAAGCTGCCGGATGAAGGGCCGTGTCCGTGGTACAAGAAACCAATTCTGTGGGCGACTGTCTGCGCAGTGGTATTAGTGGCGATCAACATCATTTTCTGGTGAGGTAAACCATGCACGAGCACGATAAACAGATTCCAATTTGGTTTTTCATTGGCGCGTTACTGACGCTTTATGGGGTACTCATCTTTGGCGCAGGCATTTACGGGGCGCTTAATCCGCCGCCCGAGACGCAACGTGTTGCCCTTTGGCATCTGCATGCCGACATTTGGTGGGGCGCGTTACTTGCCGTGTTCGGCCTGATTTACGTCATCCGGTTCTGGCCATCGAAGGAAGAAACCCTAACTGGGCTGGCCGAGCACCAACAGCAAAGCCGCAACTGACGCGCACCGGCGCGGTTCGGGTCTTTAGACTGCATTGCGGTTGGCGAGCCATTAGTTGCTCGTGAGCGCGCATAACTCTTCGAATTGTAAAAAACACCGCCAGTTGGCGCCCCTTGCCGGCAACACCGTCCTGGTTGATTCGAATTCGGCGGAGGTGCCGCGGGAGCAGAACGGCACAACAACAAGTGTGAAAACATCCAGGCTAAAGCTTGAGTGCCCTGAGGGTTTGTGCATGGCTGATTCGCCAGGTGCGTTCAACTTTGCGCAACTGCAATTTGACGGCTTGCACGAGGAATTCTTTTGACCCGGGTTGAGTAGCTTTCACAGTCAACTGTGCTGTGGCGGTGCGTTTATCGGGTGCAAGTGCCACTGTCACATCCAAGAACTGTACCTTTAGCTCGCCCAGATTCTTGTGTGCCAATAGAGCGGCATCGCGCACTTCTTCCCGGCCGGATAATGTAAATCTACCTTCGGCAGGCACTTCGACGTCAACTTCGATGTCTGGAGTGGCGAATCTGAGCAACTTGTCCACGGCCAGTCCCATTTGCACGGCAGATTCGTTTGGCGGTATCGAGGCTGCCTTGGCCACTGCATCCAGCGTTTTAAGTATCCGCTTTTGTTCATTGGGAAAAAGATATTGCCACCCCAGCCAGGCGAGCCAGGCTAGAACCAACAATCCAATGATTCGTTTGATTGTTTTCACCAGAGTATCTTTCCGACGATCCTATTTGCTTCAGCTCGACCGAATTCGTGTTCGCGCTGGTCCATGCCCCGGTTGTCACCTATAAGGAAGTACTCGTTGTCAGCGAGTTTGATGGGCCGCAGTTGCCATTGTCCGCGTGCTTTGACATACGGCTCGGCCAACGGTTCGCCATTGATGTACACGATGCCGTTTGTGATTGCGATTGTCTCGCCCGGCAACGCAACAATCCGTTTGAGCAACAGGACCGATGGCCCTGCAAAAACCCGCCTGAGTGTCGTAATGTGCATGCTCGCATCGGATGGCGGGTTCGAGTACCGCACCGCAACAACATCACCCCGATGCGGTTTGTCGACCACATAAGCTAGCCGGTTGATAAAGTTGATCGCGTCAGACCTGTAGGTTGGTTCCATGCTTACCCCCACAATGCGCACCGGCAGAAGAATGAACTTGCATGTCCCAAATACAACCACTGCAAGCACAGCGGCGCGGATCAAGGTGCGTTTCGGTTTGCGCCCGAAAATAATCCGTTTCAGCACTTGCTTCCACCGTATGCCCGTGTCTGGTTCGGCCATATGCACGCGTCACACTGCTTCGGCGCATAAACCTGCCACAATTAATTGTACATCTGCAAGCGTAACGGTAACGTCCAGTCCCACCGAGGTTGACATCGAACACGCTAATTTGTCTAAAGGCGCTCGGGTCGGAGCCAATGCACAGTTTTCGACCTGAACCGTGGAATTAAAATTGTTGGCCGTTGTGGGTGGGAAAAAAGAACAGATTCGATCTCACAGAGCGCAACTTTTGCATTGTGATACGCTCATGCGGTGCAGGACCATGGTTTTTAGACATGCATCCGTTTTTTTTGGCTTGTGCAGATGTGCGCGCCCGGTTTTCTTATGTAAAAGATTGAGTTAGCGTGCAGAAAGTCTTGGTTCATAGCTTGCACCTGGTTTTTTGGCGGCTACGCGCCCGAAAATACACCACGTTTCTTGCCACGTATGCCGCGGTTGTTATTGGCTGTACAGCGTTTGCGCGAGAGAAACTTGTGGTGCGTGTCGGGCATTTCCCGAATTTGACTCACGCGCAGGCTGTGATTGGACACGCACTGAGCCGGCAAGGCAAGGGCTGGTTCGAGCAACGGCTCGGCACAAACGTGCAAGTGCAGTGGCTTGTGTATAACGCAGGCCCAAGCGCAATGGAGGCTATTTTTGCTAGGTCACTGGATCTGGCTTATGTCGGACCAAATCCGGCAATCAATGCGTACTTGAAATCGCGCGGGAAAGAGATTCGGATCGTGGCCGGTGCGTGCAATGGTGGTGCTGCGCTTGTTGTTCAGCCGGACGGGCGGATCCGGACCGATGCAGATTTTCGAGGTAAAAAAGTTGGTACACCGCAGCTTGGCAATACGCAAGACGTAGCCGCGCGTGCGTGGCTGCAATCGAAGGGGTATCGTATCACATTGACTGGTGGTGACGTGTTGGTTTTACCGACACAGAATCCAGATCAGTTGGCACTTTTTCGCAAGGGCGGACTCGATGCGGTTTGGACGATCGAGCCGTGGGTAAGCCGGCTTGTATTTGAAGCGGGGGCGCAAGTTTATCTGGAAGAAAAATCGCTTTGGCTACAGACAGCCGGCCGATATGTCACAACACATCTGGTCAGTAGCGTACGATTTGCGAAGGAACAACCTGAACTATTGAAAAAATGGATTGCAGCGCATGTGGAGCTTACGCAGTGGATTGCTGAGCATCCTGCCGAGGCGAAAAAGCTCCTTAACGACGAGATTAAAGCCGAGACAGGCCGTGCATTACCCGAACAAGTGCTTGAGCGTGCATGGGACAAGATCGAGTTGACCTGGGACCCGGTGCGCGAGTCGCTGTTCAAATGCGCTGCGGACGCATACAGTATCGGGTTTTTGAAGAGCAAACCTGAACTGGCCGGTATTTACGATCTACGGTTGTTGAATGAGGTATTGGCACAAAAGAATTTGCCCGGCGTAAACGAATGAACGGCACCGACCAAACTGCCCACGGCACACCGGTCAAGCTAGCAGTTGAAAACGTCTCAAAGACTTTTCACAGCCGGCATGGAAGTGTGCACGCGCTTGGCGAGGTGACACTGCACATTCGTGAGGGCGAGTTTGTGTGTGTGGTTGGGCCGAGCGGCTGTGGCAAGACAACGCTGCTTAATATCATTGCCGGGCTTGAAACGCCGGATTCTGGGCGCGTGTTGGCTGATGGCAAACCTGTTACAGGGGCGGGCAGCGATAGACTGGTGTTATTTCAGGAACCGGCACTGTTTCCGTGGCTGGATGTGATGGGCAATGTCATGTTCGGCCTGAAACTCAAGCCAAACCTCAACAACAAAGAACGACGCGAGGTTGCCGAGTTTTACCTGCGCCTTGTAGGGCTTGAAAGGTTCATGCACGCGAACATTCATGAACTGTCAGGGGGCATGAAACAACGCGTTGCACTTGCGCGCGCGTTAGCGCCGAACCCGCGCGTGTTGCTCATGGACGAACCTTTCGGCTCACTTGACGCATTGACACGCGAACAACTCTACGGCGATTTGCAGCTCATCTGGCAGAAACGCCCTAAAACTATCATTTTCGTCACGCATAATGTACGCGAGGCAGCTTGTCTTGGTGACCGTGTTGTGTTGTTGTCAGCGCGGCCTGGGCGCGTGCGTGAGCAGTTCCAGATACCCTTGGCGCGGCCGCGTGACATTAACAGTGTTGATGTGGCAAAACATTCAGTTGAAATCATCCGCGCACTCAAACCGCATCTGACACCGGACATTGAATCAATAGCCGAATGAAACGTTTGTTGTCGGCAATTTTGTTTTTTGGCCTGATCGTTGCCGCGTGGGAATGGCTGGTACGTGCGGGGGTGTGGCCTCCGACCATCGTACCTGCGCCCTCAGAGGTTGCGCGTTACCTGACAAGTTCGATTGCCGACGGTACATTACTCGGGGCAACCTGGGTGACAATCAGACGACTGGTGCTTGGCTATGCATTCGGGTTTGCCCTTGGGCATCCGATGGGTGTGTTGATTGCTCGATTCAAGTTCTTCAAAAACACAATTGGCTTGCTTGCACTTGGTTTGCAATCGTTACCGAGCATTTGCTGGGCGCCGCTTGCGCTGTTGTGGTTTGGTCAGACCGAGGCCGCGATGTTTTTCATCGTTATCATGGGTTCGGTTTGGTCAATCATGTTGGCCACAGACGCAGGCGTCAGGCATGTACCACCTATATACCGTTGGGCAGCCATGACAATGGGATCGCACGGAGTTCATCTCTGGGCGAAGGTAATACTACCGGCTGCGCTCCCGTTCATCGTCAGCGGTATGAAACAGGGCTGGGCGTTTGCTTGGCGGTCGCTCATGGCGGCGGAGATTTATGTCACGATCCTGACCGGGTTTGGCCTTGGCCACGTGCTACATTATGGGCGCGAATTACACGCCATGGATGCCGTGCTTGGCATCATGTTGGTGATAATTTTGATCGGGTTGACAACGGACAAGCTGCTCTTTTCGCCGCTCGAGCGGTTCATCCACAGACGTTGGGGAACAGAGCGTGCATGAGCGCAGAATTGTTGTCTGGCAGGCTGACGCATTGGGTACTTAACGTTCAGAGCGGACTTGATTCGCGTAAGGGTCCGTATTGTCTTGTTCGACCTCGCTTGGCCTCGGCCGGCTGCAACATGTTTCAATATGCATGGTCTAGGCAAATGCGACGCGGTTTTGCGGGTTGACATTGGTTGGTTTGGGGATAGGATTTGCTGGAAGTTAAAACCGAGCGGCGCGTTCGTCTATCGGTTAGGACACGGCCCTCTCAAGGCTGAAAGATGGGTTCGATTCCCATACGCGCCGCCAAAGCTTTTGTATGAGACCGTTTCAGATCATATTCAACCCGACAAGTGCAGCCGAGCTAGCTCGCATGCCGAAAGAATTACAGTTGCAGATTCTGGGCGAGTTTCGCGGTTTACCGCAGCAGGCGATCGGGACTGAGCTTGAGCAATTTGGCAAGCTGGAGCGTGGCGGTCGGACGCTTTACCGGTTTAGGGTTGGTGATTACCGGATTTATTTCGAGCGGCACGAGCTTGGGCTGGTTGTGCATCGGATTTTGAACAAGCACACACTTAAAGATTTTCTGTATCGGTCGGGTCTCAAGAGCAGCGAAGACGAGATGCTTCAGGCGAACCCGAAGTTTTGGGATCTGATCGAGTCGGCAAAAACGGAGCGCAAAACCTAGCTAAAACGAGCGGGTTTGTGCCGAGCAGGTAGTAATGCTGCTATTGGGAGTCCGTTTTGGTTTGACAGAACTGTTTTTTCCCAAACGCAACGGGGGGATTTAAGCATGAATGATTTCTCGCTGGCGGATTTCCGGTGCTGCTGCAATTCTTGAACGGCGTGTGTGCCGTAGTGTGCTGAGTATTGGAGCCGAGCGCAATTTGCTGATGCAGGAGCTGCGAGCGTGTGCGGCTGCGCGCGTAAACCGTACATTGTAGCGGGGTTAATTTGCGGATTTTTGGTGGGTACGTTTTGCGGTGAAAGCAAAGAAGGACACTTTTGACCACGTTTGGTTTGTATATGCGGGGTTGGCGCTGGCCACGTTGCTCAGCTATGCGCAAGTGATCAATTTCGGGTTCACCAACTACGACGACCCGTACATTGTGTGGCAAAATCCAGTTGTATCCAGCGGATTAACATTGCGCGGGACATATTGGGCATTGACAACCGGTTTTTTTGATTTCTGGCGTCCGATGACGTGGTTGTCGCACATGCTTGATTGTGAGCTGTTTGGGCTGCGTGGTGGCATGCATCGGCTAATGAACGTGTTGTATCACACGGCAGGCACGTTGTTTCTTTTTCACGCGCTTAAGATAATGACACGCTCAGTATGGCGCAGTGCGGTTGTAGCTGGGTTATTTGCGCTGCACCCGTTGCGTGTCGAGTCGGTCGCATGGGTAGCCGAGCGCAAAGACGTGTTGAGCGGGCTATTCGCATTTTTGAGCATGGTATGTTACGCGCGCTATGCCGAGTTACAACGAACTGTTTCTTGCACGAGTGCGCAGCAGCACGGGTCGGTTGTGCAGAAAGTGCCGTGCAAAACGCGCAGTATGCGTTGGTACTGGGGATCAATTGTGTTTTTCGGACTGGGTTTGATGAGCAAACCGGCGTTGGTAACCCTCCCTTTTGTGCTATTGCTATTTGACTGTTGGCCGTTGAAACGGCTGCCTTTGCCGACGCCGCAATCGGCAGTGGCGCCGGTCACAAAAGCGATGTGGTGTGGTTGGACGGAACTTGCGCGTGAAAAATGGCCATTTTTCATGTTGAGCATTGTATCCAGCGGGATCACGTACGCTGTGATGAAAGCCGGCGGGAACGTCCTGTCGGGTGAAGTTGTTCCTTGGGGGTTACGTTTGGCGAATGTGCCAATCTCGTACGTGCGCTATTTGATCAAGACAATTGTGCCGATCAACCTTGCGCCGTTTTATCCGATGCCCGACTCATGGCCAGTTTGGTATGTAGCAGGGGCAACATTGATTCTTTGTGCAGTAACGATAATTGCAATTCGGCTCGTACGGTCTGCGCCGTACATCATAGTTGGCTGGCTGATATTTTTGGGGATGCTTGTGCCGACGATCGGGATAGTACAGATGGGGTATCACTCAATTGCGGACAGGTACACTTATTTGCCGTTGGTAGGTTTATTTGTAGCAGCGGTATGGGGCGGCGCGGATTTGGCAACCAAATTACGTCTGCCCGTGTTTTTGACGTTTACAATAGGTGCCGCTGTACTTGGTGCTGCGGGGCTGTTGACCTGGCGTCAAGTCCGGCATTGGCGGGATGACGTGTCGCTTTGGTCATGGTGCATTGCTGTTACGAAAAACAATCCAAACGCACATTACGGTCTGGGTCGTGCATACCACGAGTTAGGTCAGCTCGACAAGGCAATCGAACAATATCAGGCTGCATTGCAGCTTGAGCCAGGTCATCTTCTGGCCAACTTGAATCTTGGTGTGGTACTTGCCAGGCAAGGCAGGTTAACGGATGCAACCAACTACTTCGGTGCGGTATTGGCGCGTGAACCTAAGATGGTGGAAGCGCACTTGAACATGGGCAACGCACTGTTTCTGCTCAAAGACTACGCGGGCGCAACTAATCACTTCGCGCACGTGCTTGCGCTGGTTCCGCAGCATCCCGAGGCGCATCGTACGTACGCGGCAGCGTTGGTCGAGTTGGGTGATTTCAACAGTGCGCTTGGGCACGTTAATGAGGCAATCCGGCTGGTCCCAAAGGACGTTTGGCTGCATGTGTTCAAGGGGCGGGCATTGAGTGGTCTGGGCAGGTCAGACGAAGCTTTGGATGCCTATTTCACGGCACTGAACATCAACTATGAATGTGCAGAGGCGCATTTCTACCTGGCGCTTCAATGGCTCAAGCGCGGCCGGTTGCAGGATGCAATTGCAAGTTTCAAAGAGGCTGTGCGAATCAACCCGAGTTGGGCTGAAGCACATGTGCAGCTTGGTATCGTTTTGACCACACAAGGCATGCTTGCTGAGGCAATCGCACATTACCGACAGGCATTGAGTCTCAGACCATACGATCCAATAGCGCTTAACAACCTTGCCTGGCTGCTGGCCACCACCGCCAGCCCACAGCTCAGAGATGGGAAAGAAGCGGTGCAGTTGGCCGAACGCGCCTGTGCGCTGACTGGCTACAGAGAAACAGTTTTTGTGGGCACACTTGCCGCTGCGTATGCTGAAGCTGGCCAGTTCGATAAGGCAGTGGAGACCGCACGGCGTGCCTGCGAACTTGCCGTTGCGCAGGGGCAAACGAACCTTTTGTTGCGCAACCAACAACTGCTTGAGCTTTTCAAGGCTGGGCAAGCCTATCATGGGGGTGCACCGAGGCAAACTGAATGATCCCCTGATTTTGTGCTGTCTTTGCCGAGCGCGAGGATGAGGCCGGAGCAAAATTACCGGACGTCTTCGCCCAGCTCGACGTTCCAGTAAGCGAGGTCAATGAAATGTTTCCAGCTATCGTGCTGGTACAAGTTGAGATTGATCTGTACGAACGGGCGCCACTTGGGCCGTTTGGGCTTTCGGATGAGCCGCATCCCAGCTTCCTGTGGGGTACGGTTGCCCTTGCGCGCATTGCACTCGAGGCATGAACAAACCACGTTTTCCCACGTGGTTGGTCCGCCGCGGTCACGTGGTATAACGTGATCTAGATTAAGGTCCTGCCGTTGGAACACGCGTCCGCAGTATTGGCAAGTGTTCTTGTCCCGTTCGAAAATGTTATGCCGAGTGAACTTGACTTCTTTCTTTGGCAGCCTGTCGTAAACAAGCAGCAGAATGATGCGCGGCACGCGAATCCGAAAAGACACAGTGCGCACGCATTCCGGACTAGGATCGCGCTCGGAGAAATCGCGCCATTCTTTGAAGTCGTATGTACGGAACGAGCCGTCCGGGCCGTTGACAACAACCTGCGCGTGGCCCTGGAACAGCAGGATCAACGCCCGTTTCACCGTGCAGATGTTAACCGCTTGCCATAGGCGGTTTAACACAAGCACCTGCTGGTTCAACAACGCTACCATACCAACAGTAAAGCTCGGCTGAAGTTAGCATTTTGCGCATTAAGATGTCAACGACGCCGAAAAAGTCACTAGCTTGCATGTACGCAGGAATGCAGGGGTGCAGCGGTTTGTCGGGGTTAGAAGAGATTTTTGTGGGTGGGACAACAGTGGTGTACGGCTGGCTTGTTTATCGCATAGCTGTGCCGTAGCTTAGGCTTTGGTCGTGGAAAGGTTTACCTGCCTGGTACAGTTGCAGCAGTTCGGTATTACGCCTGGCGATGTTTGTTAGGCCGCGCGCCTCGGCAAGTGCAACAGCTTGTTCCGCAGTGCGGATTGCGTCATCGAACCTGCCGAGCTCGGCATAGGCTGCTGCGAGCGTGCTAAGATAGACCGGCACCGAGGATTGCGTGAGTGCACAAGCGCGTTCGGCAAGAGCAACTGCCTCAGGGCCGTTTCGTACCCGTTCGTCGGGGTGTGTGGCAAGGATCAAAGCCAGGTTGTTGTACGCTTGTGGCCAGTCCGGCTTCAGCTCAAGGGCAATGCGGTAATACGAGATGGCAATTTCAGCTTTCCCCGTTTGCACAAGCAGTTGCGCAAGGTCGAACGCAGTGTTTGGGTTGGGCTCGAGCTTGACCAACTCGGCCAAGTTTGTAATAGCACCGTTGATGTTTTGTTGCTTTAGCATCACATCCGCAAGTAGCCTTCGGGCTTTGGCATCTTGCGGTCTGAGTCGGAGGCACTTTAGGAGTGCAGTGCCGGCCAAGTCGAGCTTGCCCAAAGCGGCTGAGGCAGCGCCCAGGTTAAACTGTGCATCTGGATGGTCTGGCCGTAGTTTGGCTGCGGCAATAAAGTGCGGAAGCGCATCTTGGACCCTGTGGAGGTGTGTCAATGCAGTACCCAGGTTCATGCGCGCATTGAAGGAATCCGGCTGTAACTGTACAGCCAATCGTAAGTAGTCGGCTGCTTCGGCGTAGTTGCCAGTGTCAAGCAGCGCAGTAGCTAGCGTGTGGTACGCAATGGCAGTTGGCCATTCCGCAACCAGTTGACGGAGCTTTGCCGTGCCTTCCTCGATTTCGCCGGTCTGCACCTGGATTGCCCCCAGGTTCATCCGCGCCCACTGGTGGCGCGGATTAATGCGCAAAGCTGACTCGAAATGTCGCCGTGCGTTTTTGAGGTCACCCTCGACCATCAGTGCGGCACCGAGATTGTTGTGCGCGACCTCGTTTTGTTGCGTGACGCGAAGAGCTTGCTCGAACAAAAGTTTGCTGTTTTCCCAATGCCGCAACTGGTGGCGCGTTACCACAGCAGCGGCAATGACCAGCGCCGTGGCTCCAAGGCTCAGCGCTAGCCGCAGCCTAGGCAAGTGCCTTGCAATCTGTTGTCCACCCCACGCCGCCATAATAAAGATGCCAATGAGCGGGATGTAGGTGTACCTGTCGGCAATGGATTGCCGGCCCACCTGGATTAGGCCGATCACGGGCACAAGTGTGCCTAGAAACCAGAACCACCCCATCAGCAGGTATGGTTGACGGTGTGCTCGTGTCACAACAGCAATTGTGATCGCGAGCAACGCTAATCCAGCCACATAAGGTGTTGCTGAATCAAAACCGATTATCTTGTAAGGGTAGAATACGGCCAGATTATCCGGCCAAAGCGTTTTGCCGATATACCGCATGTATGCAACAGGTACGTGCGCCAAACGGTTTGTAAACTGCAGCAGACGCGGCGACGCAATCGCATCTGTTTGGCTTTGGGTAAGCAGTGTGACCACGCTTATGACTGCCGACAAAACAAAGAACGGCACCTTTTCGAGTAATAATTTTTTGAAATGGCCGTAAGCGGTGTCGCCACGTGCATTTTCGGTAGGGGTAGTTTCCTCGCCGTTGGAACAGACTGTATAGGTATGTCGCTTGAATTTGATCCTTTGTAACGGCCAGAAATCAAGCAGCAACATAACAAACGGCCATGTCACAAGCATTGCTTTGCTCATTAGGCCAAGGCTAAAAAACGCTATTGTTAGGAGGTAAAACTTCCGGCGGATTGAATGCTGGGCAGGGGCCGCCTTTGCGTAGCGGACATATGTAATTAGGGCAAGCAAACCAAAAAATGTGCTTAGCACATCCTTGCGTTCAGCTACCCATGCGACCGACTCGACATGTAGCGGATGCAGGGCAAACAGCGCAGAGACAAACCCGCTACGCCAAACCGTGCCTGTGGTCGTATGCAGCAGGATGAACAGCAACAGTGTGTTTGCAACGTGCAAGAGCAGATTCGTGAGGTGAAACCCGCCCGCCCAGTCGCCATAAAGCTCGCTGTCGAGCATCAGTGACAACCACGTAACGGGATGCCAGTTACCGCTACGACCTGTTTTGAATGCCCAGGTTACACTTTCCAGGCTCAAGCCCGACAGCACGTGCGGGTTCTCGGTTACGTACACTGGGTCGTCGTAGTTAATGAACTGGTGCCGTGTGACCGGCAAATAAATCGCTGTGGTCACAACGCACAGTAACAAGCCTACGAACCACACCTGCGTGGTAACCGATCGATCCGTCATGCCACCGGCTGTAAAACAGTTTTTGTTTTCGATTGGCAGAAACTGTATCAAGCCCACGCTTCAACAGCACGTAATTTTGGTGTTTCTCATAAAGCCAATCGTTGCTCAGGAAAATCGTCAAAAAACGAAGATGCTCCGCGGCAGGAAGCGTGTTTCCGCCTGCAACAGCCGGCATCGGCAGAGTTTACGGAGCGCTTGTGACAGTGCCGGTGTCTAATGCGGGATCGCGGTACGGTTTACCTGCGCGGTAAAGTTGGAGCAGTTCTTGGTTTCGTAAGACCAGGTTTGTCTGGCCGGCTGTTTCTGCCAGTGTACGCGCTAGTTCGGCTGTACGAGTTGCGTCATCGAACCTACCGGCCTCGGCGTATGCGGCTGCGAGTGTGCCAACAAACAAAGCTTGTTTGTACTGGGTAAGTTTGCAGGCTTTTTCGGCCAGTTGGACGGCTTCGTTGCCATTGCGGAGCGCATCGTTTGGGGCGGCTGCCAGCAGCCATGCAAGGTTGTTTAGCACATCAGGTGAATCAGGTTTGATCTGGAGCGCTTCTCGATACAGTGCAGTTGCCTCGGCGAGGTTACCTTCGCTGGTGAGGATAACTGCAAGTTTGGCAGGTACATTCGCCGGGTAAGAACGTGTCTGCATCGCTTGGTAGAGGTAATCTTTAGCTTCAGCGGTGTTACCCTGTTGAAGCGCCACAACAGCGGCGTTATGGAGCAGTTCTGCATTTTGAGTGTTACCGTACTTGAGCCGGATACGAATGGCTTCGAGGAAATGTTTTTTGGCTTCATCCAGTTTGCCTTTCCTGAGCAGTGCGTGTGCAAGGATGTCATGCGCAACGCAGTTGTCCTTTGTGACAGCTATTGTGTGCGAAAACAAAATTTCAGCATCGCGCCAGTACGCAAGTTGAACACGCGTACGCCAAATACAAAGTCCGAGAATTGCCAACCAAGTAACTGTAATGAGCGTTTTTCGGGCGGGCAACCGGTCTATTAACTCTGCTGCGCCCCACACTAATGCGATGAACAGACCGATTAACGGTATATAAGTATAACGGTCCGCCATAGACTGGTTGCCAACTTGAACAAGCCCGATCACGGGCACAAGCGTCACCAAAAACCATAGCCAGCCCATCAGAAGGTAGCGCCTGCGCAGTTTCAAAATCAACAGTGTCAAGCCTGCAAGCGCAAAAGCTGCGGCTGGGCCATGCCACACCGGCCACACACTCGGCGGCAGATACAGGTACGGCAATGCGAGGTCAGTCGGCCAAAACATTTTCAGGATGTACTTGGCGTATGAAATCAGCGCATTTTCGATTCGTGCGCCGAGTGGCAATGCCGCCAACGCCTGTACCGCGCCACCCCGGTACTGTGCCACAACTGTTGCAACGGACGATGCAAACGCCAGGACAAAGAAAGGTAGCTTCTGTGCTACTGCCAAACCCAGATTGCCAACAGCGGCTTTAAACATAAGCGCACGTGTCTCGGGGCGGGTTTGCGTCTGGTTTTGAAATAATCGGCTTAACGGCCAGTAATCGAGCAGCAACATGACAAATGGCCATGTCACCAGCATCGGTTTGCTCATTAGCCCGAATGCGTATAGCACGATGCTAATCCAGTACCACGCCGTGCGCGGAGGCAAATCGGTTCGGTAGGCGAATTTCGCGTACGCAGACAATGTCAGTACACCGAAAAACGTGCTGAGTACATCTTTGCGTTCGGCAACCCATGCTACAGATTCGACGTGCAGCGGATGCAGAGCAAAAAGCCCAGCCACAACTGCACTGCGCCAGAGTGTGCCGGTTATTGAACTGAGCAGCCAGAACAGCAGAAGCGCATTTGCAGTGTGTAACAGCAGGTTTGTGAGGTGAAATCCGCCCGGCCAATCGCCGTACAATTCGCGGTCGAGCATTAACGACAACCATGTGAGCGGATGCCAGTTGCTTGCGTGCGCGGTTGTGAATGCCCAGGCTATGTTTTGCCACGTCAGACCGGCTAGTACGTGCGGGTTTTCGGTCACGTAAATTGGATCGTCATAGTTGATGAATGGATAGTTTGTGACAGGCCAGTACGTTGCGGCTGTGGCGATGCAAAGCGCCAAGCCGACCAGTACCGGCCTCACATTCACCCACTTGTGCCACATAAAAGCTACTGCGGTGTTCAAGTGCCAGCCAGAACGCAGTGCCAAATGGTATCGGCCAGCAGGTTGCGTGGCACGAATTTTTGTGATGGGCGGTTGTTAAACGTGGGCTTTTCGTACGCGCGATTTCGGGTTATTATCTGAAGCGAAAAGCCGGTTTATGCCGAGCGTGTACATTAAAACTTACGGGTGCCAAATGAACGTGCGTGACAGCGAAGCAGTCGCTGCACAGCTCGTGGCTAAGGGGTACACTCTGGCGCTCGATGAGCAAACGGCGGACGTCATTTTGCTGAACACATGCAGTGTGCGCGACACCGCCGAGCAAAAGGCGCTCGGCAAAATGGCGGCGCTTGCAGCTGAGCGACGTCGGCGCCGTGCGGGTGTTGTGCTTGGTTTTTTGGGTTGCATGGCGCAAAGCCGAGGCGAATCGCTTTTGGAGAAATTGCCGGAAGTTGACCTTATTGTAGGCACACAAAGGCTGCACCATACGGCTGAACATTTGGAAGCGATCATGTCTGGCCGATGCAAAAAGGTAGTTGACATCGCAGACGAGCCTGGCAGCGAGGCATTCATACGCGAGCACTTACTGTATGGCAACGGCAAAAAGGCTGTAACGGCCTTTGTCAGCATAATGCAAGGGTGCAACCTGCGCTGCAGTTTTTGCATCGTGCCCCAAACACGCGGCCACGAACGCAGCCGGAGCATTGCCGATATTATAGCCGAATGCCGTGACCTGGCCATGCATGGTGTGAAGGAAGTCACGTTATTGGGTCAAATTGTGACAAGTTACGGCCGGGGCACCATCCCTATGCGTGGTGGCAAATCCCCATTCGTTCAACTGTTGGAAGCGCTCCACCAGATAGATGGGCTTGAACGCATCCGGTTTACTGCGCCGCATCCGCGTGGGTTTGGCCCAGAGCTCGTGGAAGCATTTGCGCGTTTGCCCAAGCTATGCGAAAGCGTGCACATCCCTGTCCAGAGTGGCAGCGATAGGATTCTGAAGCTGATGCGGCGTGGTTACACGCGCGACCGTTTTTTAAGTGTCGTTGAAGCGTTACGGCGTGTTCAACCCGCAATTGGCATCTGTACGGATTTTATCGTTGGCTTTCCGGGTGAGACCGAGGATGACTTTGAGCAAACACTTGAACTGGTACGGCAGGTGCAGTTCGACCAAGCGTTCATTTTCAAGTATTCACCACGCAAAGACACGCCTGCAGCTGCAATGCCCGGGCAGGTTCCAGTCGAGGTTCGAGAAGAACGGCATGCGCGATTGTTGAAGTTGATGAATGAGGTTGGCGGCGCAAGGTACAGCGCGTGCGTCGGCCAGCAGATGCAGGTTTTAGTTGAAGGCCCCAGCAAAAAGAACCCCGCCAGGCTCACCGGTCGGACCAGATGCAACAAGATAGTTGTGTTCAATGGGCCGGAGTGTCTTGTGAGCCAACTGGTGGATGTGCGCATAACGCGTGCCGGCACATTTACGTTGTATGGTGAGCTATCAGAAAAGCAATCGGACCCAGGTGCCTAAAATCTAATGCGCTTGCCCAATCGTAAAAGTGGTTTGCTGTACCGCCGTAAATGCACCTCGGACATTTCTGCTTTTGAAATTTTGGGAGGAGGCATTTTCGGTGACTGCTTTTTACTTTTGCTTTCACTGGAGAGTGTGCAAGTTTTTCGCTTGTTTGACCACCAGATGAAACGATGAAACTAACGGTTTTGGCGGTGTTGCTTGGGCTGGGTGTGGTTGCGCCTGCGATTTACGGGTTGCTGAAGCCGGCTGCATTTGCAGCGGCCCTGCGCAGGTTCCCGCGGTCACTGCCCATTGGTTACCTGCTAATGACACTAGGCACAGCCTGGTTCATTTACTATGTGCAGACCGAGTCCGCAGCCGATTTCGAGCCGTACAAGAATGCAATGTCGCTTGGGTTTGCTGCGATTGGATTTGGCGCATGCGTTTTTTTGAAGGATTATCTGGCTGTTCGTGGGTTGGCCGTGGTGATGTTGCTTTTGGCCAAGCTGATGACAGATACTGCACGTTGGGTACACACCGAGTGGCGACTAGTGATCATTGTGTGGGCTTATGCGTTTGTGTTGGGTGGCATGTGGTTTACTATATCACCGTGGCGCCTGCGCGATTTAATCAACTGGTCAACGGCAAACGAGAAAAGGCTTAAGACAGGTTGCGCAATCCGGCTTGCCTTCGGTTTGTTTGTGATTTTGCTTGGGCTGACTGCTTTCAGGTCTGCTGAAGCGAAAGAAGCCGAACAATCTCCCGACTGGCCCATGTCGGCAATTCAGGCGCCGCAGTTTGAGATGACCACGCACACAGCGCCGCCGGTGGCCGATAGGTGTGAGCGACATGTTTTGAACCGCGTCTGTTGCGCTGAACAACGCTCGCAGGAGCAGTTCGTGTGAGTAAGAAACGTGGCAAGATTCTTGTCGTTCGCGGGGGTGCAATTGGCGATTTTATTTTGACCCTGCCTGCTGTTGCGGCGCTGCGCAAACGGTTTGCCGAGGCGCACCTTGAGCTGCTCGGTTACCCACACATAGCCCAACTTGCAATTGCAGCGGGCCTGGTAGATTGTGTCCGGCCAATTGAAGCACGCGGCCTGGCAAGTTTTTTTGCACGTGGCGGTCAATTGCCAGACGCGCTTAAGGATTACTTCTCCGAGTTCGACGTAATTGTTTCCTATTTGTACGACCCGGATGGGGTCTTTCGCGAAAACATTGCGCGCTGTTCATTTGCCGTTTTCATACAAGGGCCGCACCGACCCAGCGACACTGACAAGCTACATGTAACAAAGCTATTCCTGAAACCGCTTGAGCGCCTTGCGATTTTTGACGCCACAAACGTTCCGCAATTGCGATTGCCGCGTGCGGTTGCGTATTCGGCGCCGACCATTGCAGTGCATCCGGGCAGCGGCAGTGAAAGAAAAAATTGGCCAGAACACAAATGGCTCGAGCTTTTGCGCAGGTTGATTGGTAAAACCGGCCTACATTTGTTGCTGGTCGGCGGCGAAGCCGAGGGCAACAAACTCGACCGGTTAGCGAGCGCATTGCCTGCAGACAGGATAAAGCTTGCGCGTAGTTTGCCTTTGGTTGAACTAGGGCAGTTGCTCCAAGGCTGCATCGGGTTTGTCGGGCACGACTCTGGCATAACGCATCTGGCTGCGGCGTTGGGTCTGCCATGTATTGTCTTGTGGGGGCATACAGCACCCGAAGTCTGGCGACCGCTCGGACAAGAGGTGGTCCTTGTACAAAGCGAGTCCGGTCTTGGCGCAATTGAAGTCGGACGTGTACAGGCGGAATTGTGCAGGGCATTCGCGTGTGCGAGCGCGGCATCTTAAGGCTTGGGCGAGAACCTCAGCCTGAGGCAAGCTGTGGTTTACGGCTCAGGCCAATTGCACTTTTCAGCCAGCGCAACACTGCGCGCAACCCGATTGGGCGCACACCGGCGAAGCCGTAAATTCCAGCAAGTTCGTGTTCATGCCCGCGATACCGCGGCGGCAGGATCAATGCTGTTCTGGCATCATCACCTTCAATCCGCATTATTTCCGAGTAAAACAAGCCGCTACCGACTTCATATTTGGCCTGTGGCAACTGGAGTTTACGCGCTGGCAACACCAGCCACGGTCTGTACACGAACAGGAGCCGCCCTTGCTGCTCGCGTATCAGTTTGCCATAGGTGCGCACCGGCACCTTGTTTGTCTTGCAGCCAAGAAACATCCAATTACCAGTGTGCTCGGGTCTGAACCGTTTGTGCCGGCGCGTGACAAAATCCCAGATAAAAACCATGCCAAGCATGCTGAACCGGAATGACCAACCGGCAATCATGTAGGCGATGACAATCAGGACAATCGCCCATGCAGCGCCGATCCACGGATTTGCAAGTGCCGTGGCAGAAATAGTCGAGAGCAGAAACAGCCGGAACGCCTTTAGCGCAGTGTCAACCGGTGGGAATGGGCTGAGCAGGATCAACACGTTAATTGTGTTGGACGCAATGAACACAACCAAAAATGCAGCCATTGAAACCGGCACCATGACAGCGTTGTAAAGCCAGGAAAGGTCTATTGCTCCCAGCAAAACCGACTGTGCAACAGCACTCTGGGTTGGCGGCGAGTCAAAAATTGCCGCCACTACAGGCACAAATGCGCCTGTTGCAACCAGGCCGCTAACCTTGTTTTCGAGCGCCTCGGCAACATCAAGCGGTTTTTTAAGTGGGGTGGGTGCAGCCGCGCCGAGTGTATCCTTCAAAAAACAGGCCAGAACAATCAACATCGCTGGTATCCAAAACCATGGCTGCGCAAACCACGGCAGGGCAGCCTTTTGCTCGGGTGTTTTTGCTTTGAAATACTTCCATGCGCCAACAGCGCTCACACCCAGCAACGGCGAGATTGCCACGCCGGTAATCATTGAGATTGTCTGGGCTAACTCGTGGCCGGGCAGGTGTTTTGGGTAGGTTTGTGCTTCGGTACATCGGGCCGGTTCGACCCAGCCAAGGCATAAAAAAACCGCAAGACCGACTAGAAAAAGCCGTTTCATGTCGTGTAAGTTCGGTCCTTTTTTGGTGCGCGTAAAGCTCATTCCGAACCGATGGCCCGGCTCGGTTTTTCCCTGGCTGGTCACCCTGCAAAAAAATGTTGCATTTTGTCTGTGACCAACCAATTTTTACTGCAGACATCCGATTTCTTTTGACTGGCGGATGCTTGGACGCTAAATCGGTTCCTCACGACCAAGTAAATTACGTCAGGATGAACACTTATTGCCTTTTTGCGCTCGTGGGAACCGCCTCGCGGAAGTGGGAGCTGGTCTATATCTGGGAACAGGCCACGCCCGAAGGCAAGGCAATAATCATTATTCTGATCATTTTTTCGATCCTGGCGTGGTCGGTGATGGTGTCCAAGGCACTCCAGATGCGGCGCGCAAAAAAACTAAACCAGTATTTCACGGCTGAATTTCGCGCACAGAAACGTGTGCTCGAGATGTTCGACCGCCGGATACAGGCTGTTGGTTGCCCACTGTTCGCGGTGTACCAAGCCGGATGTTTCGAGTTGGACGCGCGCTTGCGGCTGCCCGAAAACGGTGGCCGGCGCAAACGCATTTCGCTCAAGGGAATGGAACACGTAAAACGTACACTGGAAAACGCGGTTGCGCAGGAATCGCTCAAGCTCGAGTCGGGCCTGATACTGCTTGCAATTGCTGTGAGCGGTGCGCCTTTCCTAGGTTTGTTGGGCACGGTTTGGGGTGTGATGAGCACGTTTGGGCACATCGCGCAACAAGGCAGCGCAACCCTGGCAGCAATGGCGCCCGGTGTTGCAGCGGCGTTGATCACGACTGTTGCAGGGTTGCTCGTGGCTATACCCTCGATGTTCGGCTACAACTGGCTAGTGCATACATTGCGTGTGTTGACAGTTGAGCTTGACAATTTCGCCCAGGAACTTGTCTCGCGAATGGAAACTGAATACTTGCGGGATGAGAACGGTGACGCGCACGTCGAGACATACCGTGTGCAGGTCGAGCAATCCGAGCCCTGAGGGATTCCAATGAGACGGTTTTCAAAACGCAGTTACCTAGTGACGCTGAGCGAGATTAACATCACGCCGTTGCTCGATCTTGCGTTTGTGCTGTTGATCATTTTTGTGATAACAACCCCGTTACTCGAGCAAAGCATAAACCTCAAGCTGCCTGCCGGCGGTACCCCAGACAAATTCATCAACCGCCAAAACATTCGCATCGTCGAGATAAGTCCACATGGCGTTTATCTGTTTGAGCGCCAACGAATGTCTTCGTTGGCCGAGCTTGAACGCGCGCTAGTGTCTGCGCACAGGGCAAACACAAACCTCATTGTGCGCATTCGCGCCGACGAAAACGGTCCGTACAAACACGTTGCCGCTGTGCTTGATGTGTGCCTGCGCAACGGCATAACAAAATTTTCGCTGGGCACCGAACCGGTCGGCACAACAACACGATGAACCGGCTCCAAAAAAAGTGTCTAATCATTTCGGCGTTGGTACACCTGTTGTTGCTCGGGATACTTGTGTTTGGGCCGGCTTTTGTGCCGGTGCGCCAACCTCGAGCGGAGATTTTCGAGGTCATCGAGTTTACACCGCTGCGGACAACTGACCTGCCCGTGACAGGTGGCGGCAGTCCCACAGGCATTCAGTTGCCGGCTGCGCCTGCGCTTAAGCCTGTTGTTCAGCCCGAACCGCTTCAGCCAAAACCAGAAGTGAAACCGACGCCTGCACCTGTGGTTAAACCCACGCCCGTCGAACGTCCCAAAAAGGACACGCAACCAGCACCCTTGCCGGCTCAACCTGCGCGCACAACTGAGCCTGGCGTGGCTGATACAAAACCAAGACGGCGCTTGCCCGAGGTTAGCACACAACTTGTCAGTCGCGCAAATGTGGTCACAAATATCGTGCAGCCGCGCCCGCCGCGTGAAGGCAGCCGCGTGCAACCGGAACAATTCGCTGCTGCGGTAAGCAGTCTCCGGCAACAGCTCAGCGGCAGCACAACGGTCGACTTGCTCGGCCCGGGTGGCGGTGGTGTGCCTTATGCAAACTTCAAGCAGGCTGTGTTTAGCGCGTATTACAACGCATGGACACCCCCTGCAGCAATCGCAAGCGAGAATACCGTAACCAAAGCAACCGTCACAATCGCACGTGATGGCATGGTGATTTCGGCACGGATTACCGAGCCGTCCGGTGACGCGGCAATGGATGCGTCTGTACAACGTGCGCTGGAGCGGGTGAAATTTGTTGCCCCGTTACCAGAGGGCACAATTGAAACGCAACGCACATTAACAATCATTTTTGATTTGAGGGCAAAACGAGGGATAGGATGAAGACTTGTTCTGTTTGGCACAAAAAAATCGGTTTTGTTTTGTTGACAAGTCTGTGTCCAGCGCTGTTTGCGCAGGAAGAGATCGTCATTCCCAAGGAAGCATGGCAGCTCAACGAACAACCCATCCCAATTGCGGTCATCGGTTTCAGTGGTGAGGTTGATCGGGTGTTGAAGTTCGATCTTGAAGTTGTCGGATGCAAGTTGGTTGCACCTTCGGAAGCGCAATTTCTTGTCAGTGGTGGCAACAACGGTAGGGTCGAGGGGCGGCTCATTGATCAGATCAGCAAAGCGCAACTCTTGGCCAAGGCATACACAGGCGGCACGCTGCGCGTACAGGCACATGCTCTGGCAGATGACATCGTAGCACTGCTGCCGAACCGCGGCAAAGGTATCGCGCGCACACGAATTGCCTTCAGGGTTGCCCACGGCCGGACAAGCGAGATTTACGTGGCCGATTATGACGGGTTTAATGCCCGTCCGATTACACAAGACGGCACCATTGCGGCTGCGCCGGCGTGGGTGCCGGGCCGTATTGAACTTTACTATACGTCTTACAAATTCGGCAGCCCGCATATTTTTCACCATGACCTTAGCACCGGCGCACGAAGAGCGTTTGCGCGCTACCCGGGCTTGAACACAAGTGCAGCGGTCTCGCCCGACGGGCGCCGTGTGGCAATGATATTGAGCAAGGACGGTAGCCCGGACCTGTATGTGTGCGATGCCGACGGCTCGAATCTCAAACAGTTGACCTTCACGCGCGAAGACGAATCATCACCGTGCTGGTCGCCGGACGGCCGCTGGATTTGCTTTGCGGCAAAACCGAAGGAACGCCGTGTGTTGTGCAAGGTACCGGCTGACGGTGGCTCAGTTGAAATCATCCGCACAGGCGGCGTGCCTAATCCGACTGAGCCGGACTGGTCACCAGACGGCCGTTGGATCGCATTTACTTCGCAGACACGCGCCGGATTTGACATTTGTGTTGTGCCCGCTCATGGTGGTAGCGCTACGGTGCTTGTTTCAGGCGAAGACCCGAGCTGGGCGCCGAACTCGCGCACGCTAATTTTTACGCGGCGCACTCAGGCCGGGACAGTGTTGTCTTTGCTTGACGTGCCGACGCGACAAGTCAAGGATGTGGCTCGAATTTCGGGTGATTGTTCACAACCGAGTTGGGCCAGGTAAACACATTGGACCAACAAAATTCAAACGCGAACTGAAAATGAAACAGATTAAGCTAGGCAAGTTGCTGATAATTGGTTTGGCACTCACTTGCGCAATTTGTGGGTGCCGGCAAAACCCCTATGGTGTTACACCTATACCAGGCCGCACACCTCGGCCTGTGAGTGAGCCTGGACCCGGCCGGCCGATTGAACCGGGCCAAGTACCCACTGGAATTGAAGGCCCCACCGGTATCCCGCTGGTCGGAATTGACCGAACCGGCTGGCGCGAAGACGCCGAGATGTTCAAGAGCGAGACTGTGTACTTTGACTTTGACAGCTCGGCGATCAAGCCAGGTGAAAGGCCAAAAATTCAAACTGTGGCTACTTACCTGAAAGCCAATCCGCACGTTGCTGTTCGAGTTGAAGGCCATTGTGATGAGCGCGGCACAATCGAATACAACCGCGCGCTTGGTGAACGGCGTGCGCTTGCCATACGAGAGGAACTGGTCCGGCTCGGTATTGCACCGGACCGGGTGAGCACCGTCAGTTACGGCGAGGAACGACCGGTTGAGCTAGGCCATAACGAGGAAGCTTGGCGCAAAAACCGGCGCGGCGAGTTTGTGATTTTGACGCCGCCGTAACCCGCAGCGGTTGTTAACTACTTTAGCTTTAGCCTTTACTGCGTGGGCCAGGTGGCTTACTGTTAGCTTCGAGAGACTATGTTATGAAACTTGTATTTGCAGGTGCTATCGGCGGGTGGGAGTTGATTTTGATTTTTGCCGTGATCTTGCTGTTGTTCGGTGCGCGTAAGCTGCCTGAGCTAGCTCGCGGACTCGGTCAGGCAATCCGAGAATTCAGAAAAGCCTCGCGCGAGGTCGCAGACGAGATTACAACCGCGCCGAACAACACGGGCGAGACCGGGCAACCACAGAACAAATCCGATGAACCGCATCGAGATTCCGAAGCTGCCACACCGCATAAGTCACTGAACAGCAAGTCCTAATTGCTCAAGCCGCAAGGTGCGTCATGGCGCTTGAGAGCGAAGAACTCCACGCGCATCTCGAGGAGGACGAAAACGGAGGCGGACCAGTAAAACCTTTTCTCGAACACCTTGAAGACCTGCGTTGGGTGCTGATTAAAAGCCTGGCTGCATTGGCAGTTGCAGTTGTGGTCTGTTTGCTCGCCGGCAGCGTCATCGTCAGGATACTAACCTTGCCGCTGAAAAATGCTCGCGCTTTCTACGGTCGTGATGTGCAGGTTGTGACGCTGTTATTTGGGACGAACCGGCTGGGCACGTTCGAGTTTACACCTGCACAACGCGAAAGCCTCAACCTTGGCACAAACAAGTTTGTCGCGCTGCGGCTTGAGCCGATTCTGATCTCGACGAACCAAGTCTTAGGCTGGCAGATTGACCACGAAGCAAGTACCCAGGGCACTCGCGGACTTAACGTTGAGCTTGTCACATTAAGTCCAGCAGGCGCATTTGTGGTTGCATTAAAAGTTGCAGTTTACGCAGGTGTTGTACTAGCTGCACCGTTTATCCTGCTGTTTGTTGGTCAATTTGTTTTCCCAGCGCTAAAAAGGCGCGAGCGCTACTATGCATCACGCGCACTTGTTGTAGGGGCGGGCCTGTTTATTCTGGGGGTGTTGTTTTGTTATTTTGTGCTCGTGCCGATTGCGCTGAGTGCGTCCGTCCAATATGCACGCTGGCTCGGTTTTTCAGTGCCACAGTGGCGTGCGGAGGATTACGTTGCGTTTGTTGCAAAGTTTATGCTGGGCATGGGCTTAGGATTTGAATTGCCCGTGGTCATTCTGGCGCTGGTGAAGATTGGCGTGCTCGATTACCGGACACTGGCCAGAGCGCGCAAGTACGTCATTGTGATCAATTTGATTATCGGCGCTTTGCTAACCCCGCCAGACGTGGTTACCCAGATACTCATGGCTGTGCCATTGCAGTTACTTTACGAGGTCACCGTTTGGATCGCCTGGTTCTGGGCGCGCAAACAACGCAAACATATCGGACAAGACCAGCACCAGCGACATGCCCCGGTCGGTTAAGGCTCACTGCTATCGGGAAACCTTTTACGGCTGCATCACGTTGGGTTGCGCCAAGTCTTTTTGTGGCAGCCGACCAACCCGCTAGAACTCAAGGTCACACTCGAGTTGTTCAGCCAACTTGCTCAATGCATGTTCTTGGGCCTTTTTGAGTGCTAGCTCCGCTGTGGCCACTGCATTTGAGAAGTTGCCCGCTGCCGCATGCACAAACGCCGGCGTAGCAATAAAATCTGGTACTTCATGTCCAGTCAGATGCAGAGCGCGTTCGGCAAGCCTGACTGCTGTTACCGGATCGTGTATGGGTTTTTTCCGGGTACGCAGCCAATAAAAAAAGCTAACTTGTCAAGTGCTTCTGGCCAGTAAGAGTCGAGGTCCAAAGCCTTACTATAGTTTGTCACCGCTAGCCTGCATTACCGAGTTTCTGCAAGACAACGGCATAATTTTGGTACGGCTTCGGATACGCCGGATTTAGCTTTATGGCAGGGTTGAAATGCTCGATCGGCAAGTTCAGTTAGTAGATAACCAGACAAGCTGGTAGAACGTGCCAGCAGGTGCAATCTGGTTTTCTCTGGTTGAGCGGCCGATCTGACGCTGGTTGCGAAGCGTGAAAAATTCAAAAAATCGTGTTTTACTACCTGCTTAATGCCAGGCCGCAATCGGCGCAACACCACGCGTGCAGCCAAAGCGGGTCATCCCGTGCAAGCGTAAAATAAGAAATCTTTCAACGGCCTGAACTATTTCGTCTGCACTTTAACTGGTCTGTGTGACGTTATTGGTAAGAACTTCGCGCTATGGGGTCGGGAATGCTCGTTGGCCGAGCGCTACTTTTTACGCCGGGTTGGTTTTTCGCGTAACTTTGGCTGGGCACACTCAAGTCAAGCCTTGCACGCCGCCGGTCAAAGGCGCATTTTACAAAGCCGGGCAGCACATTGACTCGAGCGCGGCGCAAGGCATGCCCGGCTAGAAGCCATTGTGCGAGACAAACTGGCGCGCGCCCGGGTTTGCTCGGGTTAAACCGGCATGATTAGGTCATTGGCATTTACAACGCAGGGGCGTCTGCATAGCAGGGACATCGAGTTGTTTTTGATGCCGACGTTGCTTGCAGACACTAACTTGTTTTTGTGGGTCGATTTGGAAAACCCGACCCCAGAAGAAACAAAGTGCATACTCGAGGACGTTTTTCATTTCCATCCGCTTTCGATTGAGGATTGCGTGATGGTGAGCGCAGCGCCGAAGGTCGAGGAGTATCTACCTCGTGAAGGCGACATGTTTGCTCCATATTTGTTCATGGTGATTCACGCGGTTGACTACAGCCGAAAAGACGGTGTGTTCGCTACTAGCGAACTGAATTTCTTTCTGGGCAAGAATTTCTTGGTGACCTACCACGAAGACCCGATCAAGGGCATTTCGCAAACCGAAGACCGCGCAATTCGCGGTACTGGGCACATTGCGCGTGCACCCGACCGTGTGGCGTACAATCTGTTGGACTCGATCGTTGACAACTATAAACCGGCCTTGGACGAGTTATCGCTTGAGATTGCCGAGCTTGAACAAGAAGTGCTCCAAGAGCCGCGCGCCGAAGTCCTCAACAAAATCTTGCAGATCAAAAAAGAGGTGTTGCATTTGCGTCGGATCATCGGGCCGCAACGCGAGGTATTGGCCAGGTTCGCTCGGGGCGAGTTCAAGCTTATCCGACCGCATCTGTTGCCGTATTACCGGGACGTGTACGATCACCTGTTTCAAATCTCTGAGTTGGCACAGAGCTACACGGATTCATTAACCGGCATATTGCAGGTGTACCTAAACATGTCATCGAACCGCACGGCTGAAATCGTCAAGGTACTTACGCTGTTTATTGTGATCACAACACCGGTATTGGTAGTCGGTTCATGGTACGGCATGAATTTTGTCGAGCAAATGCCCGAGCTACATTCAAAGTATGGGTATTGGTGGGCAATTGGCGTGACGGTAGTCTCGACTGCTGCGTTGGTTTTGTGGCTGAAAAAGCGTAAATGGCTGTAGGACCCGAGCGCCATGGCGCATTCTGTTTAAGGCGCGCCCAGATCTGTTAACGATTTTCCATGAGTGTGTAGCGCAATGCCCGGAACAAAATCAAGTTTCCTCGACAAGGTCCTAGGTCGAATTAACCGGCTCGACACCGAAGGATTGCACAGTGTCCTGCAGCGGCTTGCGCGCGAGCGTAGTTTTCTGGAGACGCTGTTCAATGCAATCGAAGACGGTCTGTTGGTCTGTGATGAACGCGGCCGAATTCTCTACTTCAACCAAGCCATTACGCGGTTGCTTGGCCTGCAACCGAGTGCTGAGGGCAGACCAATCTGGGAACTGTTGCCCGAGTTGGCCTGGGAAAAATTGCGTCAAGGCAGCGCTGCAGGCGGGCAACGTGTCCTCAGGCACGAGTTCGAGGTGCAATATCCGCGCCCACGTTTCCTGCGGCTCTACGCTACGCCGCTGGACGAACACGGCGCCGGTGCGGCGGGTTTGGCCCTGATAATTCACGATGAGACTGAGACACGGCAAAAAACAATCGAGGCCATCGAAGCCGAGCGTACACAGGCGCTGACTTTGCTGGCGGCCAGTGTTGCGCATGAGATCGGTAACCCGTTGAACGCGTTGCATATTCACTTGCAGTTGATCGAGCGCGAGCTTAAGAAGCTCAGAACCGAAACGGCATCTGCAACTGCCGAACAAGGACGGCTGCGTAAATTTGGGGGATCAACTCGCTCACATGCGCCAGATTCAGGTGATCGCCTAACTGAAAGCATCGACAGGCTCCAGCAATACACTGCAGTTGCCAAAGGTGAAATCGCAAGGCTCGACTATATAATCACACAGTTCCTTCAGGCATTGCGTCCGGTTGCGCCGCAGTTCAAACCCACCTCGCTAAATGAGGTTGTTACACGCACACTCGAGCTGTTGCAGCCTGAGCTGGACAATCGCGGTTTGATTGTCAAAACAAAGCTGGCACCGCATCTGCCGACTGCGCCATTGGACGCAACGCAAATCCAGCAGGCGCTGGTGAATCTAATCAAAAATGCAATGCAGGCAATGACAAAGGGTGGTGTGCTCACTTTGCAGACAGGCGAGGAAGCCGACGGCGTTTGGGTGAGCGTGTCGGACACTGGCACAGGCATATCGCCTGCACAGCTTGGGCACATATTTGAGCCGTTTTATACAACCAAGAAAAAGGGCACAGGCTTGGGTTTGATGATCGTGCAGCGGATTGTCCGTGCGCATGGCGGTAGGATAGACCTTGAGAGCCACCACGGCCGTGGAACGACATTTCGCATCTGGCTGCCGTTGCAGGAGCGCAAACCGCGTTTACTCGAAGCACATGCGCGCGCATGAAAACAGTCGAGTAGGTATGCCTCGGCCGAGGTTAAATACAGGGGTAAAACACCATGCCTAAACCCACGCTTTTGATTGTTGATGATGAGAAACCGACGCGTGACGGTTTGCGTGCTGCATTGGAGGATCAGTACGACGTTTATGTAGCTGAAGATGCCGCAGCCGCAACCGAGCTGCTCGAGCGGGAGAATTTCGATGTTTTGTTGACTGATTTTCGTCTGCCGCACGAGGACGGCATGAAGTTAATTGCACGCGCCAAGTCGCTGCCCAAACCGCCAATCTGCATTCTGATGACAGCTTACGGCTCCGAAGAACTTGCCGTTGAGGCGATGAAACGTGGTGCAGATGATTACATTCCGAAGGGCCGAATGCAGATTGACGAGCTTGAGATGCGCATAGCACGCGCTTTGCGCAGGCAAAAACTCGAGCAGGATAATGTTGCGCTACGCCAACAACTGGACGCCAAGTTCGGTCTGCGCAACATCATTGGCGAATCCTCTCAAATGCGTGAAGTGCTTGAGATGGTCAAACAAGTGGCACCCACGCGCGCTACTGTGCTGTTGCGGGGCGAGAGCGGTACGGGCAAGGAACTCATCGCAAAGGCAATTCATCAGCTCAGTCCACGCGCAAATCAGCCGATGGTAACCGTGCATTGCGCGGCGCTTGCGCCAACGTTGCTCGAGAGCGAACTTTTCGGCCACGAAAAAGGCGCTTTCACAGGCGCGTATGAACGCAGGATCGGCAGGTTCGAACAAGCACAAGGCGGCACGCTTTTCTTGGACGAGATTGGCGAGATTGACGCCTCTCTTCAGATCAAGCTGCTGCGATTCCTCGGCGAACGTACGTTCGAGCGTGTTGGCTCAAACAAAACTCTCACTGCAGATGTCCGACTCATCACGGCGACAAATAAAGACCTCGAGGCACTTGTCAAGGAAGGCAAGTTCCGCGAGGACCTGTACTTCAGACTGCGTGTGGTCGAGATAGTTTTGCCGCCGTTACGCGAGCGTGCAAGTGACATACCGCTTCTTGCGCATGCGTTTCTGCGCGAGTTCGCCCAGGAAAACGGCAAGCCGGTCAAAGGGTTTGCACCTGACGCGCTCGATTTGCTCGTGAAATATCAATGGCCGGGCAATGTCAGGGAACTGCGCACTGCGATCGAGCATGCAGTTGTGCTGTGCCGCGGCGAGAAAATCACACCGCGCGATCTACCTCTGCAAATCAGAGCTGCGGCAGCTTCAGAGGCGCCGATTGAACAGCTTCTTGCCAAGGGGGACATAACGGTCAAGGAAGCCGAAAAACAGCTCATTATTCGCGCATTAAAAGAAACAGGCGGCAACCGGACACTGGCGGCCAAAAGGATCGGTTTGAGCAGACGCACGTTGCACCGCAAGATACGAGCCTATAAACTGGAGGGACTTTGATATGCCATTTATGATTGGCGGTTCAATACAGGAGCTGATACACAAGCTCGAGGTCGGTTCAGGCACGCGATTTGTGCGGCGGTTGTTGTTGGTTTTAGCCTTGTTGTTTTTGGTGGTTGTGTACAACTGGCGCGCTTACCGCAACATGGCAACCCAAGAGGCAATGGATACCGCGCAACTCGCACGCAATATCGCTGAGGGTAAGGGGTATTCCACGTTTTTTATTCGGCCGTTGAGCATTTACTTACTCACAAATCACTATCGCGGCCCGCTTATCTCATCTGATCCGGCGACTCCGGTTGACCCCGCCAAAGTCAAGGGACCACACCCTGACCTTGCCAACCCGCCGGTTTATCCAGTTGTTTTGGCCGGGCTGATGAAATTGCTGCCGTTCACTTACGACATCCCGATCGTTACCTCTGAGTCTGAGGCAAAAGCGCGCCGGTACTTCTGGCACAGACACGGACGGTTTTGGTGGTACCAACCGGATTTTCTCATAGCACTGTTTAATCAGGCATTGTTGTTTGCCGTGATCGTGCTGACATATCACATCGGGCGCAGCCTGTTTGACCTGCGCATTGCACGGTTGTCGGCATTGCTGTTGCTTGGCACTGAGTTGCTCTGGCGATTCAGCGTCTCAGGCCTTTCAACCATGCTGCTGATGACGATTTTCCTCGGGCTGATCTGGACTCTGGTGCGGCTTGAACGCGAATTACGGGCCGGAAACACGAACTCGATGTTGCCGTGGGCACTGACAGCCCTAGCTGGTGTGTTGGTTGGTTTGGGAGCGCTCACGCGGTATTCGTTTATGTGGATGATCATTCCCGTGCTGGTTTTTCTGGTTCTATTTTCGCCCAGAGACCGCGTGGTGCAATGTTTGCTTGCATTGGCAGCTTTTGTCGTGGTGTTTGCCCCCTGGATCATACGCAATCTGGTCTTATGCGGCAAACCGTTCGGCACCGCCACCTACGCGGTGCTGGAAACAACAGCGGCTTTTCCCGAATTCAGACTGGCACGGTCACTTGCACCAAACTTCACCACATTCAGCCTGACCCTCGTCTGGTACAAGTTCCTCGGCAATTTCAAACAGATTGTCCAAACGGATTTGCCCACATTAAGCGGGAGCTGGGTGACGGCATTTTTCATTGCGGGTCTGTTGCTGCATTTCAGGGAGGCAGGCCGCAACAGGATCAAATATTTTGCATTGATGTGCCTGGGCATGTTCATGATCGTACAGGCACTCGGCCGCACCCAGCTTTCAGAGGATTCACCCCAGATTAACTCCGAAAACATGCTGGTTTTGCTTGTGCCCCTCGTCATAATGTACGGTGCGGCATTGTTTTTTGTGCTGCTGGATCATCTGGAACTGCCGTTTGTGGTACTGCGACACATTGTTACAGGCGCATTTGTAGTCGTGATGTGTCTGCCGATGATCCTGGTATTTGTACCGCCGCGGACCAATCCAATTGCGTATCCGCCTTATTACCCACCAACAATCCAGCAGCTCTGCAACTGGATGAAAGAAAACGAACTGATGATGAGCGATGTGCCATGGGCAGTTGCCTGGTACGGCCGGCGCCCGTGCGTTTGGCTCACACTGAACGCACAATCGGAGTTCTTTGCGATAAACGACTATCTCAAGCCGATCCGCGCCCTTTACCTGACACCGCGCACAATGAACGGGCGGTTCCTGACTGACTGGATACTGCCACGTGAATATGGTTGGGGTAGTTTCGTGCTCGAAAGTGTCATGCGCAGAGAAATCCCGCCCAATTTTCCATTGCGCAAATCGCCCGAGGGCTTATGGCCCGAACAGTTGTTCCTGACAGATTGGGAACGTTGGCGCAAACCGTGATGGTTCGGTTCCATGCATCGGTTGCGTTGCTCGATCAACCCACTGTGTGTCCAGTGAACATTCAGTTGGCCGGTTTTCGCTACACGATTTGTGAATCGTGCCGTGGATCAACACACACGATATGGCAGTCTGCGCGTACAACGCGGTAGAATCTGCATTGACATGAATGACGAGTTTAGATCAGTCATCGCACGGGTACGCCAATTCATCCAGCAAGTTCACAGCCGCTCCGACTCGTTTCATCATCCGCAGGGGCTGACCTGCGGCGAATTCGATAAACGGTTTAACGAGCTGGCTTGTGACTTGTTCCGACTCCAGTTTACGCACAACCCGGTTTACCAGCGGTATTGCAAAGCACGCGATGTTTACCCCGACAAAATAACTGATTGGCGCCACATCCCGGCAATGCCAACTGCTGCATTCAAAGATTTCGATGTGACATGTCTGCAGCCCGCACAGTGGACAACCATTTTTTTATCCAGTACTACAACAGGCCAGAAACCAAGCAGACATTTTCATAATCCGGTTTCGCTCGCGTTATACGAAGCGTCGCTGCTGCCCTGGTTTGCCCGGCATTTCCTGCCCGAACTTCCGGCCGGTGCCGCCGAGGGCAACTTCGCATCCGCCACAAGGCAAGCTAATAAACTGCCATTTTTAATCTTAACACCAACTAGAGCTGATGCGCCTTGTTCTTCGCTTGTTTACATGCTTGACACCGTGCGCCGTGTGTTCGGGTCGCCACAATCAGAATTCTTCGGCCGCACGATGCCGGATGGTTCATGGCAGCTCGATACAAATGCACTTTGTGCCGTGCTGCGTAATGCAGCGCGAACAAGCAGCGCGGTCGCCCTGCTCGGAACAGCATTTGCATTCGTGCAACTGCTCGATTACATGCACACGCACGGCCTTGTGTTTACCCTGGCGCACGGCTCACGTGTGATGGAAACCGGTGGGTACAAGGGGCGAACGCGTGAAATCGCGAAATCTGAACTGTACGGTTTGATCAGGGCGCGCCTTGGTGTGCCTGAATCACATATCGTGTCCGAGTACGGCATGTGCGAGCTTGGCTCGCAGGCGTACGACGCAGTCGTTGGTAGCACAGCAGGGCACAAGCGCATTTTCAGGTTCCCACACTGGGTGCAGACACAGATTGTCTCTCCTGACACCGGACGCGAAGTTGCCGAGGGTCAGACGGGCTTGATTCGTGTGTTTGACCTTGCCAATGTCTTTTCTGCAGTTGCAGTTCAAACGGAAGACTTGGCTGTGCGCCACGCCAACGGTTTTGAACTTGTGGGACGCGCATCTTTGGCCGAGCTACGTGGTTGTTCGCTGACTGCAGTTTGAGACGGATTATGAAACGGCAGATGACTAGTTTGCCCTTGCTGTTGACACCGGTTTGCCGAGCGCGACAATTATCATTGCACCGGTTGATTTCCGAAAAGCAAAGGCTCTCGCCCAACATGTTAAATTGCGGGACTGGACGGCGACGCTTTACGCCTAGATAAAAGCTCAACTTGCAACCCTACCACTTGCTTTTGCCCAAATGAACTTTCCTAGTTATTTCCTTGCTGACCTACCGCCAGCAGCGGCGATCACGCCCACAATGTTGACCGAGGTGTGCCAGACGCTTAAACGCAACCGGCGCAGCTATCTGGCCGGGCGCTCAACCGAGGCGCTGATCAACGTTCTGAGCACACTGGCCGCTAACTGGCTCAACCCAGAGGATCCCTTCCGTAAACTTGCGCTTGAGCGTGGTCCGGCAGAAACCGGGTTCAGTGCGCCCACCCTGGCTTGTGGATTAGACGCGTTTTTCACTGAACTGACGAGTGACAATCTGCGGGCGCTGCTTGCGCAGGATTTGGGCAACGCACAACGGTTGGACCAATTTGTGCCCGAGCAAACCAACCCGAAATCCGGGCGCCGTGCAATGGCGCGTGCCCCTGAACTATTGGTGCACATCGCCGCCGGCAATTTGCCCAGCCCAATTTTTGCCAGCATCGTGCTCGGACTGCTGGTGCGCTCGGCTCAGTTCATCAAATGCGCCACTGGAGCGGCTTTTTTGCCGCGCTTGTTTGCACATTCGATCTACGCAGCAGACCCGAAACTTGGTGCGTGCATCGAGCTGGCAGAATGGCCAGGCGGCAAAACCGAGCTTGAACAAACACTGTTCAGCCACGCCGATTGTGTCACTGTAACCGGCAGTGACGACACAGTTGCTGCACTCAGGCAATCAGTCCCGGTCACTGTACGGTTTATTGGGTATAGCCAGCGCGTCAGCTTTGGCTTTGTGGCGGCGGAAACGCTGGGTCGTGCAACTGCAAACCGCGTTGCCGCCTCGGCAGCCGCAGACGTCACTGCCTGGGACCAACTCGGCTGTTTGTCACCGCACCTGTTTTACGTTGAGACAGGAGGTGAAATTGGCCCGGACACGTTTGCTGAGCTGTTGGCAGCCGAACTCGACCGCATAGAAAAGATTCAACCTCGCGGTTTGCTGCCGACCGACGCCGTTGCGCAAATCGCATCGCGCAGAGCGTTCTATGAGGTGCGTGCTGCCAACTTGCCTAACACACGACTTTGGGCCAGCCCGAATTCAACCGCATGGACAGTCGTTTACGAAACTGAGCCGTTGTTCCAATTGTCATGTTTGCACAGATTCATCTACGTCAAACCCGTGCGCGATCTTGCTGAGGCACTCACCAATGCCGAATCAGTTCGCGGCAAGGTTTCAACAGTCGGCATTGCTGCACCGCCACAACGCGCGCAGCAGATTGCAGCCGAGCTAGCTGCGTGGGGTGTCACGCGGATTTGTCCAATCGGCCGAATGCAAAAACCGCCTCTGCTGTGGCGGCACGACGGCAGACCTGCGTTAGGTGACCTTGTCACATGGACAGATTGGGAACC
>FMJZ01005577.1_pt1 | contig 43854 bp, 47 predicted proteins | sample 1987881 | NCBI WGS metagenome assembly FMJZ01 (sample SAMEA4378227, study PRJEB15110) | soil metagenome | biome: soil; feature: Field; material: Soil | place: India | collected 2015-03-11 | depth 0 m
AATGGGTGTAAGTGCTATTATGCAATTGGTAGGCTCTATCCTTGCAATGAAAACAGGACTTTATCACGAGAAATTACCTGAAATAATAATAAATCGTGAATATGCAGGTCTCGGACTTGTTGGTCTTCTCGCCATTGCTTTTGCCCAGTGGACAACGAATGATAGTAATCTTTACTCATCTGTTCTTGCCTTCAACAATATAATAAGATGGACTCGGTGGAAACTTGCTATTCTTGTTGGCATTATTTCTTCTCTTCTTGCAAGTTTCGGAATTCTTCAGAGACTTGTCCTCTTTCTCAGTCTGCTAAGCATAGGTATTAGTCCTATTGGAGGAATTATTGTCGCTGATTATTATCTTCTGAAAAGAATGAAGAGGCCTCATCCAAAAGAAAATAATAAGGGATGGAATCCCATTGCTCTCGGAGTTTATTTAATCTCTTTTTTTGTAGGCTGGGTAACATCAGGACATCCTTTCACAATAAAAATTTTTCCCTTTTCCATTTATACATTCAATGGAGTAATCTCAGCCATTATCCTGTACTGGTTCGGGATGAAAATTTTCAAGAAATGGTATAATTAAAGATTAGCAATTTTGTATTTTAAATTCTGCTTTTTAACGCAAGAAATGAGCAAGAAGATTAAGATTGATAAGGAAAAGGTAGAAGCTCTTATTCTTGGTGGAGCTGTTCCGGGTGGAGGGGGAGGAGGATGGATAGAGGATGCAAAGGTAATTGCAAAGGAGGCTCTCAAAAAGGGCTTCTCTGAAATTATTTCCCTAGATGCATTGCCAGGAGATGCCACCCCCCTCACTATCTCTGCTGTTGGAGCCCCAACTACTGGAAAGGGGAAGTTGAAACCAGATGATTTTTTCCTCGCTGTTGATATATTCATTGAAAAATCAAAGAAAAAAGTTGATGGTCTTATCCCCAGTGAAATAGGTGCTCCTGGAGTTGTCAGTGGCTGGCTCCCATCCGCTATTTTTGAAATTCCTTTTGTTGATGCTCCTTGCAATGGAAGAGCCCATCCTCTCGGACTTATGGGTTCAATGGAATTGCATAAGCAAACTGGCTTCGTTTCAATTCAAACCGCAGTGGGAGGTTTGTTCTGGAATAAAACCCGAGTTGAGGCTTTTTTAGCTGGTTCTTTTGAAAAGATTTCAGAACTTGTAAAGGAATCTGCCATCATAGCAGAAGAGATGGTGGCAGTTGCGAGGAATCCAGTTCTAGCAAGATATGTACGGAAGAATGGCGCTCCTGGTGCGATAAAAATGGCTTTAGAAGTAGGGGAAATTTTGCAGGAAAAAGGAAGGAATCCAGAAGAGACTCTTGAAAAAGTTCTGAATTATCTGAAGGGTTCTCTCCTGATAACAGGAGTGGTGGAAAAAGTAAATATAAAAAGGGAAAAGGGGTTTGACACAGGAAAAATTATAGTCAATGGGAAAGGAAAATATGAACTTACCGTATTGAATGAGTATATAACCCTTGAAAGGGATAAAGAAAGACTGGCAACTTTTCCAGATCTTATTATGACCTTTGATCATGAAACTGCAAGACCAATAATTAGTGCTGATGTAAAAGAAAAAGCCAGGGTGAGTATTATTACGGTCAGTTCCCGTCACCTCATTCTTGGTTCGGGGGTAAAGGATCCATATCTTTTAGAAAAGATTAAAAAAATTATTAAAAGCCTTTGTTAACTAAACGATAATGTCAAGAAGAATTGGATTAGTAACAATTGGACAATCGCCAAGAGATGATGTAACAAAAGATTTATACTCTCTTTTAGGTGAAGAAGTTGAAATTCTTGAGAGGGGACTCCTTGACGAAATTTCAATGATTGAAATAGAAAAATTAAAACCTGAAAAGGAGGATTTTCCTCTGATCACAAGACTCAGGGATGGTTCGTCGGTTGTGGTTGGAAAGAGGAAAATTCTGCCGATTATACAGACAAAAGTAGAAGAGATTGAAAAGTCGGGAATAAAAATCTGTGCTCTTCTCTGCACAGAAGAATTTAATGAGATTAGATCAAAAATCTTTCTTATTCAGCCTGGAAGATTGATATTTAATCTGACAAATTCTCTTCTATCTGAAGGAAATCTCCTTGTTTTTGTTCCTTTGAAAGAACAGATGGAATATGCAAAGAGAAAATGGGGTAGAACAGGTCTAAATGTTTTTATAGAAACACTTAACCCTTACATTTCAATTCAGGAGGTTGAGGAAATGGGAGAGAAGATAAAAGATAGGAAGGTTGACCTTATTGTTATGGATTGTATTGGATACTCTCTTGATTTGAAGGAAAAGCTCAAGGAAATCTCAGGTGAGCCCTTTATTATTCCCCGCTCCATCCTTGGAATGGCAATAAAAGAGTTTTTGTGAAAACTATTTTTCAAAAAGGGATTTCTGGGCTGGAAGTTCTTTTTTTTCAGGTTCAGTGAGGGTTTTTCCTGAACTTGCTTCACCCAATTTAAATTTTAGCCTTTCTATTTTCTTTTCTGTGTCCTCAAACTTCTTCCTTGCATTTTGTAAATGCATGCCAAGGGTTCTAAAGTCATCCTCAAGTTTTGTGAATTCACCAAGTAAAGCATTGAGGAACTGATGAATTCTCTTGGCAGATTCCTCTATCTCCATACCCTTCAATCCCAAAAGTATTGTCTGTAAATAGGCATAGAAAGAATTTGGTGATACTGGAATGACTCTCTTCTTCAAAGAATATGAGAATATCGAAGTTTCATCTCCGAGGGATTCATCTTTTATTATTGTTTCATAGTAAACATTTTCAGCGGGTATATACATTAGAGCAAAGTCAAGGGTTCCCTCTTCGGGAAGTATATATCTTGCTGCTATATCATCTACATGTTTCTTAACATCCATAATGAATCTCTTCTTAGCCCTTATTCTTTCCTCCTCTGTTTTTGCATCAAGGATTAGTTTAAAACTGGAAAGGGGAAATTTTGAATCGATCGGGACAAGATAACCTTCCGCAAGCTTTATTACTGCGTCCACTTGGACATTGTTCCTGAATCTATACTGAAGGGTATAGAATTTGGGAGGAAGAATCTGGGTAAGAAGGTCTCCAAGGAGGAGTTCTCCAAGGGATCCCCTCAATTTTGGAGCCTTCAAAATGTCTTGAAGAGTTGCAATATCCCTTCCCACTTCAAATATTCGCTTTGTTTCCTGAGATAAAGCTCCAAGGGTTTCCTTAACATTGGCAAAAATTTCTGATGTATGCTTACTGGAGCTGAAAATTTTCTCATCCACCTCCTTTAGCCTCATGTTTATTTGCTGTGTTAGATTTGAGAATTGTTGATTAAGAGATTGAACTGTCATGCTAAGACTTTCATTAAGTTGAGACCTTAGAGAATCCATCTGCTTCTGGACAAGGTCAAAGGAAGCGTTCTTTTCTTTTTCCTTTGTGCTCAGAAAAAAATAAAGTAAAAAAACAAAAGCAGTGGAAACAACTGCCAGAAGAACAATTAAAATTATATTTACACCCATGAGGAAATTATATAATTTTCTCAGGAAAGCATCAACATATGTAGTAATGTAGTAGATAGAGAAATAGCATTGAAAATTGGAGATTTTAAAATGCAAATTGAAAGAATAGATTTAAAATTTTAAATTTAAAATTTTAAATTTTAAATTTGTATTTTTAATTTGCATTTTGCAATGAAGCCTTATCTCCGCTGGAGAGACGATCTCAGAAAACTTACCTGATACTGTAGTAGAAAATGCAAGAGAGAGAAAAAAATATAATATATAGATTATTAAAAAAGCTTCTTCTTATGTATTGAAGAACCCAATTTTTCAATTATAAGTATCGCATCGGAGACAGGTCTTTCACCTGTTGGATCAGAAGGAGAGTTCACAACTTTACCATTTACCCACATTGTTGTTGAACCTCCTCCATCAAGGTTCAGAGAATTGTGACATTCAAGTTTTATAAATAACTCTGCAAGCTCATTCAAGGTCATTCCTATTGAAATCTGGGGTTGTCTTCCATCAACAGCTATTATAAATATTTCTTCATTATTTTTTGTAGTTCCAATTCCAGTCCTTGGATGGCGGGCATCGACAAATCTTGAGGTGAGTCCTTCTGATAAACCTTTGTAAACATTCAAACCTTTTCTCACAATCTGAGGTGCTCCAGTGACCGCAAATTCAATATCTTCTTTAGAGTATAAATTCCTAATTTCAAAATTGACCGCACTATTTATTTTAATATTTTCAAGAATTTTCTCAGATTCCTTTGCCACAACCAAAACCTCTCCTTTCATGAGTTGAATCTCACCATTTTTTATTATTCTCGAAACAAATCCCTTCACTTTTTCCGTTGGTGAGAATCTTTTATTTCCAATCTTTACAAGGATTCCCATAAAACCATCCTTCAACTCTATCTTTCTGTTATAAACATGGTTAAACAGAGCTATTCCATTATTTTTTGAATTTTCACTGTTTAATTCTTTTATTTTTACTCTTTCTTTTTTAGTTTTTACAAATATTTCAACATTACTCTTGGAAATGAGCAATTTCCCCTCTGTGGTTTTTATTAAAGAGGCTCTCCTATTGTTGAGAGTATAAATAATCCCCTCATCAACAAAAAGTCCAACAGGTCTTCCATCTTCTTCAAAAAAGGAAGCATTCACTCCAGCGACAACATTTTTCCCCTTTTTAATTTCATTCTCAACAATCTCTTTTAATGTTTTTTTTCCAGGAATTCCATCCTCTGCTTTCTGGAGTTCCAGTTCAATCATTCTATTTTTCAGATTGACTTTTAAAATATGAATTGAAAGGGGGATTTCAGATATAAAAATTTTTTTGTAATAGACCTGCGGTGTCACTTTTTCATATTCCCAGTTAGAAGGGTTTTGTTCCTTGAGCCAGCTGGTAAAATCTAATGATTTGAGAGAAGGAGAAAGTAAGAAAAATAAGAGAAGGAGAAGAATTATGTGGGGAGAAAACTTTCTAAAAAATTTCTTATGCATAAAAATATAATATCATAAGCTTGGGTGGAAGATTAAAAGATGTTATAATTTTCCTTCATAAAACCGAATTGGATACTGAATCAATTTTAGAGGTATGAGTTTCTTTACAATTTTTTTAATCTCCCTAAGTCTCTCCATGGATTGTTTTGCAGTTTCTGTTGCAGGAGGAATTGCTTCAAGATTCAGCAAAAACCTTCATTTTAAAATGAGTTTATCTTTTGGATTTTTTCAATCTTTAATGGCAATAATTGGATGGCTTGCAGGTTCTTCAGCAGTTACATTTATCAAAAATTACGACCACATTGTTGCTTTTCTACTTCTTTTAGTCATAGGACTTAGAATGATTTACGAATCATTTGAAAAGGAAAGTAATAACAAGATGATTAAGGATAAGATTTTAAATATTATTCTTCTTTCAATTTCCACCAGTATCGATTCCATGGGAGTGGGAATGGGCATAGGAGTTTTGAAAGTTGGAATAATTATTCCATCATTTTTGTTTGGAATTGTTACTTTCTCAGTTAGCATGATTGGGTTTTCCATCGGTGGAGCTATTGGCAAAATTGTCAAAAGATGGTCGGAGTTAATTGGGGGGATAATTCTGATTTTAATAGGATTTAAAATACTTCTTTCAGGGTGATAAACCTTTATTCCCATCTGAGGAGACTTCGCTTACTTCCAAGAGATAGAACCCGTCGAGCAATTCAATTCTTTTTCCAAATTTTAACTGTTTTAAAAAATTGTTGTAATCTTTTTCTGATAAATTGTGGGTTTTAATCAATTCTTTCACAGAATCACTCAGATATACAAGCTCCGATAGGAAAAAAAACCTTCTCCTTTTTGACAGTGAATACACTATTGAGTCTTTAAAATTATTTAGAGACAAACCCTTTCCCAATATCCAGTCGAGAATCCATGTGGTTCTTCCGGCAAAATATGGAATATAGATTTTTCCGTATAAATATCCCTTAGTGTTGCCGGCAATAACAATAATTGAGTCATTATCAGTCTTTTTTTCTATAGCTTCAGCCAGGAGGAGATTTCTGTTATTCTGAATCTCAATTCTCGGTCTTATCCCATAATAGAAATTATTAATAAATGTAAAGATTATCATTAAAGCAATAATGAAATAGCCAATTCTGGAGAGATTAGAAATTGAAATTACAAAAAGTATTAAAAGGGGGATAACTATGTTCAATTTAAATTCTATATTTTTTGTATCCCATAGAGAGAAGAAAAGGAAATATGGTAGCATCCAGAATAAAAAACAATCTATGGTAGATTTTAAATTCCTTTTGGCAATTACTACACCTGTTAATGTGAGTAAAAATGCGAAAAGTAGTAAGGAGATAAAAAAGCTACTTCCTTCAAATATGGCATTCTTTACAGAGTTTAGTGAAAAAAATAAAGTCTCAATAGAAATAGGTGACCAGTAACTAATTCTATAGCCAGCAAAGATGTCTTTGCCAAAAAGGACATTTTTGAAAAAAGAAATTAAGTCAGTTTTGCTAAAAATTGAAAATAAAAAATATTGAAAGAAAGTAAAAGGAATATATACTCCGTAAAAAATTAAAATTTCTTTCATTTTTGTTTTTCTTGCAATAAATACGAGCAAAACAGAAACTAAGATTAGAATGTTTGTCAGATGAAACCCCGCAGAGAGCGAAAATAGAATTGCAGATATGAAATATTTCTTGCTGTGTTTTTCTTGGAAGAATAAGAAAAAAATTCCTGAAATTATAAAAAATATTCCAGGCATATGAACTTCAGCTTCAACAGAGAAGAGCCAGAAAGAGTAAGAGAAAGCAATCATTATGACCCCAGCTATAGATAGAAAGGGCTTAGAAGTAACAGAAAGTAAGATTCTGTAAATAAATATAAGAGTAAGGAGTCCAAAAAATAAAGAAACGATCTGGAGATGAAAATATTCAAGGAGAGGTGTTCCAGATATAAAAGAAAGGGCTTTATAGGTAATAATACCAAGAGGAAGATAAAGGAGGTGATGGGGATGGATCTTTGACATGTAATCCTTTTTTATTATGGAATATCTCAAAAAGTGGCTAAAAACCGTTCCGTCAAAGTTATAACTTACAGGAATGTATGCAAAATAAATAAGAGCAATAAAAAGAATTAAGAAAATAAACAAATATTTTTTCAAGTATATCATTTTTACAAATCTTATTATACTCAAGTTCTGCTGAAAAAGGGAAGCCTTGGGAGCCTCTGACCGAATAGAGCCAGAAGATTTGACAGGTTTATTAGCTGAAGGAAAAAAAATTTATGCTATTTCCATTTGTCATTGCGACTTTTTTGAAATTAACAGGATTGAAAGGAATGGATAAACTAATAATTGCCAGGGATATTTCATTTAGAAATTGAAAGAGATGTTTCCGATAAGGTAAAATCCATTTTTAAAGCCTGCTTCCAGTTTAAAATCTGTAATATTTCCAATATACCATCTAAGCCCGAAGGGAAAGTGAAACACAGGTATTAGAACATTATCCTTTCCTATTCTTCTAATTTTCTCTCCACCTTCACTGCTTATTAGCTCAACTTTATATGAAAAATATGATGCTCCTATTCCCAGACCGAAAAATGGATGGAAAGGGAAGGAAGGGAATATATCAAAAAGAGTTGAGAATGTAAGGGTGTGGGAACTTGAGCTCAGATTGCCACCAAATATTCCATAACCTATTTCCCTCTCCCATACTCCTTCCCCCCTAAGAAAATTTCTCTCGTAGGAAATAACGCTAGAATAGCCACCTTTCAATCCCTTTTTTCCATAATATCTGAACTCTAAGCCATAAGTTTCTCCATCTATGTAAGGTTTTTTAACAACACTGTAAGGAATACTATCAATTGTTATAATATCGAGCTTCATGGCATCTATAATTTTTTGGGGAATACCAAACCATCCACCCTTTACTGAGATACCAAATCTTGGCTCTGCAAAGGTGAAAGTTTTAAAAAGTAAAATCAAAATTAATATTTTTTTCATAAATATTAGATTAATTCTATAAAATAAAAATTGCAAAAAAAATCTTAGGAGTGGAGGTATCCTTAGTTATAACCTGCGTTGTCCACACTCTGGTGGCTACTTGGAGCTTGAAGCATGTAGCCTGAAGCTAACATTGACATTTTTTGTCATTTCTCATGACAATTCTTGTCATTTTGTTCAAACCATTTTCAAAAAAATCCACTCCAATAAAGGATTTCTATTCTGGCATGATTTATGATATATTTTTTTATGAGGAGGTAAATATGTTAAGGAAAAGGCAAAAAGGTTTTACACTTATTGAGCTTTTAATTGTTGTGGCGATTATTGCAATTATTGCAGCAATCGCCATACCAAATTTACTGACCGCTCTCCAGAAGGGAAGACAGAAAAGGACAATGGGCGACATGAAGACAATTGCCAATGGACTTGAATCCTACAATACTGACTATACTCAGTATCCAACAGGGGCGACTACAGTTGAAGGTTTGAGAGATTATCTCGTTCCATTCTACATTCAAACTCTTCCTATTAGAGATGGATGGAATACACTATTTCAATACTCTGTTGGCACTTCCGGAAGTGGCAATACTAACGATATTTACACTGTGCAATCCTTTGGAAGGGACAGAATTGATGGTGGAGGATTGGGAGGCCCCAATTACGGTCAGACATATGTTTGCACAAGGTTAACCGACTTCGACACAGACATTTTCGTATCCAACGGGCAATTCACCTGGGCTCCAAAACAGTAATTTTTCCAAGTTCTTATTCCGAAAGGCGGGTCTGAACGACCCGCCTTTCTTATTTATTGAAAAGAGCTAATTTTAAAATTAAAATTTAAAACTCCATGAAAATTTTACAATTTCTTTCTCTGTTTATTTTTATCCTCATTTTTTTATATCCTATCGAAGTTCAACACTGGAGCGTTATTTTCTTTTTTCTTATTCCCTTTGTTTTTTTTATTAAGAAAGAAATTAAAATCCCAAGACCTTCTGTGCTTATGTTATTTTTTCTTACAACTTTATTGGTGTTGACATTACTTAACAGGTTCACCTATCTTTCTCTCCTTCCCCTCTCTTATATTGTTCTTTTAATTTCCTTCTATATTTTCACTTTCCAGATTGATAAATCAAGCCTTCTAAAATTCACTGTATTTGCTTCTTTACCAGCAATTTTTTATGGGTTTTACCAGAAATTTTTTCTCTTTCCAAATTATCCTATTTCAGAAGAGGAATTAGAAGGACTTTCTCTTCTGACAAGAGTAAGGATAATCGAGAGGTTAAAAGAGGAAAGGATTTTCTCCCTTTTCCCCCTCCCAACATCTTTCTGTTTTTTTCTCTCTATAATTTTTCTTGTTTCTATAGGGCTTGCTTTGAGTGAAAAAAAGCTCAGGGCAAGAATATTTTATTCTTCCATAACTCTCCTTTCTTTAATCCTAATGATATTTACGAAATCCTTTGGAGGGATTGTCGGACTATTTGGAGGCTTCTTTATCTTTCTTTTTATTATAGGGAAAAAAGATTTAAAAATTCTCATGGTTCTACTTATAATCTCAATTGCGATAATTTCAACAATTTTTTACTTGAGACTTGATACCCTTTCAACTAAGAACCCGCTGACTCTGAGGCTTTCCAACTGGAAAATTGCTCTGAAGGTGATATCAGAGCATCCTTTTTTCGGTGTTGGCTTGAACAATTACACTTCCTTTTCCCTTCCCCTTGCAAGGGAGAGAAGCGAGGCTACAAAATACGCCCACAACTTTTTCCTTCAGTTTTTTGCAGAAACTGGTATTTTTTGCTTTATGCTTATGATATTAACTATTTTCATATGGTTTTTCAGGCCTTTTAAGAATATATCGAGTTCTTCATTAGAAGCATCTGTATGGGGAGCTCTTTTTTCTATTCTTTTTTATAATCTCATTGATATTGGAATATCCTTTGAAAGCTTCGGTTTTTTAACAATTATCCTCTTTTCCTTTGTTGAAGGAAGGGAAAGCTGTTTTAAAATTGAAGGTAGAAATTTATTCATATTTACTCTTTTTTTCACTGTATTTCTCCTTTTCCCTTTGTGGACTTACATTACAGAGGAACTGGTCCAGAATGCAAATTTAAATATGGGAATAGATATCTCTTCCTCAGAAAAAAAACTGATTCTTGCAAGGAAAATTAATCCATTTAACCCTAAGATTTACTCCTATCTTTCATTCATGGAATCAAAAAAGGGAAATCTTCTATCTTCTCTTCAATACATAGAAAAATCAATCTCCCTTTACCCCTATTCTCATTCTTTTTATTTTGAAAAAAGTGTAATTCTTTTAAAAATGAGGAGATACTTGGAAGCTTACCTTTCATTAAGGGAAGCGGAGAAACTAAATCCTACCTTTGTTCCTTACAGGGATGAAAGAAAAAAGCTTGAAGATTTCCTTTTCAAAGGAAAAAATGATTGAGAAAATAATTTTGTTTTTGATTTGCCTGAGCATCTACTTCTTCCCGGACCGTGACCTTGATCCAATATTTTTAACCCTCTTTACACTTATAGGGATAATTCTGATTAAAAAAATATTTTCCCAAAAATTGAGATTTTCTTTCAAAATCAATTGGCTCAATATTGCTCTCCTCTCTCTTCCGATTTCAATGTTTATCTCAACCCTTTTTTCCTCTTACAAATACCCTTCCCTTTTAAGTCTTGGAGAGTTAATTCTACTTTATTTGGCTTTTTTTACAGTTTCAATCCTTGAAGAGGATGAAAAGAACTTTACTCTAAAAATAATTATGATAGTTTCATTCTTCCATTCTTTATTTTCCATTTTAAAATATTTTTTCCTCCATCAATATAGAGCCTCGGGAAATTTCTTAAATCCAAATCATTCCGCTTTTGCCCTTTTTGTAGGTTTAATTTTAATCCTCAGTTTTTCGATGGAAAAGAAAAAAATTTATATTCTTTTTGCTTTTCCAATTATCATGGCGATAATCCTGAGCAGGTCTCGTTCAACTCTACTCGCCATTTTTATTTTCCTTCCCTTTATTTTTTATGATAAAAAAAGGATGAGTAAAATAGCCATTTACTTGATTTCTTTCACCATTCTGATTGTCATTATCCTTCTTCTTGTTCCAAATCCCTTATCCCGATACTTAATGAGAACATATGATCCATTCTCCTTCAGAAGAATCCACATCTGGAATGTTGGAATTAAAATGTTCCTGGATAACTGGATTAAAGGGGTAGGACCTTCAAATTTCTACTATAGACTTGAACCTTACAAATTTCCTGAAGAGGGAAGGATTGCCCGGTATGCAATTACCATCGGAGATGCCCACAACGATTACATCCAGCTCTTTGCTGAGCTTGGGATTCTCTCGATTCCCTTTACATTCGGAATTTTCCTCCTTTCTCGGAATCTTTTAAAGAATTCAATAAATTCTCGAGATTGGAGAATTAAAGGAACTTCTATTGCCCTTTTATCCATCTTTTTTAACTCTTTTTTCACAAACTCAATTTTTCATATTCCCATTTCATTTCTGGTTATTTTTTTACTTTCAACTTTTCCATCTCTCCTATCCGGGAAAGAATTTTTATCCATCAAATTTGAAATTGAGAACCTATTCAAAATTCTTCTGACTCTTACATTTTCTTTTATTTTGATAGTAGATGGGGTTTTTCCTCTAATTTCCAATAGGCTCTTAAGAAATGGAGCTATGGTTGCAAAGATTGAAAGCATGGAAAAAGGGTTAAAAATGCTCAATGTTGCAAATAGATTAACTCCTCTGAACTCTTCAGCCAAAAAAGAAATTGGAATAATTAACAAGATAATTTACCTGAGAACGGATGAGCCTTTTTATCTCTGGAGTTCTGTATCTGCTTTTAATGAGAGTCTAAGACTAAATCCATACGATTCTGATTCCCATAAGGAACTTGCAGAGATTTTCACGATTCTTCTAAGAAGGAAAAGGGTTGAGGAAGGATTTAAGATGGCTGAATTTCACTGGAAAAAAGCTCTTGCCATTGCACCATTTAATCCATTTTATTACTATAATCTATCTCAGCTTTATATTATTACCTATAATGACATGGAAGCGGAAAGGGCATTAAAAAAATGTATTGAACTTGAACCAAATTTTATAATGGCTCATTACTCTCTCTACAAGATTTATGAAGAGAGGGGAGAGGTGGAAAAAAGGGATAGGAAAAGGGATGAGGTAATAAAACTTATCAAGATGTTTGGGAATAAAAATTATCCGAGTTTTTATTTCAATATGCTATTTTCTGTCCCACAAAGAGTTTTAGAGGAGATGATGGGGAGTGAAAGGTAAAAAATTTAAAATAATCGATTTAGAAAAATTATTTTTTATTTTAATTTTTTTTTAGTTCAATTTTTTCTCTTTTTGTTTATGTTTATTTCTCAACAAAGAGATATTTTATAGGGGATGACTTCCCCCTTCTTCTTTCTGCCCAGAATCTCAAAAGCATTCTTTTATCCATAGGAGTCTATTTTAAATAATAATTATTATTGGAAATGGAGCTTTTGTGTCAAAATATTCTTTCGAGATTGTGAAAAAATGAAATTATCTATCGGGAGGGGCGCTCACTAAGTTCATAAATAAAGGATATAATTGCTATTCCCTCACTTCCAGAAACAGGATCTCCAGGCTTAAAAAATCCCTTCTCTTTCACACTCATTATCCCGTATCCAACAATTTTCTCTATTGTTGTCCTCAATGTATGTTCCAAGGGAATATCTTTAACTTCAGGTTTTTTATATTCCAATTTTGAGTAGATACTCTTTCTCATTCTCTCCATAACATCTATAAGACGGTAAACTGCAACAGCAAAATTCTGTCGAGATACGAAGTCTTCGGGATAGAAGGCATGATTGGGATAAACATCCATTATTTCAAGGGATGTAACCTGAAGGATAAAGTTCTGCGCCCAATGGTTGGAAACATCAACAATGATCGGTGGCTTTATATATATATCCTTGAAGAGTTTTTGAAATTTTACTGCTATAAGACTTGCAAGATCTCCTCTGGTTATTGCTTTTTTGTTGGGAATATCCTTCCATGCTGAAGGAAGCCTTACAGAAAGAAGCCCATTTTCTGCCTTTATAAGCAACTCTTTCAACTCTTTATCTTTAGGGTCAATTTCTGAAAGTTCCTTGAAAAGATCGTATGCCCTTTCATAACTTTCATTTTTTAGATAGAGTAAACCAAGTTTTCTTTTTATGGAAAGATTCTCTGGCTGAGCCTTTGAAATTATCTCGAGATGGGATATGCAATCCAGATCCCTTCCTCTCCTCTCGAGAAGCTCTATTAGCTTAAGTCTTGAGGGAACAAGTTCGGGAGAATAAAAAAGAACCTCTTCAAAAGCCTTTATACCATTTTCAATATCATTGGAAACAATATAATCGTTAGCCTCCTTTAGAGCCTTTTCTGTATTTACATTTTTCAATCTATCAAGTCTCAGCTTCACATTTACATTTTGAGGATTTAGATTGTATGCTTCCTTCCATTCTAAAAAAGCTCCCTTGAAATCTCCCTTTTTTTCAAGAATTTGAGCGAGACCAACATGAGGGGATGAACTCTCCCTCTCAATACTTAATGCCTTCTTAAACCAGATTTCAGCCTGATCAATATTTTCCATCAAAAGGAGGGCATATCCAGTAGACAATGCTGTAAAGAAAAAATTAGGGTCCATTTTTTTTAATTTTAAATATGCCCTTTTTCCTTTTCCCTCCTCTATCAATTTCCATATTTCATCAGAAGCTTTCCTTTCCTGAGGCGATAATGCAAGGATTGTCTTATCAGGAACTTTTTCTATAATGTAAATTTCCTTTACCGGAGTTATACAAGAAATTAAAGAAATGAAAATTGCAATGTAAAAAATCTTCCTCATTTTAAACTCCAAATTGGGAAATAAAATCTAAAATCATTTCAGGATTTGCTCCTATTTTAACCCTTATATTTTTTCCATTTTCACTCTTTTCAATTAAAAAACCTATTTTGTAAATTTCCTTAATTAATTCTCTCTTTTCTATTGGAATTTCAAAAGTGAAAAGCTTCAGGTTTTTGAAAAGCTTTTCATTAATTAGCCAGAGAAGGTCTTCTACGCCATCTCCTGTTTTGGCAGATGTAAAAACTGCATTTTCCTTACTCCTGTTTCTCAAGAGAAGCTCTTCCTTACTCTCAAGAAGGTCTATTTTATTGAACACATTTATCACTTTTTCTTTCTTAATCTCCATCTCCTTTAAAATCTCATCCACAGCACCAACTTCTCTTTCATAATTGGGTGATGACATATCTATTACGTGAAGAATTAAATCCGCTTCCTGAACCTCCTGAAGGGTTGCTTTAAAAGCCGCAACAAGCTCAATGGGAAGTTTCCTTATAAAACCAACCGTGTCGGAAAGGAGAAAATAGAAACCCGAAGGAAGAGGAACTCTTCTCAGAAGGGGATCAAGGGTTGTAAATAGAAGAGGGGATGTAAGGGAGCTTTCCTTAGTTAAATAGTTAAAAAGCCTTGTTTTTCCGGCGCTTGTGTACCCAACAAGGGAAACCGTTGGGATTGAGTCCCCTTTTCTTCTCTCCCTCTGCCTTTCTCTTCTTTCAGAAACTTCCTGAATCTCCTTTTTTATTATTGAGATTCTCTTTTTTATTCTCCTTCTATCATACTCAAGCTTTTTCTCGCCAGGACCCCTTGTCCCAATACCTCCTCCTAATCTTGAAAGATAAATCCCTTTTCCTGTTAATCTCGGAAGTAAATAAATATACTGAGCAAGTTCAACCTGAAGTTTTCCCTCTTTACTTCTTGCCCTCTGGGCAAAAATATCAAGGATCAGCTGAGTCCTATCTATTACTTTACATTCAAGATATTCCTCAAGATGTCTTATCTGGGAAGGCTTTAGATTCTCATCGAAAATTACAAGGCAAATCCCGTCCTTTTTTATCCTTTCCTTTATTTCCATCAACTTACCTTCTCCAATCATAAATCTGGGATCAGGTTCATCCCTCTTCTGTAAATAAATTTCTTCAACAGTTGCTCCTGCAGAAATAGTAAGCCACTCCAGTTCTTTCAGGGAAAGCTCAGCCTCTTCCTTTTCCTGAGATCTGAAATAAATACCAACTAAGACTGCCTTCTCCATAAAATCTCCTTTTTTACAAACTCAATTATATCTTTTTTCTTTTCTCCAGAAAACCATCTTATTCCTTTTTCTTTCTTAAACCATGTCAACTGTCTTTTTGCATACCTCCTTGTATCCCTCTGGGTGAGTCTTATCCCCTCTTCTAAACCAATCTCTCCTTTAATAACTTTTAATCCCCATTTATAACCAATTGCCCTGAAAGGTGGAGAGTTTTCACTGACTCCTTTTGATAAAATAGATTTTATCTCATCCAGCAGTCCATTCTCAAACATTTTTAAAGTTCTCTCATTTATTCTTTTATAAAGTTTTTTTCTTGGAAGATTGATTCCTAATTTTATTCCATTCCAATCTTTTAGGAAAGGCTCTGTAAATTTAAACTGTTCAGAAATTGGTCTTGATGTGAGATAGTAAACCTCAAGGGCTCTAATTATTCTCACCCTGTCATTTTCCGATATTTTTTTTGCATATTCAGGATCAATCTCATAAAGTTTTTTCCATAAATACACTGTTCCGTAAAGATTCATCTCTTCCGTCAATTTTTTTCTCAATACTTCATCTTTACCAGGTCCCCTGAAAATTCCTGAGGTCAAAACCCTGTAATAAAGCCCAGTTCCTCCAACAAGAATAGGAATTTTACTCCTTAAGTTCATTTCTTCCATCACATCCAGAGCCTTTTCCCCGAATTCAGCTGCTGAAAACAATTCATTGGGCTCAAGTATATCTATAAGATGATGGGGTATCTCCTTTCTAATTTCAAGGGGAACTTTGTCTGTTCCTATATCGAACCCTTTATAGAATTGGGTTGAATCGAAATTTACAATTTCTCCTTCCACCTCATTTGCAATCTCGATGGAAATGAAGCTCTTTCCCACTCCAGTTGGTCCTAAAATGGCTATATAAATCTTTATTTTCTCTTTCAAAGCAGAAGTAAAATCAAAATTGTAAGTATGATTAAAAGACCAAGGATCTGAAATCTTCTCATTTTCTTATCTCATTGATTGTCTTTACTATGTATGATTCGTATCTCTGGCCCAATGTTCTTTTAATTGCATAAATCATTGTAATGAGGAACTCATCCAATTTATGGACAAATTCTTCAATTCCAAAATTTACTTTTGGAAGGATCTGCTCAAGATTGAGTGATCCGTCTTTCTTTAAAGAAACAACCTTAAAACTTTCTGGAAGATTTTCTTTAACATCCGAAATATACTTTTCGAGAATATTTTCTGCAATTGGTCCTATTTCTTTGTAGAGACTTCTGTAAATGAAAGAGAAACACTGATTGTATTTGTCCATGATTTTTTTTAGCTCCTCAGGAGGAGCAATTTCTTTTTTCTCTGCTCTTCTTTTGAGAAAACCAATGGAATATAAAAGATATAAGACCCTTATTGTTTCGATTTCTGAAAGCTCGCTCTCCTTGCATATCTGTTCAACATTCCTTTTCCCATCTATTAAACCCAAGACATAGAGTTCGTAGGGCTCCAGTGGATAGCTCTGTTCCTTCTCAAAGTATATTACATCTTCAGGAGAAAGTGTTTGACAAATAATATTTGTATTTTTCATGTTCCTTATACCTTCAATAACAGCATCCAATATGGGTATTTTGAGAGGAAAGGGGACCGATTTGTAATTTTCTTTTGAAAAGATAAATTCACCATCATCCCAGTCAAAGATCTGATAGACACAATTGAGGGTCTGGGAGCGGAAAAGTTCCTTAAGCTCTCTTGGCCACAGAGCCTCTTTTTCCATGAGAATTTTTATTAAGGACTTTTCCTTTTCAATTTCAGATATTGTGTCCTCCGAAATTCTACCTTTATCAATAAGGATTCCTTCTATTCGGTCTTTATAATCAGTAGATGTTGCATGAACAATAAATCCATTGTCAATAAAAACAGATATCTCTTTATCCATACCCTTAACTTTTAATTCCCCTCTATCAGGATTTTTGGATAGGGAGATCAGTAGAGATGAAAAAGATGTCTCCTTCAAAGTGCCATTTCCAACCATTCTAATTTAATTATCCATATATTTATTGGAAATTTCAAGTTTTCGACTTCTCTATTCTTCTTTCCATCCACTTCTTAAAAGAACAAAGGCAAGGAGAATAAAAAGAGAAAGAAATTTGAACATATATGAATAACCAAAATGCTTTACGGCAATTCCAGAAAGAGTGGGACCAATGGAAAAACCAAGATCAGTGGATGCGGTAAATATACCGAGAGCTTTGCCCTTTGAATCGTTCTTTACGAGCTCTACAGCTATATACAGTAGGTTTGGATAGATAAAGCCCATCCCGATTCCATATGCTGCACCTGCCATGGAAAGGAAAAAATCTGAGGAGACGAGAGAAATCAAGAATATCCCAATAGAGAAGGTTATAAAGAAAGGAGAAAGGAGCTTCATCTTCCCCCATATTTTAATCTTCCCGGGAAGGAATAGCCTTATTGATACTGCAAAAATAGCAGCGGCGGTAAAAAAAACTCCCACAGTTGTTTTCATCTCCTTTGCCCAGAGGGGGGTAAAGGTATTCACTGTTGAAACTCCAAATCCAAGAAGGGATGTTAGGAGAAGAATTGTTGTAAATCCTTCTTTCTTCAAAGGCTCAAAAAAGCTTTCCTTTTCGGTCTTTCTCAGATTCTTTGCTTCTGGAATCTGAAAAAGAAAAAGAATAGTAATAGCAGAAATAGCAAATGCTGAAGTAAAAAAGCAATCAAAACCAAACTTTTCTATTATTTTTTCTCCTAAAAAAGGCATGAAAATATTAGGGAGGAGGAATGAAACTGAGATGAGACCCAAAACCCCTGCTCTATTATCCTCTCTTGAAAAGACCACAGACATCAAGAGAACCGAAAGTAGAACTGCTGAAAGGGAAATCCCATGAAAAACTCTTATTATGTAAAGAAAAATCGTCTCTGTCTTTATAAAAGAATAAAGGATAACCGAAAAGGAGAAAAAAGTAATTCCGAGAAATAGGACTCTCTTTGGGACTCCTCTATCAAGGATACTTCCAATAAATGTTCTTGAAACAAGGGAAGAAATGTAAAAAGAACTTACAAGAAACCCAATTGAAATTTCTGATATGCCTATCTTGTTGAAATAAATTGGAAGGAGAAGAAGCATTGATGAAGAACAGTAGACAAGAAGAAGAACAGTTTCAATTAAGTATATCTCTTTACCGAATTTATAATGCATCTTTTATTATAAAAGAGAGAATCAAAAGGGTAAAGATTTAAAAGGGATTCATTTAATTGAAAATAGCAAAATGAATATTTCAAAATGCGAAATTCAAGAGACCGTAAAGGAGCTCACATCTTGTTTTGAGCTTCAAGTCTTTATTTTACCGTGCTTTCCTTACTAATTAGGGTTTAAAATTCGCAATCCTTAATTATTTGCATTTTTTATAAATTGATAGGCTAATGGCTAAAACTCCACAAATGAAAACCTGTATTCAACGCCCAAATGAATTCCAAGATATGTTGTGGCATTTTCCTCAGTGAATATGTCAGTGAAAACAAGATACCCAATCAGACCAATATCTTCTGTAAGAGCATATCTAAGACCTGCTCCTACATTAAATCCAAATTTTGTTTCCGATTCAGCTTCATACTCTTCAAAAACATAACCTCCTAAGCTTCCTATTCCTAAACCTGCAAATAAAAACGGGGTTAATTTTGCATTGCCCATAGGAGACAAATCATAAACACCGTTTAAAAAGAATTTGTTTATATGCCAGCCTTCGGAACCGGCTGACTTTAGCCCCAGATAGCTCCATTCCCATTCAGCTGAAACATTCTGAAAATCTACAGCTCCTTGAATAGCAAGGTTTTCCTTTAAGTAATACTTTGCTCCAAAACCAAAATGGAAGCCAAGTTTGTTCTGGATAGAATAGGAGTAATAAGGTGGCAATCCTGCGGAGTATTCTTTAAAAACATCGCCGAATCCAAAGGCAGGACCGAAAGTAAATTCCGCAGCAAAGTTCTGATTATCTTTTTTCTTGTCCTTACCAAAGGTGAAGCTTAAAATAAACATAATAGAAAGAAAAATTAAAAGAACTTTTCTCATCCTTTACCTCCTTTACCTCTATTCTAGAAATATACTAAAACATTCCTTGAATGTCAAATTTTTAAGTTGATTCATTAACCTGCAAAGTTTAAAATTAAAAAATGAGGAAAATAATTATTGAAAAGAACATATTTTCAAGATTCCTTGATTTTAAAAGGGGACTGATAATTGTAAATGATATTGAAAATTATAGTTTCAATCAAAGAATAGGCAATCTTCTAAATGAACAAATTGAGTTAAAAAAGAGAAAAAGTTTTATGGAGCATGAATTTGTAAGAGCATGGGATGAAATTCACAGGGGCTTTGGCTCAAACCCCAACAAATTTCTACCTTCCATAAAATCTTTACTAAAAAGGGTTGAGAGGGGCGACCAGATTCCATTTATTAATTCCGTTGTTGCCCTATTTAATTTTATTTCCCTTAAATACTTAATTCCCTGTGGAGGTGATGACATAGAAAAGGTGGAGGGTAATTTGAAACTCGGATTTGCTACAGGCAATGAATTTTTTGTTCCCCTTGGAGGAACAGAGCAGGAAAATCCTTTCCCGGGTGAAGTTATTTATTACGATGATCTTAGTAAAAAGATTATGTGCAGAAGATGGAACTGGAGGAATGGAGATTTTTCAAAAATAGAAGAAGAAAGTAAAAGGATAGTGATAAATGTGGATGGTGCAGGAATAGTTCCTGAATCAATTGTAATTCAAGCAAGGGATGAAATGGCTAAATTACTAATTGAGGAGTGTTCGGCTTTTGTCACAAAATCTCTCTTGTATAAAGAAATGAATGAGATTGAAATAGAAATATGAATAAGTTTTGCGGATATTTTTGGGAGATAAATTTCAAATCTTATTTTTATATGTCTCATCCCAGCTAATCACACTGTGGGTGTAGATATCTTCGTCCTTAACACCTCTCTCAACCTCTGTTACATGGGCGTAGCTTGAATTTAATGAGCTTAGAATAAAATCAAGTGCCTTTTCGGGCTCAGATTCTTTCCCACATATGAAAATATCTATAGCTGCATATTGATTCTCTGGCCATGTATGGATCGAAAGATGAGATTCTGAAACAACAATAATCCCACTTACCCCTGAAGGCGAAAACTTATAAAAGTAAACAGTTTTGACATCCATTTTTCCAAGCTTCGCAGCATTGAACATGATCTCCTTAATTTTATCTAAATCTCCAAGGATTTCAGGAGCACAACCTGATGCCTCTACTAAATAATGAAAACCTATTGGTTCCATACATTCCTCCTAAATAAGATTCAATCGAAAAATGGACGCCATTTTTCCTCCGGTGAAGGTGATGTAATAAGGCTTACTCCGAAAAGAATGATTATTGAGATGAGTAAAGATGGGAAAATCAATGGTATTCCGAATAACTCATGTCCTGAAATTGAACTGTAAATTTTTAACCCAACACATGTAGCAGTGCCTCCAATTATTGAAAGAAGTCCTGCAAGTTCTGTTACTCTTTTCCAGGAGAGTGCCACAATAAGAGCGGGTGTTATTGCAACTCCATAAATTGTATAGGCAAAATAAGCCATGGAAAGAACAGATTGGAGGCGAGTTGCAAGTAGGTAAGATATTATTCCAAGGATGACAACTGTTATTCTTGAAAGTAGGACAAGTTTTTTCTGTTCAATCTGAGGATTTATAAATCTCTGGTAAATGTCCCTTATAATATTTGTTGTTGGACTGAGGAGATAATTATTTGCAGTGGAAATTACAACAACAGTCGCAGCACCTAAAAGGAGAACTCCAATTACAGGTGGGATACCCTTTGCGGCAACCTCAAGAACAACAGTTTCCGGTCTACCAAGATTTTTGAAAACAGATGCACCTGCAACAGCAAGAATGACAACAACAGTTTCAACAATTATTGTTCCGAGAATCCAGAAGACCACAGATTTTCTTGCTGTTTTTGGGTCTCTGGCAGAATAAAATTTCTGATACATGCTTTGAACTCCTAAAAGGAGAAGAAATGTTGAGAAAAAGTATCCGAGAGCTGTAAGAAATGGTTTTTCTCCGAATTCCTTGTTAACAATTGCAAAGAATTCGGGAGGGAGATTATCCTTCATTCCGCTCCATCCTCCCGCAGTATGGAGCATGAATGGAAGAGAAAGAATACATGCAAGAACTATAATCACTCCATTGGAGAGGTCTGTGTAAGCTACAGAGATCATGCCGGCAAGAGCTGTAAATATAATCACGAATATTGCAGTTATGAGCTGTCCCTGCTCAACAGAGATTTTTCCGATAGCATAGATTTTTTTCACTTCTGAAATGGGGATCTCTTTTTTCTCTCTATTCTCATCTTTAAATGAATAGTTTTCTTTGTATCTTTCAAGCTCAAACACCTTCATCGAGCTTCCATCTTTTAAATGAAGTATTGATGCCTTTTCCTTCCCCTGAGTTAAAATGTTCAGAATAAGTCCGCCTGCTCTGAACTGATAGCTGACAATACTTACAAAGGAAATTATAAGAGCTATTGCACCAACAAGTCTTGCCCATTTTGAATATCTTGTCTCAAGGATATCCCCAATTGTGAATTGTCCGAATTTTCTAATTTTTGCAGAGAGGAAATATATTATCAATATTCCAAACCATGCACCCGCGGGTAGCCACAATGAGGAAAGCCCAGCTTTATATGCAAATTCAGCTCCAGCAATAAATGTTCCCGAGCCGATCCAGGTGCACACAAGTGTAAAAACCATAACCTTCCAGTTAAGGGTTCTTCCAGCAACCATAAAGTCTTCTCCGCTTTTCACCCTTTTTGCTCTGTAAAGGTTCATTCCGAAAAGAATCAGAAGATAAAGAAGAATGATGTAAAGGAAATAACTCATGCAAACCTCCTACTTCAGTTTCAACTTTAAAATTAATTTTAAAATGCAAATTGTAAAATGTAAATTTTTAAATACAAATTAATTTATCTCTTTTTCTGATTTCTTCCGTTTCGGCACATTTTTAACATATCTGTCGAACCAGTCAATCATCTGGTAAATGCAGTCGAGGACAGTTTCCCTCGCTCTGTAACCGTGGGATTCATGGGGATATAGAACCAATTTTGCTGTACCTCCATGTCCTTTAATTGCAGCAAATAATCTCTCTGACTGAATCGGAAATGTTCCTGGATTGTCGTCCGCCTCCCCATGGATAATTAGTATTGGCTCATTTATTTTGTCTGTATACATAAATGGAGACATTCTTATATAAGTATCGGGCGCTTCCCATAAAGTTCTATCCTCATTCTGGAAACCAAAGGGAGTTAGAGTTCTGTTGTAGGCGCCCGATCTTGCAACTCCTGCTTTAAAAAGGTCTGAATGAGCGAGGAGATTAGCGGTGGAAAAAGCTCCATAGCTATGACCTCCAACACCCAATCTCTCAGGGTCAGCAACCCCCATTTCAACAACCTTCTTTACCGCCGCCTTTGCGCCTGCAACTACCTGAAGAACATATGTGTCATTTCCATATTTACCTATTATTGGAAGGCTTGGATTATCTAAGATTGCGTATCCCTGAGTTAAAAGGAATAAATGGGAGGCACCTCTATAAAATGTAAATCTATTTTCCGTGCTCCTTATCTGGGAAGCGGTATCAGCGGTCTGGAATTCAGCAGGGTAAATCCACATGATCAGAGGAAGTCTTTCCCCTTTCCAGTCAGGAGGAAGATAGAGGGTTCCTGAAAGTTTAATACCATCCTCCCTTTCGTAACGAATTAGCTCTTTTTTTACTCCGGCGAGTTGAGGGGCTGGGTCCTTGAAAAAGGTTAGAGCAACCGGGTTCTCGCCTTTTCTTCTCAAGAAATAATTGGGAGGCTCACTCTTTGACTCCCTTCTCGTTATAAATTTTTCGGCATTCTCATCAATTAGAGCTATAATCATTTCATAGTAATCCTTTTCAGAGTGGAAAATTCTTTCTTTTTTCAATGTCTCCAGCTCAAGCCTGTCGAGGAATGGTCTGTCACCCTCGGGAGAGGCTCCTTCTCCTGTCAAATAAATGGATTTTTCATCGGGTGTCTGAACAAGAACCCTTTTCCCCGATTTGTTTACCCATGTTACAGGATTCCCAGGGTTGTTATATCTATCCTCTATGTTTATATCAAAAAGTAACTTCCTGGACTCGGGATTTTTCAAATCAAGGAGCCATAATCTTGCTTTTCTTGAGGGTCTGTCAAATTCTCTTATAATGGCAATGTTTTCGCCAAAAATTGTGGAAGAATAGCGAAGGTTTGTTCTAAAAATTTCCTTTGGCTCCCCTGAAAAAGGCTCCTCAAGCATCATTATTTTATCCCTGAATTCTACTTTTTTCTTTGGGTCACCTCCATCAAGGGCTTCAGCCCATATGAGAGTGGACTTGTATCCACTCCATATATGTGCTCTTGGACCAACGGGGACTCCATTTATTGGAACATTTTCTGCAAGGGGAAGGTCTGCAAGGTGCTTGACAAGCTTTCCATCACTGTTCCATATCTCAACTTTTTTAGCAAAATATTCTATAGGGACGATGTAAGAATAGGGTCGGACAACTTTTGTTGTCAGGATGTATTTGCCATCCACAGAGATTTCAAAATCTATATAAATCGCAGGAGAGCCAATAAATTTTTTACTTCCACCACCTATCTCAACAATTGCCGGTTGAGATGTAAAGTAATAATCAAAAAGCTTTTCATCAAAGGGATTCTTCAGGAGGTTTTGGTAAGTTCTTGCGGGAGAAGGTTTTCCATCGGATATCTGTATATTTGGTCCAGATGGAGCTGGGGGTTTCTGGGGAGGATTCCCCCTTTTAGAAGGAACAAGAAGGCAGAGAATTCTTTTACTGTCAGGAAACCATTTTATTGGCTCATAGGATATTCCATTCACGCCAGAATTTATTAGAATCTCTGTTTTTCCATTTATATCAGCAAGCCAAAGCTCTATTTTTTCTGGCTGGATATTCAAAAAAGCAAAATTTCTGCTATCAGGTGACCATTGAGGAGAAGAAATATTTATTGTTGGAGGGAGCGGGATTCTTATTTCTTTTCCTGTAATAACATTTTTTAGAAGAAGTCCCTTTCTCCTTGGAGAACCTGTTAATATTGAATTATTCTTTGGTGTAATTCTTATTCCCGCGAGTCCAAGAGTTTGCTGGGCAAGCTCAGGAATTTTCGGCATACTCTCACTTTCAATCATTAATAGCCAGTTTCTGTCAGGGCTTATAGTCACATCGGGAAGAGGAGGAGCATCAAGAATGTCACATATTACTTTTGTAGGCAGTTTATAGGGTTCTTCTCCTGTTAATAGGCCAAAGAGGAATAACAAAAAGATTATAAAAAATTTCATCAAATCTTTTCTCTTCATAATTTACTCCAGCAATTTTTTATTAGTTTTTACGAAAAATCTCTCTCTTTAGTTTTGTCCTTTTTAAAAAAGAGACATTGTCTACTGCTTTTATACCACCAAATATTTAGCCAGATTCTTTATATTGAGAACCATGACAGCATCTCATAGAGGTTTCTTAGAATCTAATAGTATTAAATCATATGGGAAAAATCAAAAAATTAGCTTTTTAATTTTACCTTAATACAAGTAGAAGAGTGGCAGAAGTTATTTGACAATTGAAGTTTGAAAATATAAAATAGTAAAGTCGAAAATTTGATTTTAAAAAAATAAATGAGGTGGAAATGGAGGAAGAGAGATTTGTAAAAGAAATAATACCAAAATCTGAGGATCTATCCCGATGGTACACTTATATTATCAGAAGAGCTGAACTTGTCGATTATGCACCCATGAAGGGGATGATGGTCATAAGACCATACGGTTATGCTATCTGGGAGAGAATTCAGACTCTTCTGGACAAGAGGCTGAAGGAGACAGGACACACCAACGCATATTTCCCCCTTTTCATTCCGGAGAGTTTCCTGAAAAAAGAGGCTGAACATGTGGAGGGATTTGCTCCTGAGGTTGCCTGGGTTACCCAGGGTGGCAAGGAGGGCCTTGAAGAAAGACTCGCTGTCCGGCCCACTTCTGAATCAATAATTTGTGCTATGTATTCGAAATGGGTAAGATCATGGAGAGACCTTCCAATCCTTATAAATCAGTGGGCAAATGTTGTAAGGTGGGAAAAGGAAACCCGTCCTTTCCTCAGAACCACTGAATTTCTATGGCAGGAGGGACACACTGCCCATGCTACATATGAAGAGGCGGAAGAAGAGGCTCTTCGAATAATTTCTATTTATAAGGAATTTATTGAGACTGAGCTGGCAATTCATGTTATTGAGGGAAAGAAATCAGATTCCGAGAGATTTGCTGGTGCTATAAAAACTTACACTGTAGAAGCACTTATGCCAGATGGTAAAGCTCTTCAAGCAGGGACATCCCATAATCTCGGACAGAATTTTTCAAGGGCATTTGATATAAAGTTTGAAAGTAAAAAGCAAAAGATAGAGTATGTGTGGCAAACCTCGTGGGGAGTTTCTACAAGATTAATAGGGGCTATTATTATGACTCATGGAGATGACTCAGGACTTGTTTTCCCTCCAGCAGTTGCGCCAATACAGGTAGTGATAGTTCCAATTCCAAAGGGTAATTGGATAAGGGACATTCTTCCCTTTGCCGAAGAAGTTTTCTCTTCCCTCAGGTCAGCTGGGATAAGGACATTACTTGATAAAAGAGATGAGTTCACGCCGGGATGGAAATTTTCCGAGTGGGAGATGAGAGGTGTTCCGCTTAGAATTGAAATTGGACCCCGAGATTTTGAGATGAAAGAAATCACAGTTTCAAGAAGAGACACAAGAGAAAGGATTCTAATTTCCAAGGATAATGGAATAGAAAAGGTGAATGAGCTTTTATCACAAATCCAGAAAAATCTCTTTGAAAAATCAAAAGAATTTACTGAGGAGAATACTTTTAAGACAAATGATTATAATGAATTAAAAAAAATAATGGAGGATAAGAATGGGTTTGTAATATCTCCATGGTGTGGTTCTCCAGAGTGTGAAAGAAAAATTAAGGATGAGACAACAACCACAATAAGAGTTATCCCTTTAAACTCTTCTCCAGAAAAAGAATTATCCTGCATTGTATGCGGAACTTCCCCTTCCACACTTGTTTATTTTGCTAAAGCATATTAAAGTGAAGAAAGAACTTGAATGGGAAAAGGAAAGGATTAAAATGGTGAGAGAGCAGATAGAAAAAAGGGGGATTAAGAAAGAAAAAGTCCTTAAAGCCATGGAGAAAGTTCCAAGACATTTTTTTGTTCCAGAGGAATATAGAATCCACTCCTACGAGGATCACCCTCTTCCAATTGGTGAAGAACAAACCATTTCCCAGCCATTTATTGTTGCTTATATGACAGAGCTTCTCGAACTGAATAAAGATTGCAGGGTTCTTGAAATTGGAACTGGCTCAGGCTACCAGTCTGCCATTCTTGCCGAGCTTGCTAAGGAGGTTTACACAGTTGAGTTGATAGAGTCTCTTTCTCTCAAAGCTCGGGAGGTCCTTTACTCCCTTGGATATAAAAACATAAAATTTCTTGTTGGTGATGGAACTTATGGCTGGAAGGAATATTCTCCTTACGATAGAATAATTGTAACTGCAGCATCACCAAGAGTCCCTTCTGCACTGATAGAACAGCTTCAAGACGATGGAATACTTGTTATCCCTGTTGGAACATATTCTCAGGAAATTGTAAGGATAAGGAAAAAAGGCGAAAAGATTGATGAGGAAATTCTTATACCTGTAAGATTTGTCCCTCTCATAACAGTTCAATGAAAAAATATTTTTTCTTTTTTCTTATTTTAAGCAATTTCCTTTTCCTCTTTGAGAAAAAGTTTACAAAAGTTTTTCTACCAAATGGCAAGATAATTACTGCAGAGCTTGCGGTTACCGATGAAGAAAGAGCAAGGGGTCTTATGTTTCGAAAAAAAATACCTGAGGATTATGGAATGCTTTTCATTTTTGAAAGGGAAGAGAAACACGGTTTCTGGATGAAAAATACTCTGATCTATCTTGACATTATCTGGCTTGACGGAAATAAAAGAATTGTTCACGTTGAGGAGAATGTCCCACCTTGTGAAAAGGAACCCTGTGAAGTTTATTACCCTTCTAAACCAGCTCGATATGTTCTTGAGCTAAAGGGAGGGAAAGGAAAAAGAGAAAATTTAAAGTTGGGAGATTTTCTCTTATTTGAGCTCCGTTGATTAACTTTTAAGAACACCAAGTTTTATTTTTACTCTTTCTCCCCTTCTCCTGATATGAAGTATTTCAATTTTTTTTGAGCTAAAGGAGAAAAGAACATTTCTTTTAATCCAGTCCTCTTTAATGGAAAGCTCGATCTCCACTCTTTCCTTTTGAGGATCAATATCAATATCAATCCTTCCCTCCCTCTTTTTTGACTCACAATTTCTTATCAATCTCAAAATTTTTTCCTTTATCTCCCTGGCTTCAGAAGGGTGAATTCCGTAAAATTCAAAAAGTGCTGTTATGGATTTTAAAGAATTCTCAATTGATTTATTTACTGGAAAATTTATCTTTATTAAGGGAAGGGGAGATTCTTTTAAATCAGTTCCCATTCACTGAAAAAGAAGGATATTTCTTTAAGAGCAGTCTCAGAGGAATCAGAGCCATGAACCGCATTCCTCTCGATATTTGTTCCAAACTCAGCTCTTATTGTTCCCTTGTCTGCCTCTGCAGGGTTAGTCTTTCCCATAACATTTCTCCAGTGCTCTATCGCATTTTCTTTCTCAAGAACCATTACAACAATTTCTCCCGATGACATGAATTTTTTAAGACTCTCATAAAAAGGTTTATCTTTGTGGACAATGTAGAACTGGCCAGCTTTTTCTGCATTTAGATGGATCATCTTCATTCCTTTTATTACAAACCCTTCCCTTTCTATCCTATCAATTATTTTTCCAAAGAAACCTTTTTTTATCGCATCGGGTTTAATTATGGCAAGGGTTCTTTCTACCGGCATCAAACGCTCCCTATTGCAAGGAGAACATGCTGAAGAAAATGGGGCTCGGGAAGAGCTCCTTCAAAGGAGATCTTATCATTAATTACTATCTTTGGAACACCCATAACTCCGTATTTATGAGCAAGATGGGGGAACTCTATTACTTCTACCATGTCAGCTATTATCAGAGGATTTTCAATGGCCATTTTATGGGCAGTCCTGACTGCTGAAGGACAATACGGGCAGGTGGGCGTCACAAAGACCTGAATATGGATGGGCTTGTCTATTGTTTTTATCTTTTCCTTTGTCTGATTAAGAAGCCCGGACTCGCCATTGGAGACATCTATTATGTCTTCTATCAATGTAGTAAACTCATATCCAGCAGGAATCCCATAGAATCTTATTCCGTAATCCTTTTCTCCCTTTATGATTATCGCAGGTATCTTATCGATACCATATTTATTGACCTTATCTTTGTCGATGGCAAAATTGTAAATCTCAAATTTAATTTTTTCAGAAAGAGTAGTGAGCTCCTCAACAAGTTCCCGTGTCTCCTTGCAATATTCACATTCAAGCTCTTGAGTGAAAACAATCAAGGTTACATCATCTTTTAATTTTGAAAATTCTTTTTTTACAACCTCTTTGTCCTTTTCCTTAAGAAGGCCCATATCCCAATTCCTCCACTTATAAATTTAAAAAATATTTACATTCAAGGTTCCAACTCATAAACTTTTTCATTCAATGTCTTTTTCCCCTCTTCCTTTAACTTTCCAGTTCTTTGTTAAACTAAAATGGTGGTTCTTCTTCATCTGACGTAGTTTCATCAACTATTGGTTCGGCAGGGAATTCTTCAGGGGGCTCAGGAGTTATTACGGGCTCTTCAATTTCGACTGTTTCCTCTCTTCTTCCCAATAGAATAACACTTTGTGCCTCTATTTCCGTCGAAATTCTTTTCAATCCATTCCTGTCCCGCCATTCTCTGTTTCTCAGTTTTCCTTCAACAAGGATTAGTCTTCCTGTGCTCAGATATTCCGAGGCAAATTCCGCGAGGGGACCCCACATGTAAACTTTGTGCCACTCTGCCCTCTGAACTTTTTCGTTTGTAGTTTTATTGAAATAAAACTCATTGGTGGCGAGAGTAAATCTTGCAAAAGGTCTCTGGGTCTGAGCAGAATACCTCATCTCAGGCTTCTTACCAACCCTTCCAACCAGTATAACTTTGTTAAGGCTGTTGATATCTTTCATTTTTACTCCAGGGTTTTTAGTTTCTGTTCTGCAAGTTTTGCCTCTTCTGATAGGGGAGCTTTCCGAATGAGTTCCTTAAGAACACTCTTTGCCTCAAGGTATCTTCTAAGTTCTATTAGAGCATATCCTTTTTTGAGATAAGCGGCGAGGATATTGTCTGCCTTTGGATAATTATTTATCAGGCTATCAAATTCCCTTATGGCATCCTCATATCTACCAAGGCTGTAGTAGCATTCTCCAATCCAGTAGAGAGCATTGTCTGCCATGGGAGAATTTCTATTTTTTTCATAAAAATCTCTAAATCCTGCAATAGCAAGGGAATAGTTTCCTTTTACATAATCTGAGTAAGCAGTGTAATAAGCTTGAAGGGGTGAGACTTCAGTGGGAGTCTCTACTGGTTCCTGAGTCGTGGGAGAAACAGGTTGTTCAGGTAAAGGAATTCTCTGGATGTATTGATTTAAACTGGAGAGGAGGTTCTGAATCTGGGAAAATTTCTCCTCAATAGCGGTGATTCTCGATGTGTTGGAATCAGTATAATCCTTCATTTCCAGTAAATCTTTCTGGATCTGTTTTAGTTGTTCGGATATTAGTTTTACATTCTGGTAAATTTGCAAAACATCACTGTAATTTGTATCGAGTTTCTTTTCAACCGCTTCTATTCGTGCTATGAGATTCTTTATTTCATCAATTATAAGCTCATACTCTTTTTTTTTCGCTCCTGTAAAGAGGAGGAGAAGGGGTAAGAGGGCTATTACATACTTTTTCATTTCTCAATAATTACAAAATCAGCTCTTCTGTTAAGAGCCCATGCCTCCTCATTATGGCCTGGGTCAAGGGGTCTGCTTTTGCCATAACTTATTATCTTTATTCTATCAGGAGAGATTCCAAGAGAAATTAGATAGTTCATTGTGCTCTTTGCTCTCTTCTCGCCAAGAGCCATGTTGTATTCCTCTGTTCCCCTTTCATCGCAATGTCCCTCAATAAGAATTTTTACAGATGGGAATTTCTTCAGCCATTGAGCATTCCTTTCAAGAACAGGTTTTGCATCTTCTCTTATGAAGTATTTGTCAAAATCGAAATGAATTCTCTGAAGGGGTGATTCCCTGTTCAATTCCTCAAGACTCTTCATCCTGAAAATTTCCTCTTCTGTGAGTTCGGGCTCTTTAATTGTTGGGACTTTCTCTGTTTCTGCCTTTGCTTTTTCCTCAACTGGAGCTGAAGGTGGCGGTGTAACAGCCACTTTCTTCTTGCATCCTGAAATTACAACCAAAAGAGCCAAAATACTAATCAATACCAATAACTTTTTCATACTTCCTCCTTTCTTACTCTATATTTATTTAACTTTTTGACCATTTTGGCATTTTATTATTCCCTGTATTTGTAAGCCTTTTGAGATTTGACCCATCATAATCCACAATATAAATCTGGTAAAAACCTGTTCGGTTGGAGGCAAAAACTATATGTCTTCCATCTGGAGACCAGCTCGGATTTTCATTTCTTCCAGCCTCCTCTGTTAATTTTGTTACAGTATTATTCCTCAAATTGTAGACATAAATGTCAAAGGAATTATTTATCCTTGAAACATAGGCAATTCTATCGCCATCAGGAGACCATGCGGGAGAGTCGTTGTAGGTTCCTTCAAAGGAAATCCTCCTTACATTTGCTCCATCGGAATCCATTATGTAGATCTGGGGAGAGCCACTCCTGTCTGATGTGAAAGCTATTTCTTTGCCACTGGGAGACCAGCTGGGAGAGGTATCAATTGAAGGATTGAAGGTGATTCTTTTCAAATTTGTTCCATCAACATTTGCAATATAAATTTCAGCATTTCCATCCCTGCTGGAGACAAATGCAATTTTTTTCCCATCTGGAGAAAAATCAGCAGAATAGTTTATTCCTCCTGAAAAAAATGCAATATTTTTTACTTCAACAATATTGTAAAGATAAAGGTCAGGGCTCAACTTCCTGTAGGATGTATAAGAAATAATTTTTTTATCAGGTGAGATTGAAGGAAGGGTGTCAACTACATAGTTGAATGTTAATCTTATTTGATTGTATCCGTCCCAGTCCATCATATAAATTTCCATGTTTCCATCTCTGTCGGATACAAAAACAATCTTCGACGTGAAAAGTGGTTTCTCTCCAAAATTTATCATCATCTGGTCCGCAACTCTGTGGGCTATTGCCCTTGACTCTTCAGCCTTTCCTCCGTAACTCTTCCCGAATATGTATGCTCCTGACTTTGCATCCCATGCTTTTACTGTAAAAGTTATCCTTCCTTCAGCAGGAGACTCTATTTCTCCTGTTACAATTATGTTTGCCTGAAGATTTTGCCAATCCTTAAAATTTATTTTACCTGAGGATGGGATTGGAGGATAAAGATCTCTTGGAACAAGGGAAAAGACCCTTGAAAACTCAAGGTCTTCCCAGAGGGTTCTATGAATAATATTTGCACAATCATAAGTTATACTATTTTTATTTTTTACAATAAATTCAGGTATTGCAACAGGTATCAGAGAAACTCCTTCCCTTATTTTTATTATTACCTCTTGCTGAGAGTCGAGAATTTCTGTGGATATAAATATCAGCATGGAAAAAGTAAAAGTTTTCCCTACAATTTCAATTATTTTTTTAAATTTTCTAAAATCATTCATCATTTTCTGAATTCAAACTGAAAGTGAACTCCCAGATAATCTCCCTCGTATTCCCTCGGAAGAGGAGGGAAAGGAATAGATAATTTTACAGCCCTAAAAGCAGAAAAGTCAAGAGATTCAATTCCACTACTCTCCTCTATTTTTATCTCATTAACCTCTCCATTTCTTTTTATCTTAAAAAAAATAACAACTTTATAAGTTCCTGTTACTCCAGGAGGGACGAGGGCTTTGAACCAGTTGGAAGAGACTTTGTCCCTTAAAATCTGAATGTAATAATAGTAGGGAAATCCAGGTATCCCACCCTCACCACTTCCAAATCCTTCCGCACCTCCGAAACCTTCTCCAAGACCAGTTGTTAACTCTTTTTTTGCAGGATCATAAGTTTCCTTTTTCTTTCCAGATTTATCAGGCTTTGATATTACTGTTTTCTCCTTTTCAGGCTCCTTTTTTGGCTTTTTAACAGGATATCTTAAAACATTCTTTGATTCAGTTTCTTTTTTTACAGTTAATTCCCTCATGGAACCAGAAGGAGGTTGGCTTGAGCCGCCTCCTTTAAAACCCCCACCCCCACCTCTTATTTCGAGAATGTCAACATAGTAAATTTTTTTGGTAGTTTCTTTTTTTGAAGGAAGTTTTATAAGAAAAGATGAAAAAAGAAAAGCATGAAAAATTAAGGAGAAGCCTACCATTTTTATGAATTGGTTATTCCCCATCATTTCTTTTCCTCATATTCAACTATCAATGCCAGATTTTCAGCTCCTGCTTTTTTAGCCCTATCAATAACTGATATTACAAATCCATAGGGAACATTTCTGTCTCCCTTTATGAATGCAACCTTTTTCTCTTTACCATAAAAATATTCCTTCAATCTATCTTCCAGACTCTGTAGAGAAACAGGATTATTTTCAATGTAAATTTTTCTATCCTTAGTAATTGTTATTATCATTCTTTCCTCCGCAGGAGATGTTCTGGTTTCAGCTCTTGGAAGATTTACTTCAATTCCTGAATGCATCATTGGTGCAGTAATCATGAATATTATTAAAAGAACAAGCATTATATCTATAAGAGGAATCATGTTAATTTCAGAAAGAGCAGATTCTAAATTTATCCTTTCTCTTTCAAATTTTAAAGCCATTATAAGAACAATTTTTCAGTAAGATTAATAAATTCAAGAATAAAATTCTCCATTTCATTAACAATTGATTTTATCTGCCTGAGAAAGTGGTTGTAAAAGATAACCGCGGGAATTGCAGTGAAAAGACCAGCTGCTGTTGAGATAAGTGCCTCTGCTATTCCTGGCGCAACTGTAGCAAGACTCGCTGACCCCCTCATACCTATCTCTCTGAAAGAGTCCATGATCCCCCATACAGTTCCGAAAAGTCCAATAAATGGTGTTACAGAGCCAGTTGTTGCAAGGAATCCCATAAAATTTTCCAGCTTTTCTATCTCTTTGTTGGAAATTCTCAGGAGAATTCTCTGAAGTGATTCAAGATTCAGAGAATTTTTGTTCTGTTCCTGATGGGAAATCTGAAAGTTAATTTCGTTGTATCCCGCTCTGAATATTGAAGCAAGGGGTGAAAATTTGAATCTGTCAGAGGAGAAATTTATATCGGCAAATTTTCTGCTTTTTCTGAAGTAACCCAGAAAATCGTAAGATTGTTTTTTAGCTTTTGAGAGGATTCTTAGTTTGTAGAAAATTATTGCCCAGGAAATAACAGAAAAGGTCAGAAGTACTATAAGGACAAGCCTTGCAACTGTCCCTGTTTGAGAAATCAAGTCCAGTATATCCCTCGATACCAGAGGTGAAGGTTCCATCATATTGAAAATCATTATCACTCCTCAAAAATAAATTGTAATAGATTGAAGAGAAATAAGTCAAATGTATTTTATTTTACTACCAGTGCCAAGAAACCTTTTCCTCCTTATCCACCTTTACAAAACTGATTCAGTTGACAAATTGGACGAAATTATTAATAATAAAATATTATACCTTATGTTTTAAAATTCCATAAGGTAAAAAGCGAGAAAAAGATGGAAATGACAAAACATTTAAAAAATAAGGAAATAGTTAGAGAGTGGTGGGAGATCAATGCAGAGGGGAAGATTCTCGGAAGATTGGCGAGCAAGATTGCATCCCTTTTAAGGGGGAAGCATAAGCCAAATTTTTCCCCATTTCTTGATGTCGGTGATTTTGTAGTCGTTGTAAATGCAGATAAGATAAGGGTTACAGGAAAAAAGCTCAGAGAGAAGCTTTACAGGTATCACTCTGGTTATCTTGGAAATCTGAGGGAATTCAACCTCGAGGAGATGCTTAAGAAGAAACCTGAAGAAGTTATAAAAGAGGCTGTGTGGGGGATGCTACCAAAAAACAGGCTTGGCAGAAAACTCATTAAAAAATTGAAAGTTTATAGGGGGCCATCCCACCCACATTCCGCTCAAAACCCTAAAGTTCTTGAATTGAATTAAGGAGAAGAGATATGGCTGAGATTCAATATTACGGAACAGGAAAAAGAAAGACAGCGGTAGCAAGAGTTTACATAAGACCGGGAAAGGGTGTGATAAATCTTGTTGTAAACAAAAAATATAGAACATTTGAAGATTATTTCGGTACTGTTACATTGAGGGAGGTAATAAAGCAACCCCTCTATGTTACAGAAACTGCTGATAAAGTTGACCTTTTCATAAGAGTCGATGGTGGAGGAATTTCGGGTCAGGCTGATGCTATAAAGTTGGGTATTGCAAGGGCTCTTTACCAGTTCAATTCTGAGTTGAGGGATACCCTTAAAAAATTTGGTCTTCTCACAAGGGATCCAAGGGAAAAGGAAAGGAAGAAATATGGATTGAGGGGGGCAAGAAAAGCTCCTCAATATCACAAAAGATAAGGAGGTAAAGTTGCCATCTGTTACAATAAAAGAACTTCTTGAAGCAGGAGTCCATTTTGGACATCAGACAAAAAGATGGAACCCCAAAATGAAACATTATATTTATGGAGAAAGAAACGGAATCCATATAATAGACCTCCAGAAGACCCAGCAACTTTTCATGGAGGCACTGGAGTTCATATCCAATAAAGTTGCTGAAGGGAATGATATTCTAATTGTGGGAACAAAGAAGCAGGCTCAGGATATTGTAGATGAGGAGACTAAAAGAGCCGAGGCTTTTTATGTCAATCAGAGATGGGTTGGAGGTCTTTTGACTAATTTCCCCATTGTTAGAAAAAGCATAGACAAACTCATAGACCTTGAAGAGATGAAAGTTGATGGAAGATGGGAGCTTCTTTCAAAAAAAGAACAATCTCGACTCGAGAAGGTTATTAAGAAGCTCCAGAGGAATTTTTCAGGGATAAAAAATATGAGATCATTACCAGGAGTTCTTTTCGTAATAGATTCTGCTAAGGAGGTAATAGCTGTAACAGAGGCAAAAAAAGTTGGTATACCTGTGGTTGCTGTTATTGATACTAATGGTGACCCAGATGTTGTGGATTATGTAATCCCAGGTAATGATGATGCAATAAGAGCTGTGAAACTTTACATGACAAAGGTTGCTGATGCAGTAATAGAAGGGAAGAGCAGAAGAATTGCAGAATCTGTCAAATCAAAAGAGGAGGGGGAAACTTTTCCAGCAGCTCCTTCACAGGCTTAATAATGAGAAGCTTTATTTAATAAGGAGAGAGAAAATGGAAATAAGTATCGATATAGTAAAGGAATTGAGGGAAAAGACGGGAATAAGTATAATGGAGTGCAAGCGTGCCCTTGAGGAAGCAAAGGGCGACATAAAAAAGGCAGAGGAGATACTTAGAATAAAGGGTTATCAGAAAGCCCAGTCAAAGTTGGGAAGAGAGGCGAATCAGGGAACAATTGGGGCTTATGTCCACTCCAATGGGAAAATAGGTGTTCTCGTTGAGGTTGCATGCGAAACAGATTTTGTAGCAAGAAATCCTGAATTCCTCACCCTTGTAAAGGATCTTGCGATGCATATTGCAGCTCTCAACCCCAGATGGGTTTCAGATGACAAAATCCCTGATGAAATTATAGAGAAAGAAAAGGAAATTTACAGAATTCAGTTAAAAGATTCAGGAAAGCCAGAAAATATCATTGAGAAGATAGTGGATGGGAAATTAAAAAAATTCTATGAGGAAGTATGTCTTTTAGACCAGCCTTTTGTAAAAGATGACAAATTAAAGGTTCGAGATTTGATAATGAGTTACATTCACAAGTTCGGAGAGAATATAGTTGTAAAAAGGTTTGTAAGGTTTCAGCTTGGAGAAGATTTAGAAAATACATAGAAAAATGAGGGCTTTCCCCAAGTACAAGAGAATACTTCTGAAGCTCAGCGGTGAATCTTTGATGGGGGATAAGTCCTACGGTATTGATAAAGATACCATAGACAATATCTCAGAAGAAGTGGAAGAGATTCACAGATTTGGCGTTGAGATTGCCATAGTGCCGGGAGGTGGGAATATATTCCGTGGAGCAATGGCTGAAGAGTTAGGAATAGATAAAGCTTCAGCTGATTACATGGGTATGCTTGCGACAGTAATAAATGGGATAGCGCTTCAGGAAGCACTGGAAAAGAGAGGACTTATAACAAGGTTAATATCTGCTCTTGAGATAAGACCTGTAGCAGAGCCATTTATAAGGAGGAGAGCTATAAGACATCTCGAAAAGGGAAGGATTGTAATATTCGCTTCAGGAACAGGGAATCCACACTTTACAACAGATACTGCCGCAGCACTGAGGGCAATTGAGATCCACGCAGATGTTTTGTTAAAAGCCACAAAAGTTGATGGAATTTACACTGCAGACCCATTTGTAGATAAAAATGCAATGAAAATAGATGATGTCTCTTACATTCAGGTGATAGATGAAAGACTGAAAGTTATGGATGCAACAGCAATTTCTCTATGTATGGAAAACAAGCTACCTATAATTGTCTTCAGTATAAAGGAAAAGAGGAACATAGTTAAAGCTGTTTACGGGGAAAAAATAGGAAGTTGCATAAGTTAAAAATGCAAAATGAAGATTATAAAATGAAAAATTTAAAATTATCAAATATGGGGAGATCAAGATGTGTAAGAAAGAATTGTTTTCAGCAGACAGCTCACGGCTTACAGTTGCATAAAAAGAGAGCTAAAAAGAAAGGGTCGCCGACTTTAGAGTGCCGAAAATTACTTTCAAAGTTTACTCTCATACTTTTTCCTTTTGACTTTTAACTTTTTTTAGGAGAGGTTGAGATGGTGAATGAGATTCTAAATAATACAAAGAAAAAAATGGAAGCAAGGCTCGAACATTTTAAAAAGGAGCTCTCAAAGCTTAGAACAGGAAGAGCCTCCATTACCCTTCTTGAAGATATTACTGTTGAATATTATGGGAGCCCCACTCCCATAAATCAGGTTGCAACCATTCAGATTCCAGATCCTTCACTTATTGTGATTCACCCATGGGAGCCTTCCCTTGCGGGTGCGATTGAGAAGGCTATTCTTAAAGCAAACATTGGTCTTAATCCTGTTAATGATGGAAGAATTTTAAAAGTTCCAATCCCTCCCTTGGATGAGGAGAGAAGGAGAGAACTGGCAAAGATTGTCAGAAAAATGCTTGAAGATGAAAAGGCATTTATAAGGACAATAAGAAGAGATTCAAAGGAGCAGATAGAGGCTCTGGAAAAGGAAAAGAAGATTTCTGAGGATGATAAATTTAAATCTCTTGAGAAGTTGCAGGAGATCACTGACACATACACCAAAAAAGCGGATGAAATTGCAGAGACTAAAGAGAGAGAAATAATGGGAAGAGGTTAAATTGGGTTCGTATTATATTACCGATGATTGTATTGCTTGTGCTGAATGTATGATAGTATGTGAGGAAGAAGCAATAGATGAATGCGGAGAAAAATATTGTATTGATACATCAAAATGCACTGACTGTGGAGCTTGTGAACCTATCTGTCCGGTTTTTGCAATTGTGAGATTCAAATAAACTTTATCAGTGGGAGGATAGTCTTTCGAGGTCTTTTTTCTTTCCAGCCACAATCAGAGAATCACTTTCTTTTATTATTGTATCAGGGTTTGAAGCAATTGAAATTTCGTCTTTTAATGTGTCTCTTATACCAATAACAAGAACATTAAACTTTTTTCTCAGGTCAAGCTCTCTTAAATTCCTACCTACGAAATCCGATGGTGGTGCAATTTCTTCTATTGTGAAGTCATTGGAGATTGGCAAGTATTCAAGGATATTAGTGGAAGTTAATATGTTTGCAAGTCTTATAGCCTCGTCCTTTTCAGGATAGACCACCTTGTCTGCCCCAACAATTTCGAGAATTTTTAGATGGTCTTCAGAAAGAGCTTTTGCAATTACATTCTTTGCTTTCAATTCTTTAAGATAATGAACAACAAATATGCTCGGTTCCATAGTTGGTCCAATGCTTACAATCACTGCATCTGCATCGTTAAGATCAAGGCTTTCAAGGACTTCCTTTTTAGTTGCATCTGCCCGGACTGCTTCTGTTACATAGTCTTTTATTGCGTTCACCTTTTCCATTTCATAATCAATAGCCAGGACTTCATTCCCGTTTTCAGCCAGTGCTTTCGCAATATTTATTCCGAAACTTCCAAGACCTATCACAACAAACTTTTTCATTTTGTCCTCCCATTTTGAAAGTTTATGATAAAAATTGGTGGAAGTTTAGTTTTTCCAAAGCTAAATTTAATTGCAAAGGTCAGGATGTAAAGATCATAGTGGCTACCAGCTGGAAGCTTGTTGGATTTCTGGCTTCCATTTCTCTTTTCCAATTCATAATTCGCAATCCGTAACTCGCGATCATTAATTCCTTGTCTTGCATTCATTAATTTTGCATTTTTCATTTTGATCTTAGTTGTTTCACTGGGGTTTAGAAAAAATCGTCTCTTACAAAAACTTTCCTCATAGCTATCCAACCATAACCTTTTCCTCAGGATAAGATATCCCTTCCAGCTCCTTTGGTTCTCTAAGGGTGTAAACAAGAGTGATTGGTCCAATTCTTCCAATAAACATTGTCATAATTATTATAACTTTTGATAAGGAATTAAGAAAGGGGGTTATTCCCTTCGATAATCCAACAGTTCCAAATGCAGAGAAAACTTCGAACAGAAGAACATCGAATCTTGCATCCCTCTGGAAAATAAAAATTAAAAAAGATGAAAGAATAACAATTCCCATGGAAACAAAGAGAACCACAAAGGCTTTACTTACAATATCCACTGGAATTTTTCTTGATGAGAAAGATACCTCCCTTTCTCCTTTTAATCTGCTTTTAATTTGATAAAGAACAACAAAGAAGGTGCTTGTCTTAATTCCACCTCCTGTTGAGCCTGGAGATGCTCCGATAAACATCAAAATCATAATTAAAAATGTTGTTCCACTTGCAAGCATAGAAATATCAACTGTGTTGAATCCTGCTGTCCTTGGAGTAATTGCCTGAAATACAGATGCAAGAATTTTACCCTCAAAAGTGAAGTTCTTAAGGGTATTATTCCATTCGAGAAAAGCAAAAATTAAAGTTCCTGTGAGGATAAGGATGAGGGATGTGAGAATAACAATTTTGAAATGAAGGGGTGGTTTGAATCTTTCCTTCTTTATTTTTGACATAATAAATCCCGTGATAACTTTAAGAGGAAAAAATCCAATTCCACCAAGGAAAATTAAAAAAATTACAGTTATGTTGACAAGGATATCCTCCCTGAAAGAATATAAGTTGTCGGAGAAAAGGGAAAAACCCGCATTACAAAAAGCTGAGATTGAATGGAAAATAGAAAGTTTTGCACTCTCCCAGAATCGAAATTGTTTAGAAAAACTTATAAAGAGAAGAAATGCGCCAACAAGTTCGATCAGAAATGTGTAAAGGATTATCTGTTTTATAATATTTGGGATTCCCTTTACAGGAAAAGGCAAGAAGGATTCCATGACGAGGGTTCTATCTTTAAAGGGCAAGCTCCTTCCCATAAGGATTGCAATAAGAGAAGAGAAGGTCATTAAACCGAGTCCACCGATCTGAATACACAGGAGAATTATTAACTGCCCGAAAAGTGTGAATGTTTTTCCAACATCCACCACAGTGAGTCCTGTAACACATGTGGCAGAAGTAGCTGTAAATAAAGAGTCTATAAAACTCAAACTTCTTTTACCCGAAACCGGAAGAAAAAGTAGAATTGTTCCTGAAATTATAACAATTATAAAACTTAATGGCAGAACCTTGCTCGGTGGAAGATGGGGTTGCTTCATTTAGGGAGAACGGTTAAATTTTCTTTCATTCAATCACAAAGGTGAATATCTGCCTGTTTCTTATCTTAACCTTTACACCTTCAAGAGTAGGAGGGGTGAATTTCCATGCCCGGAGAGCTTTTGCCGCCGCAAGATCCAGTTCAGGTTCGCCCGAACTTTTTTCCAGAATTATTTCTTTAACATCTCCCTTCTCGTCTACAATGAAAGAAAGAGCTACTGAGAATCTACCCTTTTTTCTGAAGTTTGGTGGTGTGGTAGGGTATTCACCCGAAATTTTTTTAGGTCTCACAACTTTTTCGCTCATCTCTATAAGTTCTCCTTCAACTGGAAGTCTCCTTTCTTCAATTTTCGGAACAGGCTCAAGTGTAAATGACAATGTTTGTTTACCACCTTTAAAAACTTTTATCTCGTCATACTTTGTTTTGTACCCATCCTTTTCAATAGCGATTTGATAGGTTCCATAGGGAAGAGGGTAGGATTTGAGAGGGGTTGTGCCGACAATCTTTCCATTTATGAAAACCTTTGCACCCTCAGGCTCAGAAATAACATTTATATCCATTGAAATCGCCTCAACAGACTTTAAATTTATCTTAACTCTTATGTCTCCTTGTGATGGATCAATTGTGATTTTTCTCGTTACAGGAATATAGCCCGCTCTTTCCAATCTTAGTGTAATTTCTGATTTTCCAATTCCTGGAATAAAAAGTGGAGTTTCTCCTTTTTCCACCCCGTCTACGAAAACCTTTGCATGTGGAGGATCTGAAAATATTTGAAGAATTATTTCCTGAGGCTGTTCGGAAACAGGTTCTTCGGGAGGGGATGGCGGAGGAGGTTCTTCTTTAACAGGGGTTTCCTCCACTATCTTTACAGGATGTGAAACTATTACCTTTTTTTCTTCTTTCTTACCAGGAGTTAGAATAAAAATCACTAATATTGAAATTGCAATTAGTATTAAGGCAATAATCGGAGCCATCTTTAAAACTGACAGGTTAGCAAAGAAATTCTTTGTTGCACTTGAAACTGATTTCAGGGGTTTTATAATTGAAAAGAATAAATTGCTTGCTCTTAATTTTCTCCGAGAAACTCTTAATGTTCTTGTTTCAACCTGGATATTAGCGGTTTGCTTTAATGGTTTTATTAGTCTATCGGATATCATGACTTCTTCAAGAGCATCCACAAGATCTTTTGCAGTTGAAAATCTTTTCTCGGGCCTTTTGGACAATGCTCTTTCAAAAACTTTTTTCCACTTTTCCTCATCAATGCCCGCATCCTTAAGTCTTCGAGTTTCTCTTGGCTCTGCATAGAGAACATTGTAAAGGGTTGAGTTATAATCATTTCCAAGGAATGGAGCTACCCCAGAAAGCAATTCGTAGGCAACCACCGCAAAAGAAAAAATGTCAGCCCTCTGGTCTATTGCCTCTCCAATAGCCTGCTCGGGCGCAATATAGGCCGGCGTTCCAATCGCGACACTCTGTTTCAACTTTTGAGAGCTTATTATTCTCGCTATTCCAAAATCCGCTATTTTAACCTCTCTCTTATCATTTATCAGGATGTTTGCAGGCTTTATATCCCTGTGAATAACGCCCTTCGAATGGGCAAAATCTATGGCCTCTCCTATTCTCTTAAGAATTTCTAATTTCTCCTTTGTTGTAAATTCTCTTGTCTCAAGAAACTTTGAAAGAGAGATACCGTCAAAGAACTCCATTACAATATAGGGTATACCATTTTCAATCCCAGCATCGAAAATAGTCACAATACTTGGATGGATAAGGGTTCCTGCAACCTTAGCCTCGTTGAAAAAAGATTCCACATCACTTTTCTCTAACTCTTCCCCAATCTCAAGATTTAGAGTTTTTATTGCAACAAATCTTCCTATTAAAGTATCCTTAGCAAGATAAACCGAACCCATCCCTCCAGAGCCGAGAGGCTTTAATATCTCATATTTCCCTAACTTTTTTAAAGAATTCATCCTTAATAATTAATATTACAAGTTTTAAAGGAAAAAAACAATCCCCGCCCCGCACTCACCTGAGATATAACTAAATAAAAAACATAATTCAGACCCATCTAATCCTTGTTTTTTATATTGATATCTCTCAGGGGAGTGCGGAGTTGAAACTTTTTGCCTTGGAGCGGGATAATAGAATATGGAAAGAGAAATGAATGCCAATGAGCTTTTATTGAGAGCGGTTTCAGGCGAAAATGAGGCTTTTAACATGCTTATGAAACAAAATTACAAAAGAATTTTTAACTTTGTCAATAGAATGGTCAGAGACCCTGATAAATCCGATGATATTACTCAGGAGGTATTTTTAAAAGTTTATTTGAATAAAGACAGATTCAGACCGGATAGTGACTTTTATGCATGGATTTATAAAATAGCCACTAATCAAGTCTTGAAGCACTTCAGCAAAGAGAGGGTTGTAAAAAAACTCCTATTGGGCTTCAGAGAGAAATTTCCCTCAAATGGAAATGGGAGTTTAATAGATGTAGACATTTTAAAACACTTGAACAGGCTCAAGCCAAAGGAAAGAGTAGCTATCCAGCTGATTAAATATGAAGGATATTCCTATGAAGAAGCGGCAAAGTTAATGGATTCCTCTGTAGGCGCTGTAAAGACTTATGTTCACAGAGGGATCCTGAGATTAAAGAAAATGATAGGGGAGGGAAAAAATGATTTATAAGGAGAAATTTGAAATGATAGAGCCAAAGGAAGATTTTGTAGAAAAGTTTTGGAAGGTTACACTTCCAAGATACAGAAGGAAGAAAAGAGTAAAAGTAATTCTTTCAAGCATAGCTGGAATCTTTCTCATTTTTGCAATCATTTTATTCTTGAAATCTTCTTTTTTCAAAGAGGATGCTTTCGTTGAAGATGTCTGGAGCGATGCATACGCATTGATAGAGAACGAGCCGAATTATTACGAGTCACAGGTTGTGTGTATTACTAGCGAAGAGCTTGATTTTTATAACCAACTAAAAAATGAAAATAAATAAAATTTAAGGAGGATAGAAAATGCGAAAGAGTATTTTGATTTTACTTTCTTTACTGACTGTTTCAGGTCTCCTTCTTTCCTATTCATGGAAAGAAGAACCAGCTCTACCCATGGGTTCTGAAGATGACATGGAGTTCATGGGACCCGGTCCAATGGGACCAGCTCCTTTTGGTTTTGAAAGATTTGGAATATGGTGGAAGAATTCTCGATTTGTTAAGGAATTGAATCTCACGGATGAGCAGATAAACAGAATTGACAAAATATTTGTGGATACAGAGAAAAAAATTATCGATCTAAGAGCTTCTTGCAGAAAAGCAGAACTTGAACTCAAAGGACTTGAAGGAAAGGAAGCTGAGTATCTCAAGAAGATAGATGAAATTTACAAGTTGAAAGCAGAGATTCATAAGAGTATATTCCTTATGGCAAATCAAATCAAAAAGGAGCTCACTCCAGAACAGCTTAAAAAACTCGAAGAGATAAAGACTCAAATAGCTCAGGAAAGGAAGCGCCATTTCAGGGAAAAGAGGGTTAAAGGAAGAAATAGATAACCCTTCACATTCATAACCTCCTTCCTAATAACCTATTTGCCGGGAGCCAGCCG
>FMJZ01027377.1_pt1 | contig 43841 bp, 43 predicted proteins | sample 1987881 | NCBI WGS metagenome assembly FMJZ01 (sample SAMEA4378227, study PRJEB15110) | soil metagenome | biome: soil; feature: Field; material: Soil | place: India | collected 2015-03-11 | depth 0 m
GTCCGCCCTTTGTCTTAACTTAAGTCCTGACCTCAGTTTTATCCTCTTGGCGAGCGACCATCAGTTATGCTATCATGAGAGAGGAACGGATTGAGGAGGAGAGGATGAAATCGGCAACTAAATACCTCTGGTTCAATACCGCCAAACGGCGCGAATATATCAACATCACGGACGAAGTGGAGCAGTTCGTGCGGGAGAGCGGCATTCAGGAGGGCTTTGTGCTGGTCAGCGCGATGCATATCACCGCGGGCGTATATGTCAACGACGCCGAGAGCGGATTGATTGCCGACATTGACGAGTGGCTGGAGAAACTTGCTCCTTATCGCCCGGATTACCGTCATCACCGCACGGGAGAGGACAACGGCGACGCGCATCTCAAAAGCCTGCTCATCCACCATGAAGTTATCGTGCCCATCACGAACGGCAGGTTGGACCTCGGTCCGTGGCAGCAGATATACTACGCAGAGTTTGACGGACAGCGACGGAAACGAGTAATATTAAAGGCGATAGGAGAATAGAGCCGGTCTCTACCCTGGTGGGGAGGTGTCCTCACCACGGGCAAGGGAGGCTTGCCTGTATCGGACAGCCGAGGGGCTGTCATAGCAACGATGGGGTAGGAGGTTTTTGAGAATGTACCGTAACCTCTGCACCGTGCTCGCGGAGGTCGCCGACAGGCAACCCCAGCATCTGGCACTGGTGCGTATCCTCAAAGCGCAGACCTATCCCCTCACCTACGGGGAGTATCTGCGCCGGGTGATCCACCTCAGTGCAGGTCTGGAGGCAACGGGCGTCTCGTTCGGGGATCGCGTGCTCCTGCTTTCGGAAAACCGTCCCGAGTGGGCAATTGCCGACTATGCCCTGCTCTCGCTCGGAGCGATTGTTGTGCCCGTTTACCCGTCTCTGCCCGCTGGACAGATAGAGTATCTCGCGCGGGACAGCGGTGCCCGGGTGATTATCGTCTCCGATGAGAAGCAGTATCGGAAGGCGGTGGAGGTCAGCCGTGCGGTGCCGCAACTGGAAACGATTGTGGTGATGGATCCGCCTGCGCAGCTCGCCAGCAACGCCATCAGCTTCGCCGATATCGAACGGCGCGGCGCAGAAGACGCTGAGACGGAAAACCGATTCCGCGAACGCATCGCGCAGATACCGCCCGACCATGTTGCTACCTTTATCTATACCAGCGGCACCACGGGCGAACCCAAGGGCGCCATGCTCACGCACGGAAACCTGCTATCCAACGTGGAAGCCAGCCTGCAGATTATCGACGCCGGACCGGACGATGTGTTTCTCTCCTTCCTGCCCCTCAGCCACGTCTTCGAGCGAATGGGCGGACACTTCACCGCCGTCGCCTGCGGCGCGACCGTATACTACTGCGAGACGCTGTTCACCATCGCGCGCGACATGCAGATTGCCCGCCCGACGGTGATGCTGGCAGTGCCGCGCCTGTTCCAGAGCATGCGCGACCGTATTATGGAAACAGTGACCAAACAGCCTCCCCTCCGACGGCGAATTTTCCACTGGGCTTTCCGCAACGCCTCCAAAGCGGCGCAGGCGGTGCGCGGCGAACGACGCTGGACACCCTGGCTCCGCTTCAAGCACCGCCTCGCCGACCGGCTGGTTCTGCAGAAGATACGCGCCCTCACCGGGGGGAGATTGCGCTTCTTCGTCTCTGGCGGCGCGGCGCTGGGCAGAAGCACCGCCGAGTTTTTCCACGCCTTTGGCATCCTGATTCTGGAAGGCTATGGGCTGACCGAGACCTCGCCGGTGGTGGCGGTCAACCGCCCGCATGACTACCGCTTCGGCACGGTGGGCAAACCCATCCCGGGTGTTCAGGTGCGCATCGCCGAAGACGGCGAGATACTGGTGCGCGGACCCAACGTAATGCAGGGCTATTACAACAAACCCGCCGAAACCGCTGAAGTGATTGATCCCGATGGCTGGTTCCATACAGGCGACCTGGGCAGTATAGACTCCGACGGTTTCCTGAGCATCACGGGGCGCAAGAAGGACATCATCGTGCTGGCGAACGGCAAGAACGTCTCACCCGTGCCGATTGAAGAGCAGCTGAAAACCAGCCCGTACATTTCCGAAGCGGTGCTGTTCGGTGATGAGCAGGACGTTATCACCGCGCTGATTGTGCCGCAGTTCGAGCGTCTGCGCGAGTGGGCGAACCTGCAGGGCTTGACCTTCGGGAACGACGCCGATCTAGTTGCCCTACCCGAAGTCAAACAGTTCATCAAGCAGGAGATAGAGAGGCTCTCGACAAACCTCGCCGAGTTTGAAAAGGTGCGCCGCTTCACCCTGCTGGACCATCCCTTCAGCATTGAGACGGGCGAGCTGACTCCCACGCTGAAGGTGCGCAGGCACTTCATCAAACAGCGTTACGCGAAGGAGCTGGAGGCGATGGCGCGATAACACGCAGGGCGCCCGGCAGAATGCCGACAGACAGAGGTGTCTCGCCAGCAGGTTCTCCGTCACACTGCGCAGGCTGTGTGGGGAACGCTTCGACGCGCACCGTCGTTGCCCGCTCATAACGCAGGTATGGGCACTTCCCTGCCCTTCCGGTCATGACGTCCACCAGCACACGCCAGATAGCTCTGCGCCACGTCCTGACCGCAGACATCCACACCACGTCCAGCATCCCGTCGTCCATCCGGGCGTGCGGCGCGATGGTGGTGAACCAGCCGTAACGGGAGGTGTTGGTAACTACCAGTATCACCGCCTCTTCCTCCAGCTCCCTGTCCGGCAGGGCGAGGCGATACCGCGCCGGCTGATAACGCCTGAGCTCCTGCAACCCCGTCCACAGGAAAGCGTACACGCCCAAGCGCTTCTTCAGCGGCTCCGGCACATGGCGCACCACATGCGCATCAAAGCCCGCACTGACCATCAGCGCGAACGGTCGCCCCCGAAGCGTTCCGACGTCTACCTGCCGGACCTGACCTGCACGCATCGCAGAGACACAGCCATCCAGCGCACGCCGCCCCAGAGGATAACCCAGCTCTCGCGCCAGCACATTGCTGGTGCCAAGAGGACACAACGCCAGCGCAGTCGGCGATCCCACCAGTGCGGGGAGCACCGTATGCACTGTGCCATCGCCGCCCGCCACCACCAGCACCTCACCGCCCGACTGGCAAAATTGTGTGGCAAGGTAAAGCGCATCCTCCGGCGTGGGCGCGACCTCCACCTGCCAGTCAACGGACAGAGGCTCAAACGCTCGTCGCCAGTCCACACGCCCCGCCCTGCCCCCGCCCGCGAACGGATTGACCAGTACCAGCACCTGCCTGCGTTCCATCTGTGCCATCCCGCCGCAAATCGCACGCTATATGCAGGATTCCAGCCCGCGATGTGCAACCCTTTTACAAATAGCATATTTCTGGACAGGAGTGTATCCAATGCGCTTGGGAGCACCGATTTTTGCCAGATGGGAAACCCCGGACGAGTGGGCAAACCTTGCCCGAAAGGCAGGCTACACTGCGGTGTACTGCCCAGTAGACCATCGCGCCGACCCGGAAACCGTTCGCGCCTATGCCGAATCTGCCCGCAAAGCCGACCTAATCATCGCCGAGGTTGGAGCGTGGAGCAACCCGCTCGCCCCCGATGAGCGAACCCGCAAAGAGGCTATCACCTATTGCCAGAAGCAGCTGGCTCTCGCCGACGAGATTGGCGCGCTGTGCTGTGTGAACATCGCCGGCTCGCGAGGCGAGCAGTGGGACGGTCCACATCCTGATAACTTCACACCCGAAACCTTCGACCTGATTGTCGAGACGGTGCGCCAGATTATCGACGCCGTCCAGCCCAAACGCACCTTCTACACGCTGGAGACCATGCCCTGGATGTATCCCGATTCGCCAGACAGTTATGTACAACTGATTCATGCCATTGACCGTCCCGCCTTCGCCGTTCACCTGGACCCCGTGAACCTCATCTGCAGTCCCCAGCGTTACTATGCGAACGGTGCGCTCATCCGTGAATGTTTCCAGAAACTCGGTGCACACATCAAGAGCTGTCACGCCAAAGACATCGTTCTGGAGCCTCGCCTGACCACGCACCTGAACGAGTGCGCCCCTGGCACTGGCGGATTGGACTACCGCACCTACCTGCTGGAGCTCAGCAAACTGCCTGAGGACGTGCCGCTGATGTTGGAACACATGAGCACGGAGCAGGAGTACATCGACGCTATGCGCTACATTCAAACTGTCGCACAGGAGGTGGGCGTACGATTCTATTCAGCCTGAGCCATGGCGAAGCATCTCGTTTTTGAGACCCTTCGCTCCGTTCAGAGTGACATACCTTCACTGCGTTCAGGGTGACAAATATAGCCGGACCCCTTCGCTGTGCTCTTGCTGACAAGGGGCAGCTACAGGCTCCAGCAGGATACACTCCGCTACAGGTAGAAAATAGTAAACAAAGCACAAGACAGACGGAAAGGGGAAGGAGAACGATGGAACTGGTGAAGCCTCGTGTGGTGCCTCCGCTGGATGAGTCGTTCCGTCCGGCTGTGCTGGCGAACCGTGCTTTCCGCGAGAAGGTCAAAGCCTCCGGGCAGGGCGTGCCGATGGTGATTGCCGTCGAACGCGCCGATGGAACCCGCTCGGTCTACCGTACCGAGGTATTTGCGCCCGGCTCGCCGGATTTCGAACAGAACTTCCAGTATGTAGAGCGCATCGTCAAGTTTCTGCTGTGGCAGAAAGGCGGCTTCCGAGTCTATCTTGGTGGTCCCTCGCAGATTGGTGAATACATCCAGCAGGTCTACTCTCCGCAGGGTGAACGTGCGTTTGATTACGACTTCATGGGCGAGACCGTCTACGAACGTCCCTTTGAAGTGGTCATCACCGATGCGGACAAGGTTCCCCCGGCGAACGAGACGGCGAAGTCGCTGGGCAGGCATTTAGACGGCTGCCGAATTGGTCTGGACCTGGGCGCCAGCGACCGCAAGGTGTCGGCAGTTATAGAAGGCAAAGACATCTTCAGTGAAGAGGTGGTGTGGGACCCCCGTCCGCAGACTGACCCCAATTACCACTATCACGAGATTATGTCTGCCCTGCACCGTGCCGCGGCACGAATGCCCCGTGTGGATGCGATTGGCGTCAGCTCGGCGGGCGTGTGGATTAACAACCGCGTGATGGTGGCATCGCTGTTCCGCGGCGTGCCCAGAGATGTGTTCAACGCAAAGGCGAAAGACATCTTTCTGCGCGTGCAGAAGGAGTGGGGCGTGCCGCTGGAAGTCGCCAACGACGGCGAAGTGACCGCGCTGGCAGGTTCCATGAGCCTGGGGGTAAACGCTATTCTTGGTGTGGCGATGGGCTCCAGCGAGGCGGCGGGATATGTTACCCCGGAGGGCAACATCACGAACTGGCTGAACGAGCTGGCTTTCGCACCGGTGGACTACGCCCCCGATGCACCGGTAGACGAGTGGTCAGGTGACAGAGGCGTGGGCGCGCTCTATTTCTCCCAGCAGGCGATTTTCCGTCTGGCTCCGGTAGCAGGTATCTCCCTGGACGAAAGCCTGGGGCTGGCGGAGCGACTGAAGAGCTTCCAGGACCTTCATGCCGCTGGCGATCCACGCACGCGCCCTGTGTACGAGACCATTGGCGTGTATCTGGGCTATGGCATCGCCCACTATGCCGATTTCTATGACCTCCAGCACGTGCTGGTGCTGGGGCGTGTGACCTCCGGTGAAGGTGGGCACATCATTCTGGACAAAGCGCGAGAAGTTCTGCAGACGGAGTTCCCCGAGCTGTCTGCAAAGATACAGATTAATCTGCCGGACGAGAAAGCGCGGCGCGTGGGGCAGTCCATCGCCGCGGCAAGCTTGCCGGAAATCAAGAAGGAGGGTTAGACAGATGCAGTTGAACAACCCAGGTGCGGAGATTTTCGTGCCCGATGGTACTCCTGTCGAGCAGGCACTGGCGCGAACCACACACCTCGCGGTCGGCGCACATCAGGACGACCTGGAAATTATGGCATATCGCGGCATCCTGGAGTGCTTCCAGCGCGAGGACAAGTGGTTCTGTGGGGTCAACGTGACCAACGGCGCGGGAAGCCCACGGGATGATTTGTATAAAGACTACACCGACGAAATGATGCAGGTGGTGCGTCGCAAGGAGCAGAAAAAGGCAGCGATAGTGGGCGAATACACCGCGCAGATTTTTCTGGACTACTCCAGCGCTGCCACCAAAGATGGCAAGAACGAGGCAGTCAAGGAGGACCTGAAGAAAGTCTTTCTCGCCACCCGACCACAGATTGTGTACACGCACAACCTGGCAGATAAGCACGACACCCACGTGGCGGTGACCCTGCGCGTCATTGCTGCCCTGCGCGAACTGCCCGACGACGCGAAGCCTCAGCAGGTGCTGGGCTGTGAGGTGTGGCGCGACCTGGACTGGATGGCAGACAGCGACAAGGTGCAGATGGACGTATCGCCACACGAGAATCTCGCGGCGTCACTGCTGGGAGTGTTCGACTCGCAGATTTGCGGTGGCAAACGGTACGACCTTGCCACGATGGGGCGACGTCGGGCACATGCTACCTATGCCGAGTCGCATGGCGTGGACATCTCCACCAGCCTGATTTACGCCATGGACCTGACGCCGTTGATTAAGGACCCCTCCTTAGACATCGCAGAGTACGTGCAGGGGTTCATTGACCGCTTTGCGCAGGATGTGCAGGCGCGCATCGCAAAGGTGAGATAAGTTTTCTCGGTTGCCCCTCTCCCGCGCTGTCGGGGGAGGGGAATCGCTACAAACGGCGGATGTAACAGGAGGTAGCCATGAGCGTAGCTGAATACGAGGGGTATGCAGGTATTGACATCGGCGGACAGTCTATCAAGGTGGGCACGATTCGCAACGGGGAGCTGGTCACGCGAGACATCGAGACTCCGCCGGACTATGCCGTTGCCCGCGAACTGATGCTTTCAGCGGTAACCGAGCTGGTTGGCGGCAAGCCGAAGGGACTGGGCATCGGCACGCCTGGACCGATAGACTGGCGCACGGGGTTCCTGCAATGGACTCCGAATATACCGTGGAAGAACGTCTCGTATCCCGAACTGGGCGAAGCACTGGGTTGTTCGGTGTATGTGGACAACGATGCCAACGTCGCCGGGCTGGCGGAGGCGGTGCTGGGTGCTGGTAAGGACTACCGCATTGTGGCGGGCTTTACGCTGGGCACGGGCATCGGCTATTTCGTGGTGATGGATGGTCTTATCTATCACGGCAAGCTGGACGTGGAAGGTGGTCACCAGGTGCTGAATCCCGAGGGACCGCTGTGTGGATGCGGCGCGCGGGGGTGTCTGGAGGCTTATGCATCCGCCACCGCGATTGAGGCACGCACGGGTAAGGAGCCAGAGGACATCGACGACCCCGAGTTCTGGGCGGAGATTGCGGGATACCTTGCCTGGGGCATTACCAACGTCACGACGCTGGTCTGTCCCGAGGTGTTTGTGCTGGCTGGAGGGATGATTAAGCGTGGGGAGACGCTGTTTGCTCCTCTGCGCGAGAAGCTGGCGCAGATGCTGAAGATTGTGCCGCCGCCTCCGGTCAAGCCGGCAGAGCTGGGACACCGTGCGGGCGTGTACGGCGCAATTGTACTGGCGAAACGGGGGCATCGTGTGGAATGAAACGCTTTCGCATGAAGAAGCAAAAGATAGTCAAGCCCGACGGGCGCTGGATGTACATGTATACCTTTGAAGAGGTGCAGGAACAACATCCGGCGGAGAAAACGGAACAGCCGGCGCCACAGACGTCCTCGCAAAGCGACGCTCGCTGAATCAAGCCTGCAGGCGCATGGGCTGGCGGCGACCATAGGTCAATGTGCGCCAGAGCCACTCTGCGGGACCGAAGCGGTAACGCTGTGTCCACCAGACGCTGAACATCGCCTGCAGGCTGAATATCCCCACCGCCAATACCGCACCTGCAGCTGCCCCCACTTTTCCATAAAGACCGAGTCCGTAGTTGTAAAAGATGAGCGTGCACACGATGGATTGAAGCAGGTAATTCGTGAGCGCCAGTCGCCCCACCGACGCCAGCCATTGCAGACGCTTCTGTAGCTCCTCGGAACGCAACATCAGGGCAAACAGCGCAATGTATCCCACGCTCAGCACTGGACCGAACGCCATAAACAACCACATCGCCGCGAATAGAGCCGTCAGGTTCTCTCTCACACCGCCAGCCGTTACCGTGTAGGCGTAAAGGGCGTTGGTCGCCAGCCCCACGGGCACGAGCGCCAGAGCCAGCTTGCCCCACAGCTGCCTGCTGTTTTCCAGATTGTGGAGCAGGCCGGTCCGAGCAACATACATACCCAGCAGGAATATCGAGGCGATGTTGAGCAAGAACGCCATGTATCCAAATACCACAATCTGCAACCACTCTACCACGCGGTAGCGTAGAGCATCCAGATAGCTGCCCTGCGCGTAGGCACGCTTTGCGCTTTCTGAGATTTGCTGGAACGCTTCCGCGAGCATTTGATTTGCAGGCTGGAGAGACTTCTGCATCTCTGCATCCATACTCAGTGCCCAGAAAACACCCGCGGGCGCACCACAGCATACCAGCTGCAGGCTCCACAGCACAATGGCAAGCGTCAACAGGGTCTTGGGCTGGGCGGAATAGAACAGCAGGAGCACCAAACCCGCTAATGCATACATGGCGAGAATGTCGCCGCTCCATATCAGCACGGCATGGGTGACGCCTATGACCAACAGCGCCAACAACCGCCGAGCGAGGAAGCGTTTGGGGCGGATTCCTCGTGCTTCGACGCGCATACCTTGCAGAGCCATTCCCATCCCGAAAAGAAAGACGAAGATGGGATAGAACTTGCCCTCCACCAGCAGGCTGACCAGAGCATCTACCCAGCGGTCAAGAGTCGAACCACTCGCGGGCATAAAGGGCATAGTTGAGGATTTGAAATTGGAGATGTTTACCAGCAGGATGCCCAGCAGGGCAAACCCGCGCAGAATGTCTACGTGCACCAGACGTTCCGACGCCTCAGCTGGTGCAGGCTCCACAGCAGGAGGAACCGGTGTGGGCGGTGCTCCCTCGTCTTCCATGTTGCACCATCACCTCGCAATTATCTTCTCACACGAAGCATCTTCTTTGTCATGCTGAACGGAGTGAAGCATCTCATAGTTTAGAAAGGATCGAGATTCTTCGCCCGCTCAGAATGACAAGGATACATATTTTTGATGACAATAAAAACCATATTCAACGTTGACGAAGTATCCCTCCCCGCCCGCGGGATACCCATTCCTGAGCATCTTCTCCGTTCAGCAGGTCGGGCGCAATGCCCCGAACGGACACCCAGTCGTAGCGTGGTTGCGCTTCCGCGAGGTCATGGGCAATCATCTCCACCAGCTTCAATCGCTGTTCGGGAGAGAGGGGCTTGATGTACTGTTCGTAAACCTCTTGCAGGATATCGGTCGCCATGCGGATTCACCTCCGCCACTATTATACAAAGGGGCAGGCGGTGTGCCTGCCCGCTATTCGTTACAACGACCAGCCCTTGCGGTATTCCCGGCGGATGTACTTTTCGGCTTCGGCGCAGTTCGTGACCTTCATGCGTCGGGCGTCGTAGTATATCTTGTGCCCTACGCGGAAAGCCACGTTGCCCAGAAGGACCATCTCGGTCAGCGCCGCCGCATACTCGAAGTTGCTCCACGCCTTACTTCCCGTCTTAATGGCGTCGATCCATTCCTGATGATGTCCTCTGGGCGCACGGGGGATGGTGGGCTGTGGCGGCTGGTAATCGGCGAACTTCTCACGAGGAAGCAGTATCGGCTCGCCACCGTGCGGTACCCATGCTTTGCCCTTTTCACCGATGAACAGGGTGGCGTTGGGATGGACGTCAATACCTTCTGCCAGCTCTTTGGGGGGCAGTTTGCCACCGTCGTACCAGTAGAGGGTTACGGGCGGTTTGCCCTTGCGAGCGGGGAACTCGTAGCGGACGATGCTCCACTTGGGTCCTGTCTCGCGGTGATGTGGTTCGCCTTCTGCCTCTACGCTGATGGGTGCGCCCAGCTCCAGCGCCCAGAATGCGGTGTCCAGGATGTGACAGCCCATATCTCCCAGTGCGCCGGTGCCGAAATCCCACCAGCCGCGCCAGTTGAAGGGGTGATATGCGGGATGGTACGGTCGTTCCGGCGCGGGACCGAGCCAGAGGTCCCAGTGCAGGTTGCGCGGTACAGGTGGGGTGTCGGCTGGGCGGTCAATGCCCTGGGGCCAGATGGGGCGGTCGGTACTGGCATGCACTTCACGGATGGCGCCAATGGCGCCCGACTGGAGTATCTCCACCGCGCGGCGCAATCCATCGCTGGCGTGCCCGTTATTGCCCATCTGCGTGACCACGCGATAACGCTTCGCCGCCTCCGCCAGCTTGCGCGCCTCGTACACCGAGTGAGTCAGCGGTTTCTCGCAGTAGACGTGCTTGCCCAGCTGCATCGCAGCCATCGCGGCGACGGCGTGCGTGTGGTCGGGCGTGCTAATCACCACTGCGTCAATCTCCCGATGTCGCTCGTCCAGCATCTGGCGGAAGTCCACGTACCGATAGGCGCGTGGGAAGCGTTTAGCCGCCTCGCCCAGCGGGTTTTCGTCCACGTCACACAGCGCCACGATGTTCTCATGCGCCACGCCGTCAATGTTTCCCCAGCCTCGCCCTCCGCAGGCGATGATGCCGATGTTCAGCTTTTCGTTCTGGGCGTAGGTAGGGGTCCAGCTGTGCGCGACCAGCCACAACCCCATGCCATACTGTGCGCTCCTTTTGATAAATTCCCGGCGTGTGGTCTTCTCCATCACAGTCACCCTCCTTATGACGGCAGTTTGCCCAAAATGCGCACGACCGAACCGGCTGGAGCGGTGATGTAGAGGCGGTCACCCTCCACGCGCACCGGCTGAGGAGCGGAAGGCTTCACCCGCTCGGGCTGTTCGAAGGTATTGTGCGCGTGAATGTCGTCGGCACTCAGCACGACCGCTTCCGCTTCCTGCACCGTTGCGCCCATGACCAGCACCTCCACTTCCGCCGGCTGTTCGGGGTGCGTGTTGCAGAACGTGATACATAAGGTGTTCTCGCGCACCGAAGCGGAACCCTCTATGACCTGCAGGCTGAATGGCTCTCTTTGCAGATACTGCTGGCGGCAGAAGTCGCGAACTGCGCCTCCATCGGACAGGGTATCCGACAGCGTCTCGAAGCGCACCGCCTGGGCGCCTTTATGCGGGGCATACATGTGCCAGACGTGGTAAGTTGGCGTCTTGATACACCTGTCTTCCTGTACCAGCAGGAGCGACTGCAGGACGTTAATCAGCTGTGCCAGGTTGCCCATAAAAATCTGGTGGCAGTGGCGATGGAAGATGTCTAACGTCAGCGCAGCGACCAGGGCGTCGCGGATGGTGTTCTGCTGATACAGTCCCCAGCCGGGCTTGTCGGGTTCCGCTGGATGCCATGCGCCCCATTCGTCGATAATGAGGTTAATCTTTTGCTCGGGGTCCAGCTCGTCCATCACCGTGCGGTGTCCGGTGATAATGCCTTCGATGGCTTTTGCCCGGCACAGCAACTCCGTCCACTGCTCGGTGGTGTATTGCGTGGCGGTGCCGGCGGTGCCGCAGTAGTAGTGCGCTGCCAGCGAGTTCACCAGATGCCTTCGGCTCCACCCCTTGCGCTTCAGGGCGTTGAGAAACTTCCATGTCCAGTCCCAATCGCTGCCCGCCGCACCGCAGGCGATAGCGTGTATCGGCGTATCCGAGTAGTTGAACAGGAAGGTGCGGTAACGACAGAACAGCTCGGCGTAGTACTCGGGGTGCATGTTGCCTCCACAGCCCCAGTTTTCGTTGCCCACGCCCCAGAAGCGCACTCGGAAAGGTTCATCCGCACCGTTTGCCCTGCGCTCGTTCGCCAGCGCGGAGTCGCCCGCGAAGTTGCAGTATTCCACCCAGTCGCGCAGTTCCGCCGGTGTGCCAGAACCAACATTGCCCACGATATACGGCTCGGCGCCGATTAGCCGGCAGAAGGTGATAAACTCGTGTGTGCCGAAGTGGTTGGGTTCTGGCGCCATACCCCAGTGGTAGTTCACACGCAGGGGGCGTTTGTTGCGCGGACCAATGCCGTCGCGCCAGTGGTAAGCATCCGCAAAACAACCACCAGGCCAGCGCAGTACCGGTATGCCCAGCGGGTGCAGGGCATCTACCACATCCCGGCGGATGCCGCCAATGTTGGGGATGGGTGAATCCTCCCCAACCCAGATACCCGGATAGATACACTCACCCAGATGCTCGGCAAACTCGCCGTGCAGGTAAGGACTGATTGTACCAATCGTCTCGTTGAGTAGAACTGCTATCCGTTGTCGCGACATCTTCTCTCCCTCAGCAAGGCTTTTGAAGTGTACTTTCGGCAAGGGCAAGGAGATTCCTATTTCGTATGGGCGCGCTCGACGTAGTTAAGGCATTTTTCCATTGTTAGGCAGGCATTCGCCTATGGTTCAGCGAACAATTACCTTAAACGATTGATAGCATGGAACAGGAGGGGGGAACAATGGCACTTGAGGAGCAGCTCGACGCAATATGGCAATCTTTGCGCCGAATGGAACGTGATGCCCAGCGCTGGGTGGAGCGATTACAGGCGGAGATAGATTTCGCACGCCGGCTGGCAGAGGCAAACCCGTCCAATCGGGCAGAGTGGGAAGATTTGATCCTGCGCGCCGGGCAGACGTTCGCGCAGGCTGTGGCAGAGGGGAAACCGGTAGCTGATGCAGTCAAAGCGGCGGAGGAGATACTGCGCCCCATCGAACCCGTCGCCAAGCAGTACACCATCCACTGCGTGGGACACGCGCATATCGATATGAACTGGATGTGGAACTGGGCGGAGACCGTAGCCACCACGAACGATACCTTTACGACCGTGAATCGCCTGTTTGGGGAGTTTCCGCAGTTTCGCTTTTCGCAGGATCAGACGTCCGTCTACCAGATTATGAAGGACTATCTGCCCGAGCTGTGGCAGGCGGTGAAAGAGCATATACGCGCCGGCAGGTGGGAGGTGACCGCCAGCCACTGGGTGGAAGCGGATAAGAACATGGCTTCGGGTGAAATACTGTGCCGGCATTTGCTGTACACCAAACGGTTCCTCCAGCGGGAGTTCGGTCTGCCCTATGATGCCGTTCGGATTGATTATGAACCCGATACTTTCGGACATGCGCACACTGTGCCGACTATCCTGACGCGAGCCGGCATCCGCTACTACTACTTCTGCCGAACGGGCAAGGGACCGTTCCTGTTCTGGTGGCAGGGCAGGGATGGCTCGCGCGTGCTGGCGTTTGACGACCGTCGGGAGTGGTATCTGGGACCGATTACTCCCCGTATCGCCCAGCATGTGCTGGAGTTCGAGAAGCAGACGGGCTTGAAAGACATGCTGTTTGTGTATGGGGTCGGGGACCACGGTGGTGGACCGACCCGGCGCGACCTGCGTCTGGCACATGAGATGATGGAGTGGCCCATCTTTCCCCGAATAAAGTTCAGCACCTATCATGAGTTCTTCGCCATCGCCGAGCGCGAGGCAAAGGACCTGCCCGTGATAGATAGCGATCTGAACTTCATCTTTGAAGGATGCTACTCGTCGCAGAGTAACATCAAGTATGCCAACCGGCGAAGCGAGAACACGCTGATAGAGGCGGAAATCTGCGCCCTGCTCGCGAAGGGCATTACCGGTCAGGCGTATCCCACAGAGCAACTGCAAATCGCCTGGCGACACGCGATGTTCAACCAATTCCACGACATCCTGCCCGGGTCAGGGGTGCATGCTACCTATGAGCACGCACAGGGGCTATTCCAGGAGATCCTGGCACATACGTCCATGATAAAGACCCGCAGCCTGCGTGCGGTAGCATCCAGGGTGAACACCAGAGCACTGGCGCCACAGGACGCCACACCAGCTGATTACGGCGATGGGTTGGGTGCAGGACAGGGAGACCTGCCCGCAGATGGCGTTCTCAGTCGCTACGGAGCAGGCGGTATCGGCGCCGACCCCTTTGTGGTGTTCAACCCGTCGCCCTGGACGCGCAGTGAGGTGGTAACCGCTCGCATCTGGGACCGCGATATCGAGACGCCCTTCGTGGCGGTGCAGGATGACAGCGGCAACGTGGTGCAGGCGCAGGTGCTGAACAGAGGGCAATACTGGGCGCACAACTTCATCGAGCTGGCTTTCCCGGCGCATGAGGTGCCGCCGCTGGGCTATCGCACCTACAGCGTGCATCGAGCGGTTGGCGCAAAGGCGGGAACGGGCTGCACCAGCGATGGCAAGGGCACGATTGAGAACGAGTATCTGCGCGTGACGGTGGAACAGCAGTCGGGTGCGATTATCAGCCTGGTAGACAAGCGTACGGGCGCCGAGCTCGTTCCGCCCGGCGAGCGCATCGGCTTGCTGGAGTACCTCTTGGAGGCGCCGCACGGCATGACCGCGTGGGTGCTGGGACAGATTAAGCAATACGTTCCATTTACGGAAGGAGCCACCCTCTCGTTCCCGCACAGGGGACCCTATATCGCCAGCGTGCAGGCGCATCATCGGTTCAACGATAGCCGCTTTACCGTCACCGTCAGCCTGCTGGCAGGCGTGCCACGGGTAGAGTTTACGGTGGATGTGGACTGGCTGGAGCGCGGTTCGCCCGAGGTGGGCGTACCTGCCCTGCGGATGCAGTTCCCGCTGGCGATTGACGAGCCGAAGTGCAGGATGGAGTGCCCGAATGGCTGGGTGGAGCGACCGACCCTTGGTTATGCGGAGCCGTCGGAGACGTTTGTGCATGTTGGCGGACCGGGAGTCGCCATGTATCCGATGGACATGCCCGCCCAGCGGTGGGTAGAGCTATCGGGCGTGCACCCCGATACGGGCAAGCCAGCAGGCGCGGTGCTGGTAAATGACCGGGTGTATGCGCACAGCGTCTGCGATAACACGCTGGGGGTGACTCTCCTGCGCAGTTCCTATGACCCTGATCCTCTGCCAGAGATGGGACGTCGCACCTTCCGCTTTGCGCTGGTGCCTTTTGGCGAGGGGTGGTCACCCGCATCCTCCGCCCGCGTGGGTTACGACTTCAACCTGCCCTTCAACGTGGTCAGCACGGACGTGCATGAAGGCAGTCTGCCGTTGTCGCAGGCTTTTGCCGAGGTGCTGACGCCCAATGTGATGCTGAGCGGGCTGAAGAAGGCGGAGGACTCGGACGCGCTCATCATCCGTCTCTACGAGGTGGATGGCAAGCCGACGACGGCGGAGGTGCGTCTGAGCGATGTGCTTGCCCGCCCGAATTCGCCGGCGGTGGAGACGGACATTCTGGAACAGCCTCTGACCACGAGCACTGCCCGGATGAACGGTGACGTGTTGAGCGTGCAGATACCTGCCTTCGGAATCGCCACAGTAAAGGTGGGATAAGCAAGAAGGAGGGGGCTTCAAAGCCCCCTCCGTGCCCGCAGCGATGGACGCTCTTCACCGTCTGGATACCTCTCTCTTCTTTCTGGCTAATGGGGCACATCATCCCCTGCTGGATGCGCTCATGCTGTTTGTGACCGACATCAAGCGCACGGGGATTCTTCTGCTTGCAGTGTGGATAGGGCTGATGTGGAAAGGTGGTGCGAAGGGCAGGACGGTTGCACTCCTGCTAATACCGCTGATTCTAATCACCGACCAGCTGAGCAGTCATGTATTGAAGGACGTCTTTGACCGGGTGCGCCCGTGCGAGGCGTTACAGGGAGTACGGGCGATAGACGGCTGTCGGCACAGCCTGTCGTTTCCCTCCTCTCACGCGGTAAACACGTTTGCAGCGGCGACCCTGTTCAGCCTCTTCTACCGCCGATGGGTGCCGTGGGTGGCGTTTGGGCTGGCTGGACTTGTCTCGTATTCGCGCATCTATCTGGGGCTTCACTACCCATCCGATGTGCTGGGCGGCGCCGTGATTGGGATTGCCTGCGCGCTGGCGGTGGTGGGGCTGTATCGCAGGATACGCCAAAGGGTGGGAACCTCCGCTTAGCCGTCATGCTGAGCGGATCGAAGGGTCTCAAAAACGCCCCCTCACTTCGTTCATCATGACAACAAAGGTGCTCAGCATGACAGGGACGCCGCTAAGACGCCCCGATCACGCTGAGCGAAGCAAAGGCGAAATCAATAAACCTTCCCGCCCATCTCTTCGCGCAAACGGGCGATGAAAGCGTCCAGCGTGGTTGCGCCCTGGTCACCGGCACTGCGCTTGCGCACGGACACTGTGCCGTTTTGCATATCGCGGTCGCCCACCACCAGCATGTAGGGGATTTTCTGCAGTTCCGCCTCGCGCACCTTGAAGCCGGTCTTCTCGTTGCGGGAGTCCACCTCCACACGGAAGCCCTGCTCCTCCAGCCTCTGGCGAATCTGCTGGGCGTATGGCACATGCCGGTCGGCAATCGGCAGGACGATGACCTGCACGGGCGCCAGCCACAGCGGGAACGCGCCAGCGTAATGCTCGATCAGGATGCCAATCAGCCGCTCCAGCGAGCCGAACGGTGCACGGTGTATCATTACCGGGCGATGCGGCTGACCATCGGGACCGATATACTCGAGGTCAAACCGTTCGGGCAGGGTATAATCCACCTGCACCGTGCCCAGCTGCCACATCCTGCCGAGGCAGTCTTTGGCGAGGAAGTCCAGCTTGGGTCCGTAGAAAGCGGCTTCCCCTTCTGCGACGGTGTAATGGATACCCATATGCTCTACCGCCTGCAGGATAGCCCGCTGTGCCTGCTCCCATGCCTCGTCGCTACCCACGTATTTGTCGCTCTTGGGGTCGCGCAAGCCCACACGCGCGTGGTACTCCTCCAGCCCCAGGCGTTCGAACACGTACAGCACCAGCTCCACGACGTTCTTGAACTCGTCTTCCAGCTGGTCGGGGGTGACGAAGATGTGCGAATCGTCCACCGTGAAGCCTCGCACTCGCGTCAGCCCGCCCAGCTCACCGCTCTGCTCGTAGCGGTATACCGTGCCGAACTCCGCCAGCCTCAGCGGCAGGTCGCGGTAACTGCGCGTCTCCGATTTGTAAATCTGGATGTGGTGCGGGCAGTTCATCGGCTTGAGCATGTACTCCTCGCTCTCTACTTGGATGGGGTGGAACATGCTCTCCTGATACTTGTACCAGTGCCCGCTGGTTTTATAGAGGTCGAGTTTGCCGATATGCGGTGTGACCACCGGCAGGTAACCGCGCTTCAGCTGCTCCTTTTTCAGGAAGGTTTCCAGCGTGTCGCGCAGAATGGCTCCCTTGGGCAGCCACAGGGGCAGACCACTGCCCACTTCCGGGCTGATGAGGAAGATTCCCAGCTCCCTGCCCAGTTTGCGGTGGTCGCGTCGCTTCGCCTCCTCCATGCGCTGGAGATAGTCCTGCAGTTCCTCTTCGGTGAACCATGCGGTACCGTAGAGTCGGGTCAGCATCTTGTTTCGGGCGTCGCCGCGCCAATAAGCACCCGCGATGGAGAGCAGTTTGAAGTGTTGGATCTGACCCGTGCGCTCCACGTGGGGTCCGCGGCACAGGTCGATGAAGTCGCCCTGCCGGTAGAAGCTGATGGTCTCTTCTTCCGGGATTTCTTCGATAATCTCCACTTTGTAGTCCTGTCCCAGTTCGCGCACCAGTTTGAGAGCCTCGATGCGTGGCAGTTCGATGCGCTCGATGGGCAGGTCGCGCTGGGCAATCTCGCGCATTCGCTCTTCAATGCGGGGCAGGTCTTCGCCCGTTATCGGCTGTGGAGGGTCTACATCGTAATAGAAGCCGTCTTCAATGGGCGGACCGATTGCCAGTTTCGTGCCCGGGAAGAGTTCACACACCGCCTGAGCCATCAGATGCGCCGTACTGTGGCGCAACGTTTCCAGGTCCGTCATCGTCTGAGCCATCTGCAATGCTCCTTGCAGGTTAAGTCAACGCCTTTACGAACGGCGCTGCAGGAGAATTATACCATAGAAGCATATCGCATTATTCATACTGGCGACACTCCTGCTTCGTCATATATCTGCTGACGCTGTATCTCCAGACTATACAAACGCTCGACTGTCTCGTAGTCCCAAAGTTCCACCCGTTTGTTAAATCCTTTGTATATAGCGCTAGCCGACTTGGTCTCAAACTCCTTACGCCTTGACGCATGGGTCACGATTACAAAGCGGGTGTTGAAATACCTGAACTCATAAAACCGGTTGAGAGAAGTTGTAAAATCCGTTGTATGTTCCACTTCGAACATGCAAACTGGAAAACGCAGATCTCAGTCATGGTCATTGGAAAACCAGATAACATCCACGTATCTGGCTTTTTCTACCAGGCTCTGGTACGTGAACGGAGGTATCTTATCAATCGATAGTGAACCGAGATTAGTCTTCAGATACTTCTTGTTGCGGTCCTGTGCGGGTATGTGTATCTGGTATCTTTTTAACATACCCCATTCTGCAGGTAACCCCTGATAATAAGTGTGGTCAAACCGTTGGATCTGCTCTTCGGTGGCTTCGTGACCTATGTTGAGGCTGCTCAATATCTCCTCTTCTTTCTCCTTGAGCCCCCACAACCCAGGACGAATTTTGAAAAAAGTGCTACTGTCTATCTGCAAGATTCTGCGTATGGTCGCCTGAGGAGTCTTCGTTCCCCAATGGCAATTCGGCGCTTGCAAGGCAAGACGATAAATATCCCCGAGGGTGGCATATCCCCCCAGTTCTTGCAATGCAAATATCACAGCCTCTCGTTGAGTCATACAGTTGCCCTCTTTCTGTTATTGTCCTTTTGTAAGGTCTCATTTCACTCAGTGTATCATCATCTCCTGCATAAACAACCTGCTGCTGGTCAACAACCGTCAAGAATACCAAAGGCTCTTGAATATCTGAACCGCCAGAGGTAAAGTATATCTATCAGCACAACCGATAACATCTGTGAAGTATACAGACAGGAGGTGCGAACATGCGCTTCAACACCACACTCTGCATCAGCGTGCTGATCGTCCTCTGCAGCTGGGCATACGGTCAGGTCACAGTCCCCAAAGTCGCAATCTACCCATGGACGCTCGCCGAAAACGAAAGGGGCACGAACGCTACTGCCGTGAGCACCGCCATGGACGTGCTGCGCAAGCTGTTCGAACAGCGCGGAGGGTACGAAGTGGTTTCGGAGGCAGCTTGTCGTAGAGCGTGGCTCGAACTGGGCTTCCCCGAACAGCCGCCAACTGTGGAAGAGCTGGGACAATTGCCTACTACCTTCGATGCCAAGCGATTGCTTGAGTTCGGCAGGAAGCTTCAGGTGGATTACGTCTGTTCTGGCACGCTGGGATGGCGTGTGCGTTCTGTGTGGGTCGGTCTTGGGCCGAAGACCAAAGCCGACGCCACCGTCAGTCTGGTGATTATTGACGTCAAGAACGGTGAAATCGTGCATGAGGTCAAGGACGTGAACTCTGCCAGCACCAAAGCGGAGAAGTGGTACGAATCGGCTGGAGCATTGCTGGTTTCCTGGGGTATCACTCTCTTCAGCGGTGGTCCGAAGACCCCGCACATGCAGAACGCGACGGTCAAGGCAATCGGCGCAGCGACGGACGAGTTCTTCGCCTCCAAAACAAAGAAGAAGATTGAATAGTCTACCGCATTTGCAGGGAAGCCGGCGACGGTGCGGTCTTCTCGCCTGATACGCGCATCCCTGCGTCCTAATCTTCCCCTACCGGCAACGCGAGCTGTGCTTCTTCCTCATCTCTGTCACGAAGGATAAGACGATACTTTTCCCCAATGCGCCCCGTCTGCAACCGATGCAGAATCATCTCGTGATATTTCGGGTCTATCTCCGCAGAGAGGAAGTGCCTGCCCAGATTCCGACAGACCTCTATCTCAGAACCGCTCCCGCCGAACAGCACGAATACGGTATCGCCCGGCTTGGTGCAGCTGAGGATAAGCATCTCCGCCAGCTTCTGCGGAATCTGGCAAGCGTGAAAGGTCTTCTCGCGGCTCACGTTCTTCACGAGGTCAAAGTAGAACCAGCTATAGGGCATCCTGCCTTTTGAACCGTTAGCGAGGTTCTGCTTGATGCGCTTATCTGTCGGATTCTGATAAGGCTGTGCTACCTGGTCCTTGTAGAATCGGTGATGTTCGGTTTTCCTGCAATGCAGAATGCTCCGGTGCGCAGTTGTGAAACGTCTCGGGCTGTGTCCAACGTTTGTGTTGTAGACCCACACATAGTCGTGTACATCATAGCAAGCAGAGTCCAGAAACCGTACACGCAGGTAGGCGTTTTGCTTCGGATAGTTGATGAGAAACATGTTCCCATCGTCTTTGAGCACACGCAGTGACTCCTTTGCCAGCTGAATATACCACTCAATGTACTCCTCAAAGCGACGGGTGTAGGACTTGTCCCCATACTTCACGCCCACGTTGTAGTCGGGGTCGCCATACACCATGTCCACGCACCTGTCGGGTAACGCCCTGAGCAGGTCCATCACGTCGCCAAGATAGACCTTATCCAGAAATTGTGGAGGAACGAGGTTTACCATAAAGTCACCTCCTTTGGAGCCGATACTCCGCCTTGCGCACCAGGCTCAAAGAATCCAAACGATCAGGGTCATCAAACCTGTAGAGGTAAAGCCTCACAATGGTCTTCGGCATAGCCTGTCCCCGTCCGCGCCCGGTTTGTTTGAGCACGTAACAGGCGTTTACCTCGGTTATTGGTATACCGTATTTTGCCGATTGGCTCAAGTAGAACTTGAACGGATGAAACAGCTGGTAGATGGCGAAGTCGCGGCGGAAACTGTTCTTAGCCTCCAGCACGGTAACAACGCCCTGATATTCCATCGCCAGATCCATCTCCAGCTGCTGTTGGGTGGCTGTAACCTGAGTGGTTCCCACAAAGTACTGCAGGTCAGCTTCGTGCGGCCTGGGATATAAATCTTCGGAGAGGCAACCACATCTTCATACAGAAAATCGTGCAGGATGTGCTGATTATACACAAACGACAACACGCTCGCCTCGCCCGTATCCAGATCGTTAAGCAGGCTCTTTCGGTATCGCCATGTAATCACCTCGTCTGCGCCGATGTCTTCAAAGACATGATACCACTTCGCGAGTTCTGGAATAAAACGATGCCTCCCCTTTCCAATGTGTATCACACAATAGCCTTGCTGGCGCACTGTTTCAGGCAGTTCGTCGCTGGTGTCTACTTTGGTAGCGTCAAAAGGGTTCCCGAATCCAATGCGCGTGGCTACCTGCTTGACGAGATCGTTATCAAACTCCCATATCCCCCGTCTCTGGCATTCCTCAAACAACGCCTCGAGCACCTGCTGTTTCTTGGACGGTTGTTTCACGTAGTTATCTCCCTCCCCCGCCCCCTTGCACGGGCACGGCGACTCTGGTAAACTATATCTGCCACATGCAAGGGGGCCCGTAGCTCAAAGGCAGAGCGGCCGGCTCATAACTGGTTGGTTGCAGGTTCGAGTCCTGCCGGGCCCACCAGTTTACCCAAACGCCCTCTGCCACACGGCATCGTACGCCTGCTTTGCCTTCGCCACCGCGTCGTCGGGCGACATCTGCTTCAGCTCCTCATTGAACACCTCAATCGCGATGCCGCCGTCGTAACCCACCTTCTTCAGCGCACGCAGGAAGCCCACCAGGTCGATAATCCCCTCGCCCGGAAGCAGTCGCTGGGAATCGATCTGCTCCTTTGGTGGCTTGTTGGGCGCATCGTTGATATGCACGTGCACAATCTGCTCCTTGCTCAGCCGCTCCAGGTCCTCCACCGTGCCCTCCATGCAGAACCAGTGGAAGCTATCCACCAGCAATCCCAGGTTGGGCGCACCAATCTCCGCCTCAAAGTCCAGCAGCTGGTGCATGGTGTGTATCCACTCGTATTTGCCCGTGCGTGCGGTGGCAGGACCGACCCACTCTAGCCCCAGCGCGATATCAAAATCCGCCAGCACCCGCGCGATTTCGCGGAAACGCTCCGCCATGCGCACCGAATACGCCGCGGGGAACTCGTTGATGCTGGGCGGAAGCCACGTAGCCGTACGTTTACAGCCAATCGCCTGCGCCGCCCGTGCCAGCCGCGGAAGATCCCGCAAGCCCTCCTTGAGTGTCTCGTGGTCCTTACGCCATTCCACCGGTAACCCAAAGCACACCGGCTCTATTCCTGACTCCGCAAATATCGCGCGGGCGGCGTTGACCCCATCGCGCTGGATGATGTCCGCTATCTCGCCGGCGCTGAACTCCACCGCCTGATAGCCATGACGCTTCGCCCGTGCCACAAACTCATGGATGTTTCCGTATCCGCCAATGGTTGGATTCAAACAGAGCTTCATCAGGTAACCTCCTTCATATCGTCGGTTGTGTGTTCATGAAACGCTCGATCTCTTCCGCGGGACGCACTCCGGCGCACGCACCCACCGCCCCTGCGTTCAGCGCAGCCGCCGCCGAGCCGAAGCGTATCGCCCACTCCAGCTCGCGCCCAAGCACATATCGCCCGTAAATCAGCCCGGCGCGAAACACATCGCCGGAACCAGTGGTATCCACGATGGCAGGCGCGCGATACGCCGGTAGATGCACCACCTGTTGACGTTCGCGCTCGGCCAGCACACATCCTTTCGCCCCCGCGGTGAGGATAACCGTACAGCCGTATCGCTCGCGGTATTGATCAGCCACGCGCCGGAGGTAATCTATGCTATCATCGCGCCCCACCCACTCGTAGGAGGTCAGCAGGATATCCGCCGCCCGCGCCGCTCGCTCGGAACCGTGCAGGTCCATCGCCACCACGGGCACGCCTGCCCTCGCCGCCTGCTCACATGCGCGCACCGAAGCCTCGCCGGGATTGGCGTCGGCGGTCAACACCTTTACCTCCCTCAGCACCTCGCTCGGCACGGCGTCGCTGGAAATGTGCGCAAAGCCCATGCCGAACATGGTGCGGTGACCGTCGGGAGTGACGTAAACGTCGCAGGTGGGCGTCTGCACATCCTTGCGCCTGCGCAGGAAACGCAGGTCTAACGAAGGATACCCCTTCAGCATCTGCAGGAGATGCTCGGCAAGTTCGTCTTCCCCAATCGCGTTGGGAACCAGCGCAACCCGTACGTTCCACGTCGCCAGCGCAAGGGCGGTGTTCAGCGCCTCGCCGCCGGGCATCCATCGCTCTTCCAGAACCTCCACGTAACCGCCCGGCGGGGGCAGCTGCGCAACTTTTCGGATGCGGTCTACACAGGTCGTGCCGTAAACGCACACATCGTAGCTCATCGCGTCCCTTATCTCCTCTTCATGGTCAGGTTACAGAAAAAGCCGCAGGGCGACACGCCTTGCGGCTGTGCAGAGAGAGCACATCGGTCACCGCTTTGCCTCGCGCAGGCGGAAGAGCTCGTAAGCGACCATAGCGGGCGGCGCGCCGATGTTGTTGGCGATGCGGTCAATGACCCGGGCGAGGTTGCGTTCGGTCAGGTCATCTACCTCATCGTTCTTCGGGTACAGCTCGTCCATCGCCTCCAGCACCATCTGCAGAGCCTTCTGCAGGTAGATTGCCTTCCCCTGCGGCAGCTGGCGATAGGGCTGTTCGGAATAGGCGCGCACGATGCGGTCGTAGAGCGTATCCCACGACTGCTCTATCTCCTCCTGCTTGCGTCGCTGGGCGTATTCCTGCTCGCGGCTGGCTGCGGCAAGCGCCTCACGCTGTTTGGTGCGCTCCCAGTCGGCAAGAGTTGTGCCCTCGATAATACGCAGCTGCACCTCTTCGCCCGCCAGTTCCGAAAGAATCACCTCAATCGTGCGCCGATAGCCCGGGTTGCGCAGATGCCCGGACAGACTGAACCGCTGGGAAGGCAACCCCACCACAAACTCGCCGTTCTCTATGGTGATGGGCACTACGTGGTCAAGCGCCTCCCACATGCTGGGCAGGACAATCTTGTCCTTCATGCGGTCGACGCCCTGCGCCCATATCTCCCGAACCGACAATGCCATCTCCTGTTCTCCTTACCTGTTAATGCTGACAGGTACATTATAGGCACGAAGAGGCGTGTGGTCAAGGCAGGGCGACCACCGGGCTTTGACAACACCGTCTCCCTTCGGTATAATACATGCGACACAACAGGAGGGAGGCATGAACCACACAACAAAAGGCACGGTCGTGGTTATCGGCTCGGGCCCGATTCGGATTGGACAGGGGATCGAGTTTGACTACTGCACGGTACACTGCGTCTGGGCATTACAGGAGGCAGGCTACCGTGCAGTTGTTGTAAACAACAACCCCGAAACGGTATCTACCGACTTCGACACGTCTGACTGCCTTTACTTCGAGCCGCTAACGCTGGAAGACGTGCTCAACGTCATCGAGCGCGAAAACGCCGACGGGGTTATCGTGCAGTTCGGCGGACAGACCGCCATCAACCTGGCGTTGCCCCTTCGGCGGGCGGGAGTAAAGATATTCGGCACGTCGGCGGAATCCATAGAGATTGCCGAGGACCGCGACAAGTTTGAACGCATCCTGCGTGAACTGGGCATTCCCAAACCGCCCGGGCGTGCGGTGGTGTCGGTAGAACAGGCGATACAGGTGGCGGACGAGATTGGCTATCCGGTGCTGGTGCGTCCCTCTTTTGTGCTGGGTGGCCGTGCGATGGAGATAGTGTACAGCGAAGCGGAACTGCGCGACTATATGCACTACGCAGTGGACGTTTCGCCCAAAGCGCCCATCCTGGTGGACAAGTATATCGTGGGCAAAGAGGCAGAGGTGGACGTCATCGCCGATGGTGTGGACTGCCTGGTGCCCGGAATCATGGAGCATATCGAGCGAGCAGGCGTGCACTCCGGCGACAGCATGGCAGTGTACCCTCCGCAAACGCTTTCCGAACACGTACAACAACAGATTGTGGATACCGCGATAGCTCTGGCGCGTGCGCTGGACGTACACGGCATTATGAACATCCAGTTCGTGGTGGAGAATGAAACGGCGTACGTGCTGGAAGCGAACCCCCGCGCCAGCCGAACCGTGCCCTATCTCTCCAAAATCACCAACATCCCCATGGTTCAGCTGGCGACGCGCGTGACGATGGGCGAAACCCTGCGCGAACTGGGCTACCAATCCGGTCTGGCGGAACCCACCCCACTCATCGCCGTCAAAGCACCGGTCTTCTCCTTCCTGAAGCTGACCCAGGTAGACCCCATACTCGGTCCCGAGATGAAGTCCACCGGCGAGGTAATGGGTGTGGACACCGACTACTCCCGCGCTCTGTATAAGGCAATGGTCGCCGCGGGCATCCACTGTCCAGCACGAGGCAACCTGCTGGTGACCATTGCCGACCCGGACAAGGCTGAGGCGCTGCCCATTGTGGAGGAGTTCATCGGTCTTGGCTTCAGGGTGTTTGCCACGCGCGGCACCGCTCGCTTCCTGCAGGAGCACGGTCTGGAGGCAACGCCAGTGTACAAAATCAGCGAGGGCGGCTCACCCAACCTGCTGGATCTTATCCGGGGTAAGAAGGTGGACCTGCTCATCAACACGCTTACCCGCGACCGCCAGATCGAGCGCGAGGGGCTGATTATCCGCCGCGCCAGTGTGGAGCAGGGCATCCCCTGCCTGACCTCGCTGGACACCGCTCGCGCTCTGCTGAAAGCGCTGGAGTCTCTGCATCGTGGCGACGAGTTCAGCGTGCGCACCGTTGACGAATACGCCTACGGCATGGAGCTGACGCCCGCATAGCCCGTTTTGCTCTCCCGACAGGTTTGTGGTATCATGCAAACATCCAGCAAGAAGAGGTGAAAGGGGTATCGAGGCGTGGCAAAGGAGCGCGTGGTTGCACTTCTGGAACAGGCTTTGCAAAAGGCGAAAGAGGCAGGCGACCTGCCCATAACCCAGATGCCCGAAATCACGGTGGAACCGCCGCGCGTGAAGGAGTTCGGCGATTTCGCCAGCAACGTGGCGATGCTTCTCACGCGCGAGTTGAAGAAACCACCACAGCAGATTGCTGCCACCATCGTGAAACATCTGCCCGAAGACCCGCTGGTTTCAAAGGTGGAGGTGGCGGGCAATGGCTTCATCAACTTTACCCTGCATCCCGACTGGCTGTATGATGTGCTGCGCGACATCCAGCAAAAGGGCGACGCCTACGGCAGGTGGAACGTCGGGCAGGGCAAGCGCGTGAACGTGGAGTTCGTGAGTGCAAACCCCAACGGTCCCATCACCGTAGCGCACGGGCGTGGGGGCGCCATCGGCGATGTGCTGGCGAACCTGCTGGAAGCCGTTGGGTATCAGGTGACGAGAGAGTTCTACGTGAACGACGCCACGAACTCCCTGCAGATGCAGCATTTTGCCCGCTCCTTAGTGGTGCGCTACCGGCAACTCTTAGGCGAGGACGTGGAACTGCCGGAGGACGGCTACGCAGGCGAGTATCTGGTGGACATCGCGCGCGACCTGCTGGAGAAGGAAGGAAAACACCTCGCCGAGGGTGATGAGGATACAGTCATTGAGCGGTTCCGCGCGTATGCCGAAGACGCCATGAAACGCCAGCAACAGCAGGACCTCGCCGACTTCGGCATTGTGTTCGACGTGTGGTTCAGCGAAAACAGCCTGCATACGGGCGGTCAGGTGGCACAGGCGATTGAGGAGCTGAAGGCGCGAGGCTACGCTTACGAACACGACGGGGCGCTGTGGCTTCGCTCCACCGCTTTCGGAGATGACAAGGACCGCGTGCTGGTGCGCAACAACGGTCAACCCACCTACATCGCCGCCGATGCCGCCTACCACAAGAACAAGTTCGAGCGCGGATTTGACTACCTGATAGACATCTGGGGTCCCGACCATCACGGCTACGTGGCGCGAACGAAGGCGGCAGTGGCGGCGCTGGGCTACCCGGTGGAGAACTTCGAGGTGCTCATCTACCAGATTGTGCGCCTGTTCAAGGGCGGCGACCTGGTGCGCATGTCCAAGCGGGCAGGCAACGTGGTCACCCTGCGCGATGTGCTCGAAGAAGTGGGCAAAGACGCCGCGCGCTTCTTCTTCCTGATGCGCTCGCACGATAGCCCGCTGGACTTCGACCTGGAGCTGGCGAAGAAGGAGAGCAGTGAGAACCCCGTGTACTACGTGCAGTACGCACACGCCCGTATCTGCAGTATCCTCCGGGTAGCTGGGGAGCAGGGCTGGACAGTGCCCGCAGCAGCCGAAACCGACCTGTCGGTGCTGAGAGAGGAGCAGGAGCTGGCTCTGATGAAGAAGCTGGACGAGTTCCCCGAAGAGGTGCTGACCTCTGCCACCGAGCGGGCGCCCCACCGGCTGACGCGCTACAGCATGGAGGTCGCCGACGCCTTCCACAAGTTCTATGACACCTGTCGGGTGGTGAGCGATGACCGGTCGCTAACTCAGGCGCGGCTGGTGCTGGTAGACGCCACACGCATTGTGCTCAAGAACGTGCTGGGGCTACTGGGGGTGACCGCTCCTGAGCGGATGTGAGGAGGGGGATTGTCTCGCCCTCGTTACTCTGTCCTTGCGACTGGAAGTCGCAGGCTACATGTGGATTTGCTTTCGCAGAAATATGGAGTGCTGAAGCCATGCTTCAGCACTCCTTTCCGCTTCTCTATCCCGTCCTTGCGATTGGAAATCGCAGGCTACACAAGACAAAACCTGCTGACGCAGGTTACAACGTCCGCAGCTGTAACTGCTCCGTTATGGTAGATTCAAAATGTTGCGCACAAGCCGGCGCACTTCCCCTGCTATATGCAGTGCGTCATCTGCTATCTGTTCATCAGCATCTGCGCCGGGATAGCGTGCTGCAATGCCAAATGTGCTCAGGTAGGCAAGATCTGCTCGGAGTGGCTCCAGCGAAGCGAATAGACCGGCGCCGCTCTGCATCAAATAGACAAGATCGTGTGTTTTGCCGAAAGGAATGTTGTGCTCCTCAAGCACAGCCTTCATATATTTTTCAGCGCATTGCTGAGCATGAAAACATATCCCGTCCCATACTGGAGAAGGTGCTTCCCGCTCTCTCTGAGCAATAGCCCAGTCGCCTTCCGCTTTGGCTATCCACTCAAGCGTTCTCTGCTTCATAGAGAAGGATACCTCTGCGGAGAATGTCACACTCAAACTGGTTACCCTGCTCGAGGGCGTGCTCCAGTTGATGAGGCGTCAACACCAGTATGTCCAGCGGAAAAGAATGGCTCACCGACGCAGCGATGCGCGCCGCCATCCGCAGAGGAGGCAGGTCGGTATCTAAGACAACAAGAAGGTCTGCATCACTATCTGGCGTCGGTTCACCCCACACACGTGAACCAAAGAGAATAACCTTTTCGGGGTGGAACTGCCGAACAATCTGTTCCACCACTTCCTCAAGGGCTGGATGTATAGCTGTCGTCTTCACGTTGAGAGCACCCTCACGATAACCCGTCCGGCTTATTGTAGCACGTATTCTCCTGTTTCTCAACAGGAGCTGGAACCCAGCAGAGGCATGACGTCCACATACACAAACCCATCCCGCTCCACCACCTCACCTGTCTGGATGGGGATGGGCGATGAGAAGCAGGGCGCGGCATAGCAGAAGGTGTGAAACTCGCCATTTTCGCCGCAGGGGTCGGCAGAGGTAGGCAGTCGGCGCAGGAGACGCTCGTCATACTCCTGCCCCGCCAGCGATGCGGGTATCTGGCGTGTGTCCACGCAGGTCAGCACCGCTCGCAAGCCGCCCGCAATCATCTCTTTGGCAAGCGCATGGGTGTCTGCGCCCCACAGGGGGAAAACAGGCGCGATGCCTGTGCCCGCCAGCTGCCTCTCGCGGTAAGCGCGGACGTCCTGAAGATACAGGTCACCGAAAGCGAAATGGGTGACGCCAGCTTCCTTCGCGCGGGCAATCAGGTCGCGCATGGCAGATTCGTAGGTCTCGTTCGGGCAGGGATAGGGAATGGGCACCTGCCAGATGGGCAGTCCTGCCGCCTTCGCCTGTGCTTCCAGCAGTTCGGTGCGCACCCCGTGCATAGAGACGCGGTTGAAAGCGGTATTGACCGTGCTCACCAGCCCCACAATCTCGTAGCGACCCTCCTGCCGGAGCACGTGCAGTGTCCACGCACTATCTTTGCCTGTGGACCACGAAAGCAATAATCTGGGCTTCATTCGCAACCTCCGCGCCCCTGTATCCACCGCTTCAATGCCTCACCATATTGACCTGCCAGCCCCAGAGCCACCTGCGCCTCCAGATAGCCCTGCGGGATGCCGATGTCCAGCGCCTCGCCCTGAATCTCACAGGCGTAATACTCGCCCTCCTCTACCAGCATCTGCTGGGCGGTGGTGAGCTGGTATTCGCCCTTCATGGTGCGCCCTTCGGTGATGGTGCGTTCCAGACAGTCGAAGATGCGTGGGGTGAACACGTTGATGCCGAAGAAGCAGTAGTAAATCCCTTCAGGCAGGCTTTTCATGCACAGCCGCAGGCGCGCTTCCTCTACGCTCGGCTTTTCAATCATGGTATGCACATGCAGGGTATGGGAAAGGTGGGTTAACGGTTCGCCGGACAGCGTGCCGTACAGGGAAACGCGCTCCTCTGGCGTCCGACGCACCGCTGAGAGCGTGCCTCCCGTGTGCTGATATATCGCCAGCACCTGCTGGGTGCAGTTCTGCGCGGTGTGCGAAAGCAACACATGGTCGCCCAGGTACATCACAAACGGCTCATCGCCCACAAACTCTTTTGCCAGATACACCGCGTGCCCAAGCCCCAGCGGTTGCCTCTGCACGATGGTGACAATGCGCTCGCCCAGCGATTGTAGCCGTTCCGCCTGCTCGTAAAGCAGCTGTTTGTCGCTTTCCCAGCTGGCTTCCTCGTCGGTGATTGCACCGAAGTACGCGCGTACTCCCGCCTCCGATTCGGGGTTGACCACGATACCTATCTGCTCAATGCCTGCCTCTACTGCCTCTTCCACCAGCAGTTGCAGGGCAGGTTTGGTGATACCGTCGCGGTCTACCAGCGGAAGCATCTCCTTTTGCAGGGTGCGCGTGGCGGGAAACTGGCGCGTGCCCCTTCCCGCGGCGGTAATCACGGCTTTGCGAATAGTCCTCATCTCCTAACCTTCCCATAAAAGCTGTTGAAGCACTGGCTCAATCAGCCGACGCAGGTCAGCGTTTGCATAACCGACCCACGCGACGGGTTCCCGAATGTCCAGCGGGGTTTGCAGGGGGTTGCCTCGCTCATCGGTGATGATGGCTCCCGCTTCAAGGGCAATCAGCTCGGTGCAGATATCGTATGGGTGTGCACACAGGGGAGGTTGCGCATAGCCCAGCCGCTGAAACGCCACAGGACGAAGGTCGGCGACAAAACGGTCATGTCCGACGGTCAGCTCGTATATCTGCCCGCCGGTGCTCAGGTACTGGTCGGCGAAAACGAGCGGGTTGCCGCCAGCGTCCGTACTGCCCAGCCTGCGATACAATTGCTCCTCCAGCCCCGCTAACCAGCCTTTGCCATCGGGAAAGAAGTTGGCGATACAGGCGAAGCCGTAGCGCAGGTCGGTGCTCCGGGATGGTATGGGGCGGAAGGGGGTGATTGTGCCGTCCAGCAGATTCACGCGCTCTCCATACGTCCCCTGTCCCCCGACTGCCCAAAGGGTATCGGCAAGATGCTGGCGGGTGGTGGGCAGTTCGGTCTGCACCGCGATTTGGATGTCGGCAAGCGTGGTCTGTCGCCCGCGGTTGGGAGCAATGCCCGTCAGACACCACGCGCTGCGCTTGTCGTACATAATCATGCGCGTGCCGTCGATGGGGTCGGCGATGAGGATAAACTGCGCATCGGCAGGGTCTGTGCCCTCGGGCAGGACGAGCCAGCCATCCTCGGCGATGCCCTCCGCTACCAGCACAAACGGCACTTCCTGCGCCCATTCCCTGCAGAACTGAAGCAGGAGCTCTTCCACGCGCAGGTCGATGCGGAATTGCGTATCACCGTCGGTGCTCTCCGTCGCCTGCGCCAGCCACTCGGAAGAATGGTGCAAGAGCTGGGCGCGCACCTCCGCGCGGATATGCTCGTGGAGGGTACGCACCCGGCTTATCAGATGGTCGGACGGAAGGGGAAGCACTTACTCGCTGGCACCCTCCGATTGCATGCTCAGATAGTTGGCAAGCCCCATGTGTTCAATCTGGTCAAGCTGTGCCTCTGCCCAGTCGATGTGTCCTTCTTCCATGGCGAGTATCTTCCTGAGCAGGTCTGCCGTCCCTTCGTCCTTGACCTCCTGAGCCAGAGCGATGCCCCTGTTGTACGCCTCTACCGCACTTGCTTCCGAGGTGGTGACACTCTTAATCATGTCGGGCACAGTGGCACCTATCAGCAGCTCGTTCAGTTTGATGGTGGGCTTGCCCTCCAGAAAGAGGATGCGCTGGATCAGCCATTCCGCATGGTGCATCTCGTCGATGGAGATTTTATGGAACGCCTTGTGCAGTTTATCGTAGCCCCAGTTCTCGCACATCTCGGCTTCCACGATGTACTGGTTGATGGCGGTGAGTTCATCGGCAAGGAGCTGGTTCAGCACATCGAGGATTTGCGGGTTGCCCTTCATGGTTCACCTCCTGTTGGGATACTACTACTCGGATTCGTGTTGGAAGCGATTTTCTCCTGCCAGATACTGCTCGGCGTTTTGAAGTCGCTCCGGCGTGCCCACGTCGTTCCAGTAGCCTTCAAAGCGTACCGCACGCACCGCGTCGGGTGATTGGTGGAGAAGGCTCTGGATGGCGTCGGTCAGCTCATATTCCCCACGTGGAGAGGGCGAAAGAGTTTGAAGCACCGGGACGATGGCTGGCGAAAAGATATGTACGCCGGCGAGGTTCCAGTTGGTATCGGCGTTGCGCGGCTTCTCCTGCAGTCGGAGCACCCGGTCCCCGTCCAGCCATACGCCGCCACCTTCCGACACATCAGGGAGCCAGTTGACGCCCAGCAGGGCAGAGATTCCAGGGCGATAGGCTTCCAGCAGTTTCCGATAGTTCGCCGGGTCGGTCAGGATGTCTCCAAAGCTCATCAGGAAGGGTTCAGGTGGCATCTGGGTTATTCCTGCAAGCACCGCGCCGCCGGTGCCCGGCTGGTCATCTGGCTGGTAGGCGTAGCGGATTTGCACCCGCAGGTCACTGCCATCGCCAAAGTGCTGGATGATGGTCTCCGCCCGATAGCGCACCACCATCACAAAGTTTCGGATGGGTGTGGAATCGCGGATGCGCAGGAGGATATACTCCAGCAGGGGTCTCCTGGCGACGGGCACCATCGGCTTGGGCACGTGCTGGGTAAGCGCCGCCAGTCGCGTTCCTCGCCCCGCCGCCAGCAGAACACACCAGCGCACGGCGTCGCTCATGACACCGATACTCCCGTATCAACCCGCACGCGCCACGCCTCTCCGCCCGCGCTCTTGAAGGCTTCGACCACCTCTTCCTCGTGTCCGGGCGCGTAGGCGAACAGACAGCCTCCCCCACCTGAGCCGTTCACCTTGCCTCCCAGCGCACCTGCCCGCAGGGCAGATTCCAGCATCTTTTCGATCTTCGGTGTGGAGACGCCGACGCCATCGCGCAGCTGGGTGTGGTGCGCCAGCAGGAGGTCGCCCAGAGCCTGCGGCGTCCATGAGTCGTTTTTGAGCATCTGGTAGGCGCGGCGGGTCAGGTCGCGGTTAATCAGGTTGGCGCGCACGCGGCGGGCGTTGCGTTCGGGAATGCGCTTGAGAGCCTCTTCCGCTTCCTCTAAAGGCGTGGTATGCAGGTCAAAATGGGGCATTATCTCCTTGAGCCTCTGCACGCCTTCCGTCACGTCGCGCCGTGAGGCGGCAAGCACCTCCACCGTGGCTTTGGGCTGAAGCGAGTCCGCCAGCACCAGTCCCGTCAGCGCAACGGGGAGTCGTTCGGCGTGGAAAGGCGGCTGGGTGTCGATGAAGAGCACTCCACCGAGCGCGGCGCAGAAGTGGTCCATCATGCCGCCCGGCTCGTGAAACTCCAGCACCTCGGTCTGGTGTCCCCAGCGTGCCAGCGTTTCCGCGTCCGGGGTTAGCGGCGGCTCGGCAAGCTGACACAGCAGACGCAGCCACATAATCACCATTGCCGACGAGCTGGCAACGCCCGCCTGCATGGGGATGTTGCCGGTGATGCGGATGTTTGCGCCCGTCGTGAAGTTTGCCCCCTGCCGGCGCAGGACGTTAACGCCCGCCCGCAGATAGTCGCGCGGCTGCTGGTAAACCTGCTCCTGCGACGGGTCGATGGTCATCTGCTCGCCGATGTCGGGCATATCCAGCCGCCAAAGTGCGTCAGATTGGCTCAGGTTGACTTCCGCTCGAATGCGCCGGTTGATGGCGGCGGCGATGACAGGCAATCCAAGGTAGTCCTGATGCTCTCCAAAAAGACAGATTCGTCCGGGTGCGGATACACTGAAGGTTTGTGCTTTCATGCCTTTTAGTATAGGCAAAGAGGGGGCGTAAGTCAAGCGGTTGGAGCTGGAGGTCAGGGCATCTTCCGACGACCAAAAACCGCAGGAAATATGCGGGCTATCGCCTCCGCAAATATGGAATGCTGAAGCCAAGCTTCAGCATTCCAAAATAGCCCGCAGCTTCTAGTTGCGGGAGTGTCTCTAAAGATTGTCCGCCTCCTATCCCAACCGGGTGCTGACCTTTGTGCAGAAATATCGACAATCTGCAAAAGATGAGATACAATTAGGATAGATTTGCTTCTTCCCCCTCGTTTGCCTTCTCATCCAGAGCGTGGGGGAAGGTGCAAAAGCTTCTACAGCACGGAGGTATAGTCTTTGGAGACTATCACTGTGGAACGCATACGCGAAGTCGTGGCAAGTTTGCCTGAACCCCTTCAGGAGCAGGTGCTGGAGTACGTGCGCCAGCTGAGTCAAAGTACGGCACTGCGAGGTATTCCACTCAAAGACTTGCAGGAAAGGGTAGAACCGCTCACCGATGAAGAGGCTGAAGCCATCCTGCACGCCATCGAGTTGGGCTGCGAGCAGGTAAACCCCGATGAATGGTAAGTATTTGGTGGACACGAGCGTGCTTGTGGATCTGCTTCGGGGAACCCGGGCGGTTGCTCTTCCCGACCAAAGCGAGTTGATTGTTTGCGTCATTGCGGTCGGGGAACTCTACTACGGAGCGCTCATTGCAAATCGCTCGGGTCACAGAGTGCAGCAGTTAATGCAGTTTCTGTCGCGCTACTCTATCCTGCACACCAGCGACGGTGTATCAGCTGCCTATGCGGAACTCAAATGCGCTCTTAAGGAACGCGGAACACCGATACCTGAAAACGATGTGTGGATCGCTGCGTTTGCAAAGACCTACCAGCTGCCGTTGCTGACGCGCGACTCCCACTTCCAGCACATCGCCGCGCTGGGCGTAGAGGTCATTTATGTTTGAGGATATTGTTTTGTGGTTTGCAGTTGGGCAGGCGAGTCAGGGTTGCTGAAGCAAGCTTCAGCACTCCAAAGAGGTCAGCCTCCGCAGGAGGCTTCGCTGTGAGTAGCCCGCAACTTCCAGTTGCAGGGATGCCTCCCGGCACAGTTTAGCCTCTGCAGACATGCCCTGCTGAAGCAAGATTCAGCGGTCCAAAGCCTCCCTACTCCAGCCTGCCGTACTCCTCCACCGCCTCGAAGAAAGCCAGAATGTTCTCCCAGGGCACGTCAGGCTCGATGACGTGCGTCGGTGCCAGCACCAGACCGGGCGCGAAACGCTCGATCATCTCTTTCACGGCACGCTTCACGTCCTCCGGCTTGCCGAAGGGCATCACCGTCTGCGTGCCGACCGTTCCCCAGAAGGCGAGCCGGTCGCCGAACTCGCGCTTGACCCAGTCCATATCCAGGCACTCCGGCTGGACGGGGTTCAGCACGGTGACACCCACCTCAATCAGGTCCTCGATGATGTCGGCGATGTTGCCGTCGCTGTGATACCATACTGGGATGTCGGGGCGCACGGCACGTGCGGCGGCAATCTCGCGGGCAAGGCGAGGTTTCAGAAAACGTCGCCATATCTCGGGGCGCATCATCAGCCTGTCCTGCATGCCCACGTCGTCGCCGAACTGCACCATATCCACGCCCGCTTCGGCAAGGCGGCGCGCCTTGAAGCAGTTATCCTGCGTAATCTTCTCCAGCACCCACTCCACAAACTCGGGGTTCTCGATGAAATCGCGGAAGATGCGCTCGAAACCGATGATCTGCCACGCGGTTTCAAAGATGTGCCCCGCAAAACCGGTCACGAAATAGCCCCGCTCATGCCACTGCCTGACCTCCTCCTCCAGATGCTCATGGCGGTACGAGGGGGTGAAGTCGGGCCAGGGGTACTCTTCCAGCTCGCGGATGGTGGTTGCGTGTTCCAGCGGGAACACGTAGCGGGAAAAGTGGTAAAACGTGCCCGGAATATGCGCGGTGCCGTACTCACTGCTGATGCGACTGCCCGGTGGCAGCTTCTCCAGGTAGGGAGTGAAATCGGGCAGATCGCGCGGCGGGCGGAAACCCACGTAACGGATTTCCATGCCAAAGTATTCCGCCGGGTCGGTATGACCGGTCTCTTTCACAAAGCGGTCGTAGGCGGCGGGAGTAAACCCCATCTCTTTGGGGACCCTGTCGGGCTTTTGCCGGCGTACCGCCCGCAGAACGCGCTCTCTTGGCGTCAGCGACATGTTTTCTCCTCTTTGCGCAAACAAGATGTTTGAACAGCAGTTCTATCGGTCAGCAGACAATTCCTGCGCGCTCAAGGGTTCCTCGCCAGCGTTTCCAGTATCCGGTTCAGCACCCCTTGCTGCTTCCACTCCAGAAAACGGCGGTGACAGGTCTGGTAGGAAGGATATTCACTCGGAAGGTTCTTCCATGGTTCGCCAGTGCGTAACACCCACAGGATACCGTTAAGCACCTGTCGGTCGTCTTGTCGGCGTCTGCCTCGCCTGTTCTGTCGGGGTATTAACGCCTCGACCAGTTGCCATTGCCTATCCGTCATGTCCAATTGGGGTGACCTCCCACCGCGTCTCGGCGTGTAATCAGAATATACCACATTTTTGAGATAGATTCTACGCTTTTTCTAAAATAATTGCTCAGTATGTATAAAAACAGAGCAAGTGGAACGCTTTGTGCACTATATCAGATTACCGCTAATGGAGGTGATTCGTCATGGGTTTCCCGCGGTTCGCAGTCGCGCTAAGCTGTCTTTTTGTCGTGGTGACGATGGTTCCTGTGTTCGCCGGTATCAATGATACCTGGGACTGGAAGGACGGCAAGCGCAATTTGAAAGTGTACGTCAATGCCGCCGACGCCAACAAGGAGTTCGGTGGCAAGAAGCTCAAGGACATCGTGAAGGAGGCGATGGACAACTGGAACAGTGTCAAAGGCGACACCGGCTGGGAGTTTGAGGAGGGCACGGCCGACTCCCATGACATTGAAATCAAGACCGGCGGCTCAGGTGGTGGAGGCGCGCATACCACCTTTGACAACATCGACAAAGACCGCAGGGTCAGCAAACGCACAGTAGTGATGGACCCCAACTTCAAGAAAGGGTGGGGCTTCAACGACGATGCCAAGAAAAACCCTGTTAGCACGATGAAGCATGAGCTGAGCCATACACTGCGCCTGACCCACCAGGGCGGGACACGCAGTAAGACGGGCAAAATCAAAGACCCGCAGGGCAGCGACACCAAAGACGATGACGTCACAACTATCTCTGCCGATGACAAAAATGAGGCGAAGAAGTCCTCCACCGCGCCTATCCGCAAGGCGGAAGCACAGGTTGGTCCGGGCAAAGACGCTCATCTGGAGGTGCTGGGGTTCCCCGATGAGTTACCGTTCATACCGAATACCCTGAACGCTACGATAGACATTCCCGACAACCTGTTTACGGCGGATAACACTCTCGTTTTCAGCGCAACGGAGTTTCACTCCATGCCCGAGCCGCTGAACGTTCCTGCAGGGGTGGAACGGATGGTCAAAGGGGTGCATATCAGCACCGATCAGACACCCTCTCTCTCCTTCTTTGACGTGTTTGTGGAGCTGAACATCCCCTACGAGGACGGACTGGAAGGGGAAGGCTGGCTCATCGACATCAACGACCCCAAGTGGACGCCGATTATCGAACCAACCCTGCGTCCGTTCTACTTTGACCCGTTGCAGGGCTGGCTCGAACTCGGCAACCTGGGCAGTTTCACCCTTGATACGGTGAACGATGTGATGAGCCTGCGCATCTCTCCACAACTGCTGGCGAATTACGCCGGTCCGGGTTCAGGGCAGAGAGGGCTATTCCTGTCGATGTCGGGTACTCCTGTGCCCGAGCCTTCCACACTGGTTCTGTTCACGATGGGAATACTGGCTTCGGCGCGAGCACTGCGTCGGCGTCGACATTGATGCGCGGGGCGGGGTACTCCCCGCCCTTTCAAAACTGTGAGGCGACGTATCGGGCGAGCGCGATAAAATTGCGGGCGGCGTGCTCGCCGTATGTACCGGAAGCTGTGCCGCTCAGCACAAAGCCGTCGGGACCCGCCTCCTCGATCAGCCTCCTGCCAATGGCGAGTATCTGCTCGGTGCCGAGCTGGTTGATGACTTCCATATCGTCCATGTTGCCCACGATACACACCCGGCCGCGCAGAATCTCCTTCGCTTTCGGCATGTCACAGTCACCCCAGGGTGGTGCTTCCAGCGGGTCCAGTGCGTCCACCCCGATGTCCACAATCGCGTGCAGATAGCGCATGATGGGTCCATGATTGTGAAAATAGGCAATCGCACCGTAGTGGTGTATCAGCGCGACCAGCTCCTTATCATATCGGCGCACCAGCCTGTCGTAAGCGACGGGACCCAGCTGAGTGGAAACATATTCGCCACCTACGATGCGGAACGCATCCACCCCTGCCCGGCAGACCCGCTCCACAAACGCCAGCAACCGCTCATTGCCCACGCGCACCATCTGTTCCATCAGGTCGGGCGCATCCGCCCACAGCAGGCAAAAATCCTGCGGAGACAGCCATTCTGCAGGAAAGCATACTGCGTCGGGCAGTTCGAACAGCACCACGCCTTCCTCGCCCAGCCATTCCCTGGTGGTGAAAAAGTGGCGCAGAGCATCCTGCACGGCATCTTCGGTGGGTGGCTCGTACGGCGCGGAAAGCAGTTTCTGCACGTCGTCGGCTCCCTTGCAGGGAAACTCCGTGCAGGCAGAGGTAATCGGTGTGCGCGTGACGACCCGGGTCAGGTTGCCGCCGGGGGTGTGATAGATGGTGCGCGTGATGTTGCCAGCGGTTTCGGTTTCGCGAGGCAGGGCGGAGCCGATGAAACAGTCACAAGCCCATCCTGCATACACCATGATGTCCGTTTCGCGCACGAGTTCAGCGGCGAGGTCGCTGTCGCGCGGGATGCGCCCGAAGTGCTGAGGAGATACAGGGATACGGTCAGGCGTACCCCGTTGAAAAGCACAGAGTAACCGCTGCCTGGATGTCATCTGCCCCTCTGCCGGTCGAGAGATGCATCCCCTCTCCCACCGAATGCGGGAGAGGGGTCAGATAGCAAGCAGGGCGAGCACTATGCCACGTTCAGCAGCTCTTTGCACTTATCGACGGCGGTAGCTGCGTCGGGGGCGTAAGCATCGGCGCCAATCTGGTTTGCCCACTCCTGAGTGACCGGTGCGCCGCCCACGATAATCTTCACCTTCGGGCGCAGTCCTTCGGCGTCGAACGCCTTGATGACTTCAGGGATATAGGTCATGGTGGTGGTAAGCAGAGCGGACATGCCCACAATCTGAGCGTTGTGCTCTTTGGCTGCGGCAATGAACTTGTCGGCAGTCACATCCACACCCAGGTCCACCACGCGGAAGCCTGCCCCTTCCACCATCATGGCAACCAGGTTCTTGCCGATGTCGTGCAGGTCGCCGCGCACCGTGCCGATAACCATCGTGCCGATGGGCTGGACGTCGGTGGCGACCAGCAGAGGGCGCAGTATCTCCATCGACGCCTTCATGGCACGCGCCGCCACCAGAATCTCGGGCACAAAATACTCGCCGTTTTTGAACTTTTCACCGGCGACGGACATTCCGGCAATCAGCCCCTCGTCCAGAATCTGTTTGGGGGTGACGCCGGCACCCACCAGCTTCTGCGTCAGCTCTACGGCGTCGTTGCGTTTGCCTTCCAGAATCGCCTGAGCCAGAGCTTTGAGTTCCTCCTGCATCGTGTTCCTCCTGTGTGCGTTAATGGCGCAACTTCTTTCTATTCTTTGTTCGTAATGGCTGGCGTTCCAGCATCTTCGGTGATTCTATAAAACAAATTTTGCCCTGTCAAGCCGAACTCCTGCAAGGCTCGAAGATTTTGAAAAGGTTGCGAGGATATGCTTCCTCTCAGCAGCACCACCGGCTTGAAGGTCAGTCTTTGCCTGCGATATAATCGCGGACAGAAACGCATCTCACAGGAGGTTTGGAGTGAAAGACCCTCGTTTCGAGCAGCTGGCGAAAGTGCTGGTGCATCACAGTACGCGCGTACAGCCGGGCGACCGGGTGCTGGTGGAAGCCACCGACGTGCCCGAAGAGTTCCTCTGTGTGCTGATAGCGGAAATCACTCAGGCAGGGGGCATTCCGCTGGTGGATACCAAACACTCAAAGGTCATGCGCACCCTGCAACTGCACGCTACCGAAGAGCAACTGCAAACCATTGCCGACGTAGAACGATATCGCATGGAAAAGGTGCAATGCTATATCGGAGTGAGAGGCACGCACAACAGTGCGCAGATGTCGGACGTGCCCATAGAAAAGGTGGAGATGGTGCAGAGGCTGTGGTGGAAGCCGGTGCACAGCGACCTGCGTGTGCCCAAAACGCGCTGGGTGGTCCTGCGCTGGCCCAACGATAGCATGGCACAGCAGGCGAACATGAGCACCGAAGCGTTCGAGGACTATTACTTCCGCGTCTGCACGCTGGACTATGGCAGGATGGAGCAGGCGGTCCAACCGCTGGTGGAGATGATGAGCCATACGGACGAGGTGCGCATCGTCGGACCAGGTACAGACCTGAAGTTCTCTATCAGGGATATTCCCGTAGTGCCCTGTTACGGTCTGCGCAACATTCCCGACGGCGAATGCTTCACCGCGCCCGTGCGTGACTCGGTAGAGGGCGAAATCACCTTCAATGTGCCGTCGCTCTTCCATGGCAAGACCTTTGAGAACATCCGACTGGTGTTCCAGAAGGGCAAAATCGTGGACGCTTCCGCAGGTAAGATGACGGATGAACTCAACCACATTTTGGATTTCGACGAAGGCGCACGCTATGTGGGCGAGTTCTCGCTGGGGTTCAACCCGCACATCCTGCATCCGATGAAGGATACGCTGTTCGATGAGAAAATCGCCGGTTCCCTGCACTTCACACCCGGCAACGCCTACACCACGGCGGACAACGGCAATCGCTCGCAGATACACTGGGACCTGGTACTTATTCAACGTGCCGACTACGGCGGCGGTGAGATATACTTTGACGGGCGTTTAGTGCGCAAGGACGGACTGTTCGTGGTGCCTGAGTTAGAGGGCTTGAATCCGGACAGGCTGGCATAAAGCATCGCAGTCCCCTCCCCTGCCCCTTTTGCTTCGAGAAGGGCGGAAGGGACAGGGGTCTACCGTTGCTGTAAGCGCAGCGGCTTGCCGTCCGGTGTGGTGAGGCGCACGGTCAACTGCCAGCCGTCGGAGCCGTTGAGCACCTTGCACAGAATGCGGTTCCAGCCCGGTTGCAGGGTAGCGGTTGCGGTGTCTTCGTCTACCGTCAGCCCACGGTCGCCGATGAACTCATGCACTTTCCTGCCGTTGACCCAGCAGGTCACGTCATCGTCGCTGCCGATTTTAAGGGTGACGGTTTGCTCGGTGTCGCTGTACACCTCAGCAAGGGCGTACGCGCCTGTATTCTCCCGTGGTCCGACAACCGTCCAGAAATCCAGCACGCCCTGCGGGTCGTCCAGTTCAACGCGCTTCCACCCTATCCCGTTCACGCTGGCTTGCAGGTCTATCGGCGCTTCGGGGTTCACCAGCTCGCGTGCGCGCATCGCGTCGCGCTCCGCCAGCGGACCGATGACCCACCAGTTCACGATTAGCCCCTGCTGTATAGCGATGTCTCTGGGGCGAATATCCATTCCCAGCGAGCGCAGCACGCCCACCAGTCGAAGTACATTTTCGCGGTCTCGTGCCTTTTCCAGCGCGGTGCGTGCTAGTACGGTAGCCTGGTCGGTTCTTCCCGCTTTCTGCAGAGCCAGCACCACGTCGGGTGCCACCTCTATCGCCGCCCCCTGAACCGCGGTATCTCCATTGGTCAGCGCGGACATCAGTGCAGTGGCGGTCTCAGGATGGCGCAGTCGTCCCATGGCTCTGAGCGCGGCGATTTTCACCTGCGGGTCGTTCTCGCTGAAGGCTTTGAAGAGAGATGGTAACACCACCTGAGGTGAGCCAGACTGATAGCCCAGCAGGTCAATCAGGCGCAGTCGCCCCTCACCGCGGGCTTTTTGCAGTTGCACCACCAGCGCCTCGGCGATGCCCGGAATCCTGACCTCCTGCAGAAGCGAGTAAGCGGTGCTGGAGATGGCGGGATTGGGGTGCGCCAGCGCGTTGAGCAGGGTATTCGCGGTGTTCGCACCTCCCGTCGTTGCCAGCCCAACCAGTCCCGCACTTCGCAGGGCAGGAGTCCTGCCGTTCGTGTAAAGCCACTGGAAGAGGGCGGCGGCTTGCCCCGCCGCCGCAGAGCGGCGGAGCCGCTCCGCGATACGTGCCAGCGAGTGCTGAGCCGCCTCTTTCTCTCGCTCGCTGCCCTTCTGGGCGATTTGCTGAAGCGCCTTCTGAATCTCCGGTGTGGGGAAATCGCCCGCTACGGTGATTGCCGTCATGCGCACTTCCGGCTGGGTGCTTTTCAGCGCATTCAGCACCAGCTTGGCGGAACGGGTCTGCTTGCGTGCGCCTATCGCCATCAGCAGCGCGCTCTTCCACTGTGGTTCGGTCGCCTGCGCAAAAGCCTTCTCCAGTGCAGCGGTGGCTTCGTTGCCCGGAATGTGCTGAAGTGCCATGCGCGCCGGCTCACGCAGGGTCTTATCTCCCAGCAGTTTCTGGAGGGTCGGCACCGACTGCGAACTGCCCACCACCGTGATCAGCCGAAGCAGGAACCGCTGAAGCGACTCGGGAGCGGGCTTCTGCAGGCGAGCAAGCAATGCCTTCTCCGCCGCCTTCTGCTCTGCCGAGGCACCCGGTCGGGTGCAGTGGTACACCACTCTCTCCAGCGCGTTGCGTGCTGCCATTGCAGTGCCCGCGTCATCCTGCGCCTGCGCGGTCTCTATGGTGGACAGCAAAACAGGTATTGCCTGAGCGCCGAACCGCGCCATACTGTCTATCGCCTGGCGGCGGGTGTTGGCATCGGACGACTTCAGGTTCTGAATCGTCTGCTCCATGTTCTGGCACGCACTGGGCAGAGCCAGCACCGCCAGCGCTACCACGGTCAGCAATGTCTTTTTCATCGTTGCCTGCACCTCCTACCTCAAGTACCACGGCGCCCGGTAGGGGCGACTGAGCCAGCGGTTGGCTTCGGGGTCGTCCACGAACTGCTCCTTGACCGGGTCCCAGCGCAGTTTCCTGCCCAGCCGCATGGCGATGTTGCCGATGTGTGCCACCGTCACCGAACGATGCCCAATCTCCACGTCGCAGATGGGTTTCTTGCGCGTGCGGATGCAGTCCAGCCAGTTCTGGTGATGGCTGAGACTGCGGGTGAGCATCACATCGTTGGGACCCCAGGTAATTTGCTGAAGCTCTTTGGGGCTGGTATCAATGCCGCCGCGCCAGACGTGCACGTAGCCGTCGGTGCCCTCAAAGCGCACGCCTCGCTCGGGGGCGGTGCAAATCATGTGCACCCCGTTGGCATACTCGTAGTGAATCTCGAAGTCCACGTAGGTCTCACACAGCCCTTTGACGGGAAGCACACCCCTGCCCTCCACGCTCACGGGACCGCTGAGGTCTGTGCCCAGCCCCCACTGCGCGATGTCGAAATGATGATGTCCCCAGTCGGTGACCTCCCCGCCGGAGTAGTCCCAGAACCAGCGGAAGTTCCACAGGAAGCGCGCGTAGTTGAAAGGCACCCACGGCGCAGGTCCCAAATACAGGTTCCAGTCCAGATCAGGGGGCGGTTCCAGGTCGGGCTGGGGGTCCATGTCCGGTCCGTGCGGCAGGTTCACCCGAACGGTGTGCACCTTACCGATTTTGCCGTTGCGCACCAGCATACAGGCGAGCCAGAAGTAGTAATCTGACCTTTGCTGGCTGCCGACCTGAAACACGCGATTGTACCGCCGCACCGCTCGCACGAGCGCCTTTCCCTCGTCCACAAACAGGGTTAGCGGCTTTTCGCAGTACACGTCCTTGCCCGATTCGCATGCCATGATGCTGATGAGCGCGTGCCAGTGGTCTGGCGTGGCAATGACCACCGCATCAATGTCCTTGCGGTCTAACAGATGGCGGAAGTCGGTGTAGGCAGCACAGTCCTTGTTGCCATAGCGGTCGTCCACCGCCTTCTTGGAGCGGTCGCGATGGGGCGCGTACACGTCGCACACCGCCAGCACCTGCACCTGCCCGTTGCCCAGAAAGGCATTGAGATGTCCGGTGCCCATGCCTCCCAGCCCAATGAAACCGAGCGTGATACGGTCACTGGGAGCGGGTCGCTGGGCAGAGCCAAACACGGAAGCCGGCACCACGGCGGGCATGGCAACGGCAGCTGCGCCAGCTACCGCGCCTTTAAGAAACTGCCTTCGCGTCACACGTTTGCCTGTACTCATACCGGTCACCCTTTCCTGCGGCAAATTGCACTATCTGTTGTGAACTTCTGGGCGCGGAAGAGGGAATCCTGCACTATGGCTACCTCTCGTTGTATAAAGCGGCTGAGACAGCCCTACCCGACCTCTGTCCCCCTGCTTGCGGGGGGACGACAGGGGGGCTGGCACCTCAAACGGCTCGGCAGGAGCCTC
>FMJZ01016743.1_pt1 | contig 43580 bp, 35 predicted proteins | sample 1987881 | NCBI WGS metagenome assembly FMJZ01 (sample SAMEA4378227, study PRJEB15110) | soil metagenome | biome: soil; feature: Field; material: Soil | place: India | collected 2015-03-11 | depth 0 m
ATTCCCCTCGATTTTTTCCTTTCTCTTAGCATAGATAAAAGCTAGAACCCACAACCCAATTGGCAAAAGGCTTGCAAGCCAAAAGAAAGGACTTGTAATAAAACTATCTTGTGGACGATAAAATTTATCTATCGATGTTTTAATGTAACGAATGTCTTTACCTAAATACTGTACTTCTTCTTTCTTGACATTGGCAACTAATGGTTGGAAAGCTGTTTCAGATTTTTCTACATTAAGAAGAAACGGCTCGGATGTTAAACTTTGGTATTGTTTCTTATCTAAATCAAAATAAGCAAACTTTATTGGTTCAATCTTAAATTGACCGGGATTTTTTGGAACTAAATAGTATTCAAATGTTACATTACCAGACACACCCGAGGGAGTAACATTTGTATTATCGATTACTTTTGGCTCGTATGAATCAATATCTGCTGGCAAATTCAATTGAAAAGGGGAGAGCAATTTAAGATTCCCTTTTCCTGATATTTGTACTTTAACTGTGGCAATTTCACCAGTTTTTAAATTAGATTTGTCCAGCCAAGCTTTCATTTGCATAGAACCAACCCCTCCGCGAAATTCCGCAGGCTCGGGCGATGGTAATGGTAAAACTTTTATTGAAACTGGCTTCGAACGAACTGTAAAGGGAAAATCTTTGTACCTTGTTGAAAAAAATGGATCATTAAAAAATGGGTCGTCAAAGAGCATATCGAAGGGGTCTCGGTAACGTTTCTTTTGTTGTTGCTGTCTAACTAGCAATCTAACAACGAATTCAATTTCCATTGGGTCAATTGTGAGCGTTCCCTTTTGTTGTGGAATTAATACTACTTGCTTAAGGTCGGCTACTCTGTAAGGTACTCCATTAATCACTTCTGTTGTAAATTTCAAATCTTTTATACCAAAATCTTGGGTCCAAAATCCATTGAAATTTGGCATTTTGGGAACATTTATGTTTACTATGTTGAGCTCGGGATGCACGTAAATTTTGTAGGTAGCAACAATAGTTTCGCCCAGATACACTTGAGTTTTATCGACAAACAATCGAATAAACAAATTGTTTCGGATAATCTCATCAGCTTGTTGCGAAAGTGTTTTTTCCCCTCCCTGACCACTGCTTTGCGATTGTTGTTGTTGTTTTTCATCCCCTTTGATCACCTTTATTGTTATTGAATTTGAAACTAAGGTTGTACCTTCGACTGTAATTTTTGCTGGTTCAATAGTAAATGTGCCTTCAGCATCTGCCAATAGAATATAAATGAAAGACATAGTACTCGTTATTTGACCATTAATAATTTGAGTACTCATCGAACGACTTGGACCTGCCAGCACCGTAAAACCCTTGAAAGAGGGAGGTTGAAAGTTTTTACCGCCAGTAGAATTTAATGTAAACGTTACTTGAAACTGGTCGCCAAGTGTAACAGTATTGTTATTTACTGTCGCAGTAAATTTATATTCAGCAAAGCAATCAATAGAAAATAACAAAATAAAAAATAAACTGAAAAAATACTTTTTCATCTTCCAAAAACCAAAAAATTCAATGATAATAGAAGAAAAAAACAGTAAATAATTTTTGAAAATTCAAAAAAATTTTGCAATTTTGTAGTCCGAATGGGCTCTTAGCTCAGCTTGGTTTAGAGCGCTTCCTTGACGCGGAAGAGGTCACAGGTTCGAATCCTGTAGAGCCCACACATATTTCTATTCAACCCTTTTTACTTTATCAAATAGATTTGGTTTCTACTTTTTTCTTTAGTTTAAATTAATCATATTAAAAGACTGGTGCAGCACTAAACAAAAATGTTGAGCAGCTGCTTGAATTATAATTATTTTACAAATTTTTTTTCGTCACTTTTTTATCTTTGCATATCCAAAGAACTTTTTGCCGGCGATATTTAGGCTTTTCACTTGGGGACTGTGGTTTATCTATTAAGATTTCGTTTGTTTCTAATTGCACTTCCCCACCCCAAAGAAATTCGATTCCAACAAGCACATCTGGGACAAATTCTTTGATAAGTTGCTTACCTTCGAAGTGGTGAACTAGATATAACAACTTTTCTGTAGTTCTGTCCATGTCTACAGTAATAAATGGTGGATGATAAAGTGCATTGAGTATCATGTTTTTATAATCTTCAGCTCTTCGGCTTTTTACGTAATACTGTATAGTCTTCTTTTCAAAATCTGGCTTTATTCCGACAACAAACAAATCGTGCTTGTCGACAAATTCTTGGGTAATAAAAATATTAAGCAATGTAAAGTCCGAGAAGTATTTTCTTAAGTTAAAGATTGCCTTTTTTCCTTCTCCAGTTTTTCTATCAAAATTTTCTCTTGCTTCAATACTCTCTATTTTTTGAAATTCATAGTTCAATTTTCCCTTGTCTGCAAGTTCCTCAACGTATTGAATTAAACGTAACCCAATAGCATAAGGATTTAAACCCAATCGGAAAATTGAAGTAACATTAGCATTTACTCTTGCATAGTCAGCTTCGTGAGAACTAATCCTTTCGTCGCTACGGAAAAGCTCGTCGTGCCAATAGCTTGCCCATCCTTCGTTGAGTATTTTAGTTCGCACTTGGGGAGCAAAATACAAAGCTGTGTTGCGAATGACAGTCAATATCGTCTGCATCCATCTATTGGAATCTTTCTTTAAAAAAGGTGAATTGTCGCGAATGAATTCCAATAAATCAACGGCAGGTTTTCTCCTTGTTTCAATAAATTTATTGTATTTTGCGCTGAATTCTGGATATCGTGTTGCTATTTCAGCTAAAAATAAATTCGTGGCAACATCCTCGCTATTGCTCTCGAGCATATGGTTGAATTTACCCAATTCAGAAAGTACCTGATGGTGTGGAACATTAACTTCATCTTGCAGGAAATTGCCCAAATAGTATTCTATTGCAGAAGGAATTTGCTTTTCGAATGGATAGTCAACGTGAAAAAGTGTATCGTAAAACCCCACAATGTTATCTAATGACCGAGCAAATTCTATAAGGTAATCAACCCAGCGGCCATATTGGTTGCGCATAGTTTCAATCAGTCTTTTATCCGCAAGCGCTAAGCCAACAAAGTCCTCGTCCCAAGTATGCTTAAAGTGTATGTTGTTTTGAAAAAAATCAATGTGAGCCAAAACGTGATAAAAAATCATTATGTTTAGCCAATCGGGATTGTCACTATTGTAGAAAGAAATTGCAGGACGAGAATTAATCACTGTTTCATAGGGATTTGTCGGATAAAGTTTATATTTACCATATTCTTTTAAAACCTCGACCTCGTGCACCCAATAGTCATACAAAGTTGGTATCATAAATTTTGGGGAAAGCTCGAGCAAATCACGATTCGAGACAATGTATTCAAGTGTTTCATTTTCAAAATTGAGTCCAACTTCGCGGGCTCGAACTTTACATTCTTCCATTATCTTCTTTACTCTTTGGTCTATAAGTTCCATCGTTTGCTCTTAGTTCAAAACAAAATTAAGAAATATTCCATTTTAATGGACAGAAAGATTAATTATAATTAAAATTCAAAGTTTAAGTATAAATAAGATAAAATATTTGTTTCGTAATTAATAGTTTTAGATGAGAAAAAAATAGCATCAGGGAAACAAAGAGAATACAAGTAAATTTTTGCAAAGTATAATAAAGAAATTTCGAAATAAATTACTTGCTATAATCAGGTTTAGTAATGTAAGGCAGAGGATCTTCTAACCCAGCTTGTTGGAATCCGCGTAAACGCAAAGCGCAGGAATCGCAAACTCCGCAAGCAACCTCGCTTTCACGATAACAACTCCATGTTAATTCAAAAGGTACATTTAAATTATGTCCCAAACGAACAATGTACCGTTTTGTTAAATTAATCAATGGAGTATGAATTTGAATTTTGGTTTCGGGTTTAGTCCCGAGATTAATTGCTTTTTCAAAAGCAAGGAAGAAGTCCAAACGACAATCTGGATAACCACTGCTGTCGGATTCCACAGCTCCAACAAAAATTGCATTTGCGCCAAGTACTTCTGCCCAACTTGTAGCCATAGCAAGCAAATTTCCATTTCGAAACGGAACATAAGTAGATGGTATTTCTGTGCGGTCGAGCTTAGCTTGCTCTATTTCTTTGGTGTTATCAATTAGCGAAGAGCCTCCAAACTTATGAAAGTAGTCAATTGGCAATACCAATCTATGTTCTACTTTCAAAAAATCGCACAAATCATCGAACGAACGACGTTCCCGTTCTTGGGTTCTTTGTCCATAAGTAACATGTAAAGCTGCCAACTGAAAATTTAATGCTTTTGCTAAAGCTGCAGAAACAGCAGAGTCCAACCCACCGCTCATCAAAACAACAGCCAGTTTCATTTATGTTAAATTAATTGTACCTTCTAAAGCTTTGTAGCCGCAATTTCCAACGGCTTGTTTGTTTGCTATTTCTAATCGTAGGCATCAATGTAGACTTCTTTTCTTGCGTTGTATACAAATGCAAAGCCAAGGCAGCAACTGTGGTCAGGTATTCTTCTTTTCCTTTTTCTAATTTCGAAAAGTCGAATTCTCTTTCCAAGAAAGAAGTATCGTAAGTACCTTCGAGATACTTAGGTTCTTGCAAAACTTGAATAAGAAAAGGTATTCCTGTTTTAATTCCAAAAATTTTAAAGTCCTTCAATGCTCGAATCATAATGGAAATGGCTTCGTTTCTATCTTTCCCATAACTAATAAGTTTTGCAATAATAGGGTCAAAGTGTATAGTCACCTCTGAACCAGTTTCTACACCACTATCAAGCCTAACACCTTTGCCTCCGGGTTCACGTAAATAGGTAATCTTACCGGTATCTGGCATAAAATTATTGAACGGGTCCTCCGCATTGATACGACACTCAATAGAATGCCCTCGCCAGACAACATCTTTTTGAGAAAAAGATAAAGGGTAACCAGCAGCAATTCGAATTTGTTCTTTTACAATATCAATACCGGTGACAAACTCTGTGACTGGGTGCTCAACTTGAAGACGAGTGTTCATTTCCAAAAAGTAGAAATTTCGATTTTTATCGAAAAGAAATTCGACTGTTCCAGCATTTAAGTATTCCACAGCCTTTGCAGCCTCGATTGCAACATTTCCCATCTTATTTCTCAACTCTTCGTCCAAAACAGTAGATGGTGCCTCCTCTATTACTTTTTGATGCCGACGCTGTATCGAGCAATCACGTTCACCAAGATGTACATATTTTCCAAATTCATCGCCAATAATTTGAATTTCGATATGTTTAGGATTTTCCAAGTACTTTTCAATATAAATAGAGCCGTCCCCAAATGACTTTTCTGCTTCACGCTGAGCAGACTCAAAACTCTCTTTAAATTCTTCTGGAGAAAATACCTTACGCATACCTTTGCCACCACCACCAGCCGCAGCTTTTAAAAGCACTGGGAACCCAATCTTTTGGGCAGCAATTAATGCTTCGTCGATAGATTTAATTGGCTCCTTCGTTCCGGGCACAATTGGAACACCTGCTTTTTCCATAAGTTCACGGGCTCTGGTCTTTGAACCCATAGCATCAATTGAAAAAGGACGTGGGCCAATGAATTTTATCCCAGCGTCGGCGCTTGCTTGGCTAAATGGAGCACGCTCCGAAAGAAAACCATAACCTGGATGTATGCCTTGCGCTCCGCTTTTTTTTGCTACATCAATAATTTGTTGGATATCCAAATAAGCTGACTTCGGTTGCTCAGAGAAAATTTCAAAAGCATAGTCTGCCATACTCACGTGCAAGGCTTCGCGGTCAACTTTATGGTAAATTGCAACAGTTTCAATTCCTAATTCTCGAGCTGCTCGGATAACCCGAATAGCTATTTCGCCTCGGTTTGCAATCAAAATTCTTTTAAACATAATCATTTCATCATAAACAAACTAAATTAATGAATTTGTTTTAATTTTAAATTATCATTTCCTTATTTACATTTTGAACGATTTGCTTTTTTTCTTCATAAACTTGGTATTTTAAAAACTTAATAAAACTTTTCTGTTAACCAATCTAAACCTTTTTTGCAAATTTGGGAATTGAACTACCATTTGAAATTCCATTAATAAGTCGAACGAACTCGCAAAATTTGCAAACATTTCAAACAAATATTTTCCATCAAAATTTTTATGATTGGTAATAATTAAAAAAGAACCGGCGGGCTCTTGAATTAATAGCGAAATTAACTTTTGAGCCACCTGCCGGATTCGAACCAGCGACCGGCTGATTACAAATCAGCTGCTCTACCAGCTGAGCTAAGGTGGCAATTTAAAGTACAAAATTAAAGAAATTTTAGAAATCAAACAAGAGCAAAATTATTCGAAGTTAATAAGGTAAGACGTCGAGTGTTTCCATCACTGAATCTATTCTACCGAAAGGTGCGGATATTTGAACCCCTTGAACCAAATGCCCAATTTCACTAATCGTTTCCCTTGCAATGGCTATACCCTCTTGAATGCTTTTACTTTTAGAGTCGGAAACTTTTCTCATTCGCTCAATAATATCGTCGGGAACGACTACCCCGGGCAATTCATTTTTCATAAACTCAGCGTTACGAAGCGATGTTAAGGGCCATATTCCAACAATAATAGGCAGATGATAATGTTCCACTTCTTTCAAAAATGCTTTAAATCCAACAACATCAAATATAGGCTGGGTTACTATAAACTCTGCACCTGCATCAACTTTCCAGTAAAGCCTTCGCAATTCTTCCTCCAAATTAAAAGCTAAAGGATTGACACCAACACCGATAAAAAATCCTGTCGGTTCTCCAATGGGGTACCCCGCAATATCTAATCCATTGTTTAAGCGTGTTAATATGTTCACCAATCCAATAGAATCTACATCAAAAACACCAGTTGCATCTGGATATGTACCAAGCTTTGGTGGATCGCCAGTAATTGCAAGGATATTTCTTATTCCCAGGGCATAGGCACCGAGTAAATCCGATTGGATACCAATGACATTTCTGTCGCGGCAAACAAAATGCAGTACTGTTTCGATACCAACTTCACGCTGAATTTTAATAGCAACAGCAAGAGCACTCATACGAGCACTTGCTCTTGGCCCATCAGGTATATTAATTACATCAATACCATTATAAAATAATTCCCGGGCTTTTTGAATTTCCTTGCTTGCATCGACACCTCGCGGAGAAAGCAATTCAACAAATTTAACAAACTTACCTATACTTAATCTTCGAGAAAGCCTTGATTTATCCTTCTTTTGAATTGGTTGAACTTTTTGCTCCTCTTTAACAATTATTTTTTCAATTTTTTGGAATATGATTTTCGGTTGTAAGGCAAGTATGGCAATTGCCATTTTCTTGATGTGTTCGGGATTGGTTCCGCAGCACCCACCGAGAATATTTGCACCGGACTTAACAAAAAGTTTAGCATATTCTGCAAAATATTCTGGGGAGGCAAGATATATGTTCCTACCATCAATATTTTTGGGTTTGCCAGCATTTGGCATAATTGAAATTGGCAATGAAGTTAAAGGCCTAACAGTCTCCAACCAATTCAACATAACCTGAGGGCCAACAGTGCAATTTATTCCAACAACATCTGCACCCATTGACTCTAAATCAGCAATAGCTGCTTCGGGATTTGTTCCTGTCAAAGTATTCCCATCTTCGTCAATTGTAATTTGAGCAATAATAGGTTTGTCCGTAAGCTTTCGAGCGGAAACAACTGCTTGCTTCAACTCGTCTAAGTTGATAAAGGTTTCAAAAATCAGAAGGTCTATTCCCCCATCGAGCATAGGTTGGATTATTTCCGCGAAAAATTCTTGTGATTCCTCCCGGGAAATAGGTCCAAGAGGCTCAATTTGCACTCCCAAAGGACCAATCGAACCAGCAACAAAGGCCTTTTCGCCCGCAACTTCCCGAGCAATCCTACTTCCAGCAAAAACTATATCTTTCAATTTATCTTGCAGATTGAACCGTTTTAATTTGAACCTATTTGCACCGAAGGTATTTGTTTCGATAACCTCGGCTCCCGCGTTAAGATAGTCGTTGTGTATTTGTTTTACAAGTTCCGGAGCAACTAAATTTGTTTCCTCGAAACATTTATTAATAAATACTCCTCTTCGATAGAGTTCTGTCCCCATCCCTCCATCGAATAATATAACTTTTTGCTTAATTAAGTCTAAAAAATTTTTCATAAATCAAAATAAAAATCTAAATTTAATAAAAAACTTAAATTTGTCTTGATTCTTTCTTTTAATAGTCAAAACAAAGAAAAAGAAACCCGAACGAAATGTTCGGGCTGCAAGTGGTGAATGTGTTCTTGAAAAAAAAATCAATTTTCTTGAACTGGGTAAACAGAAACTTTTAATCGGGTTTTATCTTTGCGTTCAAATTTAACAATACCATCTATTAGAGCAAATATAGTGTAGTCTTTGCCCAACCCAACATTTTTTCCGGGGTGAAATTTGGTACCTAATTGGCGAACAATAATATTCCCCGCTTTAACCAACTGACCACCAAATCTCTTCACACCACGTCTTTGGCCTGCTGAATCACGTCCATTTTTCGAGGAACCACCACCTTTTTTGTGTGCCATTTTATTCTCCTTATTATTTACGACAGGTTAATTTCTTTTACTTCCAACAAAGTATAGTGCTGACGATGTCCTTTAAGGCGTCGGTAATTTTTTCTTCTTTTTTTCTTGAAAACTATCACTTTTGGGTCTTTTCCGTGGGTTACTACTGAAGCAACAACTTTTGCATTTACATAGGGATTCCCAATTTGAACCTCTCCATCTTTTTCGACGAAAAGAACTTTATCGATTTCCACAGTTTCTCCAGTAGCTTTTTGTAAAAGCTGAGTTTTGAGAAGGGAGTTTGGACTCACTTCGTACTGAAATCCTTCAATTTCTACTACTGCAAACATATTTTTTAAATTAATTAAAATTAGACATGCAAATTATAAAAAAATCTTTAAATAATTACAACTCGATCGAAAATTTGTTATGGTTTTTTTCAACTGGTACTGGATATTCTCCCGAAAAGCAAGCCGTACAATAACCAATGCCTTCGTCTTTGGGGACAGTCTCGAGCAATTTTTCCAAAGATAAATAGTGCAAAGAGTCTGCTCCAATTGCTTTACCAATTTCCTCCTCTGTCTGGTAATAATTAGCTATTAGTTCTTCCCGACTGGGAAAATCCATACCATAATGACATGGAAAGCGAATTGGAGGGGAAGTTATTCTCAAATGGACTTCTTTGGGTTCTGCTTCGCGTATGAGTTTTATTAAAGACTTCGATGTTGTCCCCCGTACTATCGAATCATCAACAACAACAACTTGACGATCTGCCAAAACACCTTTTACTGTGTTAAATTTCACTTTTACCTTGAATTCTCTTTTGTCTTGACTTGGAGCAATAAAGGTTCTCCCGACATAGTGGCTTCGAATAAGCCCAATCTCGAATGCTGTGGGTTGGCCTTTTTCTGCATTTACTTTGGAATAACCCAGAGCAGCAGTATTTCCACTATCGGGAACAGATATGACTATTACCTTCTCGCCTTCATTTTTTATGACTGGGGATTCTTCGGCAAGATTTTTTCCAAGCTTCCTCCGGACCTTATCAACATTGTGGTTAAAAATTTTGCTGTCTGGGCGAGAAAAGTAAATATATTCGAATATGCAATGCCGAGCTTCGGGTGTATTTTCTTGAATTTTAAATGATTTTATTTCCCCAGAATCAATTGTTGCCTTGTCGATAACAATCAGTTCGTTGTGATTAATAGAGCGAATATATTCAGCATTCACAATGTCGAAAGCACAAGTTTCTGATGCAACAATGTAAGCATCACCATTTTTTGTTTTAATTTTTCCAATACTTAATGGTCTAAATCCGTGGGGATCTCGCGCAGCAATCAAAGCATCCTGTGTTAAGATTGCAAGAGAGTAGGCTCCGCGTACAATTCTTAATGCTTCCAGAATTTGGTCAACAATTTTTTCTTTTCGACTATGTGCAATTAAATGCAAGAAAATTTCTGTATCTGTGGTTGTTTGAAAAATTGCACCTGCTTCACTCAATTTTTTGCGAAGCTCAATAGTATTTGTCAAATTCCCATTATGAGAAATCGCTAAAATTCCAGAATGATAGCTCATCACAAAAGGTTGAATATTTACACGCTTAGCACTTCCAGTTGTTGAATAACGGTTGTGTCCAAGTGCAGAATCTCCTTTCAACACATCAGTTAATATCTTTGGGTCTGAAAAAACATCTAGAACAAGCCCTTCGCCTTTGAAAATGGCATACTTTTTCTTTAAGGAATTTTCCTCTAAATAGAAACTTACTATTCCAGATGCTTCTTGGCCTCGGTGCTGAAGTGAATGGAGTGCATAGTATGTTATTATTGAAGCCTCGGGATGGTTGAACACCCCAACTACACCGCAATTACTTCGTGGCTTATCAATTTCGTGGATTTCCATCTAACCTATTTCAAAAAACAAAATTAATTATTGTTTTTTGAATAACTATCAAGCGTTTGTAATTCCTTTAACATTTCAAGTACAAAGTCTACATTCCTCTGCAACTCCTCAAAGGTACCATTATTGATAATCGTAATGTCTGCCAAATTCTTTTTTTCTTCAGGTGGGATTTGTTTTTTTAATCTTTGGCAAATTTGCTCTGAAGAAAAATTTCCAGTAGCTAAAAGTCGGTCGACAATCTTCGCATGGTCGGAAATCACTAAGATCACGTAATCAAACAAATCCTCTATGCATGCTTCATAAATTAAAGCACTTTCAAAAAATATTAGGTCCTTTCCTTGTTTGATAAGTTTATTTATTATTTTTTCCGTTTCCTCGAGAACGAAAGGATGTACAATAGAATTTAATAGGTTTAAGTTTCTGTTGCCTTCTTCCGTGTCCGAAAACACAATTTCGGCAAGCCATTTTGCGTTCAGGGAACCATTGGTTAAATATGTCTGGCTACCAAAATATTCAATAATTTTGGCCCTCAACTTTTCATTTTTATTCATCAGTTCTTTTGCTAATCTGTCGGAGTAAATAACCTCGTAACCACGAGTTTCAATAAACTTACATACAGTTGTTTTACCAGATCCAAAATTGCCAGTTATACCAACAAAAAATATTTTTTTCATATGAAACAAAAAAGCAAAATTAAATGAAAAGTCTATTGATATTTTCCCTTTGGTTAATCTAAAATAATTCAAGAAAAATTCGTTTTTTTAAATTAAAATCTAGCATAAAATGATTGACTTTGAAAAATTAAACGAGGCTTATTCAAACGATGGCTTTTATGCTCTCCAACTAGAAATTGGAGATGTCTGCTATCAAAACTGTTCATATTGCTATATGAACGCTCTTCCAGAAATTAAAAACCAACTTCCAAGCAAAAAAATCTACGAAATACTTGATTGTGCAAATCAAATTGGAATTACAGCAATTGAATGGCTTGGAGGTGAACCATTGCTTCGCAACGAAGTGTTCGATTTTCTTGAATACTCATTGACACTTGGTCTGCGGAATAATATGTGGACTGGCGGGCTCCCCTTAGCCGAACCCGAAGTTGCAAAACGATGCTCGGAACTCTGTACTTTTGGGCTTATCGCTTTCCATTTATCTACTATAGATAAAAGACTTTATGAAGAGCTACATCCAAAGAGAAGTTCTGACGATATCAAAACAATAATAAAAGGAATCGAGAATCTGCTTGCCTACGGTTATCCAAAATCACAATTATTAAATTCGGTTACATTTACCGGTTACCAATCTGTAGATGATATGATTGAAACAATAGAATACTTCCAAAATAATTACGGAATTGCTACTTGTGTAAATGTTTACCATACTTACCTTCGTCCTGGGCAAACAATGGATGAATTGCAAAGATTTATACCAAATAATGCGGACGTCGCAAGATTATATAAATATTTAAAAAAGGTTGCCGATACAAACATTTACCCAATGAATTGCGTGAACAAGCAGTACTGTAGTGCTACTCTTGCTGTTTTGAACAACGGCTACGTTACTCCATGTGCTACAATCCGAGAAGAAATCAATGGAATGAATGTCAATGAAAGTAATTTCTTAGAAATTATCAAACAAAATAAAGATTACCTTATTTTTAAAACAATGAAAACAAAGGAAGGCCTGCCCGAAAGTTGTTCTAGTTGTTATCAAAACGACTTTTGTTTTGGCTGTAGGTCACGGGCTTATGCTGCTGGTTTGGGTATCTATGGTGAAGATCCAAGGTGTTATCAAATTAATTTCACCATTGCAAATTAACTCTGCCCTTCATTTATCTCTTTTACTTTAATTTTAGGTCTAAATGACTTAAAACCCAAGGGTGAATTTACCAACCACCTCTTCTTTTATTTGCCAACTAAACACACCAAAGATAAAAATAATTTCTCTTGTTTTGCTCCAGTTAAAAAAACTATAAATAAATTTAGGGGTTCAAAGTTGAACCCCTACTTTAAGAATTACTTAAAAAAATGCTTTTAACATTATAATAGTGGTGCAAGAATCAACGCAACGATGGAAATCAATTTAATCAAAATATTCAACGAAGGTCCTGCTGTATCTTTGAAGGGGTCGCCCACCGTATCGCCTACAACTGCTGCTTTGTGTGGTTCGGATTTTTTCCCATATCGTACCCCATCAATCTCGAAGCCACCTTCAATCATTTTCTTTGCATTGTCCCAAGCACCACCAGCATTTGCCTGAAAAACAGCTAGTAAGAACCCTGTTGCGGTAACTCCAGCAAGTAACCCACCAAGAGCTTCCTTCCCAAAGAATGGCAAAAAGCCAATAATCACGGGAGTAATAATAGCAAGAAGGCTTGGGAAAATCATTTGGCGAATTGACCCTTTGGTTGCAATAGCAACGCACTTTTCGTATTCTGCTTTTCCATCTGCAGCTTCAAAAGTTTCAATATCCTCCTTGCTCCATTCCGATTTTGGTTTGTCTCCGGAGCGTTTCATTACGTCTAATGCAGCTTTTAATGCTGGTATATCTGTAAATTGACGACGCACTTCTTTAACCATAAACATTGCAGCTCTGCCAACCGCACCAAGAGCAAAACCAGAAAAGACAAACGGCAAAAGTGCTCCTATGAATAATCCACCGATAACATTGGCTTTCGATATATCAATCGATGGAATATGAGCAGCAGTCATATAAGCTCCAAACAATGCTAATGCGGTTAATGCTGCTGAACCAATAGCAAAACCTTTGCCAATAGCAGCTGTTGAATTTCCCACAGCATCCAATTTATCTGTTCTTTCGCGAACTTCTGGAGGAAGTTCAGACATTTCAGCTATTCCGCCTGAATTGTCTGCAATTGGACCATATGCGTCTGTCGAAAGTTGGATTCCAGTAGTTGCAAGCATTCCTACAGCAGCTATTGCAATCCCATAAAGACCTGCAAGTTCAAACGATCCAATTATAGCAAATGCAACTAATAGAATTGGCACGGCTGTAGAAAGCATTCCAGTTGAAATTCCAGCAATTAGGTTTGTTGCAGCGCCAGTCATACTCTTTTCCGCAATTCTTCTTACTGGTGGTTTTCCGAGCCCTGTGAAAAACTCTGTTATTAATCCAATCCCCACTCCAGCAATAAGACCAAAAATTGTGGATAGGTAAACGCCAAAAGAAGTAATTGTATAATCTTTCCCATAAAGTGGGTCTTGATATTCAAAAGACTCGGGAAGAAGCCAGCTAATGACAAAATACGAGAAGACCAACATCAAACCATTTGCAACGAACGTTCCAATATTTAAGCCAGCTTGAGGATTTCCACCTTCTTTAACTCGAACAAAGAATGTTCCAATAATTGAAACGATAATCCCAATACCAGCAAGGAACAAGGGCAGAATAATTGCAGATAGGCCCCCGAAATAAGTATCTTGAAATTCAGGAATATTGTAGAAAACTGTGCCCAGGACCATTGTACTAACAATAGCCCCAATGAACGATTCAAACAGATCCGCACCCATTCCCGCAACGTCACCAACATTGTCGCCCACATTGTCTGCAATCGTTGCCGGATTGAGTGGGTGATCTTCGGGAATGCCAGCCTCCACTTTACCAACCAAGTCGGCACCAACATCGGCGCTTTTGGTATAAATCCCACCGCCAACTCTGGCAAAGAGTGCAATCGAAGATGCACCAAAAGAGAACCCAGTAATTACATTTATTATCTTTAAAACTAAACCCTGCTCTTCGTAACCAAACGCATTCAAATAAACAATAAAAAGTATGCTCAACCCAGTAACACCTATTCCAACGACAGCCATTCCCATAACAGAACCGCCAGCAAAAGCAACTCGAAGTGCATCGTTCAGGCTTTTTCTTGCAGCATTAGTTGTTCTTGCATTCGACTTTGTAGCAATACGCATACCAACCCAACCTGCCAGACCCGAGCAAAAAGCCCCGAAAATATATGAAATTGCAAGCAAAGGAGAAGAATCCTCGAGCGACGCTCCTTGCAAAGCAAGAAGAATTGCAATCAGAACAACAAAAATGGCAATCACTTGGTATTCGGTTTTCAAAAAAGCCATTGCACCGCGAGCTATGTAGTTCATTATTTTTTGCATTCGTTCGTTGCCTGGGTCTTGCTTGTTTATCCACGCAGTCTTCCAAAGCGTGTAAATAATTCCTATCAATCCAAAAGCAAGAACTAAATAGACTAGCGAGAAGTCCATAAAATTTCTCCAAAAAATTCCACAAAAAAACTCAAAATTAGTAAAATTATTTGTTACTAATTAAGTAGAAAATCTTTTAAAAGAAAAAGATTTGGAATATTCGATTCTTCCAATTATTACTTGTTTCCTTTATGAAACTTATCTTTTCAACAAAAAATTAAAATGAAAAAGACCATAAAAGACAGTAATATTTTTTTGCCAATAACGACTAAATTTTTTTAAATAAAAGCTATGAGCCTTAGGAAAATTTACCATTATGTTTTTAAGCATAAATCCAAATTAATTTGGGGCTTTTTTTTCGTAACTATATCAAATCTTTTTGCAGTAATAATTCCAAGATTTATTGGAAAAGCAATCGATACAATTTCCAGCGGAAACTTCCAAATGGAAGATGTATTCGTTCAGATTTTATGGATAGTTGGTTTGACTTTTGCAAGCGGCCTGTTTATGTACTTTACCCGTAAGAAAATTATCGTCGTTTCTCGTGAAATCGAATATGAACTTCGCAAAGATTTTGTAGGAAAACTTTCAAAACTACCATTTTCTTTTTTCACCGAATATTCCAGCGGCAAATTAATGTCTTTAGCAACGAACGACATTTCAGCGGCAAGAGAATTTCTTGGACCAGCAATAATGTATACTGCAAATACTATTACTACTTTTGTTTTTGCTTTTTTCTTTATGCTTTCACTCGATCTAAACCTAACTCTTCTTTCAATTATACCATTGCCTTTGATAACTATAACCACATACTTAATAGGAAGGCAAATCCATCACAATTTCAAGGATGTTCAAGAACAGTTTTCGAAACTAACTACCCAAGCACAAGAAACTTTTTCTGGAATTAGACTTGTTCGCGCTTTTGTTCAAGAAGCATACGAAGCTAAAAGATTCTATGAATATAGCGAAGATTACCGAAAAAAATATATGAAACTCGAATTCTTTCAATCTTTGATGGTACCTTTGCTAATTGTCTTGATTGGTATCTCCCAGTTAATTGTACTCGGCTACGGGGGCCTTCGAGTTATAAACAAAACAATGACAATAGGTGATGTCACACAATTTTTTGTTTACATTAACCTACTTATTTGGCCAGTTGCTGCAATTGGTTGGGTAACCAACTTAATTCAAAGAGCAAATGCCTCCATCGAGAGATTGTGGGAAATTTTTGAAATTCAATTAGATGAAAGTTATGGAGAAGCTGAAAAAAATGAACCTTTCGCTTTCTCCGGAGGAATTCGCTTCGAAAATGTATGGTTTAAGTACAAGCATGAATTGCCTTGGGTACTGAAAGGAATAACCTTCGAGATCCCTCCAAAATCCTCTTTTGGAATTGTAGGAGGTGTTGGAAGCGGAAAGAGCACAATTTTAAAACTTCTTACAAAAATCTATCATCAAACCCGAGGTGAAATCTTCATTGATGAGATCCCCTTGGATAAATTGGAATACAATTTGGTAAGAAGCCTTTTTGCTGTAGTTCCCCAAGAACCGTTTCTCTTTTCTATTTCCATTGCTGAAAACGTTAGAATTGGTAATCCAGATTCTACAGACAACGAAGTGGAATATTATCTAAAATTGGCAGGCTTTGAACAAGATTTGCAAACATTCCCAGAGGGGATAAACACTCTCGTTGGGGAGCGGGGAGTAACTTTATCTGGAGGACAAAAGCAAAGAATTGCACTTGCACGGGCCTTAGCTGCACAACCAAAGATTCTGCTACTGGACGACCCTTTTTCCTCTGTTGATTCCGAAACTGAAAAATTGATTTTGAACAACCTTTTTAGCCACTACTCCAACACTACAAAAATTATAATTTCAAACAAAATTTCGTCGGTTTGGTTTTGCGATAAAATTGTGTTGATAGAAAATGGAATTGTATCTGAGGAAGGAACAAATGAAGAACTAATCAAGTTGGGGGGTAAATACTTTAGAATGTTCGAAATCCAAGAATTAACAAAAGAAATCGAACAAGAATAAACAAAGTCTAGTAATTTTAATAAAATATAGCTATTTCAAAATCGTTTTTGAAATTGAATTTTGTTACATTAAAATTATTTTTTTAAGTTATTGAAATGGAGAAACTAGCAAAAACAAGCGTTAAGATAAATGAATTATTAGCAAAGCGTTGGAGTGCAAGAGCCTTCGATCCCAACCGACCAGTAGAAGGATGGAAAATTGTCTCACTTTGTGAAGCAGCGCGTTGGGCGCCATCTTGTGGGGGCGATGAACCATGGCGCTTCATTATATGGGACAAAAATATTTCTCAAGATGATTTTATGAAAGCATTCGAAACCTTGGACGAAGGAAACCAAAAGTGGGTTAAAAATGCCCAAGTTTTAATTGCCGCAATAGCGGACACAAAATGGAGAAATGACAGGAGTAAATCCAACAAATGGGGACCTTTTGATACCGGCGCAGCTGCAATGTCCATATATCTACAAGCCTTCGATTTGGGGTTGTACGCCCATCCAATGGCTGGTTTTGATCCCGAAAAGCTTCAACGCGAATTTGCCATTCCTTCTGATTATGAACCATATGCAATAATTGCAATTGGTTACCCCGGAAACACTGATCAATTAGAACCAACCTACCAAGAGCGCGAAGTTGCAGAAAGAAAGCGACGCCCATTAGAAGATAATTTCTTTTTCAACAGAATGGGTAACCCATTAAATCATAAATTATTAATTGAGGAAAAGGCAAATGTCTGACGGTCAAGAAAAAAATCCATTCAAGAAACAACAATTTTTTGGTGATAACCAAAAACCCAAAATCGCCCGCAATCTGGTACTTTGGTTAATTATTTTCACCAGTATTATTATGATATATATGATGATGAACTCGGTGCAAAAGCCAGAATGGCCACTTCCATACAATAAATATCTTGAGCTTTTAAACGAAGGTTACATCAAATCTGCTACAATTGTTAAATCGCACCTCAACGATTACGAATTTCATGGTGAATTGAAAGAACCAGTCAAAATGAACCTCGATGGCAAGTTGCGCGAGGTTCGAAATTTCGTTACTAAACTTGGTGTTGTAGATTCTAAAGTAGAAGAACTTTGGTTATCGAAAGGTATCAACATAAAATATGAAACTGCTGATAACCCGTGGTGGAACACATTTATTTCTATTCTACCCTGGGTAGTTTTAATAGCCATTTATATATACTTTTTCCGAAGAATGCAAATTGGAAGTGGTGGTGGAGCTGGTAAAAACATTTTTTCATTTGGCAAATCCCGAGCTCGGTTAATTTCGGACAGTCAGAACAAAATTACCTTTAAAGATGTAGCAGGTTGCGACGAAGCAAAAGAAGAACTCGAGGAAGTAGTCGACTTTCTGAAAGACCCGCAAAAATTTCAACGACTTGGGGGACGAATCCCGAGGGGAGTTTTGCTTATTGGTCCCCCGGGTACTGGTAAAACGCTACTTGCTCGTGCAATTGCTGGCGAAGCCAACGTTCCGTTCTTTTCTATTTCTGGTGCAGAATTTGTTGAAATGTTTGTCGGTGTTGGCGCCAGCCGCGTACGCGACCTATTCGAGCAAGCTAAAAAGCATTCTCCCTGCATTGTTTTCATTGACGAAATAGATGCAGTTGGACGACAAAGAGGTGCTGGGCTAGGAGGTGGTCACGATGAACGCGAACAAACTTTAAATCAGCTGCTAGTAGAAATGGATGGCTTCGAACAAAACAGTAGTGTAATTGTTATTGCTGCTACAAATAGACCTGATGTCCTCGACCCTGCATTATTACGACCAGGTAGATTTGACCGTCAAATTGTAGTGGACCGCCCTGATGTCAAAGGTAGGGAACAAATTTTCAAAGTTCACGCAAGGAAGTTGCCTTTAGCCGAAGACGTCGATTTCGAGATTCTGGCGCGTTCTACACCAGGGCTCTCAGGTGCAGATATCGCAAATATAGCAAACGAAGCTGCTTTGCTTGCTGCCCGAAGAAATAGCGAAGTCGTTACCATGTATGACTTCGAAGCTGCAAAAGACAAGGTTCTAATGGGAATCGAACGAAAAAGCCTTGTAATTTCTGAACGAGAAAAAGAAGTAACTGCCTATCACGAAATGGGGCATGCTCTTGCCTCGAAATTCATCCCCAATGCCGACCCTGTCCACAAAGTCACAATAATTCCCAGGGGGAGAGCCTTAGGGGTTACTGCAACCTTACCTAAGGAAGATTTTCACACTCTTTCTAAGGAATATCTAACTGCTCAGTTAGTTGTGCTAATGGCTGGGCGTGCCGCGGAAAAGATCGTCTTTAATACCTTGTCTACCGGTGCAGCCAACGACTTGGAAAGATCAACAAACATCGCTCGTAAAATGGTTTGCGACTGGGGTATGAGCGAAATTCTCGGTCCAGTTACTTTTGCAAATAAACACGAAGAGGTATTCCTTGGTAGAGAAATAGCTCAACCTCGTGACCACAGCGAAGCAACTGCCCAAATCATCGACACTGAAGTTAGAAAAATTCTAACCTCTGCTTACGAACAAGCAGAGGAACTATTAAGGCAAAGGATTGACTTGCTTCACAAAACGGCAAAAATATTACTGGAAAGAGAAACTCTCGAAGGCGAGGAGCTCGACATGCTAATTCGTGGGGAAGAGCTTCCACCTATTAACATTCGAAAACTTCGTGCTTTAAAGAGCATGAAATTGAATGGTAATCCCAATAAAAATGACGGTAAAGAAGAAATAACGAATAAAACCCCTGTTGGTTCCGAAGATAAGTAAATGAAAAAGAAAAAAGCAATTTTTTTCGACCGTGATGGAATTGTTAATTTTCGAATTGTAGGTGAATACATAAATGTCGAGGAAAATTTTCATTTCATCCCCGATTTCTTAGATATATTTAGCAAAGTTAAGCAATTAGGTTACCTTGTTATTCTTGTCTCTAACCAAAAAGGTGTTGGTAAAGGTCTTATGACTTTTTCCGAACTCGACCAAATTCACAACTTTATGACGCGTAAACTTTACGAGCTAACTGGCGAAACTTTCGATGACATTTACTACTGCACTGATACTTCAACCGAAAATAGCTTTCGGTTGAAACCAAACCCCGGCATGCTGCTCGAGGCCATCGAAAAATGGAATATTGACCCAACAGTCTCCTGGATTGTTGGGGATTCGGACAAAGACATTCTTGCAGGAAAAAGGGCTGGAGTTAAAACCGTTCTAATTGGTTTGCCAGAGGAAAACAACGTGGAACCAGATTTTTGCTTTCCTTCACTTTTGGAATTTTTTAAGCACTTGTGATAGATGGAAGAAAAAGTTGTTGAGTTCTTATCATCCCCATTGATTTCACCATTTTTGATTCTATTAGTGGCCTTCTTCTTCCAATATATTGAAAATCTTTTCCCTGTCTCCCCAAGCGATGTGGTTCTCTTATTTCTTGGTAGCCTGGCAAGTTTCCATCGAGTGGATCTTTTTATGTTAATTGCAATTTCCACTTTAGGCTCGACTCTCGGCTTTCTTACTATGTTTATTATCGGGAAAACCTTCGGTAAAAAAGTTTTAGATACTGGTAAGTTTAAATTTATCAACCAGGAAAGCCTCGACAAAACCAGAAAATGGTTTAATCGCTGGGGTTATGGCATTGTTGTTGCCAATCGTTTCCTTTCTGGAACAAGGGCGGTCATTTCTTTTTTCGCTGGAGCTGCTAACCTTGCAACGATTAAAAGTACAGTTCTAGCTGGAATAAGCGCTTTAATTTGGAACTTAATAATTATCTATGCTGGTTTCAGTTTGGGAAAGAATTGGAAAACAGCAGTTAATTTTATCGAACTCTATTGGAAAATAGTCCTTGCAATCATAATTGCTTCTTTGTTGTTCTACTTTCTTTATGCTATTTGGAAAAGGCGAACAAAGTAGATAAGGTTTTAGTTTATAAACCTTATAATCTTAAAATAATTACACTACATCGTGAACAAATTTTATCTCCCAATCTTTTCGAGTGCCCATTTAAAAACTTTCAGATAATCACTCGCTGTTTTTTCGGCAGAAAAGTCCATCCGCATTCCATTTTTACGTATCGTTGACCAGTGTGGTTCTTTTTGATAAATCTCGAAGGCTCGGGTAATTGCATAAGACATATCGTCGGCATTATACTGATAGAAAGTGTAACCTGTTCCTCTTAAAGTTCGTGGATTGTATTCTGCGACAGTATCCACGAATCCTCCGGTTAAGCGAGCGATTGGAACTGTGGCATAGCGAAGTGCATACATCTGAGTTAATCCGCAAGGTTCGTATCTTGAAGGAAGAATAAGAAAATCACTTGCACCAATAATTCTATGGGCAAGTACGTTTGAATATCCTATATGAACAAGTGCTTTGGTGGGAAATTTCCATTGCAAATAACGAAAATAATCCTCGTATTTCCTTTCACCAGAGCCAAGTATAACAAACCTAAACCAATTATTTTGCAAATGTGTCTCTAAACAATAGGTAAGTAAGTCTATTCCCTTCTGTTCAACCAATCGAGTAACACTTCCAACCAAAGGAAGCTCGTAATTATCTTCTTCGGGAACACCGAAAGAACGTAATAGCTCATACTTATTTATCAATTTACCTTCATTAAAGTTACCTATGTTATAAGTGCAAAACAAGTTTTCGTCGTTTTCGGGGGACCACTCAGAATAATAAACACCGTTGAGAATGCCAATAAGGTCGGCACCTCGATGGGCAAGAACATCGTGAAGTCCCTCGCCAAAATAAGGTAATCTTATTTCATTTGAATAATTTGGGCTAACAGTAGTAATTTTATCGGCAAACATAATTCCAACCTTCATCGAGTTGACAGCTCCGTTGTGCTCGAACCAAGAACCAGGATAGAACTCTTTTAGACCAAACGTAGAAAATTCCATAGCCCTTTTAGGGTCGAATATTCCTTGGTATGCTAGATTGTGAATGGTAAATACCCCAGCAGCCTGAGAAAACATTGGGTCAAATCGATACTGGGACTTCAAAAAAGCCATTGCGAAAGAAGTATGATAATCGTGGGAATGAATAACATCTGGCTTAAAATTAATTGCCCTTGCAGTTTCGAAAACCGCACGCGAAAAGAAAATAAAACGGCGGTCGTTGTCTAAGTACTCGTCGGGTTCGCCATAAATTCCAGGTCTATTAAAATAATCATTGTTTTCGATAAGGTAAACAGCAACATTAGTATTAGGAATTTTTCCCACCCAAAGTCTTGCAAATTCTACCCAATGACTAATTGGAACAAAAAGAATTAAGTTGGTTGGTTGAAATCCCCAGTAATTTGTATCAATGAATTGGTACTTAGGAAGGACAACGACACTTGTTTGCCCAAGTTTCTCCCATTCGATGGAAAGATATTCTACAATGTCTGCCAATCCCCCAGCTTTTGCAAAAGGAGCAAGCTCAGCAGTTGCAACAAGAATATTCATTTGTACCTTACAAAAAATTCAAAATTAATCCATTTGAGCCAGTCCGTTACAAAGTTTGCCTTACCAAAATAAAAAAGGCTTATAAACTTTGCTTAAAATGACTTTACTAACAAAATATCCAAAACACCTAGCAAACTGGAATGATATTTCAACCGACCTGAAAAAGCAAATTTCCCCCTTAGACGAAATTCAATTCACCATTACTAAAAATTAAATCGACTTTCCCCGCTTTTATTTTATAACAAATTATTTTTAATTTTGTTTTGTTTACATTTTTACTATAATATGAAAAAACTTTTGTGCATATTCATTTCCCTTTTTTTGGTGTTTCTTTTGTCGTGTGTGACAAATGTAAAAATCCAAAAGCCTGTAATCAAGTATTTTCCCGAGCAAAAGTGCAGTCCCAACAAATGGATGGGAATCCCAATAGACACCAGCGCTGAATATAAAAAAGTAGCAGAAAGTTATTACATATTTGAACCTGTAAAAGAAATCAATACCCCCTCCGATGAGTGGTCTGTATCTTTTATCGATGAAAAAAATGCTGTTTTAACATATAGCGACAATGAGCAACAATCCCCAATTGTGGTAACCTTCCTTAACGAATCTCGAGCAAAAATGACTTCGGGATTAAGTATCCCAATCGAAGGTCATGTTGGTTGTATTTCTTTTCAAGGAGGAAATGCTTACTTCGCCCGAAGTCCCATACTTTCGCAAGAGGATGAAATAACTGGCAATTCAGATATTTTTTCAGGCAAATTCAGTAAAAATGTAATCTCAAGTTTGGAAAAATTACCAGATTGGATAAATCCTTATTTTGCTTCTTGGGAATCTCAACCCTCTATTTCAAACGATGGCATGGTGCTTTTCTTTTCGTCCGACAGAATACCTTACAAAGGTCCAGATATATTCTTTGCTATAAGATTAAGTAATGGTGAATGGAGTCTGCCTATCAATTGTGGCGACTCAATCAATACCGACTGTGATGAAATTACACCTTTCGTAACACGCGACGGCAAATTCCTTTTGTTTAGTTCCACAGGTCACGAAAATGTTGGTGGTTACGATTTGTTTATTTCTTCAATTTCAGAGCAGTTCTGGAAAGAAGTGCAAAATTACCAAAAAGGTAAAAAGGTTGATTTTGAAAAGTACTTTGGCAAAGCTAGAAATATGCGGCCACCTACGAACACACAATGGGACGAAATTTTTCCAACTACTCCCACAGACCCAAACGACTTACTTTACTATAGTTCCAATCAATTCGATAATCAAAGAGGCCTTTACCGCCGTGGTGGCTTCGATATTTATGTTAGATACAAATTCACAAAACCAAAGAAAGTTGTCGAAACAAGAAAACCAGAAAAAATTGGAATTGAAGTCAAAGAGGACATAGCAATAACTCCCCCAAAAATCATTTTTGACCCAAAATTTAAACTGTTTGGTTATGTTTATTCCTACGAAAGCCGAAAGGCAATCGAAGGAGCAAATGTTTATGTTTACCAATTCGATACTTTATTGCAAGCATTTCCGGACGTTACCATAACCAAACCGTTATTTTCGACCAAAACAAAAACCACTGGCTACTACGAATTCTCGCTCTTAAAAAACATTGACTACCAAATCTTTGCCGAGGCTACAAACTTTTTCTACGACTCAAAAAAAATTCGACTTGAGATGACTGAACCTACGAATGAGCAACAATTGGATTTTTATTTACCGATGCAACTTACTTTGCGCATTAATTTTCCATTTGATGTTTACGACAATCCCTATAAATTTGTTTTGGACAGCAATGGCCTAGAAACAGATATTACCTGGCAAGAAGCAATAGAAATGCTTGCAATGCACATTATTAACAATAGTCAATATATCAAAAAAATAGTTCTAGTTGGTCATACCGACGACGTTGGAACCAATGAATACAATATGAGACTTGGAAGAAATCGTGTCGATTTTATAATCAAACAATTAATTAAAAGAGGAGTTTCTGCAGAAATACTCGAGGGACAATCTGCTGGCGAAGAACAATTGCTACCTCGTAAACCAAATGAAGATTTAGCAACATACCGTAAGCGACTTCGTAGGGTTGAAATTTTAAAAATATACTAACCAAAAAAATGAAAGAAAAGATTACCCCTTTTAGATTTTTGTTAATTTTAGTAATTGGTACTTTAATCCTTTTGATTTCGATTTCTGTTTATGTTTACGACGTTGCTTCATACAATTTGCCTTCTTTAGAACAATTGGAAAATCCACCACAAAACTATGCCACACAAATTTTTAGTAACGATGGAGTTTTGATTGATTACCTATTTGTCGAGCGCCGTGTTCCACTTTCGTTGGATAGCATTCCAAAAGATTTTATCAATGCGTTAATTGCTACAGAAGACCGAAAATTTTATGAACATTGGGGAATACATATAGGAAGAATCTTTCGTGCAATTATTAAAAATCTTTTCTCTTTACGAGTACGTGAGGGTGGTTCAACCATCACAATGCAATTGGCGCGAAATCTATATTTTAATCAAGACTTTTCAATGAAGAGAAAAATTCGAGAAGCTTTGACATCAATTCAAATCGAAAAGCAATTCACCAAAGAAGAAATTTTGGAAATGTACATAAACACTGTACCTTTTGGTCGTGGTGCTTATGGGCTTTCTGTTGCTTCAAAAGTATATTTCGATAAAAAGCCAAATGAACTAACAACATCCGAGTGTGCCTTCCTTGTCGGAATCCTTAAAGCACCCGAGCATTACAATGCTATAGTAGATTACGACAAAGGGGTAGAAAGGCGAAATCTTGTCCTTCGATTAATGTACGAACAAAAATACCTAAATAGCACACAATATATAAAAGCACTGGAGGAACCTATTCGCCTTGCAAAAATTAAAGTCAAGGACAAAAATCAATTCCTTTTAGCTCCCCATTTTGTTGAATACGTTCGTCGGGTTGTCGCTTCGGATAGTAAAATGGCAGAATATGATTTATTTAGGGATGGATTAACTATTTACACAACTTTAAATGCAAAAATTCAACAATATGCTAAAGATGTCCTTGAGGAACACTTGAGAGAATATCAAAGGGTTTTTAATCAATCTTGGAATTGGAAAAACAGGCAACAACTCCTAAGTAAATTGATCGAAGAGGCAATTAACAAAAATCAAGAGTACATTAATGCTTTACCTGAAAAAAAGAAAGAAGTTGCTAATAAACTTCGGCAAAGCCAGCAATTCATCGATTCTATTAAAAACGCGGTTACGACAATACAAGCTGGTTTGGTAGTAATCGATATACAAACTGGTGAAATTTTAGCAATGGTGGGCGCATCGCCAAAATTTATTAATGAAAATCCTTATGCAAAACACTCCTTAAATCACGCAACACAAATCCGACGGCAGCCCGGCTCCGCATTCAAACCTTTTGTCTACACTGCAGTCTTGGAGGATACCCTAACACCTTTTTCACTTATTGAATGCGGTCCATTTTCTTATCAACTTCCCGATGGTCAAATTTGGACACCACAAGGATTTGGGAATTGCGAACCTGGAGAACGAACAACTTTATTCGATGCATTGGCAAAATCGATTAATTCTGTTGCCGCACGATTAATCACAATGTATACAACTCCATTGAAGGTTATTGAAATTGCGCACAAAATGGGAATAGAATCATCATTGAAAAGTGTACCAGCGCTTGCTCTTGGAGCTGGCGGCGAAGTTACACCTCTTGAAATGACAGTTGCCTTTTCAACCTTTGCTCGTGAAGGACTGCGTTTGAAACCAAAAGCAATCAGACATATTGAAGATAATCGCGGAAACTTAATTGTGGATTACAAAAAATCAAATGTGGTCGCAGACGCAATCAATCCAAGAATTGCACAGACCATGGTCAAGATGATGACTGGTGTAATAAACTTTGGAACCGGTTATGAAATTCGCAAATATCTAAAAAATTGCGAAGCAGCTGGAAAAACCGGAACAACAAACAATTTTGCTGATGCATGGTTTGTTGGCTTTACACCACAACTTTGCGCTGGAATTTGGGTAGGTTTCGATGACCAAAGGATAAGTTTTACTGGTGGATATGGCTATGCAGCTAAAGCTGCAGCCCCTATTTGGGGTAAGCTTATGGAAAAAATTTATTCCGACCCAACTTTGCCTTACAAACAAAGAAAATTTGGCTTTATAGACAGTACATTTGTTCTCACTAATTGAGTTTTTTATGAAGAAATTTTTAAACTTTCTTGATGGAAGAAAATTAGAACTCGCAAATATTTATGCCGTTGCAAGTAACTACCGCAAACATGCCGAAGAAATGGGAACGACTATACCAGAAGATCCTGTAATTTTTTTAAAACCAACTTCTTCCTATGTATCCGATGGCGGTACAATATTCTTGCCAGAATTTTCTAACGAGGTACACCACGAAGTGGAACTTGTAGTTGTAATTGGAAAAGATTGCAAAAACATTGATGTTCGAGAAGCACATAATTATATCGCAGGATACGCTGTAGGTATAGATATCACATTGAGAGATATTCAGACAAAAGCCAAAAAGGAAGGTAAACCTTGGGGCATTGCCAAAGGTTTCTTTACATCTGCCCCAATTTCACCAGTTGTCCCTGCATATCAATTTAATTATCAAATTCCCGAATTCGACTTACTTTTGAAGGTGAACAATGAGGTTCGCCAACAAGCAAATACAAGGCAGATGGAACGTTCAGTTGCCCAACTTGTCTCCTTCATTTCAAAGGTGTTCACTCTAAACGAAGGTGATTGTATATTCACAGGTACACCCGAAGGAGTTGGCAAAATTTCTCCTAAGGATGTAATATATTCGGAACTAACCGGCTTTGTTTCTTTAACATGTTATGTTGCAAATTATTTGGAAGGATAAACCAGTATGAAAACGTTTCTTTTCTATTTCTTAGTTTTGGTTTTGATTAGTTCGTTGTTTGGCTGCGGGACTTTTCACACCAGAACCGAAACCGAAGTTTACACGATCGTAGTTCGCGACACTTTAAACCAAATCGAAGTAAAAAATGCACCGGGCCGCCGAGACAATGGAATTGTCTACCCCTCGTCCAAAGTCCTGCAATCTACTCGAGAAATCACAACACACGACAGCATTGTAGAAAGATACTATCCAAATTTCATTCGACTTGGCTTATTCGAAAGTGTAGGATTAATCGGAACAAGCAAAACCGACCAATTGGGGCTTGGTATTTTTGGAATTTTTCATGAAATCGAGGATTATCCTGCAGGTAAAAATGGATACGAAGGAAATCTTTTCTCGGGTGGCTACTACCGGTTCGGTATTGGTGAATGGCGGCTTCGCTGGTTCCGCGACTCAAAGAATTGGACTATTGGAACTTGCCTTTTTGAAATTTTTGCCAAAGATAACATTCAGAGGAACACTCTTGCAGGAATTTTCCCATTATATATTAAAAAGAGATTCTTTGTTTCCGAGAAAATACCCTATTTGACTATCTCCCCATCTTTTGGCTTTGGGCTTTATCCCTCGCAATATATTAATTTGAACACTGCAGTAGAGCTTGGTTCGCTTGGTGGTTTGAATTTAAGGCTTTATGCTGGTATTGCACTTGGCCAAAATCCCAAAGGTTTCCCAATGAATGACAAAGTTGGTAGCGAAACTCAAACTATTTCTACTCCATACCTTGGAGTAGGCATTTCTTTCCTCGACTTTGTAAACGTAGTTCCAGAACTATACACAGAATGGAAAGACCATCCTCATTCATCGTGGAACATTGGACTTTTTCAATTTAGTTTGTTAAATACAAACACCGATACAAGTTTGGGCAAAAATACTAAATCTCTTGTAAAGGGAATTCATTTACGTTTGCTCCCAGCATCGTTGTCAATTCCCATTTTAAACAACGGATTTTATTTAGGTACTTCTTTATTTAATGCTTTTATCTTTGGCCTTAGAGATGTTGGACTTGGCGTGCTACCTGTGCGACTTGGTTATTGGCATGTTATCCTTCCGGATGAACTTTCGATAGAACCATTTGTCGAATACAATTATTATCCATCCACATTTATACACTTTGGGAATCGCCTTAATTTGAAAATAAGCGAAACCTTCAATTTTTCTTTTGTACTTGGTTATGTTGATGGTAATAACGATAGGTTCGTAAGAAATATCAATCGCGACCTTAAAAGCTTTATTGACTTTACCCCATATGCCAAATTTTCGCGTTATTACGTAGGCATTTCTATCGGTATTATCGATAGAATATTCCAACCAAAAGAACTACGCTACAACAAGGAGGATTGGAATAAATGAGAAATTATTTGTATTTAATGGTTATTTCATTAATTACTTACTCTTGCTGCTCGCCAAGAAGTGGGGATAGTCTCCCCTTGTTAACTCCAAATTTTCGTGGTTACATTGGAGCAGCACCGGAGCACTTTATTTTAAATTGTTACTACGAAAACAAAATTCTTGGGACTAAATTTGGAAATCCAGATTCGATAACAGTAGAAAAAAATACATTAACGATCTCTTCGGGAAACAAGGTGTCCCTTTTAGTCGAAGGAATCAACACAATGGATGCGGACTTTTACGTAAGAGTACCTTATGGGGATGGGATTCGTTTCTATTTTAGGGCTCCTGGTAAGGATTTTGAAATTTTTCCAAAATTAACATTCGAATACTCAATTTGGGGTAGTAAATTGTACGAGGACAATAGATTGCTTGCTACTGTAGACTCAATTAAATTGGATAACAGCAAGCAAAGCAGAATCTTCATACAAAACGAGGGTGACATTGTCCACGTTATTGTTGGTATTGATACTGTATACCAAGGTCGCACAAAATTGCCCTTAACAGAATTCATCTTTGTTGAACCAATAAATTCGAAAGTTATCATTGACGATGTTTATTTCTACGAACTTATTAGAAAATTACCTTATTGAAACTAAATATTTCTCAGATTCTAAAATTATTATTCGTAAGCAAACGGTCTTCTCGAAAATTTGCCAATATTAATTATTTTAAGCAGCTGAAATTGATAAAAACAGCGACTAGTAAAATAAACCAACTGAATTTTCGAAACAAAAATTTACATTTCATTTATCACCCAAACAACCAGCTTTATAAAATTTACTAAAATTTTATAATTTTTTGTAAATTTAATTTTTAAATTAGATGTTCTATGAAAAAAAATATCATCTTTTTGTTGCTAATTTGCTTTTGGGCCTTGAAAAGTTGCCTTGGGGAACAAGCTACAACGCCAATTTCAATTTCAAATATAGTAGGAGAAATAACCGGTGCAATTAATATTAAATACTCCGGCTCTGGTCTTGTTACAACCTCTTCTCTATCTAATTCGCTCGTACTGAACCTTGGAACATCGAGGAAGATCGAAAATAAATTATGCATGCTTGGAATTTTCATTTTCTTCAAAGATCAAAAAGAAAAAACAGGAGTTTTCCAATTTGTAGAAAAAGATGGTATCATCCGTGGTGACTTTGCAATTGGAACTTTCGACATTGGCGAAGGAAATGAAAGAAAACAATTTGTTTCTGATTCCGGATCTGTTGAAATCACTGAACTCCATGGTAAAACTGTAAAAGGTAGTTTCTACTTCCGAGCAAAAGAGAAAACCACTGGGGAAATCATCGAAGTTAAAAATGGATTAATATCATTTCAATAGCTAACCTGGAGGGACTATGAAAATTTTTAAAGGTTTGTTAATAGCCATAATTGGAATTTTCTTACTTTTTTTAATCGTTACAGTTTTCTTGCCATCACGATACTTCGTAGAAAGAAAAATCGAGATTCAAGCACCTGCCTCAGTAGTTTACTTCCTTCTCGACGACTTAAGAAATTGGAAATATTGGGATACTTGGTGGAAACTGGATACCAACCAAATTCGAACTTATTCTGGTCCCTTGTTCGGTCTTAATTCAAAGTTCTCTTGGACAAGCAAAAACAAAGATGTAGGCAGCGGTGAAATCCAAATTATCGATGAAAAACCTTTCGAATACATCAAATTCTTTGTGAGATTTGGGACGGAAATGGAGTCTTTTTCAAAGTTCCGGCTTATGCAGCTTGGGGACAAAATTTTGCTGTCTTGGAATATTGAAGGTGAACTTAAATTTCTTGCCAAATGGTTTAGATTCTTTTTAGATGCCGCAATCGGAAAAGATTACGAGCAAGGCTTAAATAACGTTAAGAAATTAGCCGAAGAAATACAAAAAAACCGCCTTCTGTTCTTCCGGGATACTTTCCCAGAAACCAATATTATTTTCATATCGGATTCTACCTCGATGGACCCACAAGAAATTAACAAGAAATATTCCAGTTCTTTTGAAGAGTTGTTTAGATTTGCCTCCCAAAATAAGCTTAAACAAATAGGTGCTCCATTAGATATTACTCGTTCTTATTCAGAAAAATCCTTTTCTTTCGACCTTTGCTTGCCGGTGGAAAATGTTGATAACATAAAACCTGAAAAAAGAATTAATTTAGGAAAGATTCCAAAACTTTATGTACTTAGATCTGTCTATCTTGGACCCTACGACAACTTTCCTGAAATTTACAACAAAATTCATAAATACTTGGAACAGCATCAACTTGCTCCAAAATGGAACTTCTTTGAAATGTATTATACAGACCCGATGAACGTTAACCCTGAAGAGAACGTTACTATAATTTATTGTCCAATTTAAAGTAAACAGGCTTTTTACTTGTTTTGACAAAACTAAAAAGTTAAGTCAAAGTATTATCTCATTTTGACAAAAGAAAACATTCTGCCTTCGAATTGGAGGAAATAAATCCCACTTTCAAGGAAACCAACATCAAGAATTGTCCCTTCTTTAAGGGTGAATTCAATAATTTCGTTACCAAGAATGTCGAATATTTTGCATGTTTTTGGCAAATTATTGTTATCTGAGAGAAGTAAAAGGAAATCATCACAAGGGTTAGGATAAATCAAAATTGGGGTGTATTCCACAGAGTGATATTCCACATTTGCTGGAATATTGGGATTTAATTTTGCTAAAAAGATGTTTGAGTAACCGAAATTAAAAATGCTTCTTTTGTTGAAAAAAATCTCTCTCGATTCGAAATTACCAACTTGGTACACATTTCCAGTATAGTCGACTGCAATACTGAAACTTTGGTCTTCACCCTTTCCCCCAGCAGTTTGCACCCAAATGGGATTTAAAAATCTGTCGAACTTAGCAGCAAAAATATCGGAATATTGGTCAGTGGTTGAATTTAAAAGAGCTAAATTGTCTAAATTAATCACAGGGCTAGCAAAGTAACCACCAATGTAAAAATTCCCTTCTTTATCAAAAACTGTTTTCTTTGCGTACTCATCGGCATAATTGCCAAAGGAACGTGATTTTAAAATATCTCCTTCTTTTGATAGTTTCAGAATAAAGAAATCATAGCTTCCCTTGTTTATTAGAGAGTCGTCCCGAAATTTTAAAACCTCACTTTGAAATTCTCCAGTTAGATAAATACAACTATCGTGACCAATCGCAATCGATGCTGCATATTCTTTATCGGTTCCGGCGATATATAATTTCCAAAGTAACTTATTGTTCCTTTGGTCATACTTAAACAAAAATATATCAGAAAACCCTTTGTTTAAAACAGAGTCGGCTAACTCAAGATATGGGCTATTGTATGTTCCATAAAAATAAACCATTCCCTCCCGATCGACAACTACTGAATTGACTCGGTCGTTCGAAACCCCTCCGAAACTCTTCGCCCACTCAATATTAGCATCTGGGGAGATTTTCACAACAAAACCATCGCCCATACCCTTGTAAGTGGTTCCATAATTAAAATTTTTAAGTGTATCGGTACCAACTACAAGGAAGTCGCCAGAAAATTCACCAGATAAATAAATATTATCGAAGTCGTCAACAAAAATGGAATTGGGGTCGTCGTAGCCATCACCCCCAAACATATAAAGTTTTTGAACATTTCCAGTATTTGGGTCTAGAAACACAATAAATATTTCGGAACCCGAAACTGCATTGGCTGATTTGTCTCCAAAAGTCGCAGGTTTACTTTCGAAAAAGCCAGCAACAATCAAGGAGGATTTCCCAAGTACCATACAAGTAGCCCTCTCGTTTTCTTGGCCACCAAAACCTACATTCCAAAGGCAATTACCCTTAGAATCAAACTTTGCAACGTAAATATCTTCTTTTCCAGCATTGTTGATCTTCTTATTTCCAAATGTCAAAGTCTGACTTTGAAAGTGGCCAGCAACATAAACATTTCCATCATGGTCGGTAGCAACTGAGTAGGAATAATCAAAGCTATCATAGCCCTTACCGCCAACAGCCCATTCCCAACTCTGAGCCAATAAGCTCATTGCTGTGAATGATACGAAAATGATAAAGAAAAAGAAGAATTTTACCAAACTCATATTTCACCATAAAATGTTATTGTTTTCCATTTGCCCAAATACAAAATAAATCTTGAGGATTTACAAGCAAAGGATGGTAAGGCATAACGCGAATTGTAAAACCCTGCTGACCAGTTCCCGAACAAAAATAACTACCTTCGTATGTATAAACATCTTCATTGTTAGAGGTAAGATAAAGCTGTTCCCAATTTGTATTATACATCTCACCGTGCGGATCTAGCGAGCCAAAGTAAACGTGAACAACAACATCTTCGGGGCGAAGTTTCCCTAGCTTTATTTTGGTTGCTACCATAACTGGTTTACCAACATAAAATTCACCGTCGTCTTTGAATGTGACTTCTAAAATCCGAACTCCATTCCATTCGGCACGAATGTAATCCTTCCAGTTTTTCAGTTCGATTGCCATTTTTGCGTGGTCATCGGTTAGTTTATAGTAATTCTTCAAAGCTTGTGCATAAAACCGTAAAGTGTAATCTTTTACCATTCTGGAGCAAGAGAAATTGCCCGCGACTGTTTTGATTGAATTTCTCATAAACTGCACCCATTTTTCTGGAATTCTACTAACTTTGGACCGTTCGTAGAATAAAGGTACAATCTCTTGTTCCAAAATATCATAAAGTGAATTTGCTTCGATTATTTCTTGTTCCTCCCAATTGGGATATTCTTCGCCGTGACCAATTGCAAAACCATTAGAGCCATTGAAAGCCTCGTCCCACCATCCATCAAGAATACTTAAATTCACAGTACCATTCAATGCAGCCTTCATACCACTCGTACCGCTTGCTTCAAGTGGCCGTATCGGTGTATTAAGCCAAACATCACAGCCTTTTACCATTAAACGAGCAATGACCATGTCGTAATCTTCAAGAAATACCACATATCGCTCCAACCCGTGAGCACGCACTTTGTGGATTATTGTTTGTATCATTTCCTTGCCCATATTATCTTGTGGATGGGCCTTCCCTGCCATAATTATTTGCACTGGTTTGTCTGGATTTGTTAAAATTTCTTTCAAGCGCTCCATATCGCGAAATAAAAGAGTTGCTCGTTTGTATGGAGCAAATCGGCGAGCAAAACCAATTGTAAGTGCATCGGGGTTTAAATATTCGTTTATTTTGTTGAGTTGTTCTGGCGAAAGAAACCCTTTTTGCTTTTGTTTTAAATAATTTCGGGCAAAAAGAACAAGTCGGACCCTTCTTCTTTGCTTCTCTCGCCACAATTCGTCGGAAGAAATCATTTCGATATTATCCCATAATTCCTGATTGTCTGATTCAATCCTCCATCTTGGGGTCATGTACCTATCGTAAAGCTCGGCAAATTCGCGTCCAACCCAAGTCATTGTATGAACCCCATTCGTAATGTGTGTTATTGGTACCTCCTCTTCGGGAATATCTTTCCAAAGACCATGCCACATTCGGCGGGCTACTTTACCGTGCAACTTACTAACTCCATTTCTGTATGCCGAAAGTTTTAAGCCAAGTACTGTCATCGAAAAGCCTTCGGTCGTGTTGTAAGGGTTAATTTGCCCAAGCGATAATAATTCCTCAATGGAAATATTAAGTTCATTGATGTAACTGGAAAAATACTTCTTAACAAGTTCCTGTTCGAAAACTTCGTTGCCTGCTGGTACTGGTGTATGGGTAGTAAAAACAGACGAACCAATAACAATCTGCTTAGCAGAACGATAATCCAAATGATACTTTTTCATTAGTAAGCGTATTCTTTCGAGCAACGCAAAAGCAGCGTGTCCTTCGTTCAAATGCAAAACTTGGGGTTCTATTCCAATTGATTTCAAGGCACGAATTCCACCTATTCCAAGTATTATTTCTTGCTGTATCCTTGTTTCTCGTGTTCCACCATACAATTGATCAGTTATGTCACGATATGTGGGATTGCTATTCTTTTCTATATTGGTATCAAGCAGAAATAGATGAACTTTCCCAATATCCATTCTCCAAACTTGTGCAAAAACTTTGCCTTCTGGAAAATCTAAATCTATTATCAATGGGTCCCCATTTTTGTCCCGTTGAACAAGTAAAGGTAAAGAATAAAAATCATTTGGGATATACAATTCATTCTGCCAGCCGCTTTGGGTTAATTTCTGTCGAAAATATCCCTGTTGATAGAGTAGCCCAATACCAACCAAAGGAATACCAAGGTCGCTTGCGGTCTTAAGATGGTCTCCCGAAAGTATTCCCAAGCCTCCAGAATAATTTGGAAAACTTTCATTTATTCCATATTCAGGACTAAGATAAGCAATTGTTCCAATCTTTTCAATATTCAAAGTGTTGAACCAACCTTCCGATTCAAGATACTTGCGGAAATCTTCGTAAACAGAATCCAAAAAAGCCACAAAATCCTTTTGCAGTGCAAGTTCCTCCAATTCCTCTTGGGTTAATCTGTTTATTAGAAGCACAGGATTGTGGTTAACTTCGTCCCAAAGTTTGTTGTTCACCCTAATGAATAATTCTTTTGCATTATAATTCCAACACCACCAATAGTTATAAGCAAGCTCTTTCAATTTTGCAATCTTTTGCGGAAGCTTTGCAGTTACGATAAATGTTTGTACTGGTTTCATATCTTAAAGTTAAAATAAAAATAATTTAACAAAAAAATTAAATTAGTATTTTTATTTGAATTTCAGAAACAAAATGAAAATAGAAGTTGCAATAGAAATACTAAAAAACGGTGGTATTGTTGCTTTCCCTACTGAAACAGTTTATGGTGTGGGTTGCGATATTTTTAATCCAGATGCCGTCGAGAAAGTATTCGAACTTAAAAAAAGAGAGAAAACCAAACCACTTGCGGCACATGTTGGCTCGCTTGAACAAATCCAATTAGTTTCTAACACAAGTATTAAGTATTTCGACATCTTGTTCGAAAAGTTCCTTCCCGGACCTCTTGCTATTATTTTGCCCAAAAAGCCAATTGTCGACAGTGTTGTTACCTGCGGGTTCGAGACAATTTCTATTCGTTTCCCTGATTGCACCGAAGCTATAGAATTAGCACTCGGATTTGGTAGACCAATTGCTGCTACTTCGGCAAACCTATCCGGCATGCCTTCTGCTATTCACCACGAAGATGTTATAAAATATTTGCAATTGGAACCAAACCAAATAATTGCAAGCGGATATACTAAATATCGCCAAGAATCAACTATTCTCGATTTGACTCAAAATCCACCAAAAATGCTTCGACAGGGACCCATTGGTCCCCGTCAAATCGAAGATGCATTGAAAATTAAAATTCAGTATTAATTTAAATCCAAACCTAAAACATACTTAGGCTATTCTAACGACTTTTCTCCTCGAGCAATAATTTCCTTGTATAAGAAATTAAACCTCCCGCTTCGATAATTGCTTGTCTTGATTTATGATGTGGAATAAGTTTAAATTCCTTGTTCTTTGTTTTGTTTACAATTTTTCCCTCGGAAATTTCTAACTCGTCGCCTATTTCTGCTTCGATATCCGGGCAAATGTATGTAGGTAAACCTAAATTAATGCTATTCTGCAAAAAAATCCTCGCGAAGTTCTTTGCCACAATTTTTATATCGTAGCCACGCAAAGTAGAGACCGCTTGTTCACGTGAAGAACCACACCCAAAATTTTTACCAGCAATAATAAAATCTCCAGCTTGAAATTGATGACCGACCAAAATGTTGTGTAAATCCTTCAAATCGTCGAATACAAACTGCGGAGTTTCGGTTGGTAGAACAGTTGCCATATATCTTCCGGGATAAATAATATCAGTTGAAATATCATCACCAAGAACATAAATAACTTTACCCATTTCAACCTCCATTCCTTGGATCTGTAATAACACCATACAATGCACTTGCTGCAGCAACACTCGGCGAACAAAGATAAACTTCCGAGTTTGGGTTTCCCATTCGCCCTTTGAAGTTACGGTTGGTTGTCGATAGTGCTACTTCACCATCACCCAATGCTCCTTGGTGCACTCCAAGACACGGACCACAACCCGGATTAACAACCACTGCACCTGCTTCCATCAGATCTAAAATATATCCAAGCTGTATGGCTTCCTTGAAAATTCTACCAGAAGCTGGAAAGACAAGCATCCTCACCCCTTTGGCAATTTTCTTGCTTTTTAATATCTTTGCTGCAACTTCCAAGTCTTCTAGCCTACCATTGGTACACGACCCGAGTACAATTTGATGGATTTTCTTTCCAACAACCTCCGATATTGGTTTGACATTGTCAACCGTGTGGGGGCATGCAACCTGTGGCTCCAAATTTGTAACATCAATATTTATTTCGCGTTCATAATTTGCATCTGCGTCTGGCAAAATCATTTCAATTTCCTCCTGAACATCGGCTACTTCTCTTAAATAGCGTACAGTTTCTTGGTCGGGTGGTACTATTCCCGAAGTGGCTCCAGCTTCTACAGTCATATTGCAGATAGTCAGCCTTCCAGATGTATTCATCTCCTTTATTGTTTCTCCGTGGAATTCAATTACTTTGAAATTCGCTCCTTCTGCCCCTAAAAGACCGACTAAGTATAATATTAAATCCTTTGGCTCTACAAAATCTTTGAATTTCCCGCTAACGTTAACTTTTATCGTTTCAGGGACTTGGATGTTTAGAATCCTACCTAAAGCCCATACAGAAGCCATCTCGGTAGCACCTATTCCAAACGAAAATGCACCAAGTGCTCCGTGACTCGTTGTATGACTATCGGTCCCAACAACAACATAACCCGGTCGGACGTATCCATTTTCGGGTAAAATTTGGTGACAAATTCCCATCTCGTCGGTCCGAATATCGTGAAACTTTGCAATTCCTTGGGCAGCAACAAATTCGCGAACTTTTTTCTGATTCGTTGCAGTTTTAGAGCTTTCTGCTGGTACACGATGGTCGAAAATGATTGCTATTTTATTTGGGTTCCATACTTTTGGTTCGAGCCCAGTTCCCTTGTAAATTTCCAAAAATTGATTGATAACTAAAGCCGCATTTTCATGCGACATTGCTAAATCGACGGCAGGCTCCAAAACGTCACCTATTTGAACCTCTTTTTGTCCCGTTGCTCTTGCAAGTATTTTTTGTACTAATGTTTGACCCATTGTTTGCTCCTTTTACTTAAACAACTCCCTCGATACGCAGTCTTTCAATTTCCTCCTTGGTAATACCGACAAGGGATAGAACTTCCTCGGTGTGTTCAGAAAGTTTCGGGGGTGCCAGCTCGGCAAAACCAGGAGTTTTTTCGAATTTTGGCGTAAGGTTGAATACTTTAATCGTTCCAATGCCTTCGACATTTAAATCCGAAAATGTATTTCGCTCTTGGATTTGCGGTTGACTCAAAGCATCCTTCAAAGAAAGAATCTCCCCAGCAGGTATGTCATTATCATTAAGCAAATCTACCCAATATCTAGTAGGTTTTTCCATCAACTTTTCTTCAACCAAGGGATTCAACTCGTAGCGGTTCTTTTTCCGAATATCCCTTTCTTTGAACCTGGGGTCTTCCTTAAGATGAGACAAGCCAAGTAAATCGGCAAGTGTTTCCCATTGCTCTTGCTTATTGGCTGCAATATTGATGTACCCGTCTTCGGTGCGAAATGTCCCAGATGGTGCAGCAGTAAAATTATCATTTCCAAGCAACTCTGGTTCTTGACCGCCAAGCATTAGATTTGCAACGACCCAACCCATCAACGGCATAATAGAATCTAATAGCGCAACATCGATAAATTGTCCTTCTCCGCTTCTTTCCCTATGGAAAAGTGCAGCAATTATCGCAAAAGCTGCATTCAATCCACCAACGGTGTCGCAAACGGGGAACCCGCAACGCAATGGATTCAATCGCTTGTCGCCATTTATCGCCATAACACCACTTAGCCCTTGGATAATTTGATCGTATGCAGGTTTATACGCATCTGGACCAGTTTGCCCAAATCCAGATATGGCACAATATATTAGTTTTGGGTTGATTTCCTTCAGTACAGAGTACCCAACACCTAATCTCTCCATCACGTTCGGGCGAAAATTTTCGACAACTACATCGGATACTGCCACCAGCTTTTTGAAAATTTCCTTTCCTTGCTCATATTTCAAATTCAAAGTACAAGACTTTTTGTTGGCATTCTGGGCAAGAAAGCTTGTTCCCATTAGCATTTTATTGTATTCTGTTACGCAACCAAGTTTTCGGGCAAGATCGCCCTCCTTTGGATTCTCAATTTTAATTACCTCTGCACCAAGTAATGCCAGATGAAGCGTGGCAAACGGTCCCGATAATACATTTGTTAAATCCAAAACTCTTATACCATCCAATATCTTCATTGTTCTCTCCAAATTTTATGTAAATATCCAGGTAATTCTTTCGAGAAATAGCTCCCTGCATTTTTTGTTACTGCGATGATTTTGCCAATTTCAATATCCTTTCGTATTCCCATTTTTTGAAGCATGTGAATGAAATCTTCTGTGCATACATTTCCAGCAGCTTGCTTGGTGAAGGGACACCCACCGAGCCCACCAAAAGCAGTTTCGATGTATTTCGCTCCATTTTTCAATGCCAAATAGGTGTTAACCATGCCAAGACCATAGGTATTGTGGAAATGGCAAGCATATTCAGCACTGGGGTTCATCTTTTGCAACTGCTGGTACATTCTTTCAACTTTTGTTGGAAATGCATAACCAGATGTATCGGCAAGACTAATTTTATTTATACCTTCGCTAAAATATCGTTCAACTATTTGAAAAACACGCTCTTCGGGAATCTCCCCTTCGTAGCCACATCCAAAAGCAGATTGAACAGAAGCTTGGATATCTTTTCCCAACTTCATCGCTTCTTTGGCTATGTTCACGATTCGTTCAAGTGCTTCCGAAACTGTCATTCCAGTATTCTTTTGGGAGTGTGTTTCGCTTGCTGAAACACCCATACAAATCAAATCGACTCCTGCTTTTATTGCTCTTTCTAAACCTTTTTCGTTAAGAATTAGAGCCGAAAATTTCACGCTTCGTACCCCAAGTTCTTTTATTTTAGCAAACAAATCGTCTGTATCCGCCATTTGAGGCAATACTTTGGGATTTACAAATGAGCCAAGTTGAATTATATCTATACCCGAGTCGATTAATAGTTGAACCCATTCCAACTTTGTTATTGTTGGAACTAGCTGGCTTTCCATTTGCAAGCCGTCTCGCAAGCCAACTTCGTGAACAACAATTTCCATCTTTGTGCCTTTCTCTAACAGATTTTCTCTGCGATCGCCTTTGCCATTTCGATTGTGCTATTGCTTCCGCCCATATCATAAGTTCGCACTTTGCCTTCTTTGATAACTTCTGCAACTGCCTTCTCCACTTGCTCGGCTTTCTCCAATTCTCCAAGCCATTCCAGCATCATCTTTGCAGCAAGTATTGTGGCAATTGGGTTCACTTTGTATTGACCAGCATATTTGGGTGCTGAACCGTGGGTTGGTTCGAATACTGCTAACTTTTCTCCAATATTTCCAGAGCAGCCGAACCCAAGGCCCCCAACCATTTGGGCACAAAGGTCGGATACAATATCTCCGTAAAGATTCGGAGCTACAAGCACATCGTAGTTGTTTGGATTTTTAAGCAACCACATTGTAATGGCATCTACATTTGCTTCGTCGTACTGAATCTCGGGATAATCATTGGCAACCAGTTTTGCCGTTTCGAGGAAAAGCCCGTCTGTTGATCGAACTACATTAGCCTTGTGCACAATTGTAACCTTCTTTCTACCGTTTTTTCGTGCATATTCAAATGCTGCTCGAACTATTCTCGCCGAGCCTTTTTTCGTATTAATTTTGCAAGACAATGCAAATTCATCCAAACCCAATGTTGAAAATGGCTTAAAGTTCTTCGATAAATTATTTAACAGGTCTCGAAGCTCTTGGGGAACAGGATGGAATTCCACCCCAACATACATGTCCTCTGTGTTTTCGCGAAATACTACCAAGTCGACATCATCTTTGTAGTTCAATGGATTACCAGGATATGCTTTGCATGGACGCAAACATACGTATAGGTCGAAAATCTGTCGCATTCTAACAATTGGTGACCGATACGACAAGCCCTTGCCTTTCAATTCGGGGACAAGTTCTTCTTCGGCTTGCTTTATTGGTTTCGACGTAATTGCGCCAAAAAGCGCCGCGTCCACATTTTTCAGCAATTCAAGCGTTCTTTCGGGTAGTGCATCACCTTCCTTGCACCAAAATTCCCAACCAATGTCGCCGTGAATGTAATCTGCTTCTAATTGGACTTTGTCCAATACTATTCGTGCTGCTTCCATTACATCTTGTCCAACACCGTCGCCCGGAAGCCAGGCAATCTGGTAGCGTTTTTTGTTGTGACTAGCCATTTTTTTATTTCCTAAAATAAATGGAACAAAGATCAAATTTAACAATTTAATACAAATTAATAGATCCCAACAAATCGAATTGAAATCAATATGTGTTTCAAATGCATGGTATTTATTTCTTGCTTTAATTTTCTGCTGGGTTTTGTAGAATCAAAACTGCATCGGACAATACACATTGTCTTCTATGTGTTTTAGTTTTAATTTGGTCCTATTTTTTTTCTTTTTAATTTTGTATTTTTTTAGGAGAAAAATATGGTATTCCCAGAAAATTTAAAGTACACAAAAGATCACGAATGGATTCGAATTGAAGATAACATTGGAACTATTGGAGTTACCGACCACGCCCAAAGCGAATTAGGTGACGTTGTTTTCGTCGATATTCCCAGCGATCTTGAAGAAGTGAAAAAAGGTGAAGCTTTTGGAACTATCGAAGCAGTTAAAACCGTTGCCGATATCTACGCACCTATCTCTGGAAAAGTTGTCGAAATCAACTCCACTATCAACGACAACCCCGAAGTAATCAACAAAGACCCCTATGGCCAAGGTTGGCTTGTTAAAATCGAAATTTCCGACCCCGAGGAATTGAACGACTTGCTCAGTGTCGATGAATATAAAAACTTAATCGGACAGTAATAGAATTTTGCCATTTCATTTTTCCCCCGGCTTGCTTTGGAAAATAAAAAAACGGCTGCCTCTTAGGGCAGCCTTTCTGTTTTGGCTTTTAGGGTTGTGGGAGCCATTACCTTGCCTTGTTTTCTGTTTGCGATTTGTCTTTTTCCTTCGGCTCGGGGGTTGCTGGATAGCCTAAAGCTTCGATCACAAACTGAATCATACTTTCATCAATTTGTCCAGCGTCGTATTTTACTTCCAATCGCTTCGTCTTTGTGTCTAATTCTGCTTCGGCTACTCCCTTCAACATATTCACAACAGTTTCGATTTTAACTTTTGCTTCCTTGTTCTGTGTATTCACTTTGAAGACCGCTTTGGATAAATCATTCTCCGCTAAAACTGCCCCAACCGAGAAAAAAAACATAACCAGTACAAATGTCATAATTTTTCCAAAATCTTTTTTCATAGTTACCTCGTATTATTTCCAAAAAACATAATACGAGAAAAAAACAAATTGGTTTCACTGTTTTTACATGTTTGTTGTTCCGCATTAAATTTGGATTTCTTTTAATCAACTTGTGGAATTTGTGGCTGGCAACAAATCGTTCAATACCAATCTATCCAGAGCAAGAAAAAATAAAAATATTTTACAATTCACAATTGCCTGCACTCCGAGCCATTCTTGGAATCAACAAGTGTCCCTCCTTGTTTGGCACTTTGTTGTTTTAAAAAAGGGCAGTTGGTCCTGCCCTTTTTATTCTATGGTATTACTAAAAAACTGATCCTCCCATCCGTGTTAACTATGTAAAATCCTTTTGGTAGATAAGAAACATCGGCTCTTTCTACTACTTCAAATTTTGTTACACCTCTTCTATATGGCTACTATCTGTGCTATAGTCATCCCATATTTGTCACCGTTTTTGCATAATTGTGGAGAATAATAATTCTTTAGGTGCAAATAATTGGTTGCACTCGCTGGTTCATAAACAGGATAATTACCGTTTAGTTTTCCTTTAAATGCTAAAAAGTCTAGTCTTTGGTTTTTAAATTCTCCTACTATTGCATTTATATGTCTTTCATAAACATCATCATAGCTTTTAACAAGATTTAATAAACTTTAAACATCCTCTGCTTTATTAAATCTTTAGTGTTTTTGTTAAGATTTAAAACAGATCTATATTTTCCCCTATGTTTTGTGAACAAAATGCATTTTTATCCGGTAATCTTGCCTCAAGTTTTTGTTCTACGATACCAGCCAACAAGACTATGCTTGACATTATTGCTTTTAGTATTTGTTTTTGCATCTTACCCCTAAACATCTTAACGACATAATAAACTCTTACTTTTCTAAACATAAAAATTTTTTCGATTTTTGCAAAAATCTTGAAAAATTTTTTATACGAAATTTTAAGACGCAAGAGGCTTGCCCCCTACGGTTTTGTTTCGAGCAAAGCAATTCTCCACAATTCTCTCTTCTCTTTCACATAGCAAATATCTACAAAAAATTATGCAAGGGTATATCATTTCCAAAAAAAATGCGAATTCGGTTTCAAAGCATCAAGTTGTCCAAATTTACATAAAAAAAAGAGTAGTGTTACTTTTTGCAACACTACTCCTTTCCAATCCAGATCCTATTTTCTTTGTTCTTTACTTTTTACATTGCAAAAAGCGCTGCTCCACTCCTACTTTGCTGAACCCAATGCTCCAACATTGACCAATTGCTTCTTGATAAAATCAATCTCCACACGCAGCGACTCAATTTCGCCTGCGTATTTCTCGTTGGCTTTCTTTAATTCCTCATTCTCTTTCTTCAACTTCTCGATTTCTTCTTGCTGTTTTTCAATAACTAACTGTTGCTCTTGCGTCGCTTTTACCAAAACTGGTATAATTTCGGTTGTGTTTAATCCAAGATAATCCTCCCCTTCGAATATCCTTACTATGTTGAAATTCCCCATTCCTAGCGTGTTCATAGCATCTTGTACCTCTTGTGCAACAAAACCCATTGTTATCTTATTATCCGTAGTGTGATTGTAAATGTATCTCCTTGGTTTTAATTTCATGACAAAGTTCAATCCAAATTCCAAATCCTCGATGTCGTGTTTATATCTCGCATCGGATGCATTCGTCCAAGAAGCTGCATACATACGATAA